>Ga0209187_1000142_pt1 | contig 155159 bp, 120 predicted proteins | sample BantaG_FD_187430 | JGI IMG/M metagenome (GOLD analysis project Ga0209187, IMG submission 187430) | Marine algal microbial communities from Bantry Bay, Ireland - BantryBay_4 metaG (SPAdes) (version 2) | ecosystem: Host-associated > Algae > Red algae > Unclassified | place: Bantry Bay, Ireland...
AATGGAGCTACAACAGCATCAGTTACAGACCTTCAGATAGGTACTTACAGTGTGATCGTAACAGATGGTGCTGGATGTCAGACAAGTTGTTCTGTAATCATTGGACAAGATGATGTTCCGGTTTGTACTACAACAAGTGAGTCTGCAAGTTGTGGAGCGAATAATGGAGTTGCAGTTGTGACGACTGTAGGTGGTTCTGGTGGATATAGTTACCTATGGAGTAATGGTGGAAACACTTCTACTATCACAGGCTTATTACCAGGGGTATACAGCGTGACAGTAACGGATATTGACGGTTGTTCTACAACTTGCTCAGTAGAAGTTGACTTTATGGCGCCAACAGCATGTGAGATTGTTGTACAAGATGCACAATGTGGTCAGGCTAATGGTGTTGCTACAGTTATAGCTACAGGTGGTGTAGGAAACTACACATACTTATGGAGTAATGGAGCTACAGTTTCTGAGGTGACTAACCTTGGAGGCGGTACATATTCAGTTACAGTTACGGATGATTTCGGTTGTTCTACAATTTGTGAAGCAATCGTTAATAATAGTGGTAACGGGCCTATATGCTCAGTCACAGGAACAGATGCTACTTGTGGAGACAACAACGGAACAGTTCAGGTCACTACAACTGGAGGACTTGCACCTTACACATACTTATGGAGTAATGGTTCTACGAATACAATGCTTACTGACTTAATCGGTGGTAATTATACTGTGACAGTTACAGATGCGACTGGTTGTTCTTCTGAGTGTAGTACATCTATAGAATCTGTAGGTGGACCGACATGCCTGATTGATGCAGTAGATGCTAACTGTGGAAACAGTGATGGTAGAGCTACAGCTAATGCAACTGGTGGAACTGGTGTTTACTCTTACATGTGGAACACAGGTGAGACAACATCTACGATATTTAATCTAAGTCCAGGTACTTACAGTGTTACTGTAACTGATAATAAAGGTTGTCAAGTAGTATGTACGGCTGAGCTTGAAAATTCTCAGCAGAATTGTAACGCGGAAGTTGGTAACAAAGTATGGGAAGATTTAGATGGTGATGGTATCCAAGACTTTAGTGAGCCAGGTATATCTGGTGTAGTAGTTACATTATATAATGCTAACAATGATGAAGTTGTAGCAACGTTGACTACTGATGCTAATGGAGAATACTGTTTCACTGGATTAACTCCAGGTGATTACTATATAGGTTATACATTGCCATCTACATATGATGACTATGTGAATACGATCAGTGATAATGCTATGAATACAATGGATGGTCTTGATAGTGATGTATCAGAAGTCAATGGACCTAATACGACTTCAGACTTTACGTTATCGTTAAGTGAAGTTAATAAGTCAGTTGATGCTGGTTATTATAAAGGAGCATCTATAGGAAATCAAGTATGGTGTGATTCTGAAGAAGGTTCAGGAGGAATCCCTAATGTATTTGATGGTGATGATGTAGCAATCGAAGGAGCAATAATTAATCTATACCACGTCGATCAGATGAATGGAATAGAGACATTTATTGGTACGACGACGACGAATCAGACAGGTAACTACTTATTCTCAGGATTACAAGCTGGACATTACATAGTAGAAATTGAGTATGATGGTACTAAGAGATTTGTAAGTCCTAACGTAGGTGGAGATGATACAAGAGATAGTGATATCGTAGAGATTATGAACCAGGCTGGTTCTGTGGTCAAAGGTAGAACTGGATTCATATCATTAATGCCAGGACAAGTTGACTTAACAACAGATATTGGGTTAACTAATCTTAAGCCATTGAGTATAGAAGTATATGATTTCTATGGTACATGGAATGATGAGAGAACAGTGACTGAATTGTTCTGGATCACTAAGAATGAAAATAACTCTGATCACTTTGTAGTGGAAAGGTCAGAATCATTTGAGACAGGATACGAAGCTATAGGTAAGGTAGCAGCAGCTGGTAACAGTCTGACTACATTATACTATGACTTAGAAGATGATCAGATATTCAAGTCAGGAATCTACTACTACAGATTGAAATTAGTTGATCTTGATGGCACTTATGATTATTCAGATCCAATTTCAATTAATGTTGAATTTGATAACGATAGAGAACAGACAATATCATTAGAAGTATACCCTAATCCTTTCGTTGCTAATTTGACTATAAATGTTGAAGTAGAAAGAACGTCTGAGATAGAAGGAGGATTCTATGATGCAATAGGACAACTTATTAAGAAAGTAAATAATCAATCGATTCCAGCAGGAAGTACTAAGATCAATATTGATACTAATGACTTACCAGCAGGTACTTATATCTTAAGAGTTGCAATAGACGAACAAGTAATTATCGAAAAGATATCTAAGAATTAATTATAGAAAATGAAGATTTTCTAAGATTGGTATCTCTTATAAAGGAGCTCTTGCAAAAGAGCTCCTTTTTTTCATTTAGCAACTTTAATGATAGATTCTCTATATTTATAAATAATGTTGCTACTCATAACTTTATCTCGGTACTCATAAAAACAAAAAATAAATGAAAGCAGAAGAGAAAGATTTATCAAGCATATTTGCAGATAATCATATTTATGAAATCCCGAAATATCAAAGACCTTATTCATGGACAGAAGATAATGTCGGCGAATTGGTTAGTGATGTAGCTGATGCTTTTGAAAATAATTTGACAGAGTATTTTATTGGCTCAATTATAACCATTGAAAAGTCTAAAAAGAATTATGATGTAGTAGATGGGCAGCAGAGGTTAACAACCATTACTCTCATTTTTGCGGCCTTAAGAAATTTAATCTCGACGGAATCTGCAAAATCACTTTTGCAAAAGAAAATCTTACCGATTAACCCATTAACAGATGAACCTGAACAACCAAGATTAATTGTTAGGACAAAAGAACAGCTTTTTTTCTATGAATATATTTTGCTTGGAAAAGATTTAGATTCTGAATATAACTTTGCAGAGATTGAACATAAGTTTTGGAATAATCTCAAAACTATTGAAGCCCTATTTAGCGATAAGGATGAACAATACCTTAAAAAATATGCTAATTATCTATTGCAAAACGTCTATGTTGTCTTTGTGAAAACTGATAGTTTCGATTCAGCCTACAGATTATTTAATGTCTTAAATGCACGTGGATTATCATTGTCAAACGCAGACTTACTAAAGAATCAACTTTTTGGACTTTCAGAAAATGAATTAGAGCAAAGTAAGATTGAACTATATTGGAATCAAGTTGAAGATATAATTAAAATTAAAAATCTTGATACTTTTCTTAGCCTTCACAGAACTGCGTTGAAGGCAAATAATGCTCAGAAAGATCTTTATCAAGAATATTTAGATTATTTAATCGATCATAAAATTAAGCCTGAAGAATTTTGTAAAACAATTGTTCAATCTTCTAAAAACTATACAGAACTAAAAGAAACGAAATATGAAAGCAATAAGATAAAGAGACATGTTAATTCATTGTTTAATGTAAGTCATGATGAATGGATCTCCCCTGTTTTATCTTACATGCTAAAGCCAATCGAGGATTTACCATTTGATGAATTTATAGATTTAATAGAAAGAATAACTTATCAAAATTGGATTAGACGATTAGGAAGGTCAAAGAGAAATACAGTTTATTATAATTTAATTACGAAAATTAAAAAGGGGACAAATCGCGAAGATATTTTGAGGATCATAAAGAGTTATGCGAATAATGATGAATTTTTTAATTTGCTTAATAGCGACGTTTATGGAATGTCTTATGCTAAAGCAATTTTACTTAGACTTGATGTGGCATCTCAAGATGATTCAGTGATAAAGAATTATTCAGGTATGATTTCAATTGAACATATATTGCCTCAAACTGTAACTGAAAAATATTGGACAGAAAGATTTGAGGAAAAGGATATCATAAATCATGTTCATAAATTAGGAAATTTAGTATTGTTAAGTGGCAGAAAAAACTCACAGGCCCAAAATTATTCGTTCGATAGGAAGAAGGAAATATATCTTAAGAAAAATGAATCAACTTCATTTGACTTAACAAAAAAAGTATGCTATACTATAGAATGGGATAAAAATGAAATATCAAATAGACAACAAGAAATGATTAAATTAGCTAGGTCAATTTGGGAAATTTAAAATATAAATACTAAAATTTTGTGGTAGGGAATGCTTCCTTTGTTAATGCTTTCGAAATAACAGAACCGTTACAGATTTGATAATATTAGAAAGATACAATACCTAAATGATTTAAAAAAAATACAATCCTACCTAACTTATCCTCCCCAGATTTATATCACTTTTATCAAGTGATACAATAGTGTTTTTAATTACCTTATTATTAATGTTTTCTAAGTAAGGGTCTTTGTTAAGAATGGCTACTGCGATCTGACGGGCAGAGTAGAGAATGTTTTGATCTTCTATTAGATTGAATAAATTAAAGTCCATTCCACCACTTTGTCTGGTGCCTTCAAGATCTCCTGGTCCTCTCAACTCAAGATCTGCCTCAGCTATCTTAAATCCATCATTGGTGTCACACATAGTTTTGATACGGAATCGTGCTTCTTTGCTAAGCTTGTGACTCGACATAAGAATACAGAAAGACTGCTCAGCGCCTCTTCCCACTCTTCCCCTTAATTGATGCAATTGGGATAGGCCAAATCGCTCAGTGTTTTCTATCATCATGACGCTTGCATTTGGAACATTGACACCTACTTCTATAACGGTTGTTGCAACCATTATTTGTGTAGCTCCAGTGACGAAGCGTTGCATTTCCATTTCTTTGTCCTTAGGTTTCATCCTGCCATGTACAACACTTATCTTGTATTGTGGAGGTGGAAAATACTGTAGCAACCTATCGTATCCTTCTTGCAGATTAGCTAAATCCAATTTTGCAGATTCTTCGATAAGAGGGTAGACAATATATATCTGTCTTCCTTCCTTTATTTGGCGATGCATAAACTCGATTATCTGAGGTCTATGCTTGTCATATTTATGAATGGTTTTTATCTGCTTTCTACCAGGTGGTAGTTCATCTATAACAGACACGTCAAGGTCTGCATATAATGTCATGGATAATGTCCTTGGTATCGGGGTTGCAGTCATGACCAAGATGTGTGGAGGCCTATCTTTTCCTTTTTTCCATAGTCGAGCACGCTGCATTACACCGAATCTATGTTGCTCGTCTATTATCGCAAGACCCAAATTATCGAATACCACTGGATCTTCAAATATAGCATGCGTCCCTATAAGAATATGTAGATGACCAGAAGCTAACAATCTTAAGATTTCATTTCTCACCTTACCTCGAACACTGCCTGAGAGGAAAGCGACATTTATACCGAGGCTCTTTAGCGATTCGCTTATAGAGCTATAATGTTGCTGAGCAAGAATCTCAGTAGGTGCCATCATCATCGCTTGATAGCCATTGTCTATAGCCATTAGCATAGATAACAGTCCGACCATAGTCTTACCGCTGCCTACATCTCCTTGCAGTAGTCTGTTCATCTGACGATCTGATCCAAGGTCAGCTCTTATTTCTTTAATGACTCGCTTCTGAGCTCCAGTCAATTCAAATGGGAGCTTCTCCTTAAAATATCTGTTGAAGTATTTTCCAATGCTTTCAAACTGATGGCCTTTGAATTTGAGTTTTCTCTGATTCTTTTTGAAGATCGACTTAACTTGAAAATAGAAGATCTCTTCAAATTTAATACGTTGACTTGCTCTCTCTATTTGCTCTTTGTTAGATGGAAAGTGAATCCATCTAATGGCTTCGATTTTATTAGTAAGTTTTAGTTTTTCGATCAGGTATGGAGGGAGTGATTCTTTGAGAATTTGCTCTGTAAGTAAATCTAAAGTTTGTTTGACTATTTTTCTTCTGAGCTTATTATCGAATCCAAACTTACCCGCTCTCTCACTACTCGAATATACAGGCTCGAAAGATGGTCTTAATTTCTGACTTACATCAGATTCCTCTAACTCTGGATGTGCTATGTTATAGCTACCACCATAGGGACTGGGCTTGCCATATACTATATATTCCTTATTAAGCTCTATGAGTTTTTCCATCCACTTGACACCCTTAAACCATACCAGCTCTACTCGGCCAGTTGCATCCTTTAAGGTTGCAGTTAATCTTGAGTTTCTCTGGCCCTTAATAACTTTTTTAGATATGATAACACCTTTGATTTGGACGTTGTCTGTAGTGTATATCTCTCCGATAGGGGTTAAGGTAGATTTGTCGACATATCTAAAAGGGTAGTGGAATATCAGGTCACCTAAAGTTTTTATACCTAAATCCTCTGAGATGACCTCAGCTCTCTTAGGGCCTATCCCTTTAACATAGACTAATGATTTGTTTAGTAAATCATTCATAGCATAAGACTTGCGGCAGTTGACATTTAATTATTTGTAACTTTATCCCGACTATAATTGTTGAGGATGATGTGTAATTTAATTAAAGATATACTAATAAGATAGAGCTTCAAATATATATGCACTAAAGAATATCATTACGGGAATGATACCATTTAGTAGAAAAAAAAGGGCTTTTTAATGGATAAATGTAGAAACTGATAGATGGAATCTAAAAGACAAAAACAAACTCAAGAACTAATAAGAAGAAACTTCGGTTCAGTTCTACTTGCAGAGGGGAGTTATATATATGGCTCAGCTTTCGTTACAGTAACGACGGTACAAGTTACTCCAGATATAAGTCAGGCTAAGATATACCTAAGTATCTATAATACCCCTGACAAAGATGGAGTGATAGATAGAATCAATGACAACATACCTATTCTAAAAAAGAATCTTGCACACAGAATCAGAAAACATATCAGAAGGATTCCCGATATATCATTCTACAGAGATGATACTTTAGACGAGATGTTCAAAGTAGACCAATTACTGGACAATCTTAAAGCTAATGGCGGTATGGGAGAAGAAGAGTAGACCTCAGTGTCTAATAGAGATATTATACCAATTAAATTTTAAGGTGTCGGATAAGACTATAGAAGAGAATTTGTTAAGATTAAGGCAAAAAGCGCAGTCATAGCCGTAGCTACCGCTGTGGGCGGCACACGTCATGATGAGTATTTTTAACGCAGAGATTGACTAATTCTATTATAATATAACCGACATTCTAATATCTAAATGGTATTAAACTAATTGTAACATATTGATAGTCAAGTAGAAGACTAAACTTCAGATGGGGCTCTCACAGTTGTAAATGAAAATGGGACAGTAGTAACTCCATCCAGATACAAAGCTATTTTTACTGCATTTCTAAATGACTCCTTTATTATAATCTTTCTTAATATAATAATACAAATGGTTTTCCTAATTTTAGATTTTAAATAACCTACCTAAAAATAGACTATGTCTGTTGATGTATTATTAGGTCTGCAGTGGGGAGATGAGGGCAAAGGAAAGATAGTAGACTATCTAGCGGATGATTACGATATTATTGCAAGATTCCAAGGAGGACCTAATGCAGGTCACACTATTGTCATTGGCGATCGGAAGCATGTACTTCATACAATCCCTTCTGGAGTATTCAGAAAAGATGTTATTAATATAATCGGAAATGGTGTCGTCATTGACCCCATAGTACTTGCAAGAGAACTTAGAGCTCTACAAGATATCGGTGTAGATACATCTAATATCCTGATAGCCAGGAAAGCTCACCTTATATTACCTACTCATAGATTCTTAGATGCCGCTTCTGAGGCTTCTAAAGGAAAAGAAAAAATAGGTTCTACCTTAAGAGGTATAGGCCCTACCTATATGGATAAGACGGGGCGAAATGGTCTCCGTATAGGGGATATCGAAAAGGCTTCATTCATGTCGAGATATAATAGCCTCAAGGAAAAGCATATAGAATTAGGAAGGATATATCCCGAAGTAGAATTTGATATAGAGCAGCAAGAGAAAGAATGGTTTCAATGCCTTGAGTTCATTAAGCAATTAACATTTATAGACAATAGTTATTATATTAATAATGCTATAAAAGAGGGTAAGAAGATACTGGCAGAAGGCGCTCAAGGATCGATGCTAGATATTGATTATGGGACATATCCATATGTAACATCATCTAATACGCTTACGAGTGGTGTATGTGTAGGCTTAGGCTTAGCACCACAGCACATTGGTAAGGTATTCGGTATATTCAAGTCATACTGTACGAGAGTGGGATCAGGTCCATTCCCTACAGAATTAGATAATGAGATAGGAGAGGAGTTACGTAAGGTTGGGGCAGAATTTGGTGCAACAACTGGAAGGCCAAGAAGAACCGGATGGGTGGATCTCCCTCAGTTAAAATATACGATAATGCTAAGTGGTGTAACACATCTTTGTGTTACTAAGTTAGACTGTCTTAATGATTTTAAGGAGATCCAAGCAGCAACACATTATAAGGTAGATGGTGAGACGACTGATCAGCTGCCTTACGACCTTAATGATGCAGATATTACACCTCAGTACAAAGCAATAGAAGGATGGTGTGCAGATACAGACGGCGTTACAGATTATGATGCATTGCCAGCAAAAGCTAAAGATTACTTACTCTTCTTAGAAGAGTATCTCGGAGTCCCTATTATGATGGTAAGTACTGGTCCAGAAAGAAAGAGTCTAATTATAAGATAGTATCCAGATAATGTCCAGCAACAATTAGGGTTACTTCTCAGCTATAATAATGTACTGGTAATCTAAGGTCGTATCATCTGAAGTATAAGATGAAAAACCTGATGCCTGAAGCTCTTCTTCTATGATATGTAGGTACTCGCGATTCTCGTATGAGGGGGCATTGACGTACTCTGGTAATCTCTTAGTTTTGAAATCTACGATTACAAGCTTGCCTCCGTTTTTGAGTTTGCTATGTAGATTTTTAAGGTATGCAGTTTTATGATTGATGTAGGCTATCGTGTTTACAATAAGAATAATATCGACTTCTTCGTTTTTTATCTTGGGGTCATCTGATGTCGCTTGTCTAACTTCAAACCGATTTCCAAAATCTTTCTCCTTTTCTTCCATAAGATTTTTGAAGAAATTCAATGCCTTAATCATCTCTCCATCTATATCTATGGCGATGACTTTTTTTGGTTTTCTCTTAGATAGCTCAAAAGAAAAATACCCCATTCCTGCGCCTATATCGGCAATAACTTTCTCTTCTACATTGCCAAGCTTGCCGAGTACAAGATCTGGTTTCTGCCAGTAGGATCTCTCTGATTCTTCTTCTTTCAGAGGATTCTCTATAGCTTGATTATCTAACTTGCTATCGAGTGGAGTAGGTAAAGAAGTCTTAGGTTCAGGACCACAGCCAAAAAGTAATAGAACAATAGATATATATAGAAGGTATCTCAAAGTATTTTTAGTTTCGATACTTAAAAGTAGTAAAGTTTATTCAACTTGAAATGTAAATATCACGGATCATTTTGTCCAATCGAGATCTTATATCAGAGGATTTACCTGAAAAGCCATTGACAATAACACAGAAACTCATCCATTTGCCAGATTTGCCTTGTATATAGCCTGAGTAAGATTGTATGGATTCCATACTGCCGCTTTTAAGCCATACATGCCCTATCGCTTTGCTTCCTCTCAGCATACCTCGGACTGTACCGTTAATGCCGGCTTTAGGGATATATTGTGTGATGCTATCTATAGTTGTTGCTTTTGATATACCTGATAGGAAGGAGGCCATGGCATAACTGGATATGTTATTACGAGCAGACAATCCACTTCCATCATGTAGCATAATGTGATTAGGGTCAGCGCCATATTTTTTAATTTGTTTTTTTATGATATTAATTCCGTTCTGCCCACTTCCTTGTCCCCTTTTTGATAAGCCTATCATTTTAAGGATAGATTCTGTATAGAGGTTATTACTTTTTTCATTGGCCTTAGTTACGATGTCTCTTAACTGAGCAGAGTGGTATTCTTTTATTTTGTATTTCTTCTTTTTATACGGCAAGAATACGGACTTCATTCCAGTACATTGAATATTTTCTGATTCCAAAGATTTCTTAATATGATATGCAAAAAACGTCGGTGGATCTGGAATAGAACCTTTGATTGTAAATCTATTTTCACCCTGAGGAATTGTACCTACGATACGCTTATAATTATTGTAAGGTCCTCCGAATATATAAGCTTGATCGCCAGTGCCAGCGCTGTCAATTGTGACCTCATTTGACAACTGCAGATTAGGGACTTCTGGGAATACGCTTGATATTCTGGGTTGTCGACCTATAACTTGTCGATCTGAAAAATGTATGAAATATTGATTTTCATTTATATTTAATCCCCAAGCACCACTCGCATAATAATTGCCTAAGTCATTCCATTGCCATGATGGTGATATAGGGTAGCTATCATAGATAGACTCGTCTACTATTATATCTCCATGGACACAATTAATGCCTTCGTCTATTATGGCATTGACTATGGATATAAGAAGTGCTTTAAAACTTAGGTCTCCTTCTAATGCAGCACTACCAAGTGTAGGGTCGCCACCGCCTTTGATAATTATATCTCCATCGAGTACACCATCGTGTTGTAGTTTGCCACTATAGTATAGTTCTGTCTTGAATGTATAGTCAGCACCTAATACCTGTATGCCAGTAAGCGTTGTAATCAGCTTTAGTGATGATGCAGGTACGAGAACTTTTTTGGGTCTATGAGATGCCATGACATTGTTAGATTCTACATCTATTAATGTCAGACTTACATTAGCGTAGTCAAACTCAGAATACTTTAATTGCTTGTCGACTATTGACTGTACTGATGAAGATTTATTTTGTCCACTGCAGTAATTGAATGTAGATAATACAAAACTTATGATGACGAAAATCAGGTATCTCATTCTATAAAAATAAACATATTATAGAATATTATGATACGTGGATAGGTATCCTTATTGAAGTCTCATTGCTTTCGTAATTATTTGCGTATAGAATAGAGTTCAGTCATGATGATTCTTAGAAATGTAACAAACTGTAAATCAATTACATTATTAGTCGAATAAGGTAATGCCTACAGATCCTACTTCGATATATTTCTCTCTATGTGTGTAATGATTTTTCCAGCTATATCGATGCGGGTAGTAGTCTCTATCCCTTCAAGTCCTGGCGAAGCATTGACTTCAAGAATGAGTGGACCTCTTTTAGATCTGAGCATATCTACACCTGCGATTTTTAATCCTAAATACTTGACCGCTTTGAGTGCTACTTCTTTTTCTTTTTCTGTAATAGGTTCTACTTTAGAACTTCCACCTCTATGAAGGTTAGACCGGAACTCTCCAGGTTTAGCTTGCCTTTTCATAGAGCCGACAACCTCACCATCGACTACAAATATTCTTATATCACTACCTTTAGATTCACTTATATATTCTTGAATCATCGACTTCTGTTTGTTCTTATTAAAAGCCTCAAGGATAGATCCTGCTTGCGCTTCTTTGTCAGCAAGTATGACACCTATGCCATGTGTACCATTGATCAGCTTTATGACAACTTTATCTTCTTTAAAAGTACTTAGAAGATGTTCGTAGATAATATTGTTGTTAGAGACTATCGTTTTAGGTACAGCTAATCCTTTTGCTGCTAAGAGTTGTGAGCAACTTAACTTATCTCTGGCCTTAAGCAGGGCATCTGATGATAGGGTAGTATAGATCCCTTTCTCTTCAAATTGTCTAATAATAGCTGCTCCGTAGTTAGTATAACTTGAGCCTATTCTCGGTATGATAGCATCTATATCTTGTAGGACTTGTCCATGATGTGATACAACGAGATTATTCTCTTCAATAATAATATCGCAATAGTTGTAATCAATTATCCTCACATGATGATGTCTTCGACGGGCTGCACGGGCAAGACTTTGCGTACTGTACAAAGCTGGATTTCTGGATAGAATTACAATATTCATTAATTCAAAGATATGGTATTATTGAGTCGTATTATATAAGTGATTTTTTCAATTTACGTTAAAGATTGATATCTAAATTAATCATCTTTTGAGAATATGTTTTCATATCACTTGTGCATAATTGAGGCATTGTATATATTTTAGCTAATTTGTCTTTATATATTAAGATATGGAGTACATTAAGAATGATAAGAAAATAGTTGCGGGATGGGCATTCTATGATTGGGCTAATTCAGCGTTTAACTTGGTAATATCTACTGCCGTTTTTCCTCCCTTTTTTGTAGCTCTTGCACCTGAGACTTTCAGTATTTTCGGTAGCGAACTTCAGCGAGATTCTGTATATTCCTTTTCTATATCTATTGCTTATTTAATGATCGCTTTTCTGCTTCCCTTTTTATCTGGGATTGCTGATTATAGTGGCCGACGTAAGAGCTTTCTTAAGCTCTTCACATTTGTTGGTGCTTTCGGTTGTATGGCACTGTTTTTCTTTGATAGTGGGGATCGTTCTATATTTGCATTGATAGCTTATATAGTAGGGACGGTTGGATTCGGAAGTAGTTTAGTTTTTTATAATTCTTACTTACCGGATATAGCTTCAGATGATCAGCATGATAAAGTCAGTGCCAAAGGCTACGCCTATGGATATATAGGCTCTGTAATTCTTCTTGTTGCTATATTAGGTATGATTCAGTTCCATACTCAGCTCGGATTCGATAGTGAGCAATTACCTATAAGGATAGGCTTCTTGTTAGTCGGTGTTTGGTGGATAGCATTCGCTATGATTCCTTTTTCAAGACTACCTAATGATGTTCATAAAAAGATGGATTCTAAAGTCGTGTTACAAGGGGTAAATGAAGTGATTACAGTAGGGAAGAAAATATTAAAAGAGAAGTCAAAGGTTCTATTTCTTTCTTCATATTTTTTCTATATCGCAGGCGTTAATATTGTCATTCTTCTGGCAAGTCTATTTGCCAAAGTAGAATTAAATTTTGGTAGTAGTGAATTGATAGCGCTCATACTTTTATTGCAGTTTCTCGCTGCAATCGGAGCATTTCTATTCGCATTTATATCCAGCAAATTCGGTAATAAGATTGCATTGCTTATTCAGCTTGTGATGTGGGTATTTATATGTATTGGATCTTTTTTTGTGACTGGTAAACCTATGTTTTTTATCATATCTGTGTTTGTAGGGTTGGTTTTCGGAGGTATACAATCACTCTCAAGATCTACATATTCTAAGATGATAGATGATCCTGATATTCCATTGACGACATATTTTAGTTTCTACCAAGTATTGACTTTTTTGGCTATCGTAATGGGGACTGTCTTGTTTGGCGTTGTAAGTCAGGTAACTGGAAATCTACGTCATCCAGTACTTGCCACATCTGCTTTTTTTATATTGGGATTAGTTATTCTACTATTTACTAAAATAGATACTAAATCAAATCCTTCAACTGAGATATTATAGAATGTCTTATTTTTGAAATTCGTAACAGCCGATATCGGGAAGATCTGCGTCTCTGCTATTGCCAAGTAGATCGGTATTAATGCCAGGTAAAGCTTTTGCCATATCTATGGCTACAGAAGTTGTATCAAGGCTATAGTCGTAGTTGTCCGCATCCAAAAATAAAGAATCAGAACGATTTACATTTTTGCAATTAATACAATTATTAAAAAAGTTAGGATGTGCATCCGCTTCTAATAATTCATCTACGATGACAATACAATCTTCTAATCGGTAATCAAAGAAAGATGCGTCGGCCCCTTCGGTTATATCTGCTAAGGCTATCTCATCTTCATCATTACCTACTAGTATACAATTGCGGAATCTTGCTTGCAATGGATTAGGTAAGATCTCACTACAGTCAGCGACTATACATTTGAAATTATTAAGAAATAGTGCCTGATCTTGGTTGTTATAATTAGCGACAGTACAATAGCTGAAATTATATATGCCACCAAAATTTAAACTCAATCCAAAAGATCCATTGTTGTAGAACAGAGAATTAGTGGCAGTTATAATTCCATTAGATGCTGATATAGCACTCCCTGATGTATGACCTATGCTGCAAGATTCTAAGTTGACGCGTGCAGTAGAATCCACTGATAGTCCTACTATGGAGTTGAGTATTGTGGTGTGTTTCATATCTACCTGACTGCCAGGGGTACATAATATACCTGACCATTGACCTTGTACTTCGTCAAATTCTGGCTCTAATCTATCAGTTCTGATAGTGACAGGATTTTCGGCGGTTCCATTGACCGTTAATTTTCCGTTTTCTAATAATACCAAGAGACCATCATTGTAGGTTCCTAAGTCGGTTATAGCTATACCACCATGCACATAGATTTGTTTGCCTTCAGGTATAATCAGTTCGCAGCTATCTATAAGTAGAGCTCCGTAGATCACATATGGCCGAGGGTCATCCCATACTTCTTGTCCGAGATTACAACTGAGGACAGAGACTGTAGACTTACTATCTTTTGTAGGTATATATCTGGCATTTTGCCCCCAAGCTTGTATTAATATTTCGTAATCGGAATCATTAGCTTTGAAGTTTATATTTCTTTCTATAATGAATGGACTTGCACTTACATCCATATCAGGGTCTATTGTAACCTCCGCAAATACATAGATACTATCGTTAGCTTCTATTCTTACATTCTCAATACGGTCACCACTTGTTCCATCTACATTCATACGAAAAAAATCTGAGGCATCGTCTAATTCGATGTTATTGATGATCACAGCTTGATCGAGGTCGTTATATACTTTTAATGATCTTGTGGCAGATCCTATCTCAGTAAATACAGTATCAAAAGTCAGCGTATCCAGTGAGAACCTTAGTGGTATGTTTTGCTCCGTAGATATAGAATCATCTTGGCAGGAATGCAATGTTATGTAGACTATTGCCAAGGCTATATAGACCGAATACTTTAATACCTTAATGATCATATTCTTTAACTGAGATGATAGAAATACACGACGTAAATATAAACTCAAAAATAAATGGATTATTCTACATATTGTCCCTAATAGTCATAATAGGCTTGATTTATAAGCTAATTTAGCGTTTTGTATTTTATATTAGATTTATCACCACGATAGTATTGATCATAGACGTCATCATACCTGCTTATAACGAAGAACAGTCGATAGGCCATGTTATAGATGATATACCAAGTGAGCTGGTAAGAGAAATTATAGTCTGCAATAATAATAGCATAGATGATACTGCCAAGAATGCTGAGGCAAAAGGTGCTAAGGTGCTCTTAGCACAGAATAGAGGATATGGGAGTGCATGTCTAAAGGGCTTAAGTTACATTGCTGCTAAGCGTACTAAACCCGATATCGTCGTCTTTATAGATGGTGATTATTCTGATCATCCAGAAGAAATGACTGATCTGATAAAGCCGATAATAGATGAGAGATGTGATATGGTGATAGGGTCAAGAGCATTAGGAGAACTGGAACGGGGATCTATGCAAGTACAGCAGATTTTCGGAAATTGGTTAGCAACTACTTTGATTAAGCTTTTTTATAATTATAAGTTTACGGACCTTGGTCCCTTTAGAGCGATAACTTATGATGCCTTGATGAAGATTGATATGCAGGACAAGGATTTTGGCTGGACAGTAGAGATGCAAGTCAAGGCGGCAAAGCTCAAGCTTAAAACTACAGAAGTTCCAGTCACATACAGAAAACGGATAGGAAAATCTAAAGTCTCTGGTACTCTTAAAGGGACAATTCTTGCTGGGCACAAAATTTTATGGACAATATTCAAATTAATATAAATTGGAATTATTAGGTAATATAATTCTGGGTGCATACGTAGTATGTCTCATATATATCATGATGTACTGTGTCTTTCAGTTCCACCTACTCATGCATTACCTTAAGCATCACCGCCGTCAGTCCGCGGATGTAACCGACAAGCCTCAGCTTAATGGCAAGATACCTACCGTCACGGTGCAGCTGCCTATGTATAATGAATACTATGTTGTAGATAGATTGATAGATAACATCTGCCAGTTAGATTACCCAATCGATAAGCTTGAAATTCAAGTTCTGGATGATAGTACCGATGAGACTATCGAGAGATCTGTTGCTAAGGTAGAAGAATATCGAGCTAAGGGTTTTGATATAAAGCTGATCCAAAGGACTGATCGTAAGGGATATAAAGCTGGTGCACTGAAAGAAGCCACAGCTGATGCTAAGGGTGAATTTATTGCAATATTCGATGCTGACTTTCTACCTCAGAAAGACTTCTTAAGAAATACGATACCGCATTTCAATAATGAAAATATTGCTGTTGTGCAGACTAAGTGGGGGCATATAAATCAAGGATATTCTTTACTTACAGAGATGCAAGCCTTGCAGCTTAATGTGCACTTTACGGTAGAGCAGCAGGGTAGAGAGTCAGGTAATTACTTGTTGCAATTTAATGGTACTGCAGGTGTATGGAGGGCAGCGGCTATTGCTGATGCTGGCGGGTGGGAAGCAGATACCTTGACGGAAGATCTGGATCTAAGTTATAGAGCTCAGTTAAAGGGATGGCAGATATCATATCTGGAAGAAGTAATATCTCCAGCAGAACTCCCAGCTGAGATGATAGGACTTAAGTCTCAGCAATATAGATGGATGAAAGGTGGCGCAGAAACTGCTAAGAAACTCTTGCCGCAGATATGGAGGTCTCCTATTACATTTGTTCAGAAATTACATGCAAGTGTGCACTTGCTGGGTAGTACTGTATTTCTTTTTGTCTTTATGTTAGGGGTGTTTAGTGTGCCGTTGATTTATTTTATAAATCCTTTGTCATCAGAAGTATATCTTCTGAATTTCTTTTTCCTCTCTATGATTATGGTTGTAGTTGTCTTCTATGTAGCTAATGTAAGAGCATCTTGGAGTGAGTTGTCTAATTGGAAATCTATTTTCAAATTTTTCTTCTTGTTTCCGATTTTCCTATCACTATCTATGGGCCTATCATTTCATAATTCCGTAGCTGTATTAGCTGGATATATGGGCAGGAAGTCTTCTTTCGTAAGGACACCAAAGTTTAATATTACTGGCATCAAAGACTCATTTAAGAAGACAAAATACCAAGGTGTGAAAATCTCTGTTGTCACCATTTTTGAAGGTATGTTGGCACTATACTTTTTATTTGGGATAATCGGAGGGATCTTATCTGGGAATGTTTCGCTCATGCTATTTCATATATTCCTATTTTTAGGCTACAGTACGATATTCTTCTATTCTGTCAAACATCTAAATTATCAAGGAGCTTCTTAAGTATAGCAGTTTTATTTTACTTTCTACTTTATTATTAGGCAGTATATATTACATAGGCTATGAAGTAAGACAGAACGACTTCAAGGATATTCTTATCGGGTTTGCTGTGGCATTCTTTTCTTATGCTGGTCTATTGTATAGTAATAGTAAGTTAAAGATTTCGCTATCTGTATTGATGCTGATTGCTATCGCTGCACGGCTCATATTGCTTTTTTCTTTTCCCAATCTTTCTAATGATATCTACCGCTTTGTATGGGATGGGCTATTGATGCATGAGGGTATTCATCCACTTACTTATACGCCTACAGAGATCATTAATGAAGGACTAGCTTCCTCTGAGCTAATGAGGGAATTATATGCAGCGATGAACTCTCCCGATTACTTTACGATATATCCTCCAGTTAGCCAGATGGTGTTCTATCTCACAACGTTACCTAATATTGTTTCTGTGTCTTCAGCGGCGCTTATAATGAAGTCTATACTCCTTATCGCAGAGTTAGGTAGCTTCTATTTTATATATAAGTTATTGAAAACACTCAATCTGAATAAAGGCAAGTTACTTATCTATGCTCTAAATCCGCTTATCATAGTTGAGATCATGGGCAATGTCCATTACGAAGGTATTATGTTGTTCTTTTTACTTGGCAGCATTTACTTTCTGATTAGGAATAGATTTTTGCTTGCAGGCTCTTTCTTCTCGATCAGTATAGCGGCTAAGTTATTACCATTAATGTTTCTTCCATTAATTCTAACTTATCTGTATAAGAGGCGGGGGTGGAGTGGGTTGAGGAATTTTATCAGTGCTTTGTCACTATGTATGGCCATACTCTTTATACCATTCTTCTTGGGATTAGATGTAGATCACTTCTTGGATAGTGTTGGCTTGTATTTCAGGAAGTTTGAGTTTAATGCAAGCCTGTATTACGCTCTAAGAGAAGCTGGACAATTGGTGACAGGATATAATCAGATTATTATTTTAGGTCCACTATTGTCATTGACAGCATTAGGGCTGATAGTTAAGATAGCATTGGATTACTATCGATCTGGAGATAAATACTTGATATTGATAAATTCTATGTTCTTATCATTTGTGATTTATCTACTCTGTGCCACTACGGTACATCCTTGGTACTTGATTGTGCCTATAGGACTAAGCGTATTCTGTAATCGGATCTGGATTCTTATATGGTCATTCTTAATTGTATTAAGTTATAGCACCTATCAGAGTAGCGATTTTACTCAGAATTTATATCTCATTTCGTTAGAATATGTTATTGTATTGTTGGTATGGTATGTAGAAAGAAAAACCCGAATCAATTAATTGATCCGGGTTTATATATTCATTTTTTATATCAGATTAGTATTCCCAAAGGTCATGCTCAAAGTTGAACAATTCCGCTTTGATCTTATCTGATTCCATTAGTCTATCTATACCAGCTCTTTCATAGCCATCGAAAATATGCTCAACTCTAAGGTCAAGTGTATTGGATCTTTTCATGATATAACTTGAGAACTGTCTCATCTCGAATAGATCGTACCATGTCATTGGTGATATATCATTACCCTCATTCTCCACTCTGAATTTAGCTAAGTGCTCACGAGCTTCTGGATAGTATATCCAGAATAAAGGTCTTGAGTATTTTAGTTCGCCAGTCTCAGCATCTATATCATCAAGGATAGGGGATATACCTAATATCCTAGCTTTGAGAACAGAAGCTTCTTTGTCGAAGTACCATACTTCTTTTATTCTATACTTTTTAATATTGTTCCAGTCTATAGTATTTCTGACTACTGCTACTTTCTCTTCGTAAGTCTCGTAATCGAATACCGTTGTTGTATCGACTCTGTTAAGTTCCTTATCTATTTCTTCGATAGTCATAGGTTCTCTGAAGAATTCATCTTTGAATACAGCGACATCGCCGTTCTCGGACATCTCTCTTAGAATCGTAAAGAAAGGTTTCAATGGACTTCTAAAAGCCATATTCATTTTCTCTCTGACATCGATAACTCTCCATAACTTTCTCTCCCAGACTACATCAGATTCCCTAGGTTGATCAAACTCCAGTACTTGACCTTCTTCAATTAATGTTCTCTTAACGACACCATCAATATAGTAATCCTCAAGTGGAGTACCTGATTCAGTTATATGTTGAGTCTCTTCGTCTTGAGCATTCATGCCTACTGAGATGCTTGTACAGATTACGAGAAATAATATTTTTCTTAACATGATCTTTAAATTAAAAATTATAAAATTTTACTTAATGTTGAATACCATACTTCCCAAGTCTCTACTACCTGCTTGAGAATCACCTGGGCACTTACATCTGATATTCTCAAAAAAGTACTTATCTGAAGGCTTCGCTTTACCAATTAAAGCTTTAGTACCTGCATTGTATTTTCCACCTGGGTTATCTGATACCTGAGGATCGTCTCTCTTAGGTACTCTTACGACTCTATAGCCCGCAATCTTGCAAGATGCTTCAAAGTCAAAGTTCTCAAGAACAGGGAATACTCCAGGCTGAATTTTAAACTCTCCAGATGACATAGATCCACCTCTACTCTTAGATAGTTTCGGCACTGGATCAGGTATTCTTTTTACTCTAAATGGCTTCTTGTCTTTAAGACCATCAGCCGATACAGTGACATAGCAGTACTCACCTTTTTTAGTAGGTGTTTTTACATTTACAATATAACCTCCTTTAGGTGACTTCTTAATAGTACCACCACCACCTGTCATATTGACTTTGATGCTCTGAGAATTAACACCTGCAGCAGATACTTCTACTGGATTATCTACACCGATGTAGAATACATTCATTTTAGAAGCTGATACTGTCATAGATCTTTCACCTACTTCGTATGAGAATTCTTTTTTAAATGTCTTAGTTTCTCCTGTCACAGGATCTGTAAGTGATGCTGATGCAGTATATTTATTGGCACCGTTTCTTGAAGCAGTTGCCTCGTATATAGCGTTACCATCTTTGTCAGTTCTTAGACCTTTGCCATTTACAGCATAAGAAATCTTTGTACCTGAGTTATCTCCTGCTGCAGCACTTAAGAAGATATCTGTTTTATACTTTTCTCCTTTGATGATGTAAGACTTTTCTGGAGCTGATACAACTGTATATTTATCTAATACAACAGTGGTCCCACCAGCACCCACTTTACCTGCAAGGTAATTAAGTGCAGATGCTTCAGTAGATTTTACATCATTAATAAACTTAGAGAAGATAGGTAATACTGCTTGTAATGGCATATGATCAAAGTTCATATGAGCCCAACTTGCTTTACCTTTAGTCTGCCAAGTTTCTTCGTCGATTTGTACAGAGATATTCTTAGTAAAAGCTGCTTGATCTTCTTTATCTACATACTTTAGGATATCTGTTCTGTACTTTTCTAACATAGCTTTAAGCTTGTTACCTTTTCCTCCTGTAGGATCGTTAGGATCTATTAAGATTCTTGTAGTAACGGCATAATCTTTTTCCATCTTAAGCTTTGGTAAGCCAGTTACTGGATCTTCGATGTATCCACCTCTTGATACGCCATTCTCATCTTTATCTTCGATAAGGTCAGTTTTGATGTCTTCTAAAAAAGCTACCAAATCATCAGACGTTTGTTTAATAGGATCAATTCTATCAGCATATACTGCTAAAGAGGGCCTTGTCTTAGCACCATCTCTAATAGCTTCTGGAAGTGCAGTCATAGAGTCATCTAATGCTTTATTAGATTTTACTAATCCCTTATCGACCATCTTAAATGCATTAAATACTTCTGCTGATACATTTAGTGCCAGTAGGGCAGTAAGTACCAAGTACATGATGTTAATCATCAGTTGTCGGGGTTCCTTTGGAATAGACATTTGTTATAGTTTTAATTTGTGTTAATAAATAATAGTAAAAAAAACTATGCCTACTCTACGCCTTTCTTGAAAGCGCCAAGAACGTTACCATATACTCCATTAAGTGAAGTAAGGTTTCTATTCAATGAAGCGATTTGCTCCTTATATATCTGTGTGTCTTCTACTGTCTCATTAAGAGATGATATTGCATCATTCATACGAGTATAAAAATTATTTACAGAAGATAATTGGTCTTTAGTTTGTGAGAAGTCAACTTCTTGTAATGCTTTAAGGCTACCAAGACTCTTAGACATATCTTGTAACTCTGTAAGCATTCCGCCTAAGTTAGTCTCTACAGATGCAGCGTTCAATGGTCTCATCTCACCTGTCTGTCCACCTGCTGTAAGAGGAGCTATTTTAGTACCGTATGAATCTAATCCTGGATATAATTTTTCCCAGTAGTAATCTTTTTCTGGAGGTAAAATTCCTAATATAAAGAATAAAAATGCTTCAACACATAAACCTGCTGTTATCGCTGGACCTCCCCAAGGAGCACTATTAATTTTTCCTAGTGCACCGATCATTACTACTGCTGCACCTACTCCGATTGTGAAGTTTTTTACGTATTTAAAACCTTTTGATTTGATAAAACTCATTAGTTAGAATTTATAAGTTAGATAATTAACTGATTAAAAAATAAATATTGTTTTGTAAAAATATTGCCTAAATAGGGTCTTAATTAGAAGTCATTTAATGATCTTCCTAAGAATGTAAGAGCACATCTGAATCCAAGGTATGACTTGGTAGTATCCTGATACTCAAAGTTTCTTGTACCTGTCTGACAGTAATATGAGATATCTTTCCATGATCCACCTCTTACAACTTTTCTTTTGTAAGCTTCAGGATCATCGTCTTTAGCATCATACTTAATGTCTGGATTCTGGTCATGTGTATGCTGATATGCAGCTGGGTGATACGCAGTTTCTGTCCATTCTGCTACATTTCCAGCCATATTATATAGACCGTAATCATTAGGGAAATAAGCATCTGCTTTCACAGTATAATAGCCACCATCCTCTGGATAATTACCTCTACCTGGCTTAAAGTTAGCAAGTAGACAACCTTTTGCATTTCTTATATAGTATCCACCCCAAGGATAGGGTGCTATAGCTCTACCTCCTCTGGCAGCCCATTCCCACTCAGATTCGAACGGCAATCTGAACTCTTCTGTGTTAGGTTCTTCTTCTCCTTTGAATGAATTCCACATATGTGATCTCCAGTGACAGAAAGCTTTAGCTTGATCCCAATTAACACCTACAACAGGGTAGTCGTCAAATGCTGGGTGCCAGAAGTAATTTCTTGTCATCGGCTCATTATAAGAATAAGCGAAGTCTCTGATCCACACTAATGTATCAGGGTATATGCTAACCGTCTCCTCGTTGAGAAGATTAGATCTTATGATATCTGATTTGTTGTGAGCGGCCTTCTGCCAATCTATCCACTTATATGAGTACTCATATAATCGTGTATCCATTTTTCTTTCTGAGTCGAACATTTTCATGTCACCTTCATAATACATCTCATCGAGCTCTTCCATGCTATAGTCAAGCTCCATGTCCCACATTATCTTATCATTACCGTAATCATCTGGTTCATAATCACCCATGATATCATGCGCTATAGAATCTCTAACCCAGTACACATATTCTCTGTACTCATTGTTAGTAATTTCTGTATCATCCATGAAGAATCCTGAAATCGAAATCGTTTTAGGTCGTTGAGTATATGTACTGAATACATCTTGATCACTCTGACCTATGGTGAGTGTTCCAGAAGGAACGTAGACCATGCCGAAAGGATTTAATCCATTCCATGAAGGTCTGTCTTGGACTCCCATTAATTCTCCTTTTTCATCTGACCCGCATGAGCTAAATAGTAAGACTACTGCCCATAGGGAAAACAATGCTTTTCTTTTCATGTGTAAATAACTGATTTTGATCGTCTAAAAAACGCCCTTTTAATTGTAAAGGTCTAAAATAGTGTTTCCTCTTTACAATCAAAAAATTGATACTATAAAATATTGCCTGTTAATGCTATTAAAAGTATCGCTAAATCTCTTTAGCAATTAACTTAACGGCAAATTAAAGTAAAGTATTTTGTCAAATAACCTATTCTTCAAATTAAATTAAAGATTTCTTGGGTTATATATTATTTCTGGTGGTAATCCGATACCAATTAGCTTATTTAAATTGTAATTGATATGCAGCTCGTGTGTACCTTGAGTTACAGTATTCAATGCACTTAATCCTACATCATAGCTATAAGCTACAGCATAATGGGCACTCAGCTGTAATCCACCTAATATAACCAAGGAATCAAAAGAGTTGTCATTAAAGCCTCGTAGGCTACTTCCTCCAAAAATATTGCCACTTTTCACAACCACTGATATATCCGATTGGATATAATTAAAGTCAGTCTTTAGTAGAACAGAAGGGAGAACTTCTATCTCACTGATGATCAGCGGTATCTGTGTATAAAAACTTACTAATTTGTTATTTGCGACTTGAATGCGCTCAACATTTAGTTTATCAGGAAATAAATCTGAAACAGTCACTCCCAAGTCAATGTAATCATTTCTCAGAAATAGACCCAGTGCCCATGTAGGTGAGAATGTAGATATAGTGTTCTCAGGTAATAATGGATCATTATGATTGAATACATTATTGCTGTAGCTGCCATCTGGAGTGATTATCTGACGGCCATTAATACGGGATTGTTGTAGCCCAAGCCTTAAGCCCAGTGAAATTGTCCCAATTGTAGTAGCGGTGACATTATTGTATGATAAGCCAACTTCTGTTCTATTAATCAAGCCTGTTCTATCTGATTTGATGTGGAATCCTGCTCCACCATTTAGAAGATATACTGGTAGGTGGGCATTAGCATACAGATGTACAGGATTCTTCTCTAAGCCGGTCCATTGTCCTCTGTAGTTAATATTAGCGCTTAATGATCTATCAAAGCCTCCATAGCCAGGATTTAGATTATACGCATCTATCATATACAATGAATGCTGAGCTGCTTGCTGTCCATTAGATACTTGGATTAAGCTGCCCATGATTATAATGGCCAGGAAAATAATCCTCAGAATGTTTTTAAATGTTAGTATGAATGAATGGTGATTAATAGCTAATTAAATTTTGATTGACACAAAATAATCAAATATTGATTTGCATACCATCTATTAACGGAAAGACATTGTCGGGTAATAACTTAGACCACTCTTTAGTCTTACCCATAGCATGACTTATGTGAGTGAGGTACGCTTTTTCTGGGTTTAATTTTTCTATCACCTCTAATGCAGTATCTAAATTAAAATGTGTAGGATGAGGATCTATTCTTAAGGCATTGATAATGAGGACTTTACTGTCAGAGAGTACTTCCATTCCTACTTCGTCTATATAGCTGGCATCTGTGACGTAGGATAGATCATTAAGTCTGTAGGCGAGTATGGGTAATCTGCCATGCATGATCCTTACAGGCTTAATATTGATATCATTGTCCTGAAATGCAAAATTCTCGTCGATATGGATAAGATCAACTTTTGGTAGTCCTTGTATGCGAGTATTAAAAGCATAGGCGAATCTTCCTCTTAACTCATCAGCGACTCTGCGCTCAGCATATATAGGGATAGATTTTTTTTGTGTAAAATTTATAGATCTGATATCATCTAATCCAATCATGTGGTCATTGTGCTCATGTGTTATGAGTACCATGTCTACAGTGTCTAATCCATTAGATAAAAATTGCGTTCTGAAGTCGGGACCTATATCGATAAGGACTTTTGTCTTTTCTGTCTCTACATAGAGTGAAGACCTGAGTCTATTGTCTTGAGGGTCAGATGATTGGCATACGGGGCACTTGCATCCGATCATTGGAATCCCTTGAGAAGTACCAGTACCTAAAGCTATAATTCTCATCTACTACACTACTTAATGGTGTACAATATAAGAGTAGTTTCGATACAACTAACAATGAATCTCTGAAAGTAAATTTTAATTAGCTTGAAGCTAAAGGCAATTCTTGATCAAGATTCTTAACCTCGTAAGATTTTGCGATTAATCCTAAGAAGCTTTTGCTTTTGTCTGATAGCAGTGTTTCTTGGAGGTGGACTTGAGATAAGATATCAAGGAAGCTTTCTATTTTTCCCTTAAGGTCAAAGAATTTATTGATAACTATAATTTTTTTATCATGGATGACACAATAGCCTGACTTAAATTGTCCTCTCTCGTATCTAACAGAATATTCTGACTCTACAAATAACTGTTGTAGGTTCTTAAGAGTTGTATTGTTGTATTTTAGCTCCATATTTCTCAATATGACCCAAATATAACAGAATTACATATATATGACAGATCTTAATATGAATTTGAGGATTCTTATTTTGTTTTGCTTGATTTCTCAAGTGTCTCTAGGACAAAGAGCATTTGATGCCTCCATCGTAGGAGGTATTACGGCATCTCAGTTAGGAGGTGATAGCCTAAGTGGCTTTAATAAGTTAGGATTTGCTGTAGGCCTTAAGCTATCATATGACTTGGATGATAAATTTGATATCAATATGGATCTTCTGTACGTGCAGAAGGGGAGTAGAGAAAGCTTAGGATTTAATAATTCTGGTGATGATGCCACTACATTAAACTATGTAGAATTGCCCATTTATTTTCAGATTAATGATTGGTATATAGAGAAAGAGGATTATCATAAGGTCGGTGCATTTGTAGGATTGTCCTATTCTTATCTTATAGCGGTCGGTACATCTAATAATATACTTACTGGTCAGGAAAATAATTTTAAGTCTCACGATATAAGTGGAAGAATAGGGGTTTATTATTCTTTCTCAAAAAGACTAACTTTCCGCTCATATTACACAGATTCTTTTGTCAATGTTCTCGATAGTGATATGCTGTTTAGAACTAATGCATTAGATAGTTTTTATTGGACATTTAGATTGGAGTATAATTTATAGAATTCGATTTTTTTTGTTGTGAATGCGAGCAACAATATTAAGCTGTAAAAGAATACTCTACTTATTGATAATCAAGACTTTATTAAAATAATATACATGAAAACATTTCTTTTTTCAATTGCAATAATTATAAGCTTAGCATGCTGTAAGAGTGACAATGCGGCGACTCCTCAAGCTACTAAGCCAGCTCCTACTGAAGAAGTCAATGCAGGCCCACAATTCCAGCAATTACCTAATGATATATTATTAGAATTATGGAATAATGGTACGCTTATCGACTACATTTTCCATGAGCTGCCATTCAGTATGAACCAATCAGAACAAGCAAGTATCAGAACAAATTTGACATACTTTAGCTCCGAAGCTCAAGCTAATATCCCAACTGAGTGTAAGCCATTAGGTAGGCAGATGTTTAGTATAGATGGCAATATCGTTCTGGAATCTGATATCTACTATTCTGATAATTGTGCATTTTTTGTTTTCATTATGGATGGTGAGACCAAGTATGCTAACAAAATGTCAGATGCAGGTAAGCAATTCTATGCAACGATGATACAAAAAGGTCTTGAAGCAGGTAAGCAAAGACAAGGATAATCGTAGGGTTGCGATTATTGATATAGGTAGTAATACCTTCCATCTAATGATCGTCGACTTATCACCCTCTACCAAGCAATTTCAGCTGATTCATCGCGAGAGAAAATTCGTCTATCTCGCTAAAGACGGCATAGATTTATTGTCCGAGGATACTATGGATAGAGGTGTAGCAAATATCACTGAGCTATTAGATCTATGTAAGCTTCATAAAGTGGACGTTATAAGAGCAGCTGGAACTGCAGCTTTAAGATCTGCTGATAATGCTGATCTCTTTGTTCAGAAAATACGATCACTACATAACTTAGAAATAGAAATTATCAGCGGTCAGCGAGAAGGTGAACTTATCTACAAGGGTATAGCTTTCTCTGGTATAAATATGACTAAGCCATCACTAATCGTGGACATTGGTGGCGGAAGTGTAGAATTCATTATAGTCTCTAATGATAATATTGTGTTCAATAGTTCTTATAATATAGGCATCTCTCAATTACGACATCAGTTTAAGAATAATGACCCTATCAGTGAGGATGATATTCGTCTGATATACAGTCATTTGGATGGTGTGATTTCTGAATTTCTTAATCAAGCGATCGAGCACAATGTAGAGGTTATTATTGGTGCCTCTGGTCCATTCGAGATAATAGAATCTATGTGTGAGGTAGATATCCAAAGGCACACGCTTACTACCAAAGATGTCGTCCTTGATATAATAGATGATGTGATCCATTTACCGTTACAAGAGAGAAAAGAAATTCCGCTTATGCCTGCAGATCGAGCTGATCTTAGCGTGGAGTCTCTGTTGATAATCAAATATCTACTTCGTCGTATCCAAAGCTTGCAAGGTGTGATTATATCTCAGTATGCGCTCAGGGAGGGCTTGATTTCAGAGATGATTTAGATTACTCTAAAAATTATATTAAATTTGCTTAAAATGTATTTTGATGACTGAGATTATCGAGCATTTATCACTGCCTTGGGTACCTAGAGCATTGCTTACAGCAAGCTTAGTAGGTATGATGTGTGGCATCTTAGGCTGTTTTATAGTACTGAGGAATATGTCTCTTATAGGTGATGCTCTGTCTCATGCTGTACTTCCAGGAATATTCGTAGCATTTCTACTTGTAGGGTACAGCTCTATTGGTTTTTTTATCGGCGCATCAGTAGCGGGCTTGATTACTGCATTAGCAATATCTTTAATTCAACAGTATGTGACGACTAAGAATGATGCTGCCATTGGGATTATTTTCACGACCATGTTTGCGATAGGTGTTATAGGTATAACTTGGCTGGAGAGTAATGGATCTGTTCATTTAGATTTAGATCATTTCTTATTTGGTAACGTTATCGGGATCGGTCCTGAGGATATTTATTTGACGATTATCATTGCTATTTATACAATGTTAAGTGTTGCATTATTTTATAGACATTTATTCATTACAACATTCCAGCCTACCATAGCCGAGACGATGGGTATATCGACTAAGTCGATGCATTATTTCTTGATGTTATTACTGTCATTTTCTATAGTTGTATCTCTTAGGGCAGTGGGAGTAATATTAGTGGTCGCCATGCTGATTACACCTGCATCTACTGCTTTATTATTGTCTGACAAGTTTAAGAATGTAATTGTTATCTCAGCTATAGTTGGTATTATCTCAGCTATAATAGGAATATTTATTTCGATAATTTTTGATTTTCCTCCAGGGCCTACGATGACATTAGTAGCGACTACGATGTATTTTTTAGCAGTAATGTTTTCCCCTTCCAAGGGCTTGATATTTTCTTATAGACAGAACCGATTAGAGAAGAAGAGGATTCTACGAGAGGACATTCTCCGACAAGTAATTAAGAACCCGCTTAAGGAGGGTATGCCTGTAGCTGCTATCGCTCGTAATCTTAATTATGAAGAAAGAAAGATTTCTCAAGCTTCAAAAATCATGGCCAAAAGTAGCTTGCTGTCGGTTTATAACAATATAGTACTATTAAGCGAAGAAGGTAGAGATAAGGCAGAGCAATTGGTGAGAGCACATAGACTGTGGGAGACTTATCAGGTGAGACAGATGGGCTTACGATCGGATCAGATACATGATGAAGCAGATATGTTAGAGCACTTTCTGACGGAGGAATTATTAGATGAGATCGATAAGACTTTAGGCTTTCCAGTTAGTGATCCTCACGATTCTCCGATACCTACTAAGAGATAGAATAGATATCAAAATGATTGTCTTAGTAGTCAATGAATTTCAATAATTTGGTCATTGTCTGTAGTATTTTATTTCTGATTCATTATGAGAACATTTGTATATCAGATACTCTTCATCGTCAACTGTATAGTTGCAAGTATCGGTACTGTTCTTCACAAATGAGTTTTTAGAATTATTAAGTTTAATCAATTTTTTATAGGTGTCTTCCTTCCAGTATTCACTGTACCCTCTGATATAATAATCATCATTTAATTCTTTAATTTCAATGAAATTCATTTCAACCTTAACTTTGAGAAATCCATCTTCGAATGGAACTTCACGAGATGATTCTTTTGTAGCCCATAACCCAACTGTCTCAAGCAAAGAGTTATGTAGTTTTTGGTATTCGTAGTAAGTATCAAGTATTTTAGAGATATCTATTTTATCATCTCTCGGTACTTTTAATATGCCCATTATCTCCAGATTAGATAAAGAATCAAATCTATTATTATCATACTTGCTTTTATATAATGCTGATAAATAATTGTCTCTAAAATCAGCAAATTCAATGGCATTATTCTGTAGGGCTAATTCTATTAATGGAAATGCAATGACATCAATTTCATCAATCCAATTATGTATCCAGACATAAGGAATAATATCTCCATTTGCTTGAAATTTAGCTTTAGGGTAACCATGTTCGTTAATATAATAAGATACTAAAATTAGATTCTTTAGATCTAATTTAATATTAGCTTCATCGCCTCTAAAGCCTTGGTCTCTGCGATAAATTTGTTTAAAAAAATCTATATGATCCTTGTTTGACTTGATACTTAGAACTTGATTTTTCAATTCTAAGGTATCAATTTGAGAATAGTAAGCATTGCCTGTTAAGTAAAAGATTACGAGTAGCATTACTTTTAAAAACATAGGCACTATAATTTAAGATCACTCTTGTAATGAATAGTTTTAATCGCTAAGCTATTATCCAGCCGCTGTCTTCTCGCAGGCGCCATTACATTTGCCATAGAGATTTAAGGAATGGTGTGTCACTTTAAATTTTAATATGTCTCCCATCATGTCTTTAATGTTCTGGATTCTAGGATCACAGAACTCTAATACATTACCACAATCAATGCATATAAGGTGATCGTGTTGCTTGAAGCCATAGGACTTTTCATATTGTGTAAGGTTCTTACCGAATTGATGTTTAGTTACAAGATCGCAATTAACTAGCACCTCAAGTGTATTATATACTGTAGCTCGCGATACTCTGTAATTTTGATTTTTCATATGAATGAAGAGGGCTTCGGCATCGAAGTGATCGTTGCGTCGGTATATCTCTTCGAGAATAGCATATCTCTCGGGTGTCTTTCGGTAGTTCATTTTCTCCAAGTAATTGGTAAAAATGCTTTTAACCTCTTCTATAATCTTATTGATATGCTCTTCTGGACTATTCATCTTTCTTTATTCTTGTAACATTTGCAATGCCATCAAGTTTCTTTATGGAGTCTATAACTACGCGTAATTGGTCTTTGTTTTTTACAAAAATACCTACGTTACCTAAAAAGTAACCTTCTGTTCCTTCAATGCTAAATGATCTAATATTGACACCTAAGTTATTAGATAGTTCATTAGAAATTATCTGAATAACGCCGGGTCCAGAATCTACACCTTCTATTCTTAGGTCAACGGCAAAATTAGTCTCTGTTAATCCAAACCATTCTGCCTTCAGTACTCGATAGCTAAAGTTAGCTAATAAGTGAGTGGCGTTCTTACAGTTTATAGTATGTATTTTAAGGCCATTGCCGGCAGTAAGATATCCGAATATATCATCCCCTTGTACAGGAGAGCAGCATCGTGCAAGTGTATGGTCGTATTGATCTATAGGTTCTCCATCTACAAGGATATTTGTCTTGAGAGGTTTCTTAATTTTCTTGGGCTTAGATGGTAAGTCATCAGGAGCTTGATGGCCTTTGTCTTGTTCATCCTCTTTAACCTTAAGTCCTATTATTTTTCCGTTCTCTATTTCATAATTTTTAAAATCTGGCATCTTAATAGCATCAGTAGCTAAAGCAAAGTATAAATCTGGCCTATTAGAGTAGCCCAATTGCTTTACTAAGAAGTCTATATTATCTTCGAAGCTAAGCTTGTTATTCTTAAGCTTTCTCATGAGTGCTTCCTTACTGAATTCTCCTTTTTTGCGCTTTTCTTCCTTCATGGCAGATCTTATTTTAGATCTGGCCTTTCCTGTAACGGCTAGCTTTAGCCAGTGCTCAGAAGGCTTCTGGTTCTTGTTAGTGACGACACTCACTTGATCGCCATTCTCAAGCTTGTGGCCCATGGGAACCAGTTTGTTGTTAACTTTAATGGCAGTAGCATGGTATCCTATATCAGAGTGTATCTCAAATGCAAAATCAAGTGCCGTAGCACCTTCTGGTAGCATACGCATATCTCCATTAGGTGTAAATACAAATACTTCTTTTATAAATAAATTTGTCTTGAAGTCATTGACGAATTCTAAAGCATCAGAATGTTGAGAATCTAAAAGGCCTCTAATGTTATCGAGCCATTTGTCATAGACGTTATTGTTGTCCTTGACACCTTTATATTTCCAGTGAGCAGCAAAACCTCTCTCTGCAATATCGTCCATTCTTTCTGACCTTACTTGCACTTCCACGTACCTACCTTTTGGGCCTATCACTGTTGTATGCAGTGATTCGTATCCATTACTTTTGGGTGTTGTGATCCAGTCTTTGAGCCGCTCAGGAATGGGCTTATAGACATCAGTAATGATTGAATATATCTGCCAACTGATACTTTTTTCCTTTTCCTTATCTATATCCGCAATGATCCTTACGGCGAATAGGTCATAGATCTGATCAAATGGAATTTGCTTTTTTTCAATCTTATTAGCGATAGATGATATTGCTTTAGGTCTTCCGATTACTCTATAGTCAATTTCAAGTTCGTTAAGTTTATCTTTTAGTGGAGTTATAAAGTCTTTGATGTATTCTGATCTATCAGATTCTGAAGTCTGTAGCTTACTTGCTATATCATTATAGGCTTCAGGATCATTGATTTTCATACAGATATCATTGAACTCTATTCTGATATTGTATAATCCTAATCGATGGGCAAGGGGCGCATAGATATAAGAGGTCTCGGCAGCTATTCTTATCTGCTTGTTGCGAGGCATAGCATCTATTGTCCTGAGGTTGTGTAGTCGATCGGCCATCTTAATAAGAATAACTCTTACATCAAATACTAAAGAACTAAGAACCTTCTTAAAATTCTCTGCTTGCTTGTTTTCTACATTATATGTACCGTCTAACTTAGTAAGGCCATCGACTATAAGACTTATCTTCTCACCGAATATATCTAAAATATCTTCTTGCGTCACTTCTGTGTCTTCTACGACATCATGAAGAAGCGCCGCTATCACTGAAGTAGCTCCAAGACCTATCTCATCATGACAGATTCTTGCTACCTCTATAGGATGGAATACATATGGCTCTCCTGATTTTCTTCTTTGGTACTTATGAGCTGAAATGATCAGATCATAGGCCTTCTGAAGATTTTCTTTATCCAGGTCAGTCGTATTCTGTCTTACTTTAGCGAACAAAGATTTGTATTCTTTGTCGATACTAAGAAGTTCCTTATCCGTTATTGCTTTTCCTTTGGGCATATATTTTCCCTTACTTACGTAAATATATATTTTTAATATGTAATCTGCAGTTTCTTCTATTCTGTATAGCTGAATACAAGAAAAAGATATATCTTTGCGATTCTTTATAATTGAGGCGGGTGTGGTGAAATTGGTAGACATGCTAGACTTAGGATCTAGTGCTTCACGGCGTGGGGGTTCGAGTCCCTCCACCCGCACTCATTTTTTTCCTAATTAAAGAAAATAATCTTCCCTTGAAAATAGATAAAAATGAATTAGGTGCATTGCACTCTGAACTCTCTATAACAGTTGAAAAAGAAGATTATTTAGAAGAATACAAGAATAAACTTGTTTCTCTCCAGTCTAAAGCTCATCTAAAAGGCTTTCGTAAAGGCAAGGTTCCAAAGAGTATGGTGAGTAAAATGTATGGCGCTTCTGCTATGCAAGAAGCGGTTTCCAAAATTATATCTGATAAGGTCAATGAAATAATTACAGGTTCTGAGTATAATATTATCGGAGAGCCTCTATTCCTTGATGAAGGAAATCCGCCCGTAATCGATCATCTTAATCCTGAAGACTATACTTACAGATTTGAGATAGGTACAGAACCTGATACAGAGATAAAAGGTGTAGATAGCTCAGATACATTCACATTATATAGTATCGATGTAGAGGATAGCATCATAGATGAAGAAATAGAGTCGATACGCCAGAAGATGGGCAAGCAAGGAAGTACTGATAGCCCTATCATTGATGGAGATGTTGTATACTTTCAGATTAAAGAACTCTCTGATGGTAAGGTCAAAGAAGATGGTATAGAATCTAACTTCTCAATCCATATAGACTCAGTTACAGAGGATTACAAAAAGAAGTTACTGAATGCTAAGAAAGGAGATACTTTAGAGATAGATGTCTATAACCTTGAAGTGGGTATGACTGAGGAAAATGTCCATAAGTATATTCTCAAACTTACAGATGAACAAATAGCTGATGTTGAGAACATTGGTAAAGTATATAGTTCAGAGATATCTGATGTGATAAGAACTACAAAAGCAGAATTAAACCAAGAGCTTTTTGATGGTTATTTCGGTAAAGACGAAGTGAAATCAGAAGAAGAAGCAAGAGAGAAAATAAAAACCTACGTGTCAGATTTCTATAATAAAGAGGCAAAAAATTATCAGAGTCGAGCGATTATGGATAAGCTGATGTCAGATAACGATCTCGAATTGCCGACTATCTTTCTCAAAAAGTGGATAAGCCAGAATGAGGAAATGACCGATGATAAGTTCGAAGGATTCTTAAAAGAATTAAGATGGAGTCTCATCAAAAAGAAATTAGTTGCTCAACACGATATTAAGGTAGAAGAGAAAGAAATCTTTGACTATTTCGTAAATGCCGTAAAGTCTTATTCTCCTTATATGGATGAAGATAGTCTTAAGAATACGGTATTTTCACTCATGCAAAATAGAGAGCAACTGAATAAGGGTATTGATGTAATCAGTACTGGCAAATTATTTGATATACTACAAGAAGAAGTGACTTCAAAAACAGAAAGCATTAGTAAAGATGATTTTTATGAGAAGGTCAAAGTCTTAAAAGAACAAATCTAAGAACCTTTATATCTTAGAGTAGTTATCTATATTGTAAAATAACAACACAAATTATGTCTTTAGGAAAAGAATTTAAGAAATACGCTACTAAGCACATGAATATTAATGCTGACGCGGTAGACCATGTTATGGGTGGAGCGGCTACTGCAGTACCTAATATAAATGGCTTTACGCCACAAGTAATAGAGGAGAGACAGATGAATGTAGTAGGTATGGATGTATTCTCAAGACTAATGATGGATAGAATCATATTCTTAGGAGTGCCTATTAATGACTACGTAGCGAATGTTGTCCAAGCGCAGCTACTGTTTCTTGAAAGTACTGATCCTAAGAGAGATATTCAGATGTTTATTAACAGTCCAGGTGGATCTGTGATTGCTGGTTTAGGTATATTTGACACAATGCAATATGTAGTTCCTAATGTAGCGACTATATGTACAGGGCTTGCAGCATCGATGGGTTCTGTATTATTAGCAGCAGGTACGAAGGGTAAGAGGACTTGCCTTAAACATAGTCGTGTTATGATACACCAGCCGAGTGGTGGCATGCAAGGGCAGTTTTCTGATATGGAGATAACATATAATCTTATAAAGGAAATGAGAGAAGAGCTATATACAATATTAGCAGATTGTACTGGTCAGAGTTTTGAGACAATTGAGAAAGATAGTGATAGAGATAAGTGGATGAGAGCGAGTGAAGCTAAGGAGTATGGCTTAGTAGATGAAGTATTGTCAAGAGATAATCCTCGTAAGACTGATAAAGCTTAATCGAAAACGATGGCCAAAACTAAAAATCAAAAGTGCTCGTTTTGTGGTAGAGATAAGAAAGACACGCTTCTTCTTATCGCTGGGCTTGAGGGTCATATATGTGAGGCTTGCGTAGAGCAAGCCCACGAAATTGTAAATGATGAGATAGGTTCTAAAGCAAAATCCAAGGCGGATTTTCACTTTAATTTACCTACTGGTGTTACACCACTGGGGATTAAGACATTTCTTGATAATTACGTAATAGGTCAAACAGAAGCAAAAAAGTATCTATCAGTCAGTGTATACAATCACTACAAAAGACTCAATCAAAAGTCTACTGATGAGGTAGAGATAGAAAAGTCAAACATATTATTTGTAGGAGAGACAGGAACGGGAAAGACATTGCTTGCTAAATCAATAGCAAAGTATCTAAAGGTTCCTTTTGCAATAGTAGATGCTACAGTATTCACTGAAGCAGGTTATGTCGGAGAAGATGTAGAGAGTATGCTCAGTAGATTATTACAAGCATCAGATTATAATGTGGAAGCTGCACAGAAAGGTATTGTATATATCGATGAGATCGATAAAGTTGCCCGTAAGGGTGATAATGCATCGATAACAAGAGATGTGTCTGGAGAAGGCGTACAACAGGCGCTACTAAAGATGCTTGAAGGTACAGAAGTAAATGTCCCACCATACGGAGGACGTAAGCATCCTGAACAGAAAATGATACAAGTCAATACTTCTAATATCCTATTTATAATGGGTGGGGCATTTGATGGTATTAATAAACTTATAGCAAATAGACTGAACACTCAGGTTATAGGATTTAAGAAAGACGTGGATCATCTTCATGATGAAGAAAACCTACTTAAGTACATATCACACAGGGATTTAAAAGCCTACGGATTAATACCTGAGCTCATAGGACGTATGCCAGTCATGACTTATCTAAATCCATTAGATAAAGAAACGCTTGTAAGAATATTACAAGAACCAAAGAATGCACTCATTAAGCAATACAAGAAATTATTTGCTCTTGAGAATATAAAGCTGACTTTTACTAAAGACTCTCTGGAGTATATCGCAGAAAAAGCTATGGATTATAAGCTTGGAGCCAGAGGATTACGATCTATATTAGAAGCGATCTTAACTGATTCTATGTTTGAGCTACCAAGTCAGACTGACATTACTGAATTCGTTGTAGATAAGTCTTATGCTCATGATAAACTTATGAGTTCTGCTATTACTAAATTAAAAGCTGCGTAATAACTATTCTTCAAAACCTATTGTTTTCTTAACTATAGAAGCCACTTAGCTTAGGTGGAATACTAAAGTTATGAGTAGCTAAATGCGCTAAGGCTTTTCCTAAGCATCAGATATATCCCATCGATATAGTTACGATTATCTATAAATAACTTAATCATTTAGGGATATGAAAAAATTCTAAAAAAACATTTTATACCATTTAAATTTTAAGATGTCGGTTAAGATTATAGAATAGAATTTGTTAAGATTAAGGCAAAAAACGCAGTCATAGCGGTAGCTATGAAGAGTATTTTTAACGCAGAGATTGGCTAATTCTATTATAATATTTCCGACATTCTAATGTTTAAATGGTATTACTTGGAACAATAGGGCTGAGAACTAGTGCTCAATCACTGAGGCCTACCATCGATAATAAAGAAACTTCAACTCACGATATGTTAATGGATAGGGTAGGCTTTAACCATTTATACCATTTAAATTTTAAGGTGTCGGAAAAGATTATAGAAGAGAATTTGTTAAGATTAAGGCATGAACGAATGATTTCGTTGCAGACGAATCGAGTATGATAATACTCGAAAAGAGTGAACCACGAAAGTGGGTGGGCTGAGTCATAGCGCTTGCTACCGCTGTGGGCGGCACACTTAATGATGAGTATTTTTAACGTAGAGATTGACTAATTCTATTATAATATAAACGACATTCTAATATTTAAAATGGTATTACCTAATAACAAAATAAGGACCTATGAAAACTGTATTGCACAGGGCTTCGACAAGAGGGAATGCTAACTATGGGTGGCTTAATAGCTATCATACTTTCAGTTTCGCTAATTATTACAATCCTGATAGAATGAATTTCGGAGTACTAAGAGTATTGAATGATGATACTGTAGCTGCAACTAAGGGTTTTGGAAAACATCCTCATGATAATATGGAAATTGTTTCTATTCCACTATCAGGAGACTTAGAACACAAGGACAGTATGGGTAATGTTACTGTAATAAAAGAAGGAGATGTTCAGATAATGAGTGCTGGAACAGGTGTCTATCATAGTGAATATAATAAGAATGCAGATGAGGAAGTTAGATTCCTACAGATATGGATGATTCCCAATAAGAAAGATGTCACACCAAGATATGGTCAAATTTCTATTGATGAATCAAGCTCTAAAAGCAAATTTCAACAAATATTATCACCTGATCCTAATGATGATGGCGTATGGTCACATCAGAATGCGTGGTTCTATTTGAGAAAATTCGAATATGGTGAAGTCGCAGATTATGACTTGAAGTCAAAAGAAAATGGTGTTTACATATTTGTCATAGAAGGAAGAGTCATTATAGAGGAACAAGAGTTAAAAAGGAGAGATGGCTATGGTATCTGGGATACAGATAAGATAAAATTAGACACTAAGACATCCACTGCAATGGTCCTACTAATGGAGGTGCCTATGCATCCATAGTATAGAAAAAGTATTCACTAAGCATACAATGGGAAATTACCCATTAGCTTGTGCACCTCAGCTTTTACTTGCTGTATTTTAGCATCATCAGAATGGTCTTTGATGACATCATCTATCCATTCTACAATTTGTATACAATCTTTAGATTTAAGTCCACGAGAAGTAATTGCAGCTGTTCCTATTCTGATACCAGAAGTCACAAATGGGCTCTTGTCATCAAAAGGTACCATGTTTTTATTAACTGTAATTTCAGCTTTAACAAGTGCATTTTCAGCCTCCTTGCCATTTACATTTTTAGATCTAAGATCTATGAGCATCAGGTGATTTTCAGTGCCTCCTGATACGATGTGATAGCCTTTATCTACAAATGCATCGGCCATAGCAGAAGCATTTTCAATAACTTGCTTTCCATAAGTCTTGAATGAATCATCTAATGCCTCTCTAAATGAGACAGCCTTTCCTGCTATCACATGTTCTAATGGACCGCCTTGCATACCAGGGAATACACCGCTGTTAAGTATAGAAGACATTTTGATAGGATTACCTTTCTTTGTCGTACGACCCCATGGGTTATTAAAATCTTTACCCATCATAATAATACCGCCTCTAGGGCCTCGTAAGGTCTTGTGAGTCGTCGATGTAACGATATGGCAGTGTGGTATTGGATCATTAAGCAGACCCTTAGAGATGAGGCCTGCTGGATGAGCTATATCTGCTAAGAGCAGTGCATCTACTGAATCAGCTATTTCTCTAAAGCGCTTATAATCCCAATCACGACTGTATGCTGATGCACCGCAGATGATAAGCTTAGGTCTATGTAGGTGTGCCAACTTCTCGACCTTATTCATATCGATGGTTCCAGTCTCTTTTTCTACACCATAGAAAACTGGTTTGTAGACTTTTCCCGAAAAATTAACTGGAGATCCGTGAGATAGATGTCCACCGTGAGACAAGTCAAATCCCATAATAGAATCTCCTGGGTTCAAAACAGCTAAGAACACGGCTGCATTAGCTTGAGCTCCAGAGTGGGGTTGTACATTAGAATATTCTGCTCCAAATAATTTATTAAGTCTGTTGATAGCAATTGACTCGACTTGGTCGACAACTTCGCATCCGCCATAATATCTTTTACCAGGATATCCTTCAGCGTACTTATTAGTAAGGCAGCTGCCCATGGCATCCATTACGGCTTGGCTTGTAAAGTTTTCTGAGGCAATAAGCTCAATGCCTTGTCTTTGTCTAGTTAATTCTTGTTGAATTAGGGAGTTGATTTCTTTATCTTCTAACACGGTTATAACGATTGATTAAAAGTTGTAGGTTGCAATTAGGTATAAAAATAGAAAAGCCCCGTTGAAACAACGAGGCTTTTCTAAATATTTTAAGATTACTTGCGTAATCATTGTATTACTGCACTCCTAATGCTCTCATTGTATCTAAATCTAACTGACCTACTGGAAGTCCGTTATCTTTTTGGAATTTAACAAGTGCTGCTTTGGTTGCTGGACCGAATGTACCATCAGCGCCAGAGGCTCCTAAGTTATATCCTCTTGAGATTAAAGCGTTCTGTACTTGTCTGTATAGACTTGGTGTAATATCTACATCACATACTACTTGCTTCCATTCAGTAAATCCACCTGGAGTAACTAATCTTCTCTTAGAGATAGTCTTATACTGAGCAGCTAAATCTGAAGAACTTGTTGTTGCCGCATCTGTCTTAGTATAAGTCCTTGTCTCATATTGAGCTTCTATATTATCAGCTTCTGTAGTTGCATCATTAGCTAATCTTGTAAATGTTCTTGAAGCATACTGAGGCTCACCTGTTACATTTTCAGATGTTGCATCATTAGCCAACTTTTGCATGCTTATAGTAGTATACTGAGCAGGTATCGGGTTAGATGTTGTTGTAGCATCATTAGCCAATTTCTGATAAGTTCTTGTAGCATACTGAGGATCACCTGTAACTACTTCGTGAGTTGCATCATTAGCAAGTACTTGGTAGCTTCTTGTAGTGTAAGACTTACAATCTCCATCATTAGTGCCACCTGTAGCAACTAGTTCAGTTCTTCTGTTCTGTCTTCTTCCTTCTGCTGTATCATTAGTTGCAACTGGAGAATTCTCACCTCTACCTTCATATCTTAGTAAAGAAGCATTAACTCCTTGTTCTATTAATGCATCATATACAGCTTTCGCTCTATTTCTTGATAATGCTAAGTTAGATGCATTATCACCTTGACTATCAGTATGACCAACGATAGTCACCGTTTTAGCACCTGAAGTGATCGTTCCTGCTATTCTACTGATCTCTCCAGCTGAAGAAGCTGAAAGCACTGCTGAACCAGAGTTAAACTTAACGTTTAGTCTCTGAGCGTTTGATCCACCTGGGCAGTATTCTTCATATGTCGCATCAGATACTAACTTCTGAGAAGTAATAGTTGTGAATGAGTCATCACCTCTTGTATTCTCAGCAGATGCATCATTAACTAATTTTTGAGAAGTTACAGTAGTATATTGAGCAGCACCATATACAGGCTCTGCATAGGCATCATTAGCTAATTTTTGCATTGTAACTGTAGTGAATTTATCATCACCTCTATTCGTTTCATGCGTTGCATCAGCAACAAGCTTCTGGAAATTTCTTGGTCCAAAAGTATCATCACCTCTTACATTCTCAGCAGTAGCAGATGAAGCTAACTTTCTGTATGTTCTTGTTGTGTACTCAGCAGGTATTTCTACAACCTCAGTTGTAGCAGGACTTACTAAGTTTTGAAAAGTTCTTGTCTCGTATCTTGCTGGTATAGTTACACTTTCAGTAGTAGCAGGAGTGACTAACTTTCTCATTGTAATAGTCTCATATACAGCAGGAACTTCTACAGCTTCTACAGATGCAGGAGTGACTAACTTTCTATAAGTTCTTGTAGTATACTGCGCTTCTACAGGAACAGATTCTGTTGCAGAAGGAGTTTTTAATTTCTTATAAGATCTTGTTGTATACTCAGCAGGGACTTGTACAGCTTCCGATGTAGCAGGAGTCACAAGTTTTCGGTAAGTTCTTGTAGTGTATGTTGCAGGAACATCTACTTTCTCAACAGTAGCAGGTGTCACTAATTTTCTCCAAGTTCTTGTACCATACTTAGCAGGGACTTCTACAGCTTCTACAGATGCAGGAGTGACTAACTTTCTCATTGTAATAGTCTCATATACAGCAGGAACTTCAACAGCTTCTGTAGTAGCATCTTGAACTAACTTCTGGTAAGTACGAGATGTATATACTGGCTCTATCTCATTAGCTGTTGTACTTGCAGGAGTTACTAATTTTTTCATAGAGATAGTTTCATATACTGCAGGAATCTCAACTACTTCAGTAGTTGCATCGCTAACTAACTTTTGGAAAGATCTTGTTTTGTACTGAGCAGGTACATCTACAGTTCTGATGCAATCTTCACCGCTTTCAGTCCAGCCAACTTCACATCCAACTCTTACTTGTCTTGTGATGGTTCTAAATTGAGCAGGAGTCTCAACTAAGCACCATACTAAACAATCTTCTGGGTTAGCAGAAAGACAATTTTTGTCAGCTTTCTTTTTCACCCACTTACTTGATGCAGCTGCTACTTCGATTTCCTCAGATTGAGTTTCGTATTTAGCTGGCTTCTTTTCTAATCTTGTAGTTGCCTCAGAAGCGATTACTTCTTCAGTTACAGTTTCGTACTGAGCAGGCACAACTCTGATAGTTGTGTAAGCTTCTTTTTTAAGTTTTTCTTCAGTTACAGTTTCGTACTGAGCAGGAACACCAGCTAATGTAGTGTAACCATCTTTGCTTAATACTTCTTCAGTTACTGTTTCGAATTGTGCAGGTACAACTCTAAGAGTTGTGTATGCATCTTTCTTAAGAACTTCTTGAGATACTGTCTCATAAGTTGCAGGTACTTCTCTTAACGTAGTATAAGCTTCTTTCTCAAGTACTTCATCAGTCATCGTCTCATAGACAGCTTTTACAGGTCTAAGCGTTGAATAAGCATCTTTCTTAAGAACTTCTTCAGATAATGTCTCGTAAGTAGCAGGTACTGCTCTCAATGTTGTGTAAGCATCTTTCTTAAGTACTTCTTCAGTTACTGTCTCATACTCAGCTGGTACAACTCTCAATGTTGTATAAGCATCCTTTTTAAGAATCTCTTCTGAGATTGTCTCGTAAGTTGCTGGCACTGCTCTTAGAGTAGTGTAAGCATCTTTAACTAATTTTTCTTGAGTTACAGTTTCGTATACTGCAGGAACTGCTCTTAATTCTTCATAAGCCTCTTGTACAAGAACCTCTTGAGATACAGTCTCAAATTGTGCAGGCACAACTCTGATAGTTGTATAAGCAGCTTTCTTCATTACTTCTTCTGACATTGTCTCGAATGTAGCAGCAGTGATATTTACAGAAGAACTCCCTTCTGACTTAAGTACCTCTTCTGTTTGAGTTTCGAATTGTGCAGGTATGATAGAAACAGTAGACTCTCCTTCACTTGCAAGCATTTCTTGAGATGCTGTTTCGAATTGTGCAGGAACAGTTCTATGATTGATGATATCATTAGGACCGCCTTTAGCAGCACCTTCTGTAGCACCAGAACCTAATTTAACTAATTCTACTCTTCTGTTTTGTCTACGTCCAGCAGCTGTTGTGTTATCTGCAACTGGAGAAGCTTCTCCTCTACCTTCGTAACTTACGTTAGCACCATTACAGCCAGCTGCAAGTAATGCATCATAAACCGCTTTTGCTCTATTTCTTGATAATGTTAAGTTAGCGTTATCATTTCCTTGACTGTCAGTGTGACCAACGATTTTGAATGATGACCCATCACCACAAACACTTCCTGCAAGGTTTGTTAATTCAGATCTTGAGCTTGCAGTTAATACTGCAGAACCAGATTCGAAGTTAACGTTATCTAAGGTTGTTGCATTGCTTCCATAGCTTACGCCTCCGTGAGTATTAGCTATAACTTGAGTTGTCATTGTCTCAAATGATGCAGGTGTGATTCTGATGTCAGATGAACCTTCACTTGCTAACATCTCTTGACTTGCTGTTTCGAATTGTGCAGGAGTGATTCTTACTTCTGAAGTACCATCATTAACCATTACTTGCTCACTCGCTGTCTCAAATGATGCAGGTGTAATTCTTACTGATGATGCGCCATCTGCTTTAAGAACTTCCTCGCTCATAGTCTCAAACTGTGCAGGAACTACCGCTAATTGCGTAGATGCTGCTTTTGACATGACCTCTTGAGTTACCGTCTCAAAAGTTGCAGGATTAATAATAACAGAAGACGCTCCATCAGCTCTTAATACTTGCTCAGATGCATCTTCAAATTGTGCAGGTACGACTCTTAATTGAGTACTACCTTCTTTAGCAAGGACTTCTTGCGATAGAGTTTCCGTACTACCGGCTACGATTTCTGTTCTTGTTGAAGCTTCTTTTATAAGAACTTCTTCGGTGATCGTTTCATATTGATCTGGTATTAAACATTTGGCATAACAACCAGGACCAGTAGGCATACCTGCCTCTGGAGCTTGAGTTTGCTGTGCATAGAATGGGGAAACCAAAGTGAAAACGAAAAGACAAGAAAAAATTAGACTAACTTTTCTCATTGTTGATTTAAAATTTTATTAAAAATGTCATTAAAGGATCTTCGTTGAAAACGGCTGCAAATGTAGCCTTTTTATTTAGGATAACACAAATAAAAACGAGTAATATCAGCTATATTAACAAGCTCATCTAAGCAGCTTGATATTGGCTCGACTTCACCAGATTTCATCAAAACTTTTATCTCTTCATCACCAGAATCATAGGATTTAGTCGTTTCCTCACCTGTAATTACGAGTTTATCAAAATCTTGAAGCGTTAAATTGTTTTGAGATTTAAAATTTTGACGAATGTCTCTTAACAAGTCACTACCAAAAGGTTTTTTATTGAGCAATACCTTGAATAATGATCGATTAGTCAAGCCAAATGCTAAAGTTTTGAGAATTTGATCGGCAGAGTCGATTGCGTCTTTGATACAGGACATCACGTCGACATCATCTAAATTAATAAAAGTCTTTAAGAGAACATCATTATCTGTGCTATTTATTTTACTGAGTGCTAAGACTTTAGCTAATCTCTTATTATTCAGCCTATAATCTTGCTCATATACGAGATATTTGAGCCGAATTACAAATTTTTTGAGCATTTGCTCTGCTACGATTGAATTTTTATGGAGATATACTTGCCAATACATGATCTGTCGTGATACAAGAAACTTTTGAATGGAATATATTCCTTTTTCTTCTACAACTATCTGATTATCAACGACTGAGAGCATTGAGATAATTCTCTTATACCCGATAACCCCTTCCGCAACTCCAGAATAGTAGCTATCTCGTGTTAAATAGTCCATTCTATCCATATCTAACTGACTGGAAACCAATTGGGTAAGAAATTTTTTTGGGTGTTGATTTTTAAATATTTGTAAACCAGTTGTCAATTGTCCATTATATTCCTGATTTAGCCTCTCCATCACGGCTACTGAAATGGATTCATGGCTGATAGGAACGAATTCTCCCTCTAATGCATGGGAAAATGGCCCATGTCCGATATCATGTAATAGAATTGCGATACAAACTCCGAGATACTCTTCATCATTTATCTCTATATCCTTAGATCGGAGTGTCTCGATAGCAGTTGTCATCAGGTATAATGCTCCTAATGCATGAGAGAATCGACTATGTGTGGCTCCTGGATAGACATAATTAGAAAGCCCCATCTGCGAGATCCTTCTCAATCTCTGGAAGTAAGGATGGTCTATCAATGTGTAGAGGAAGTCGAATGGAAATCTTATAAGACCATATATCGGGTCGTTTATTATCTTTTTGCGGTTCATTTAATTCAAAGGTAATAGATTGCGATTTCAAAGCGTTGGATATGAATAATAAAATGAAATATGAATAAGGGCAAAATTCTTTGGGCAGATGATGAGATAGATTTACTGAAGCCACAGTTATTCTTCCTCAGTAAGAAGGGCTACGAAGTGATAGAGGTGACTAATGGGTATGATGCCTTGGACCAATTAAAAGCTCATGAGGATATAGACTGCGTTTTTTTAGATGAATCAATGCCAGGAATTACAGGACTTGAGACATTAGAGAAAATAAGAGAGACCAATAATAAGATCCCTATTGTGATGATCACTAAGAACGAGGCTGAGGATCTCATGGAGCAAGCATTAGGCTCTCAGATTAATGATTATCTCATAAAGCCGGTCAATCCGAATCAGATATTATTGTCTCTCAAAAAAATCATGGATAATAAGAGGCTTGTAAGTGAGAAAACTGCTTCTGACTATCAGCAGGAATTCAGGACGATATCGATGGACATACAGGACGGTCCTGATAAGGATGGTTGGATAAGTCTGTACAAGAAAATAATCAACTGGGAATTAAAATTAGATGAATCTGATAACGATCAATTCAAAGGCATACTTGATATGCAAAAGAAAGAAGCTAACAGAGAATTTTCCAGATATATAGATCGCAATTATAAAGAGTGGTTAGATAAAGGTGATGACCATATATTCTCTCATAATTTATTGAGAAAGAATCTGTTTCCTGAGATGAATATGGATAAGCCTAACTTTTTAGTACTATTTGATAATCTAAGGTACGACCAATGGAGAATTATAGAGCCGATCATATCAGAGCTGTACAGAGTGAAGGAAGAAAAGACATTCTTTTCGATACTGCCGACGGCAACTCAATATTCTCGTAACGCAATTTTTGCAGGAATGATGCCCCTGGATATCCAAAAGAAATTTCCTGATTATTGGTTAAATGATAATCAAGAGGGTGGTAAGAATCAGTTTGAAAAAGAACTCCTCGAAAAACAAATTAATAGAGTCCTATCAAACGATATAAAATGGGAGTATTATAAAATTAGAAATAATAATGATGCTAAAAATCTTCAAGATAATGTGCACAATTGCTTGAATAATAAGTTGACTGTAATTGTCTATAACTTCATAGATATGTTATCACATGCTCGTACGGAAATGGAGGTTCTTAAGGAGCTCGCATCTGATGAGAAAGCGTATAGGTCTTTGACGCGATCTTGGTTTCTTAATTCTCCTATTTGGAATGCACTACAGACTCTCGCTGAGAAAGATGTCAAACTATTTATAACCACTGATCACGGAACTATACGAGTAAGTAATCCAAGTAGGGTAATAGCTGACCGAGAAACCTCTACAAATCTTAGATATAAGGTCGGTAAAAATATAAGATATGAGGATAGTAATGTCATGGAAATGAAGGATCCCAAAGCTTACGGCTTACCGATGCCCAATATAAGTTCTAGATTTATTTTTGCAATGGAGGATTACTTCTTTCTATATCCTAATAGTTATGGAAAATATAATCGTATGTATAATGATACTTTCCAGCATGGAGGGATATCGATGGAGGAAATTATATGTCCATTTATTGTATTAGAAAATAAGTAGATTTTATCGTATTACAGTGATACTTCCGGCTAAAATTTCTTGATAGAATTCATCTTTAAATTTGACCACATAAGCAAATGCACCGGTATTAAGATTGGTTGGTTTCCAGCCTTGCGATGCATCGTTACAAGTTGCATCTAAGCATTCATGTATCATGCTACCGTATCGGTCGTATATGTACATATCATATTTGTAATTTATTTCTGGTCTGGATTGGACAAATAGGGATTCATCTCCTGGGGTAGTTGATATCGAATTGGCCATATAGAAGTTATTGTTTTCTTCCACGGATATATGAATGCCTTTTTCAATATTACAACCATCTATACTTGTAATGATAGCCATAAAGTGTTGGTTGTCAGTAAGTATTGTGGTGGGTTGCTCACACTGGCTACAATCAAGTAGATCTTGTGGAGACCATAGAATAGCTGAGTATTCTCCTTTTATATCGAGCGGGATAGTGTAATCACTTCGTATAGTTATGGTTGTATCTGTTGGTAAATGCGCTTTTGGAAGTATAGCCTCTTCTACTTTAAGTTCTCTCACTATACTGTCGCATGCTGCTTCATTATATTCTAAGTTTTCTATGTAAGTACCAGCTTCGTATATTTCTTTACCGTTAAAAAGTATTGACTCCTCTGGGCAAATATATTTGTGTAATAATTCTACTGTAGGTTCTGGGTATAGATCTAAGATTAAGCTATAGAGAATGGAGTCGCATAATTTGTCTTGTGTGGGTATGATATATTCATATGTTCCACTCTCATATCTTAACTCTCCATCAAATAATATCGACTCTCCTTCGCAGATAGTTTCAGTAGACTCGATGAGTTCCAATTCAGGCATCGTAGTTATAGGATCGTAGTCTACACTAATTTCGTATGAATAACTACATAGCTGCTCATCGATGACTGTTAGTATAACTTTGTATTCATCGGCTAACGTATAGGTATGGGCGCCAGACATAGCATCTACAGAAATTCCATCGCCAAAGTCCCAGTTCCAAGAGATTATTTTTTCATAATTTTCAAAATCTACTGGGCTAAAGTGAATAGGTGACATGTAGCAAGGATCATACTCGTAGGTAAATTCAGGTTGTATTTCTTTTTCGATATTCACAATAAAATAGGCTGTATCACTGCAGGCTTGATTGGCATTTAGAATCATGCTACCTGTATATTTTCCAGACTTAAGTTCTGCAATATTGAGGTCCCTTTGGCTTGGTCCACTTGCATTGAATATATTGATATTTTGACTGTCATTTAAAGTCCAGCTATAGTCATCAATGTACATTAGATCTCCACTGTTATTCTTTATAAATAGGCCTTCATTGTAACATAGATTGAACTCATGGATGGTTCTATCTATGCCGTTGAAAGGCTGGATATAATTTGTATCTGAGATTACACTTGCAGATAGCGCTGGTACGCATTCTACGACAGTAAATTGGAAGTCTCTTCTTATGCTACTTAGTACTCTACCATCTTTCATTTCTTCGACGCATACACCTATGACGTAAGATCCAATCTCGGCCGGTGTTCCTGTAATCTCTCCATTCTCTGAGTTGATTGTAAGGGCACTTGATCCACCTAATGGATTATCATATGAATAACCAGTATTGTATATAATCTCATCAAATGGGGGAGGACAGAAACCTACTTCTGGGGACTGACAATCACAACATTGGGGTTGGTAATCAACGATGCCACCAGCAACGTATGGTACACAGAATGAGTACCTTAGTGCATTAGCTTCTGGATCCATTGCACCATGCATATAATATAGCGGCTCATTGACACATATATATGTAGGAGGTGGAGCTGTAAATCGTGGACTACTGTTACCCATAAGTTGAGATTCAGCTGATATTTTGATGTCAAAAACAGCTCCCGTTGTGCCTGCATCTTTTATGTTATTGATAGTATGATTTCTACAGCATTTTTGGTAAGCTATCTTGTAGTAATAATCTATTACTGGGAGTGTTATCTCAAATGTATATATGCCATATTCTACACGTATGTCACTCGTCATCTGCATGCTGCACGGATCATTTGTAGCTGAGAAAGGTTGACTTTCTTTGAGAGGAACGTTTTCTATAACCGTCTCAGTTATCCAGTCACCACTTAGTGTTTGTCTGTATACTCCGAACGTCGCTATTGGTTCGTAGGCTATACCTTTCTGATCTCTGTATATAGTAAATGTAACCTCGTATGTAGCTTCCGACTTAGAAGCATTATGCTTCAAGAAGGTATAAGTGACATCTCCTCCCACGATATGGGATGCTGAAGTTTTCGCGATAGGGAATAGGCATATTACTAAAACCAAAATTGATTTTACAGATGTTTTCATAACAAAACCATTTAAAAACGGACTTCTTAATGGGTGGGTAGTCCATGCAAAGCCATTCATTACTAAATAATTACATCGTAACAGATGTATTAATATTTTAGAATGTAAAATGGGTAAACGGTAAATTTAATTAGGGTAATTACATAGAAGAGAAAATCATGCCAGATATAAGCAAAAATGTTAATATGTAGGAGTTAAATTTCTTTTGAGTAAGATTTATATGCTCTTCGGCAGATGACAATACTTAGTTCGTAAAGAAAGAGGATAGGGATACCGATAAGAACTTGAGTCACCATATCGGGAGGTGTAATAACCGCAGAGAATAGAAGTATAGTAATGATAGCGTGCTTACGATACTTCTTCATGAGATCAGGCGTAACTAAACCCACTTTAGCTAAAAAGAAAACAACTATGGGAAGCTGAAAGACAATACCGGTGGGGATCGTGAAATTAGTAAGGTAACCTACGTAGGAAGATAAGCTAGTTGTCGGTAACACTATATCTGATTCTGTGAGTGAGTATCCTCCTAAAAATCTGAACCCAAAAGGAGCAATAATGAAATAGCCAAATAAGATGCCCATCATAAAAAGAAGAGAACAACTAAATACAACTCCCTTGGCAGCTTTTCTTTCATTGTCATACATGCCTGGACTTATAAATCTCCAAAATTCCCAAAATATGTAAGGAAAAGCCATAATGAAGCCTAACCAGAATGAAACTCTCAAATGGGTGAAAAATCGCTCTCCTAATTGTACTTGTACGATATCCAATTCTGGAGGCTCTATGCATGTCAGAGGTGACATAAAACAGAAGAATCGATAAGTCAAGAATTCTGAGTCTTTTAGACCAAAGATGATATTATTGAACACGAAATCTTTAAAAATAAATACAATTATAGCAAAGAAAATAAGTGCTAAACTCGACCTGACAAGATGCCATCTTAATTCTTCAAGATGATCGAAGAAAGGCATTTCTTTTTCCTTAGTGGTCTCCTTAGGTATGATTTCCTTAGACATACACTATCATTGGTTATAAGGCATTAATTAAAGCTTAGGTCTGGTATCGAAGAACTAACTCTAAGGTAATAATAAGCTATATACGCTACAAGTAGTAGAATGCCTAAAAGTAGATCTATTCTCTTACGTAAGATAACGTATATCGCAAAGAATACAGAAAGCACTGTGACCACTGAATAATCAAAGAATATTAGAAAATCAGCAGTAAGGTTATCAGCAGATACTATAAGTGTTGAACTTAAAACAAAGAAAATATTGAAAATATTACTACCAATTATATTTCCGATTGCTATCTCGTTTTCACCTCTTTTTGCAGCCACAATACTAGCCATAACATCAGGTATCGATGTGCCGCCTGCTACTATGGTTAAACCAAGTATGGCATCTGATATTCCGAAAGTCTGCCCTATCTTTTGACTATTACCTACTACAAATTCTCCCCCTATGTAAAGGCCAATTATTCCAGCTATAAACATACCTACGCCCTTAAGGATATCCATACTGTCCGGAACATTGTGGCTGTCTGGGTCATTAAATCTTTGCTTAGCTTTATATAGAAAGAATAACATCATCGGAATCATAATCAATACGGACCATAGTGGCAATATTGTAAACGCATTAATCATAAAACAGATGACTATAATTAGTGGTCCCAGAATAAAGTAATTAAGGTCTAACTTGAAAGATTTTGTTTTAAACTTGAGGCCATATAATATACCTATCACACCAAATCCGACACACAGATTAGTAAGGTTACTACCTGATATATTAGATAAAGCAAATGCAGTCTCATCACGACATGCACATATTACATTAACAAATAATTCTGGAGCACTCGTACCAAAAGCAACTACAACAACACCGACTACAGCCTTAGAGATATTTAGATTCTTAGCTAATTTCTCTGCACCTGAGATTAAGAGTTCTGCTCCATAATACAAGAATAAAAAACCTAAAAGTATTAAGCCTATAATGATAATTAATGAAGTATCCATCTTTCAAGATATACTAACTAATGAAAAGAAATTAAGAAAACGAAGCTACAATATTTACCTATAAATTATTGTAATTAAATAGGATATATATAGACACAATTCATATAAGTATTTCGTTGATATAATGATCGATACTTTAATTACATTTACGTAGATAAACATCCTGCTTGAAACAACTGATACATACAACATTACTAATCATACTATTAGCTCCACAAAGTTATAGTCAATGTATGATAGATAGTGTTGTTATAAATGCTCTCTTGATCGACCCCTCCGGTGTGGAATCAGGCTATGATACTAACAATGATGGCATTATTAGCTCTGATGATGAGTACATAGAAATCTGTAATACAAGCTTAGAATCGATAACAGACGTATCTGGATGGCAGATCGGAGATGATGATCCTCCTCCTTATGCAGATTATACTATACCAGATGGTATACTTCTCAAGCCAGGAGAATGTATAGTTCTCGTCTTAGATTATTGTGGAGATGGTGCTGTCATAGATACAATGATGTGTACCGTACCTGAGGGAATATTAGATATGAATTATTCTGGTACTGCCTTGTTAGGTAATAATGGTGATGTCGTTACATTGTCGGATTCTACAGGTACACAATCGTGCTCTGTAACATATGGTGAGGTCCTTTGTCAAGATATTGACAGATTAGACATTCCTTCATTTGATATCGAGAATTGTGTGTCTTGGGGTACACCTATGGATGGTTGTGCATTACTTGCAGATGGAGACAGTTGCACATATTTTCCATTAGTACTTTCTATCGATGCATCCAGTTTTGAAGTTAGAAGATATGAGTCTCACAAAGTCCATCTATCATGGTTAGTAGAATCCGATGATCATACTCAAGAATACTATGTGGAATGGCGATCAGAATCTGCGAGTAATTATTCTGTTATAGGCAATGTTGCGGCAGGAGATGATATAGATGGAGGTTCTCAGTATACTTACCTTCATGATTCTCCGCAGAATGGAATTAACTACTACAGACTGAGACAATTAAGTATACAAGGAGATGTCAGTTATTCTCCTGTAAGAAGTTTATTAATGGATAGGAAGAGATCTATACATCTTGTCCCTACAATTACGACTGATGATATACAGATATCTGGGCCTGACGATGAGTATATAATAAGTATCTACGATCTTCAGGGCCGGAATTATGTGGAGAAAATGCGACTTACTAACAATCAGAGAATAAGCACGAGTAACTTGCATATAGGACACTACATCGTTGCTATATTTGACGGTACGACTACACGATTTAAAAGATTCATTAAAATATAAATAACTTACTCAATCTCTTTTGATTTATCCGTTTGTAATTAAGTTTACAAGCGGATATTTTGTTTTAGTACAGATGTACGGGTACGTAATTCAAATTTCCTGACGTTATATAACAGTAATAATAAGTATGAATAAATTTATTTTCTTGGTTTTATCGTTGTTAGCTGTCTGCATATCGGGTGTTTATGGGCAGAATATTATTGCAGATTTTGATTTTGAAGATTGTATGGTGACGGATAATACGGGTAACTATACTGATAATGCAGTTAGAGACAATATCGATTGTGAGTGTGGGGTAGATGGTCCAGGATCAAGATCACTAATATTTGACGGAAGTGCTGATACGATATTTTTGGATCCTGACTTAAAGGATGTTTTCTTGACCGACTTTTCATTGAGCTTCTATTTCTGGGTAGATGATGCCACTGATGAGTATCCTTTAATATCCATAAGAAGTGAGTGCAGTAAAGACTCTTCCTTTTTGATTCGCTATCTACCATTTGCTAACGATATCGAAGTAGAGTTTACTGCTAATGCATTTGATGGTATGTTCTTGAGAGCAGAAGTCAGTCAAGACATCTGTTGGCATCACTTTTTATTAACAAGGTCTGATAAGGTATTTAATTTTTATTTGGACGGAGAGTTTAAAGAGACCTTTATAGAGTTTGTGGATTTAGCATTAGGCGTTAATCATCAGATGACGATAGGTTATTCTCCTTGTATAGATATCACTAGTACTAATTCTGATGTTTTCTTCAGAGGTAGGATAGACAATCTACAATTCTATGATGCTGCTATCACAACAGAAGAAGGTATACAAGGATTATTGGTTAGGCCAGATCAGATTTTAACATTAGATACGACAATATTTATGGGAGATGCTATAGATATTGTCAGTGGTCCTAGTTGTGCTTCTAATATTACATGGTCGCCTGATAGCGATCTATCTGATGCAGGTGCAGCGAGCCCACTGGCATCACCAGAGACGACGACTAATTATAGCGTAGAATATGATCACGGCACTTGTGTAAGTAGCGATATGATCAGAGTAAGTGTTATAGACACTGATGCTATAGACTGTAGTAATATCATTCTTCCTACTGCATTTACACCTAATAATGACCAACTTAACGACGAGTTTTATATAAGTAATGCATTCATTATCGAGAGTCTATCACGATTTGAGATCTACGATCGATGGGGATTATTACTTTACAGTACTATTAATAAAAATGAGCGTTGGGATGGGACATATAATGGGACACAGATGCCTCCAGGCGTTTATGTCTACAAGATAGATTATGATTGTGGAGGAGATAATTATCAAAAAACCGGTAGTTTTAATATTTTAAAGTAATATTAGGGTGTCGTATCCCATTTTTGATCTAATTACTTAGTTGTCTGATATGCGTATCACTCTTCTTCTTTTGCTATTAATATTTATAACTATGGCGCTATTACAGACATCTTGTAAGTCTGACACGCGTCAAGGTATAGGTGTAGGCGATATCCAGAATAATCCTACCGACTCACGACAATCTACAGAAACTAAAGAATCTGCTGCTATAAAAGATGAGCTCGCTTGGGAAGGCGATATTAAGGAGACGGAGAATGTCGATGAACAAGAAGAGGTCAAAGCAATCGCCCCTGATGATAAGATAGAGAAAGTGGCTAAAGCCAAAGTGAGGCCCAAGAGGAAAAAGACTGTTAAAAAGAAGCCTAAGAAGAATCTGAGTAAAATTGTTTTTGAAGAATTAGAATTTGACTTTGGTAAGATTGTGGAGGGTGATACAATCGAGCACAATTTTGTTTTTACTAATGAAGGCACTGCGCCATTAGAAGTCATAAGCGCCAATGCGTCATGTGGGTGTACGAGACCAAGTTTTCCATTTATTCCTATAGATCCTGGAGAGCAAGGCTATATCGGCGTAGAATATATCAGTATCAATAAGGAAGGCGATCAGAAGCCTGAGATCACCATTACTTCTAATGGTTCTGTCAAGCCCATCGTCCTTCACTTAGTAGGATTCATAGAGCCGAAATCAAAAGTAGAAAAATCTGTAAAATTAGATACTCTTACGCCAATCAAATTACCTAATAAGGGTTAGCGATCCAGAATACTTAACTGTATTATTATTGTCTAAGAATTGCACCTCTGCAATGTAGACATATACGCCAGGTTCTACCTCGCTATTAGTTCCAACACCTCTACGGCCATCCCATCCCATATCTATTGTTGTAGGAGCTGGAATGTCTTCCACTTGATACATTAGATTACCCCATCTATCAAAGATTCTAAAGTAATTTAACTGCTGTACACCTTGTCCTGTGAGCACCATAAACTTGTTATTAGGCGCAGTAGCACCTGGACTAAAAGTATCAGGAATATAAACATTACGTATCGCTTTCACTTCCACATTGATATCATCAGTAGCCTCGCAGCCATTATCATCGATGACTAATACTTGATAATTACTAAAACCACTTGCTATTATTTTTACTTCATCACATTCTAAACTGTCTACACATTCGACTTCAGATTCTGGATTCCAGAAGTAATCGAATGGTCCCATGCCACCTGTAATATTAGCAGAAATCGTTGCATCTGATGCTCCTAAGTTAAGAGTAAGGTCTGGACCGAGATCTACTGTGAAGTTATTAGGTTGTAGAATCTCTATCATAACGGATTCTTGGCAAGCAGCGCCATTATCATCTGAAACTGTTAAGGTATATTCTCCAGGAAAATGTAGCTCGCAAGAATCTATAGGTAAGTTATTGCCAAAATTAATTTGATAGGTATAGTTACTTCCAGATCCTCCACTCACAGAATCGATACCGATGCATACTTGCTGGCCTACACAATCAGGGATATCTGGAATACTCGGTATAATGACAATCGAAGATGGCTCTTCTATAGTGTAAGTAGATTCAGCTGTACAACCGCAATCGTCAGTCACAGTAACTGTATAAGTGCCAGCTAATAATTCTTGGGCAAGATTGCTATCTGACACATTATCTGTCCAATTATATAGATATCCACCACAACCACCATCTACTTCTACACCAACTTGTCCTGAATTAGGGATAACACATCCTGCATTTTGTATTATTAGTGTATCTATAACCAGTACATCAGGCTCTTCTATAAAGACAGAATCTAATACCTCACATCCATTGTCATCTAATATTGTAAATCGATTAACGCCTACACAGAGATCGTTACGAGTTGCAGATTCTGTTCCATCTTCCCATCTGAATGTATAGGCCCCACTTGTTACAGTACCTCCTATAGCTGAGAGGGTAGCACTACCGTCGCAGCCCCCGTTGCAAGAAGTCATTTCTGTCACTAAAGCAGCCATGTCTAATAGTATTTCTTCAGGTTCTCCTATGCTAAAAAAGAATGTATCAGTACACGTCCCGTCAAATCCTATAACAAAATTATCTCCTACTGGAAGCTCTATATCTGTAGCATCTATCTCGTCTGTATCTGTATTACCATTAGACCATATAAAGTCATATACACCTACTGCTCGGGGGTCATTAACAACAGAAACAGATGCTCTTCCTGATGCTTCCTGAAAACATTCTGCATCAATAATATCTGTCACGGTTATCTCAAGGGCATCTGGGACTGTAAGGTCTACGAATGTATCTTTCTGACATCCTGAAGGATCAGATACTGTAACTCTATATATGCCTGGACTTAATGATACAAGATCACAGCCTTGTGCATTAAGTGTAGGTTCCTCCCATAAGCAAGTACAACCTACACATCCAAGTAGAGAGATTCTCCCATCTATGCCATCTGGACATTCAGGTATTATTGCATCTATGGTTAGATCAAAATTATCTGATTCATTAATAAGATTAAAAGTAGAATCTACAGAGCAGCCAATATCATCAGCAATTGTTGCGGTATAACTTCCTGCATCCAGATCAGTAATTGTATTTCCGGTAAGCGTCACATCTGACCATGTCACTGTTATATTAGTACCCATGCCAGCAACAATCTCTATCTCCCCTAATGTGCCTCCACACTGAGGATTAGTAGCAGTTGCCGTATAGTCTATTACATTATTATTGGGCAATATCTCTGCAAAAGTATCCCTCGATACACAACCATTATCGTCAATGATCGAAAAGTTATATACTCCAGGTTCTAAGTTCATCGGATTGCAAGTCAATATTGACGGGTTCTCCCAGTCACATGTATATGGCCCTTGTCCACCCATTATATTTGATATTTCTATACTTCCAGTCATATCGCCAGGACATAGTGGACTCGTTGCGTTTATATCAAAAGTAATTTCTATAATCTCGTTAGTTAATGTAACCATAGAATCGACCTCGCAGCCATCAGCATCTACGATAGAAATAAGGTAGGTGCCTTCTGATAGATTAGTATAGTCACATCCTATAAATGGTAAAGGTGCCCATGAGCATTCGTACGGAGGAGTACCGCCATTAAAGTTATCGACAAGGACAGAACCATTATTGAAAGTAGGGCATGTAGGATCTGTGATAATAAGGTCAAAAGTGAAACCACTTCCTGGGATGATCTCTACGGTATCACGAGCTACACAATCAGAACTTGTAACCTCGACATAATAGAGTCCAGTGTCAGTAATTACTTGTGTCTGTCCACTTCCTATGTTGTTATCATCATCATCAAACCAAAGCACAGAGATAGGTGGACTACCCACAATAGTTACCGCAGCTTCTCCAGTACCCATATTATCACAACCTAAGCCCATAGTCACTACAGCGTCTAATTCTAAAAATGCTCCTGGCTCGACTTCTATAACTAACTCTTCGTCACAGCCCATAACATCGGTAACGGTAACGCTGTATAAGCCAGCTCCTACATCCGATAGGGTATTAGAAGTTTCTGTAAGATCATCCGCCCATGAGTAAGAAAAAGGTTGCGTACCACCAAAAGCTACTACGGTAGCTGATCCATCCATCATGTCGCAACTTGGAGATAGAGGGCTTGGCGTGAGTTCTATAAAACCAGTCGGTTCATTAATTGTAAAGGTAGCTTCTTGAGTACAACCATTATTAAAATTTCTTATATCTAAAGTATAAGTACCAGCTGGCATATTACCATCATAAATCAAAGAGTCATTACGATTACCTCCTAAAAAAGGAGCTGGTTCCCCAAATTCATTAAAAGGTATGATGAAGTAATCATTGAATTGGCCAGGCCCTAAGTCCGTGAGGACAAAACCTCCAGTGCTATCACCTTTACAGGCAACATCCATCACTTCACTGATATTATATGAAATTGTATCTAAAATAGGAATTTCAAATTCTAAAGATCGAGCTGGACAACCCGAATCATCTCCTATCATGATACTAAATAAACCTGTAAACGGATTAAAATTATCTATGAAAGGTTGACTGGTCTCATAAAAGTCCAAGGGTACATTATTAAAAGAATATTGACCATTGGCAAAAGGCACTCCGCCTGATACATTGATCGTAACCATTCCATCATTAGCGCCAATACATGATGCAGCGACTATAACCGTATCTATAACTAGTGGAGGTGTGAACAAGGTAACTGGTTTTTCAGTTTCACAACCCATCGCATCCTCAACGGTAACAGTGTAGGTGCCGTTGCCTAATCTCGTGTAAAAAGCGGTATCTAATGGGTTTAAATTTTGCTTAGTTAAGCCTTGTATTCCAGTGACTACATAGGGTGGTGTACCACCTACAAAATCAAAAACTTTGATTTCCCCAAGTTCGAAAGAAGCACACAAGGGATCTATAGTTAGAAAGTCAAAATCTAATTCTGGGTCTGAAGTGATATTAATAGTCTCAGTGACTGGTGTACCTGCGGCATCTATGACTTCTATAGTATAAGAACCTTGAGGAAGATTGTTGTACATAGCTGGAGTAAATGGTGTCGCAACCGATCCTGGTGCTAATGCATTAAGCGTGTAGTTGTATGGAGGCGTGCCACCACATAATGAAAATTCTACAGCTCCACCATCAGTATTAGAGTTACATACGCTAATATTTATAATTGTTAAGTCTTCACACTCAATCATTATTTGAGTGCATTCATCTACACCGTCTAGCAAAAGTATGCTATCTGAGCAGGTAGTAGCATCATCTATCTGATAGTTAACCTCCGTTGAAGCATACTGTGGCGCTAAGCTGTTATTAAAACATAATTCTGCAGGACATGGATCTCCTATGGCTGTAAAGCACATATTAATAATGCCCCTTCCATCAGGGAGGGTTTGTCCTGTAGCGTTAGCATTAGTCCATATAAATACTAAGAGTCCCTCATCAGCATTTTCGACATTAGCGACTACAGGTCCAGTAAGACTGCCAGGATTAGGAAACCAAGAATTATATTCAAATTTAGTAGCGTCAAAGGTAAGTGTGAATTGAAATCCAATTACAAAATCAAAGTTTTCCACCTGATACTCAAGGCAAAATACATCACCAGGAAATATTTGAGCTAAATTAGGGACAATATTGAAGTTTAATGATTCAGTAATACCTATCATTTGGCACTCAGGCCCAGTTTGTCCAGACATCGAACTGTTGTATAAGAATAAAGCACTTAATATTATAAGGTAAAGTCGTCTCATCACTGATTTGCAACATTATATTGGATTGATCAAGCATAATGCTTTGATTACCAAATTTTTACATAAAATAAATAGGTCTGAATAGCATCTATATTCAACTGAATAGTGGCATTCGATATTATGTTAATACTCTTTGATATGAGAGAAATCAACGATATATGATAATAACCACTAAATCAGGTACAAATATAATCGAAATGTATAATATGATAGGTTCTTATCTAACTCAAAGTGTTCTTTAGACAAAGATCGAATTTTAAGTAGATCTCCTATTAATGGGATACCCTGAATATATCTTTTTGCTGTCTGACTATAGTCTATTATTTCGCGGTGTAGGCCACTTTACCATCTAATATGACTTTTTGTATGTGGCTACGACCAAAACTATATGGTATATAGTCAAAGCTGGGTATTTGTTGCGTGATGATAAGATTTGCTTTTTTGCCTACACTGATAGATCCGAGTTCGTTCTGGATCTCCATAGCGCAAGCACCATTGATGGTGACAGCATTAAAAGCCTCATTCGGTAACATTTTCATCTTTAAGGTCCCAAGAGACATTAAGAATGGAACATTACCTGTGGGAGAGGTGCCTGGATTAAAGTCTGTAGCGAGACATACTCCTGCGCCTGCATCTATTAATTTTCTGGCTGGACCATATGGAATACTCAGAAAGAAAGAACATGCTGGTAAGAGGGTAGGAATAGTATCAGATTTAGAAAGCAAATCTATTTCTTCCTCTTCTATTTCTTCTAGGTGATCCACAGATATCGCATTGTGTTTGATGCCGATTTGTACACCACCAGAATTTGCTAATTCATTAGCATGGATTTTTGGTTTTAATCCATGACTGTGTGCTGCAGTGAGAATCTTGTCTGTCTCTTCTACTGTGTAGAATCCTGTATCACAGAAGACATCACAATATTCTGCAAGTTTCATTTCTGCGACTTTAGGGAGCATCTCATTTATAATAAGATCGATGTATCCTTGTCTATTGTTTTTGTATTCTGTGGGGATGGCGTGAGCACCTAAGAATGTTGCTTTTATTGTTACGGGGTAGTTGTCAGATAATCTCTTGATAACTCTGAGCATCTTTAATTCACTGCTGACGGTAAGACCATATCCGCTCTTAATTTCTATGGCGCCGGTACCGGTAGCGATCACTTGCCCGAGTCGGGTAGACGCTGATTTATAAAGGTCATCTTCAGAAGTATTCTGTAGCTTTATTGCGGAATTAAGTATGCCGCCACCTTCTTCAGATATCTGCTGATAGGTCTTACCCTTAAGTCGGGAGACGAACTCCTGCTCTCTACTTCCAGCGAATACAAGATGCGTATGAGAATCACACCAAGTAGGGCAGACGTAGCGATCTGTTGCGTCAATTGTCTGAATGTCAGAGTCTTGTGGTATGTTAGACATTGGTCCATAAGCTTTGATAATGCCATCCCTTACAAGAATATAAGCATTGTCTAAGGTCTCAACAACAGACTGAGCCTTACCCTTTTTGAGAGAGTAAGGCCCGGTCATTATGCCTACGACAGATTTAATATTAGATATTAAAATGTTTTTGGAATGAGGCATAAAAATAGGTTCTATAAGTAATTAAAATTCTCGGTTTCTCTTTTATGTCTTTATTTTAGTATACGATAGAATCTATCTCAAAGTCTTTGTCTAAGATCTTTCTAAAACTTTCAGCTTCAGCTATAGTTTTAAATTCTCCTAATAAAACTTTGTACTGTGTTTTATTATTTACATAATCATTCATAACTATAATTGGTTCTATGAATTGATCTTTTAGTATTTCTACTTGATCGAATGCAACTTTGTAATCCATGTGATTACCGACTTGCAATTTATAGTTAGTTCTGAATTTTTCAGACATTTTGTACTGACTATATAAGTGGTCAAGACCTGGACCTATGTTGCCAGTAGGAGCGGATACAGGGCTTGAGTTGGGCACTACATAAGCGCTTACTCTATTGTCAGGATTATTATGAAAAGCCAATAAACTTGTCATAGATTCTGAGCTTAATGTTTTCTCTACTCTGTCTACCATTCTTCCTTGTGAATTGAATATTAATATGGTAGGAAGCATCCTTACTTCATATTGCTGTTTCAGATCGCTGCCTTCCACTGACTCTATATCCATCTTAAGTGGTATATAGTTATCATTAAGAAGAGAGACGACACCTTCGTTTCTAAATGTTGTCTTGTCCATCCACTTACAAGGGGTGCACCAGTCAGCGTAGAATTCTACGAAGAATAATTTACCTTCTTGATTGGCTTTTGATTTAGCACTTTCAAAACTTCCAGCAAAGAATTTGACATTATTGCTTGGGCTTGTGCTGTTGTCTGTTATTAATCCTTCTGCAACGCCAAGAGGCATTACTAAGACCATGATAATTTTAAGAAAATTGTACATATTAATTCTTTTTGCTATTTGTAAAATATTGATTAACTGTATTTTACTATTTGCAAAAGCTATTCCAATATGTCTAATCCGATGATAAAAGTGGTCTAATTTAAATATTTTATACCTAATTATTATATGTAATATGTTGATATATAGTATAATACGCCTATTAATTTTTTTTAATATTAATTTAGGATAGAATACTCTGGCATCTGTAATGTGGCTTATGATATTAATTATGCTGACCTCTGTGTAATATTTTGTTACTTTGCCCGACTAAGAACTTAGAATATAAATGGGATCGATAAAAGCAATAATTACAGGTGTAGCAGGATATGTCCCTGATGAAATATTGACTAACAAGGATATGGAAAAGTTAGTCGAGACCTCTGATGATTGGATACAATCACGTACTGGTATCAAACAAAGACATATAGAACGTGATCCCGATAAAGCCTGTAGCGACTTAGTTGTGGGAGCCATTAATAAACTTGTAGAACAGACTGGGCTCAATGTCGAGGAAGTAGATATGATTATAGTGGGTACCATCACGGGTGATCACACATTTCCGGATACAGCTAATATCGTAGCACATAAGATAGGTGCTGTTAATGCCTTTGGGTATGATATCAACGCAGCATGTTCAGGATTTATATTTTCTCTTGTTACAGCATCACAGTTTATAGAGACGGGTATGTACAAGAAGATTCTTGTTGTAGGCGCAGATCAGATGTCTTCTATACTAGATTACGAAGATAGAACTACATGTATATTATTCGGAGACGGAGGAGGCGTCGTCTTATTAGAACCAGGTGAAGAGGGCTATGGTATAAAAGACGCCGTGCTGAAGGGTGACGGTGCTGGTGCAGCATTCCTGCATATGAAAGCTGGTGGATCTAAGAAGCCTACTACTATGGAGACTGTCTTAGCTCGTGAGCATTTTGTATACCAAGAAGGTAAGACCGTATTTAAGTCGGCTATTAAGGGAATGAGTGAGAGTATTACAGAGTTGCTAGCGAGAAATAAGCTTTCACATGACGATATAGACTACCTCATACCACATCAAGCAAATAAAAGAATTCTATTTGGAGTAGCTGATTACATTGGCTTTCCGCATAATAAAGTACTGATCAACATTGAGAACTATGGTAATACTACTGCAGGTACCATTCCATTGTGCCTTAGTGACTACCAAGACAAGTTTAAGAAAGGGGATAAGTTAATCTTGACCGCATTTGGTGGTGGATTTACTTGGGGAGCTATTCTTGTAGAGTGGGCATACTAAAGCCTATTTCGATGCAAGAATAATTCTCATTATTTCTAACTTTGTATTTATAATAATTAAGACAATTAAAATATTCCAATATGGCATCTACATCAGACATTAAGAATGGACTATGCATGGTATATAATCACGATATCTATAAAGTCGTAGAATTTCTACACGTTAAGCCAGGTAAGGGGCCGGCTTTTGTAAGAACAAAGATGAAATCTCTGACTAATGGTAAAGTGCTCGATAATACTTTTCCATCAGGTCATAAGATAGAAGTCGTAAGAGTAGAAAGAAGAAAGCATCAGTTCCTATATAAAGAAGGGGAGGATTTTCATTTTATGAATACTGAAGACTACAGTCAAGTTATGATAGAAGGCAAGATGATCGAGAATGCTGACCTTCTTAAAGATGGTGCATCTGTAGAGATATTATTCCATGCAGATGAGGAGCGAGCATTGACAATAGATCTTCCGCAGTATGTGGAGTTAGAGGTAACTTATACAGAGCCCGGCCTTAAGGGGAATACAGCAACTAATGCATCTAAACCTGCTACTGTAGAGACTGGAGCAGAAGTAAATGTGCCAATGTTTATAAATCAAGGAGATAAAATCAAAATCGATTCTAAATCACGAGCTTATATGGAACGTGTTAAAGATTAAACTTCGATTTTTATAATTAATTATTATCTTCAATCATTACCGCGATTAAAACCTAACTAACAGCATGACCTATAAAGAAATACAAGACCTTATCAAGTTAGTGTCTAAGTCAGACCTCAACGAAATAAAAGTCAAAGAGGGTGATTTTGAAATTATAATTAGAAATAAAAATTATTCTAAGAATAGCTCTGCATCATCTCTTATGCCACCTATGATAATGCCTCAGAGTATGAGTTCTCCAGCTCCAGCAGCAGCAAGTACGCCGGCACCTGCGCCAGCAGCAGCGGCACCAGCAGCAGAGTCTACAGATAATCTTCTGGAAGTAAAATCACCAATAGTAGGTACATTCTATAGATCAGCTAGTCCAGATAAGCCTGCATATGTCTCAGTCGGGGACACTATCAGCGAAGGATCAGTTGTATGTATAGTAGAGGCTATGAAGTTATTTAACGAGATAGAGAGCGAGGTGTCAGGTAAGATCGTCAAAGTGATGATCGATGATGCCAGCCCTGTAGAATATGACCAAGTTCTATTCTTAGTTGACCCTAACGGGTAAGTTTTCCTTTCCTTTTTTTATTGCGAACGCTTAATTAAATACGAATGTTTAAGAAGATACTTATAGCAAACAGAGGAGAAATAGCTTTGCGTGTCATTAGGACATGTAAGGAAATGGGCATAAGAACAGTCGCTGTATATTCTACAGCTGATAAAGAAAGCTTACACGTAAGATTCGCAGACGAAGCGGTCTGTATAGGCCCAGCCAGTAGTACCGAATCATATCTAAGCATCAGCAAAATTATGGCTGCAGTGGAGATAACTAATGCTGACGCTGTACATCCTGGATATGGATTCTTAGCAGAGAATGCAGACTTTGCGGAAGTATGCCAAGAGTATGGTATCAAGTTCATAGGACCATCAGCACAGATGATCCGCATGATGGGTGATAAGATTACCGCTAAAGATACGATGATAAAGGCTAAAGTTCCTGTAGTACCTGGTTCTGACGGGCAAGTTAAGAGTGTAAAAGAAGGTAAGAAAATAGCAAAGGAAGTAGGCTATCCGGTGATGCTTAAGGCTACAGCTGGAGGCGGTGGTAAAGGTATGCGTATCGTAAAAAACGAAGATGAATTCGAAGAGCAATTAGAGAAAGCACAGCAAGAAGCAGCTGCTTCATTCGGTAATGATGCCATGTATCTTGAAAAATTTATCGAAGAACCGAGGCATATAGAAATTCAAATCATAGGTGACCAGCATGGCAGAGTTATTCACCTGTCAGAAAGAGATTGTTCTATACAGAGAAGACATCAGAAATTGCTGGAAGAGTCTCCATCACCATTCTTAGATCAGAAGCTCAGAGATAAGATGGGTAAGGCTGCTATTAAAGCCGCCAAATCTATCAACTATGAAGGTGTAGGTACTGTCGAGTTTCTTGTAGATAAATATAAGAAGTTCTACTTTATGGAGATGAATACAAGAATCCAAGTAGAGCATACTGTCACAGAAGAAGTGATTAATAGAGACCTAATCAAAGAACAAATCAAAGTTGCTGACGGAGAAAAATTGGGCAATAAAAACTATTATCCGGAAGGACACTGTATAGAATGTAGAATAAATGCTGAAGATCCAATGCATGACTTTAGACCTAGTCCAGGGTACATAAGTTCATTTCATAGTCCTAAAGGTCACGGAGTCAGGGTAGATACGCATGCATATGCAGGCTACTCTGTACCTCCATATTACGATTCTATGATCGCTAAACTCATCTGTAGAGCTGAGACGAGAGAAGAGTGTATCTTAAAGATGCAGAGAGCTTTGGGAGAGTTTATAGTAGAAGGCATTAAGACAACTGTACCATTCCATCTTCAATTAATGCAGAACGAAGAATTCAGGAAGGGCAGTGTCACGACCCAGTTTCTTGAGACATTCAAGATGAAGCCTATATAAACTTCTGAGATTTATAATATGATCCGGAAGAATTACGTTTTTGTTCTTTAGGCTATAATGGCATTGCATGAGGGATATAAGACGATTACTGACTTACATAATACCTTATAAGCATCTGGTAGTGTCCAGTATCGTATGTCATATTTTTATGGCCATATTTACTGTCGTATCCATCCCATTAATTATTCCTTTCTTTCAAGTGTTATTCTCTCGGACTCCGACTAATGCGATTGTTCCAGACTCTAAGTGGGATATTATAGGCTGGCTGGAATATTACTTTGTAGGTATCCTTGATACGCATGGTACAGAAAAAGCCGTGATGATGGTCTGTGCTGCTATCGTTATTACATTTCTACTTAAGAATGTCTTCAGATACTTGGCCATGTACTTTATGGTGCCTGTAAGATCTAATGTGGTCCGTGACCTCAGAAAGCAGTTGTATAATCAGTATATTAACTACAGCTATATACAGAATCAAGAGCATAACAAGGGTGACCTTATAGCGAGAATTACAACTGACGTACAAGAAGTAGAATGGAGTATATTGAGATTCATTGAGATTTTATTTAAGTCTCCGATTGTCATATTAGGGAGTATCATGTTGATGCTGACTATTAATGCTAAGTTAACTTTATTCGTGTTTGTACTGATGTTATTTACTGGTGTTGTGATAGGTACATTGTCCAAGACACTTAAGAAACAGTCCAGTGCCCTGCAAGCTAATATGTCAAAAATTACAAGTGCCGTAGATGAAGGTATAGATGGCTCGATGATGATTAATGTCTATCAGACAAAATCATTTTGGGAAGACAAGTTTGCTGTTATTAATAATACCTATAGAGAACTGCTTAATAAAGTCTCATGGCGCCAAGATCTTTCTTCCCCATTGTCAGAATTTATGGGAGTCAGTGTTGTCGTTGTATTGCTGTGGTATGGTTCTCACCTTGTTCTAAATAATGAATTAATGCCAGAGACTTTCTTCGCATTTATATTTGCATTCTATAATGTGATAGAGCCTTCTAAGTCATTCTCATCTGCTTACTATAATGTCAAAAAAGGTGCTGCTGCACTTGAACGTATAGATAACGTGCTTAGTGCTAATTTCGACTTAAGAATTGCAGATGAAGGACAAGTGATAGAGAGGTTGAATTCAGAAATAGAATTTAGAAATGTCAGCTTTTCTTATGGTGATACTCAGATATTATTCGGATTAAATTTTAAAATTAAAGCAGGAGAGAAGGTAGCACTGGTAGGGCCTTCTGGAGCAGGAAAGTCTACGATCACTAAGTTACTTCTGAGATATCTTAAGCCACATGAAGGCAGCATTTTGATTGATGGTGTCAATATGGAGAATATTACAATAGGTGATTGGTACAAGCAATTAGGCATTGTAAGTCAGAAGGCATTTCTGTACAATGATACGATCAGAAATAATATAAGCTTAGGAAGAGAAGGCATCATAGATGCTGCTATCTGGGAGGCGCTACGAGAGTCATATGCTTACACCTTCGTACAAGGTATGACTGCACAGCTGGATACGATAATAGGAGATAGCGGAGAGATGATAAGTGGGGGAGAGCAGCAGCGATTAACCATTGCCAGAGCACTGGTTAAAGATCCAGTCATTCTCGTATTCGATGAGCCTACTTCAGCTTTAGATCCTGAGTCAGAGAAGCAAGTAAGTAGAGCTATCAATAGTGCATTAGAAGATAGAACAGCGTTAGTCATAGCACATAGAATATCGACGATCAAAAAGATGGATCGCATCCTCGTGTTGGACAAAGGAAAAATTGTAGAATCTGGTAATCATGATACCTTAGTAGCAAATAAAGGCATCTATGCAGATTACGTTAACTTACAATCTATATCGTAGTTATGAATCTTTGTTAAATTAAGTATTGGTATGGGTAGGCAAGTTTCGGTATGGGTATAGGATAGGATATAATTTTAAACGAATAAATAAATTGGCCTCTACCAAATTGAGTAAATCAATGAATTTCTAATGATTTTAGTTAAATATAATATGGTATCAATCAGTTTGACGATTCCGATCTACACTGTACTTAAATAGATCATGCCGCTGATAATGCCCCGAAGTTGCCAGATTCATCCTCTCTGCAATATTCTTCGACAGATAAAGTTCTATATAATAAATATCTCTATCACCGTACTGTGGTTCTAATAGGATGTCCCCTGATGGTGCATAGGCTGCAGAGCCTCCTCTCATAATAAGCTCGGAGTCACTCTCTACGGTATCCGATACTTCAAGTGCATGTGGGAGTTCAGATTTGTTCATAATCTGTCCTACTGCGATAACATGGCATCTCCCTTCTATAGCATAGTGCCTGCTGGCTAATTGGTGTAATTCTTTGGCGTATGGCCATAGAGCAATATGAAGATCTTCCGCTTCGTCATGCATAACTTGTCTTGTCATAGGCATCCAATGTTCCCAACAGATGAGACTGCCTAATCGTCCATGTTCTGTTTCTATGGCTTTGAGTCCATGACCATCTCCAGGTCCATGGACAAGTTTTTCAGTATACGTAGGCATGATCTTGCGGTGGTGGTTAGCTATATTGCCCTGGGAATCGATTGTAATTATTGAGTTATAGATCGTGCTGTGTCCTTTACCTTGTGTTGTTACCTCATTAGCTCCGATAACGGCATACATCTTACAATCAGAAAGTTGTTTTTGTATTTTACTAAGATCTCCATTTCTAATATTGATGCTGTTCTGATAGGTGTCTGACCAGACTTCCTTAATAGGGTCATTATTCCATATATTAACATCCTTACAGATATCCAACCATATAGGATATCCTGAAAACCAACATTCTCCAAATACAATGAGATCAGCTTTTTCTACGTGAGCTTGCGTAATTAGATCAGAGGTCTTATCTATAGTCAGCTTTAGATTATTAAAGACCGGACCGTCTTGAATAATAGCAACTTTCATAAATCTAAATTTTTGTAGATTGAGAATATCTTTATCAACAAAATCCGAGTCCGCTCCGTCAACAATTTTTTTAACGTCTATGTAAATTATAATTACATTCTCTTAATCATCATAGCACTGGCGCCTCCTCCACCATTGCAGATCGCTGCTAATCCGATATCATTTTTCTTCTGATGTAATGCATTCACTAATGTCGTTACTATTCTTGCTCCTGAGGCTCCAAGTGGATGACCTAATGATACAGAACCTCCAAGCACATTGACTTGGTCATTATGTGTATGCATGAGTTTATTGTAAGCTAATGTAACAACACTGAATGCCTCATTAACTTCAAATAGATCTATATCTTTTACAGTTTTGCCAGTCATTTTAAGTAACTTCTCAGTTGCTTTAGTAGGTGCAGTTGTAAACCATTCTGGCTCATGTGCTGCATCACTGTATCCGATGATTTCTGCTACTGGTGATAAGCCATGTTTCTTCACAGCTTCTTCGCTGGCAAGTACAAGTGCTGCAGCACCATCATTTATTGTAGAGGCATTGGCAGCTGTAACAGTACCATCCTTAGAGAAAGCTGCTCTCAACTTGGGTATCTTTTCGAACTTTACTTTCTGTGGTTCTTCATCTTCGGTAATGATAAGAGGGTCACCTTTTCTTTGTGGTACTTCTACGGGAGTGATTTCATTTTTGAATATTCCACCCGTTGTAGAAGCTTGCGACCTTTCATATGATTGTATGGCGAATGCATCTTGTTCTTCTCTGCTGATCTCATATTTGGTTGCTGTAGCGTCAGCGCATTTGCCCATCATACATTCATTATAGACATCGAAAAGTCCATCTTTCTGTAATCCATCAATAAGTTTGCCTTCACCAAATTTGTAACCATACCTTGCATTAGGAATATAGTAAGGTATCTGAGACATATTCTCCATACCTCCTGCTACGATGATATCTGCTTGCCCAAGTGCAATTGTTTGTGCTCCAAACATAATAGCTTTTGTCCCAGAAGAGCATACTTTATTGACTGTAGTACACGGTACAGAGTTTGGAATCCCTGCGAATATAGCTGCTTGTCGAGCTGGTGCTTGACCCAAATTAGCTGATACAACATTGCCCATAAACACCTCATCTATATGTGATGGATCTACGCCAGCTTTTGCAATAGCTCCTTTGATAGCTGTAGCTCCGAGCTGTGTCGCTGATATACTGCTTAATAGACCTCCAAAACTACCAAGAGGAGTTCTCAATGCTGATACGATATATACTTTCTTCATGCTTGCTTATTTTTATAATTCCAAATGTATAAAATATAGCGGCTTATTATCAGATTATGTTCACTCGTGTTCGTAATAATTTGACTTAAGGCCAAAAAAAATAGCCACCTGATTAAATCAGATGGCTATTTGTGAATTTTAATATATCGTATAGTCTTAAGCTCTTGGTTGAGTCTTTTTGATTTTCTTCTTACCCTTAGTTTTTGCGGCAAGTTTAAGAGCCTTTTCCGCGTTAACAGTACCACCAGAAACAGATAGTTTTGAGAATGAAGTTTTATCATCTTTAGTACCAGGAATAATAACTTTTTGAGACATCTTAGTAGATGAAGCCATAAGTATATTCTTAACTTGTACAGCACTTAAAGTAGGGTAGTAAGATCTTAGTAATGCTGCTACGCCAGCTACAACAGGTGCTGCCATACTTGTACCTGACATTGAGTCGTAGTTGTCATCAGGTGTAGTAGCATATATAGATACGCCTGGTGCAAATAAGTCTACATTACTTGAACCATAATTAGAAAATGTTGCAGATAGATTTTCTCCGTTCTCATAGCTTAATGCACCGATCTCTAACCAATTTTTGAAATTCTTATTTTTACCCTTAAAGAATAAAAAGCCTTTACCTTTATACATGTCATTAGGAAAGTTATCTGTTGTGTCATTATTCTGTCCTGAGTTTCCAGCTGCATGTACTAATAGCACGTCATTCTTTTCAGCATACTTGATTGCGTCTTCTACAACTTTTTCTTCCCATGAGTATCCTTTTCCGAAACTCATATTGATAATGCTTGCTCCATTGTCTACTGCATATCTTATAGCATTAGCGACATCCTTATCTCTCTCATCACCATTAGGTACAGTTCTCACTGACATGATTCTAACATTATCAGCAACACCATCCATACCCACATCGTTATTTCTTGTTGCAGCAATTATACCTGCTACGTGAGTACCGTGCCTTGCATCAGGGCCTTCTACATCATTATTGCCATAATACTTTTCTGTTTGATCTTCGTAGTTATCACCGATTATAGTTCTTGGGTTAAAATCTGGATTGTATGCATAAAGCGCAGCACCTTTGAAACGTTCCTTTTGGCTTTTCATATCATCCAATACGAGTTGTTTGAATTCATCAAGATCAGTAATTTCTTGTCCTCTAGTAATTTGATCAAGTAACATGTTTTTTCCCATAGTTACTGACTCGTTAGATAACTGTATAGCTTGTAGGTTCTCTAATGTTGGAGGTTTCCCTTCTAATGCACCGTTAACAGCATCTAATCCATCTACTAATTTATCTTCGAATTCTGTAATTCTCTGTAAGTTGGATTCTCCATTCTTTCTTTTAGACTCAACTTCATCTTTCCACTTAGACCATTTTTTATAGAGTTTCTTATCATCTTTCGATAACTTATTTACATCAGCATTGTCAAATTTATACTTGTACTTGCCATATAGTCTTGTGACTTCATAAGTATCATAATTTACATTACCTTCAGGACCACCTATGAAATTCCAGCCATTGACGTCATCTATGTATCCATTGTTGTCATCATCGATATTGTTACCAGGTATTTCGTCAGTATTGACCCAAGTAACATCCCTAAGATCTTCATGCTCTACATCCACACCAGAATCGATAACCGCTACAACAACAGGTGTCGAAGACTTGCCTTTGAGCAAATTAGAATATACCTTAGTGACAGATATGCCTGTAGGACCATCTTTTACAGGTTCTAGCATGTGCCAACCAGGGTTTTGCCCGCATATATTCGTTGATATTCCAATGATTATTAAGGCTATAAATGATAGAATTTTCATCTTAACTTTGTATTTTTTATTTATAAAGCCACGAATATATAACGATTTGTAGCAGCAATGCTGATGAAAATTCATTTTTTAAGTAAACATTAATGTAAATCACGCTCTAAATCAAATAATTGTTATGAGTAAGACTATTCGTAGCTCCATTATATTATGCCTCCTATTGTGTACTTGCACGATTACTAACTCTATAGGACAGAGTAGTGTAGGTGTCGGATTCGGTTATTCTATCTATAGGGGTGATCTTAGTCATCCAAGTATCCTTTCAGATTTTAAGCAAGCAGGCAGAGCTTTTAATATCTATTATAAACTGCAATTACAGAAATCAATAAGAGCAAGGTTAGGATTCTATAGCGGTCAGGTTTCTGGTGATGATTCTACTTCCAGTAATCTTATCCAGCAACGTAGAAATTTGAGTTTTCGTAATAATATAACAGAAGTGAGTATTGCTGGAGAGTATAATTTTAGTAATAGATATATAGGAGGATCACCTATCAGTCTCTATGCGCTAGGTGGCGTTGCTATATATAGAAGTCAACCTACAACGGAATATAATGGTGTGGAATATTCGCTCAGAGAGCTATCTACTGAAAATCAATCAACTCCTTATGCTCTATATTATCCAAGCCTGATGCTCGGTGGTGGTCTTGAGTTAGAATTAAATGATGCTATATCTGTAGCTTTTGAGGTAATAGGAAGAGTATCTGATAATGATTACTTAGATGATGTAAGTGGTAATTATCCAGATTATAATCTGACCTTAGAGCAGCAAGGCCCTCTATCTGCATTCTTATCAGATAGAAGAGATGAGTTTCTTGGATTAGCGGAAGGGACATCTGATATACCTGGCGTCGGTAATAAAAGAGGTAGTCCTACGAGCAAAGACTTTTACATAACCGCTATTATCAATCTGCTCATAAGAATTAATCCTAATGACTACGTAGGAAAAAATAGAAAACGTATTATCTGTCCTTCTGCTAATTAATCAAGATTGACGGATACACCTTTTCATAGCACGCTAAAAAAATACTGGGGTTATCCTGACTTCAGAGAGGGGCAGTTAGAGGTCATCAGAAGTATCTATGAAGGACATGATACGCTATCAGTATTACCTACAGGTGCTGGTAAATCCATATGTTATCAGGTGCCAGGTCTTATGATGGATGGTATTGCAATAGTTATCAGCCCCCTCATTGCATTGATGAAAGATCAGATCCAAGGTCTCAAGAAACGTGGAATCAAAGCTGCTGGCGTAATGACAGGCCAGTCCACTAAGCAGCAAGATATCATATTAGATAATGCCGCTTATGGGCAGCTCAAGTTTCTATTTATATCTCCTGAGCGATTACAATCGAGACTATTCCGGCATCGACTGATGAAGTATAATGTCTCCATGCTCGTCGTAGATGAAGCCCATTGTATCAGTGAGTGGGGACATGACTTCAGACCAGAATATAGAATGATAAATGAGGTCATGAGCACGGTCGATAAAGTGCCTTACTTAGCATTGACTGCCACTGCGACGACGAAGGTTCAAGAGGATATAAGAGTAAGCTTAGCTATGGTCAAGCCAGCCACTTTCCTTCATTCTCCAGTACGTCATAATATATCTTATCAGGTCCAAGAAAGTGAAAATAAGCCATTACTAATAAGGCAAATAATAAAGCAGAATCGTGATGGCTGCATCATTATATATGTGAGTTCTCGAAAACTAACAACGCAGCTACAGAGATACCTAAGCAAGCACGATATCACAGCAAGTGCATTCCATGGTGGCATGATGATGAAGCAACGTAATAAGATCATCGAAGAGTGGGAGTCTGGAGCTGTAAAGATTATGATATCGACAAAAGCTTTTGGAATGGGCATAGATAAGTCAGATGTCAGAAAAGTCATCCATTATAATATTCCAGAGTCATTAGAAGCATACGTCCAAGAGGCAGGTAGGGCAGGTCGAGATGGGGCATCATCGGAGGCTATTCTCATCATCAATAACTCGGATATCGAGAGGATAAAGAAGCGCTTAGATGATGTATTTCCAGATATTGAGTTTATAAAAAAGTTATATACTTACTTAGGTGTCTATTATAAAGTCGCAGCAGGCGCCACTAACTATGAAGACATCTATTATAACCATCAAGAATTCTGTGATAAGTACAGCCTACCAAAATTCAAAGCCATCAATGCTTTGAAATTATTGCATGGTTCTGATCTGATAGAATTATCAGAAAGTCTTAAGAATCCATCGACATTATATCTTGATGAATATAGTATCAAGAGTCTCTTGAGACAACCGAGGACTTCGATTTCTACTAAGAATTTTATAAGAGTTATCCTTAGAACTTATGAAGGTATTTTATTTGCCTCCACGACAATCGAAGAAGACCTTATAGCTAAGAGGGTTGACCTAAGTCGAGAAAAAGTCGTCAAAGGATTAACATGGCTACTAAATAATAATTACGGCAAATACGTTCCATCTCGTGAAGGTTCTATCATCAGATTTAAGAACTACAGATATCGAGAACATGAAGTAAAGATCAATGAAAGCATTTACAAAGGAATGAAAGAAAGATATATCACATCCATTTCTTCTATTATAAAGTATGTTCAGACTACTGATTGTCGGCAAAAAATAATTGCAGAATACTTCAATGCTGTTCATGATAAGGATTGCGAGGTTTGCGATAACTGCACAACAAATATATATGTTAATGCAAATGAATTAAAAGAAAAAGTAGCCAGCTACATATCATTGAATATCAATAGCATAGATGAAATAGTCTCATGTTTTCCACGCCAAGCTAAAGATCAAGTACTCAATGTCATCCAGGTGATGGAGTCAGAGGGATCTTATTCTATTAGGGTAAATAAGATATATCCTAATTAATGGACGGTTCTGCAAAAGATATCATATTCTGTAGTACCTCATTGGCTATGTACGATAGGCGGATGCAGAGAGTCACTGAGGCTCTCAGTGACTCAGGATATCAGGTAAAATGGCTCTCAAGATACTACGATAGGAACAGCATTAAATCAGGAGTAATTATTTATGATTATATAAAATGCATCTTCAGTTCAGGTATACTTTTCTACCTGGAATTTAATATCAGATTATTTTTCAAGTTATTAAGATCGTCAGAAGGATCTATCTCTTGTATAGACTTAGATACATTATTAGCAGCGACCTTAGCATCCAAATTAAAAGGTAAGAAACTCATATTCGATGCTCACGAGATCTTCTATGAAGTCCCAGAACTTATTGGTAAGCCATTCAAAAAAAGGATATGGAAACAAGTCGCCCGATGGTGTATACCCAAAACTGATCTTTGCTACACCGTCAATAATTCCCTTAAAAAACATTACGAAAAGAATTATTCTACATCATTCTCAGTAATCAGAAATGTACCCGATGTCACCACTCAAAAAACAGTAGCAGTAAGCAATAACAAGACTATGGTCTACCTCGGTGCAGTCAACAAAGGCAGAGGTGTCGAGATTGCAATCCAATCATTACAGCAACTAAAAGATTACAAATTAGTCATCATCGGAGAAGGTGATGAATATGAGCAGATGATCGCATTAGCGGACTCTCTTAGCGTAACTGATAGAGTCAATTTCAAAGGATATACCTCCCCTGACAAGATATTCTCCATACTTTCAGAGTGCAGTATAGGCCTCAATGTCCTTGTAGCAGAAAGCGAAAACTATCGACTTTCATTAGCTAATAAATTCTTCGATTACATGCATGCAGGATTACCTTCTGTTAATATGCGTTACCCTGAGTACGAGAGTATTTTGGAAGAGCATGAGGTGGGTGTGATGATTGATGAATATGAGGTGGATGGGCTGGTGGAGGCGGTAACTCGGCTTGAGGATGTTGTGATATTTGAGGAACTTGCAGAAAATACTATTAAGTATCGAGGTTTTTATACATGGGGTAGGGAAAAAGTGGGGTTAGTGGGGGTGTATGTAAGGTTACTGACCCAATCCTAACTTAATGCCTATCCTCGCTTGAGTAAGTCGGGAGTTAAAGGAGAAAGAATAAGTCATAAATTAGAACTCATGAGTCGTTTATCAGATAATCAAATCTGTATAAGAGATATATATGGTAAAAGAATATATGTGATTTTCAATGTTATCAGTAAAAGCTTTATAAGAATTTCTGAAAGTTATCTATTAATCCAACTTATTGGAGATGATTTTATCTTAGCTCGTTCTATGGAATTTAAAAAGAGGGTTCTATTGAATAAACAATACAAAGTTTTAAAAAGTTTTGATCGATCGATGACAGAATATACGAATTGTATGACAGCTTTTAATTTTCCCATAGATATAGAGTGGCACAGAAAAGTAAGTCCTTCTGACTTTAAGGATTTCTTTATTCGGGCTTATGACTTATTGACTGATGATCTGATATGGGAGCATTCAATAGATGGTAGAGTATGCGAGAATATAAGTGAATATGACTACTTCATCTTTGGTACAACATCTAATGAGCATATCCAGTCAGAAGTATCTCACTCTTTGTATTGTATTAACATTGTCAGTGGAAAGATACTATGGGTAAAACGAAATTTTAATGTTTATAACCTACTGCACGAAAATTCAGATACCATCATAGTACAATCAGAACACAAGACTTACAGGATAGATATAGCAACTGGAGAGATACTCTTGTCTAAAGAAATTATGATAGGAGAATACAAAAGTAATATAAGTCCTCGCTATGTAGATGATGCTGGGATATTATTCAGAGTGATGAGTAACAATATGGCTGACAATAGATTTGGTAGATTGAGCAAGGAGACTTTTGATATTGAGTGGATGTACTATTACGAGATAGAAGGCAATAAGAATTTGTTCTTACATGATATGATACTATTAGAAGATGGCCGATACTTGATAAAAAACGGTCTACAGGGACATGAAAGATTATTCATTTTTGATCCAGATGATCCAGAGAATATACCTTATAGAGGTATCAGTAACGGAGAGGTCACAGGCTACAGTAATTTAAATTAGCTTGGTAAGTACATATACCTTAGCATAAGCACCGATAATAAATTTAGTTTATCTTTAAAGTAACAACGTATTTATATTCTTCATTTTTAATAATTGTAATCGATTGATTAATAAAGACTTATTAGATAGAATTACAGTAGATCCCAATGTCTGTCATGGCAAACCGTGCATAAGAGGTCTGCGATATCCTGTGGAACATGTCTTAGGGTACTTAGCATCAGGTATGACTAATAATCAGATATTGAGTGATTTTGAAGACTTAGAATTGGAAGACCTCCAAGCCTGTTTGCTATTTGCTGCTGAGTTAAGCAAAGTCAAAACAATAAGTAAACTGGTAGCGTGAAATTCTTAGTCGATGCACAATTGTCCAGAAAGATTGCTTCTTTCCTTATAGAGAATGATCACGACGCAATCCATACCTTAGACTTGCCAAATAAAAATGCGACTTCAGATTTAGAAATTAATAAAATTTCAATTTCAGAGCAGAGAATAGTTATCTCGAAGGATGTAGATTTCTATAATCGTTATCTTACAAAATTAGAACCCTATAAATTGTTGTATGTAAATACTGGTAATTTAAGTACCAAGGCTTTGATAGATTTATTTAATAAAAATATTGAGAATATTATTAAACAGATAGAATACAACTCTGTAGTGGAAATTACAAAAGAATCATTGATTACAATTTTATAATCGTTGAAATTAATAAAGTTGTCGTTGTCGGCGGGGACGTCGACATACAAGGCATAACCCAATCCTGACCTTTCCCTCAAGATGGAAAGGCAAATCAACAGTGTTCTTACGAACACATAATACAATCATCTGGCGCCACGTAAGTGGCATACATTCATCCTTCGATTTTTAGGGAAGGAAAGAGGATGGGTAAGTACTGATACTAAGTTTTCGTTATCTGAAGTTTGCAACTTCAGATTTATATTTCTTACTACTTTGAAGTTGCAAAACTTTTATGATCGAAGGAGTTTTTTAATGGGGTGTATGGTGAAATAACCCTATTAAAAAAGATTCTCTGATCCTTACGTTAGTTGAAGAGCTTGCAGAGAATATTATTAAGTATCGAGAGCTTTATTTATACGATAGGGAGAAGGTGATTTACCCAATCCTGACCTTTCCCTCAAGATGGAAAGGCAAATCAACAGTGTTCTTACGAACACATAATACAATCATCTGGCGCCACGTAAGTGGCATACATTCATCCTTCCATTTTTAGGGAAGGAAAGAGGATGGGTAAGTACTCTCGTTATCTGAAGTTTGCAACTTCAGATTTATATTTCTTACTACTTTGAAGTTGCAAAACTTTTATGATCGAAGGAGTTTTTTAATGGGGTGTATGGTGAAATAACCCTATTAAAAAAGATTCTCGGGTCCTTACGTTATTCGAAGAGCTTGCAGAGAATACTATTAAGTATCGAGAACTTTATATATATGATAAGGAGAAAGGTGATTTACCCAATCCTAACCTTTTCCTCAAGAAGGAAAGGCAAATCAACAGTGTTCTTACGAACACATAATACATTCATCTGGCGCCACGTAAGTGGCATACATTCATCCTTCGATTTTTAGGGAAGGAAAGAGGATGGGTAAGTACTGCTTTAAAACAAGAAAACCGTAGCATCAGTTTCGGAGGAGTACGTCTACTTCAACAACTCCCTCTTCCCAGCTAAATCCAAAAAGAAAGCATACTCTAATGCTGTCTCTCGATACCGTTCGAATCGTCCAGATTTACCACCATGTCCAGTACTCATCTCAGTGTGTAAGAGTAATGGATTATCATCCGTCTTATATTCTCTCAGCTTGGCGACCCACTTGGCTGGCTCCCAATATTGGACTTGACTGTCGTGGTAACCGGTAGTGACAAGTAGTGCAGGGTAAGCCTGCTTTTTGATATTATCATAAGGAGAGTAGGACTTCATGTAGTCGTAATATTCTTTATCGTTGGGGTTACCCCATTCGTCATACTCTCCAGTTGTGAGAGGGATCGTCTCATCGAGCATAGTTGTAACAACATCTACGAATGGTACTGCTGCAATACCACCTTTCCAGATATCTGGCTTCATATTAATGACGGCGCCTATAAGGAGACCGCCAGCGCTACCGCCCATGCAGAATTGATTATCAGCACTTGTGTAATTATTATCGATAAGGTATTGCCCACAATCTATGAAGTCATTGAAGGTATTCATTTTATTGAATTTCTTGCCATCTTCATACCAGAGTCTACCCATCTCCTGTCCTCCACGTATGTGTGCTATCGCGTAAGCGAATCCTCTATCCAGTAAGCTCAATCTTACTGAGCTGAAGTATGGATCCATGCTATATCCATATGAGCCATATGCGTAGAGAAGCAGCGGTTGCTTGCCATCTTTTTTAAAGCCATTTTTGTATACAATACTTATTGGTACTTCTACGCCATCTCTAGCAGTCACCATGACCCGTTCTGAAGTATAATTGTCAGGATTAAAGTCACCGACGACTTCGTTTCTTTTCTTCAGTTCTAATGTCTTAGTCGATATGTTGTAGTCATAGACAGTGCCGGGTGTCGTCATAGAAGTAAAATTTAATCTGACGATATCGGTATCCATTTCAGGATTAGTAGATGTCGAAGCTGTGTACGCATCCTCACCAAAATCTATGTAGTGCCCAGAAGTAATATTATCCCACGGCATCACTTCTACTTTCGTCATACCCTCATTTCTCTTATTTACAACAAGATAATCTTTGAATACTTCAAGTCCTGTAATGAAGTTATCCTTAGAGTGAGGTATGAAGTCTTTCCAGTTTTCTTTTGTTGTTTTGACTTCAGGTGTCACCATAACTTTGAAGTTGGTAGCCCCATCTTTATTGGTTACCATATACCATTTGCCATCGTGGTGATTGATATCGTGCTCTAAGTTTCTTTCTCTCGCTTGGAATAACTTGAATGTGCCGTTGGGATCATTGGCATCTAATATCCTGTACTCATTAGATACCGTAGCATAAGAACCTATGACGATGTATTTCTGTGATTTCGTTTTGTAGACGTAGCATGAGAATGTCTCTTCACTTTCGTGGAATACTTCTACGTCATTCACACTTGGCGTACCCATTGTATGACGGAATATCTTGTAAGCTCTTAAGGCATCGTCCTTTCTCGTGTAGTAAAGTGTTTTGTTATCATTAGCCCATACACTGCCTCCAGTTGTATTTTCTATGACATCAGCGTAATACTTTCCAGTTTCAAGATTTTTGAACTTGATGTTGTACTTCCTTCTTGATAAAGTATCCTCGCCATAAGCCAATATCTTGTTGTCAGGAGTTATGTTAAGACCAGTAGCTTGATAATAGTCATAAGGCTTAGCAAGAATATTAGCATCTATCATCAGCTCATCCTTTCCTTTTAGATTGCTCTTTCTTCTTGAGTAGATAGGGTATTCTTTACCTTCTTCAAATCTTGTAAGGTAGTAGTAACCGTTCTTCTTATAAGGTACGGATTCGTCATTTTGCTTGATTCTGCCTGTTATCTCTTGGAATAGATCCTCTTGGAGATCTTGCAGGTCTTCAGTCATCTTCGATGTGTAGTCATTTTCAGCATTGAGATAATCCAATACCTCTTGAGTCTGGGTATCTGGAATTTTTGCGGCCTTTTGCTCATCTGTGAGCTTCATCCAATAGTAATTATCTACTCTATCGTCGCCATGTTTTGATAATATCTTCTCTTCTACCTTAGGAGTAGGAGGAGTCACTTCTTCTATATTTTTCATTGTCGTATGTGTATTATCTTGATTTTCAGTGTTATTATTTACACACTGCGAAAATAGCAATACACTCATTAAAGTGCTTAAACAAAGTACTAACTGTTTCATAGACTGGATGTTGAAAATTAATTAATAACTATAGCGTTCATTAAATTTAGTCATATAAATAGAAAAATTATATTTGTCTCCTCGTGAAGTTAAAAAGCCTACATATAAAAGGATTCAAGAGTTTCGCTAACGATACTACAATCCATTTCCGTGAAGAGATAACTGGTGTCGTCGGACCTAATGGTTCTGGTAAGTCCAATATTATTGATGCCATTCGATGGGTTCTTGGAGAACAAAAGAGCAAAGGTCTCCGTCTCGATAAAATGATCGATGTTATTTTCAACGGAACTAAGAATAAGAAGAAAGCCAGCTTGGCTCAAGTGTCTCTTACATTTGAGAACTCTAACAAGCTCATACCTATAGAATTCGAAGAAGTAAAGGTCACTCGTATGCTATACGATACCAATGAGAGCGAATATCGTATCAATGACGTACCATGCCGTCTTAAGGACATAACAAATCTATTCCTTAATACGGGGATAGGATCTAATAGTTATGCCATTATCGAGTTAGGTATGGTTGATGATATCTTATTAGATAAAGATCATGCCCGTCGTAAGATGTTTGAGCAAGCGGCAGGGATCTCTAAGTATAAGATCAGAAAGCACGAGACACTTAATAAGCTTAAGAGTACGCAAGCTGACCTTGATAGGATAGAAGATATCTTATTTGAGTTAGAAGCTAATCTTAAGACACTTGAGCGACAAGCAAAGAGAACACAGAAGTACTATGACTTTAAGGCCGAGTACAAGGACTTAAGTATGAATAAGGCCTACATAGGCCAGAAAGAAGCCCTGGCTTCAGAAGCAGAATTAAAATCTCAGTTACTCGTATTCAATGAGAAGTATAATGAGACGACTAAGATCATACACGAATTAGAAGCCGACGTTGAAAAAAATAAGAAAGCTAATCTCGATAGCGAGCAAGCCCTTACAGCTAAGCAGAAAGAATACAATGAAGTCGTAGATGCACTCAGAACTAAAGAAAACGAATTAGAAATTAAGAAACAAAATCTTGATTTTATATTCCAGAATATCCAAAGATTTGAATCTAATAAGAAGCAGTTTATAGAAGCTTCAGCTGAGATAGCCGATGTAATCGTAGCTAATAAAAAAGAGTTAGCAGAAAAGGAATCTCAGAAAGCCAAGCTCGATCTTGAACTAAAGGAATCCAAAGAAGACTTTGAACGTGTAGAAGTCGAAAGACAAAAAGTACAAGGTGAAAACAATACTGACGTTGACAGACTCAAAGAATTAGAGCAGCAGAAATTCGAGTTAGAAAAAGATATTATAGAACTTAAAAGTAAGTCTGATAACGCAGACCAGAATTCTATTGCGATCAACGATGACTTACTGAATTACCAATCACTACAAAGTAATATATCAACGCAGAGGGAAAGCATAGAAGTAGATCTAAAAGAAGCAACAGAAGAATACGACAAGCTAATAGATCAGTCTAATAATATAGAAAAAGAACGAGCTGAACTAACTGAGAAGTTAGCTGGTGAGAGCGATAAGCTTTCTAAATTAGAAAGACGTTATGATGCCTTATCAAGTGAGTATAACTTACTCAAAGATATGGTAGATAACTTCGAGGGATTTCCAGAATCAGCTAAGTTCTTAACTAAAGAATGGGACGAGCAAAGACCTATACTCTCTGATGTATTAGATTGTGATGCAGAGTACAGAGAAGCCATAGAATTATACTTAGAGCCCTACTTGGGTTACTTTTTATTAGATAATATCGATGAGGCTAAAGAGTCTATTAAGCTATTGCGTCAAGCGCAAAAAGGGAAGTCTCAGTTCTTTATACTATCAAGCTTCCAGGATACTAAGACGCATGAGGTCAATCTAAGTCAACACGGCAGTGCTGCCATCAATGTGGTTAGAACGAAGCCTAAGTATGAGGCATTACTTCATCACTTATTATATAATGTCGTATTAGTAGATGATGAGGGTATACTCTCTGAGATAATGCCTGATGATAATCTCACTTACTTATCTAAGAGCGGCCATGCTAATAGGTCTAAGTATACAGTAAGTGGTGGTTCTGTAGGCTTATTCGACGGTAAGAGAATCGGACGTAAGAATGAGATAGAAAAACTAAAGACTCAAATCGAAACTATCGGTACAGACATAGAAGAACAGAAAGGGATTAATGCTGACATAAGCGATAAGTTATCTCGACTTAATCAGGAAGATATACAGTATGCGATTGTCCAAAAAAGAGATGTCAAAAATAATCTTGAGATCAAGAAGGCAGAGATCGGATCTAAGCATGGATCATTCTTATCTTCTATAACAGATCTTACAGCTCGATTGCAGATATTAGAATCAGGTAAAACTGAGGCTGCCACTGAGATAACAAATCTCACAGAAGAATTAAATAAACTGACAACGGAGATAGATGCACAAAGTGCCATCGTCAATGATCAGACAGGACTATTGGATTCTATCACCAAGAACTATGGAGACATTAGTTCAAGATACAATGAAGCACAGCTTAATTCTGTCAAGTATCATAATGATATCGATAATATCAAAAAAGATATTCAGTTCAGAGAACAACAGATCACTGAGTATAATGCCAAAATAGAAGAAGTAGAAAAAGAAGTTCTAAAAGCCAAAAAGGCAGATGTAGAATCCAATGCCTTAATAGAAGAGATTAATAAAGCATTGTACGATCAATACCAACTCAAAGAGTCAAAGCAATCAGAACTAACTACAACAGAGCAGAGTTTCTTTGCTAACAGAAATGAAATAAACGAAAAAGAAGAGCAACTTAAAAAACAAAATAAAGCACTTCAGAATCAGCAAATAGAAATCAATCAGCATAAAGACAGACTCACAAGTGTAGAGTTCGAGTTACATTCTGTCAAAGAAAGATTGAAAATAGAATTCAATATCGATATCGTAGAGCTCACAGTAGATTTTGATACTGAAGACGAAGCCGCAGTGGAAGCACTTAATGAGCGGTATGCTAAAGTCAAAAAACGATTAGATAATTACGGTGAGATTAATCCGATGGCTGTAGAGGCTTACGATGAGATCAACGAGCGTTATATGTCTATGAAGACACAACGTGATGATATCCTCGAAGCAGAACAATCCCTCAAGCTGACTATCAAAGAAATAGATAACGATGCCACTGAGAAGTTCTTAGAAGCCTTCTACCTCGTTAAAGATAACTTCAAAGATGTATTCCGTAGCCTCTTCTCTGACGAGGATGATTGTGATCTTATCCTACTTAATGCCGAGACACCATTAGAGTCTCAAATAGAAATCGTCGCCAAGCCAAAAGGTAAAAAACCTAAGGTCTTATCTCAATTATCAGGAGGGGAAAAGACATTGACAGCGATAGCATTATTGTTCTCTTTATATCTACTTAAGCCTGCACCTTTCTGTATTTTTGATGAGGTCGATGCACCATTAGATGATGTCAATATTGTTAAGTTCTCAAATTTAATCAAGCGATTCTCAGGTAACTCACAGTTTATTGTCGTAACACACAATAAGTCTACGATGGCAGGTATGGATACACTCTACGGCGTATACATGCAAGAGCAAGGTGTATCAGGAATCTCTCAAGTCAACTTCAGTGAGTATGATCACCAAGAGACTTATCAGACGGTTAATGTGTAGAGTTCTTAGTGTTAGATATTCGGGACACTCATTTTTTTTCATCTTGAGCGAGGTACGAGTCGTAGGATCTTTAACCTTATTATAATCATGAATAGACTCCCCACTATTATTTTCGAATCTTTTTTTATCCAGTATAGAATCTACAGAGTACGAGTCCTTCAAGATATATCCTAATCCAGCTGCAGACTATATTGAAGTAAGTCTTTTTCAGGATGATCAAGTAAGTATATTCAGTGCTGACGGCAAACTGTGTTCTCAATTTATAATTTCATCTACGACTTACAGGCTTGACGTTTCTGTTTTAATGCCTGGAATCTATTTCACCGTTTTACAGTATAGGGATAAGCCATTAAGGATAGGAAACTTTATAAAGCTATGAGTTTTGCACAGGTGAAAAGAAACACAATATTTGATCCTGTCCATCATTTAATCTTATAAATCCTCTTCAGACAATAATGGGGTGGGTGATTAGAAAATCAGATGTAATTAGATATCTAATTCAAATAAATTTGAATATCACTCAAGCAGAGGCACAGCCTATGCTTAACAGGATGATCAAGTAAGTATATTCAGTGCTGACGGCAAACTGTGTTCTCAATTTATAATTTCATCTACGACTTACAGGCTTGACGTTTCTGTTTTAATGCCTGGAATCTATTTCACCGTTTTACAGAATAGGGATAAGCCATCAAGGATAGGAAAGTTTATAAAGCTATTAGTTTTGCAAAGGTGAAAAGTAACACAATATTAGATCCTGTCCATCATTTAATCTTATAGATCCTGTTCAGACAATAAAGGGGTGGGTGATTAGAAAATCAGATGTAATTAGACATCTGATTCAAATAAATTTGAATATCACTCAAGCAGAGGCACAGCCTATGCTTAACAGGTATTAATAAATATTGTAGCCCTAAATAAAAAAAAGAACCTAAGTTTTCACTTAAGTTCTTTATGTTGGTTTTAACAGTTGCTTATCTAACTTATAATTAAGCAATAGGTATATTTCAATAATGATGCCAGTCTTAGAGTAATCTTATTCCTACATTCATGAGGATACGACTTGGTCGAGAATCGAAGCTGTATCTTTCTCCAGAGATGGCGATGTGATCTCCAAATTTTGAGAAATTACTTTCATATTCTAAGCCGACATTAATTTTCCCCAAGTCGATTCCAGCACCTAATCGAGCACCAAATTTAGCTGTATCGAAGCGTTCATCATAGGAGTCGCTATCATACAGATCTGAAGAACTGCTTAGATTCAGGTGGGCTACTGGTCCTGCATAGACATCTACTATGGCAATATTAACACCTACTAAGACAGGAATATCAAGATTTAAAAATTTTTCATTGACGATATTATCTATAACGCCTCCATTATCACCATTGATGGTATAATCAACTGACGTGGAATTGAACATAAGTCGTGGTTCTAAGAATATGCCTCCTAAGTCAATTTTGGTATATATACCGCCTTGAAAACCTATATTTGCATCCTTGAACTTAACGCTCTGATTATCAGAGCTTATTATATCTTTAGGAGAATTTAAATCAAAGGTATGTATACCGAATTTTGCTCCAATTTGGATTTGAGCGTCAGCTTGGAACAATAGCAGAAAACAGGTTGATATAAGAATGACTAACTTTTTCATAGTTTAGATTTTAATGATTAAAATTGATTTAATTGGATCGACTAAGTAATATAACGATTTAAGCTATACAAAGTGTTTTACAAGAAAGCAATTATTTTAATATGATCATCAGGGATATAGAGTTTATAGGGAGTTTTGAGAGAGAAGAACAGTGTCCGACAACGGGATTGCCAGAATATGCATTTATTGGTAGATCTAATGTAGGTAAGTCTTCGCTTATTAACTTAATAACGGGAAGGAACGATTTAGCACGTATATCATCGACACCTGGTAAGACGCAGACATTTAATTATTTCCTTATCAATAATAGCTGGTATTTGGTAGATCTTCCTGGCTACGGTTATGCTAAGATTTCTAAGAAAGTAAGAGAGAAATGGCAGCGTAGTATGAACTACTTTTTGATGAAAAGGCAGCAAGTTTATTGTGTTTTCTCGCTTATAGATAGCCGGCACAGTCTTCAGAATGTAGATTTAAATTTTTTAAATTGGCTAGGCGAAAAAAACATTCCTTATTGCATAGTCTACACGAAAATAGATAAGGTTAAGGATAGCGAAATTGACAACCATATTGAAGTTATAGAGGCACAATTATTAAAACATTGGGAGTTTTTGCCTAAGACTTTCAGAACCAGTACAGTAAAACGGATAGGTGGTGAAGACATTTTAGATTTTATTGAAGAAATAAATAATAAATAGGCACTTTTACGATATGAGATTGGTCGATAGAGCCGAAAACTTGCCACATATTATCCCTGCATTAGAAGATTGGCCTATTGATCAATTTGCTAAGGATAGGGACGGATTTATATCAAGGCTTATAGGTTTTACATTAGATAGATTAAATAATTCTAATAATTCACCTTTAGAATTACTGACTAAGACTATATATCTGGAACAGAAGCGGTCCCGTAATAATCCATGGAAAGTAGATCCCTCTGATGAGAATGCCTATTGGAATTCATTATCCAAGGAGCTCGAAAAATCCAAAACTTCAGAGAACCCAGAAAGAGAACAGATTAAGATTCTTAAGAGAGTTGTACATAGATACTCAGAAGAGATTTTAGGTGATTTTAATCCTAAGACATTCAAGTTTGCAAGGAAGTTTTTGACCTCGCTATTTAAACGTCTTTTAAATAATGGATGGGGTAGAAACCATAAGGGCATATGGGGCAATAAGAATGATGTAAGAAAGAAAATTAAAGTAGACGGTTGTGTTGATGAGATTAGAGAACTGTTCAATAAAGGGACAGTTGTAATTGTACCTACACACTACTCTAATCTTGATTCGCCACTCATAGGATATACCGTCGATATGAAGTTAGGGATTCCAGCTTTTGCATACGGCGCTGGTCTTAATCTTTATGACTACGAATTGGTAGCTTACTTTATTAATAGATTAGGCGCTTATCGTGTAGATCGACGTAAGAAGAATCCTATATACTTAGAGACACTTAAGAGTATGGCGAGTCTCTCTCTCATAGAAGGGGTCAATCATATTTTCTTTCCAGGGGGGACGAGATCTCGTAGTGGAGCGATCGAGGATAAGCTCAAGTTGGGCTTACTGAATTCTGTCATCGATGCACAGCGATATTGTATTATCAATAATGTCTCGCAGAAAATATTTGTTGTACCTATGTCAGTGAGTTATCACTTTGTGTTAGAAGCGAAAGCGCTTGTAGATCAGCACTTAAGATCTGTCGGAAAAGAGAAGTATGCAAGATCCAAAAATAAAGGATCTAAAATTCGAGCATTTTTTAAGTTCTTCAGAGCACTACGCAAGAAAGATTCTGAGATATATGTATCTATAGGCAAGCCTATGGATGTGCTCGGTAATGAAGTCAATGTCGAAGGCGAGAGTTTTGACCACAGAGGACAACCTGTTGATGTTAAGAATTACTTTACTGCCGACGATGTCCTTAATGTCGACAATCAGAGAGAATCTATCTACACAAGAATTCTTGCGGAGAAGATATTAGAGTCATTTAAGAAAGAGAATGTTGTATTATCCAGTCATATTGTGGCATATGCTATGTTCTCTTGTATTGAGGATATGAATCCTGAGTCGGATTTATTTGAGATATTGAAGATACCGACTAAGGACATTAGAGTATCTATAGAAGATGTTAAGCGTAAGATACTTTTCGCGATGTCTTATTTAGAGACCTTAGATAATAAGGCTAAATTTTCACCTATATTTGACAGTGGGGTAGATGCTATATTTGATAATGGACTTTCTCAAGTAGGCATATATCATAATAGCAAGCCAGTATACAAGATAGATAACAACAATCTATCAAGTGCTGACCTTAAGGTTCTGTATTATTATCATAATAAGTTAGAACACTACGAGATTACTAAGTAAGCATTCATAATAATAAGAGTCGGATTTATTAGATCTACATAAAAACATTTTGGCAGTAAACTACATAATATTTGATCTTGAAGCGACCTGTTGGTTAGGTAGACCACCTAAAGGGTATAACGAGATAATAGAGATAGGAGCGGTCAAGATTAATCAATATGGTGAGGAGACGGGACGATTTGAAAGATTCGTCAAGCCTACTGTTAATATTAGATTATCAGGCTTCTGTAAGAAGCTTACATCTATAAGCCAAGAGCAAGTTAATTCGGCTCGTCCATTCCCACACGTATTTCAGGAGTTTATGGAATGGGCTGAAGCTTTCGAGACTGATTACTATCTCTGCTCATGGGGTAATAATGATATCAAAATATTCTTAAGTGATTGTGGCCTTCATAAACTGGACGAGAAACTATTAGACACCTACGACAATCTTAAGGCGCAGTACAACAGAATTAAAGGTCGCAATGTAAGTGGTACGCTTAAGAAAATAGTTATCAGGGAAGGATACGAATTTACAGGGAAGCAACATAGAGCCATCTCAGATGCTGAGAATCTGGCTAAGATATTCCTTAAGTACTTTGATGAGTGGATATTTATGTAGGCTCAGATTAGAGTCCTTAATAAATGCAAGATCAGAAATATTTATGAATTAACTTACTCTAATTAGAAATCAGAATAAGCTAATTCATAAAATTATTTTTTCTACTTCATCTACTTACTAACAACAAACTGCCAAGTAGATCTCTTATCCTCAGAACTGAGAATATAGACACCATTATCAAATCCTGAAATGTCAACTTTTTCATTTCCACTTTCCAGATTGACGTTCATCATTTCTTTTCCTAAGATATTGAATACTCTGTAGTTACTAGAAGTATTATCAGAATCTTTAACATTGATGGTAATGAAATCACTCGCTGGATTCGGTGATATAGATAAATTATTTTTTTCAATATTATCCGTAGATGACATTACTGAAGTTAAGTCGTACTTGTAAGCTTCAGATACACTGGTTGCAGGTCCGAAACCATATACTTCACCATTAAATAGATATACTTCATCATTAATCACAAATGATGCAGGTGCCCATCTTGATGTGCCAGGGTGTGGAGGTAGTTCGTTCCACTGATCTAATTCTGGATCATACTCCCAGAACTCTCCTTCTTCCATAGCCAAGTGATCCATACCTTCTCCACTTAGGACATAGCCTTTATCGTCCCATGCAAATTGTTGTCCAGCAACTCTTCCTTCTCCAGGTAATGAAGCTACTTCGTCCCATGTGTCAGTCGCTGGGTCATATCTAAACAATTCATTATATATACTTGCACCGTGACCTAAGCCAACATAAATAAAATCTCCCATACCAAACTGATATGGATGATGCCTCGGTGCACCGGGAAACCTTGCCCCTACTTCCCAAGTATCAGTAGCGATATCGTATATCCACCAGTCATCGAGATTACCGAACTGTCCACCTCCGAGGCCGACATATACTTTACCATTATGAGCAACTAAAGCTGGATGTGTTCTTTCATTACACGGACAACTTGCTAACTGATCCCAACCTGTCGCCGGATCGTATACCCATAAATCATCATACGCAATATTACTCGCTCCGAATCCAAAATATGCCTTACCATCCCATGTATCACCTATAGCAAATCCTCTTGCAGCTCCAGGGAAATTATCAAGATCTGTAAATTCGTCAGTAACTGGATCATACTGCATAAATCTATTATTAACTTGTCCAGATATATTACCACCTGTTACCAAGTACCCTTTTCCATCTAATCCAAAACCATATGTGTGGTTAGTTATAAAGTTAGATGGTGGTGATGCCACTGGCACCCATTGTGCATTACTTGAATGTGTTATCATGCAAGACAGTAGAAGAATAGAAGAGAATAATTTTAGTAAATTTATTTTCATTAGAATACTTTTAAGTTTAGAATAATTTCCGTTCAAAGACTGAATATGGATATAATTATTGTTATTAATGGTAGCATAGGCTTAATAATCAACTGAAATGTCTGCAAAATATACATAGCCCTACATCTGATTTAATTTACAATGAGTACGACACATTATATTAGTTCAGAATATTTGGACTATCTCAATAATGTAATGGAGCCACTATCAGAGATTACCTTATCGTTCACTGTGTATTTTAGCCAATAGATGTAGACGCCTTGAGATGCCTCTATGGAGTTATAGAAGCCATCCCACCTCATATTTGTATCTGTAGTCTGATGTACTAAGTTACCCCATCTGTCATAGATTGATAGGTCGTAATCACTTATTATACTCAGACATGGACTCATAATGCCAAGATCTAAATCATTAGGATTGTCACTATTGGGAGAGAAAGTATTGGGCATATATATTGGACAGCTATAATTGATCAGGATACTATCAGATTTAGTGCAACCATCTAAGTCGGTAAGTGTCAAGTATAGAGTATTGTTACTGGCATTTGGATATATTAATAGATCAGTGCAATCGATGCATGATACGAGGCTCTCAGGTGACCAAGCTACATTATAATCAGAATCGATATCAACGATTAGGTTGTAGTCTTCTACTAAGCTTATCTCAAGCGAGGATGGTATATCGTAATTATCTAAAGGTGGCTTAGTCATTACATCAATGATGAGTAGTGTATCGCATCCTGAAGAATTATTTAAGAAGAACGTATCCCTCTGGCTAGATGTATAGGTTTGTTGTGGAATTACTATAGTATCTCCGATACAGATCTCATACTCTTGTAGAATTTCTTCTGATGGTATAATATCGATAGTTACATTAATAGTAGAGTCACAATTATTGATATTCTGCAGTACGACTACTCCAGTTTGATTGTTGATATCGAAGATCTCATTGCCTATCATTCTTTGATCTTCTCTGCATATACTTTCTGTATAATCTGTGACTACATTATCATAGAATATAAAGTCTATCGTTATAACAGAGTCACAGCCATTAGTGGCAGGTATCGTCTCTTCACCAGAGGTATTATTCTCATCATAGATTATTCCATTAAGCTCTAGCGTATATCCATCGCCTATGCATCCTACATGAGCTTGTAGAGAGCTGCTATTATTGAGCTCATCGATTATAGTTGTGATGATACTGTCACATAGATTAATCGTCAAGAGTGTATCAATGTAAACTCCTGATTCCATAACCATCTCACCATCTGGAAGAGTATGAACATCTCCAGGGCACAAGCTTATAACAACGGTGTTACTTTCTGATCCTGCTATAGCACAACCCAATGCAAATATATTAGCAATAAGCCTATCGTTATTATTACTTATGTTGTTGCCGGTAGTTACTTCTCCTGCACCTTCGCCACAGAATACACCGATGTCACCTATAATAATGTCATTAGTGGCATTGTCTAAGACAATAGTAGGACTTCCGCTATTATCTATGCCTAAGGTTTCAAATTCTGTAGAAGGACCGTCTGTTATGACGCCTTGATAGCTTCCACCTTGATCAAAGCGAGGGACAAATCCAAAGGGACCATTAAAGATAGATTCTCCAAGTGCATTACCATTAGAAGTATTAGGGTTTTCGTTGCGATTCTCAATCTGATAACCCCATACCGAAGCTTCTGCTTGGGTAGTAATGACTAAGTTAGTAGATTCCTTAAGTGACCAATTTCTAAGATTATTCAGAAGATTGTTAGATAGCGAAGTGATATCTCCACTAATATTATTAGAGTTAAGAGTATCTACTATAAAGTTGCCTGTGAATACAATGTCACATTGGCTATCTTCTAAGTATTGTACAGAAATATCCTCTGTCAATGCAAGTAGCTCAATAGGACATCTCACAACGCCTTGATTTCCGAAATTATTAGCGTTCGTTAGTTTTAGAGCTAATCCATTTCTCATGAGCCTTCCATCAAGAGCATAACCACAACCGTCAAAGCCTGCACAATATATTGCATCAGGAAGATAGCATATTGTAACAACAGTATCATCACAATCCACCTGGCTGCTCAATGCAGTATGACCGAATAGAAAGATCAAAATCGCTAAAGTGGAAAAGTACTTTTTGTTCACTTTTATATATTTCTTTAAGATGATAGGCTTTAGACAACAGCTGTCTTAAAGTCGGTATGCAAAGATGAATATATTTATCTCTCTCAACGAGTTAATTGATTACGTAGGAAGACAATAACTAATAATTGATTGAATTTTAACATAATTTTAGCCTAATATGGCTTTCATATTATCTTCATTTCTATATCGAAGTATAGTAGATCTGATATGATATAAGTGCCGAACATTCTAAATAATTCTACTGTTCAACGATCAGATATGAAAGTACTACTCACAGGAGTCACAGGTTATATAGGTAAGCGATTACTGCCTGTACTTATTGATTATGGTTATGAGGTTGTCTGTTGTGTAAGGGACGTAGATAGATTTAATCCACCTAAATCTATAGAAAGTTTAATTGAGGTTATAGAAGTTGATCTATTAGATATGGCATCATTAGGTAAAATACCCAAAGATATTGATGGTGCATATTATCTCGTACACAGTATGAGTTCGAGTTTAGATTATATGAGCTTAGAGCAAAAGTGTGCAGAGAATTTCAGAACAGCACTAGCACAGACGGATGTCAGACATGTAATATATCTAAGTGGTATTATTAACGATGCTAATCTATCAGAACATCTTAATTCTCGACGTAATGTAGAAATAGAATTAGGCAAAGGCGCTTATAACTTTACAACATTAAGAGCTGGTATCATCATAGGGTCAGGGAGTGCCTCATTCGAGATAATAAGAGATTTGGTAGAGAAGTTACCCGTGATGATAGCTCCTAAGTGGCTTAAGACGAAGTGCCAGTCTATAGGTATAGCCGATGTGTTGACCTTTCTATATCGATCACTATTTGAAGAAAAGACTTATAACAAGAGTTTCGACATCGGAGGTCCAGACATATTAACTTATAAAGAGATGCTATTAGAATTTGCAAGAGTGAGAAACCTTCCTCGTAAGATCTACATAGTCCCAGTTATGACGCCTAAGCTATCTTCATATTGGTTGTACTTTGTGACGTCTACATCCTATAAGTTAGCACAGTCGCTTGTAGATAGTATGAAGGTGGAAGTGGTATGTCGAGATAATACTATTAACACAATATTAGATGTAGAGCCTATCAGTTACCAAGAATCCTTACAGAAAGCTTTTCACAAGATAGAAAGTAATCAGATCGTATCAAGCTGGAAGGATGCCTATGTAAGTAGTGGTTTCTCCATGAATATCTCAGAGTACATTGAGGTGCCTTCATTTGGATGTTTTAAGGATCAGCAAGAACGAGCATATGAGAATAGAGCATCTTGTATCGATAAGATATGGAGTATAGGTGGTAAGACGGGATGGTACTATGGGACTTGGTTGTGGCAGATCAGAGGGTACATGGATAAGCTCGTAGGTGGGGTAGGCCTTAGAAGAGGACGTACTAATATGAATACTATAAATGCTGGAGACACCTTAGACTTCTGGCGTGTTCTATACGCTAATAAAGAAGAAGGCCGATTACTCCTCTATGCAGAGATGAAGCTACCAGGAGAAGCTTGGTTAGAATTTAAGATTGTAGAAAATAAATTATTGCAGACTGCGACATTTAGGCCACTGGGTCTATTAGGTAGGTTATATTGGTTTTCAGTATTACCATTTCATGGATTTATATTTAAAGGTATGATTACTGCTTTAGCAACTGATAACTAAAGTCTATTGTCCGATTATCTCGACCAAGTAAGTGTTCTCATGTTTAAATGGTCAAATCTTTGTTAAAGTATTGTAGTATTGAAATCTATTTCTAATTATATACGTCAATACATTACTTCTAATCATAATAATTATATGAAAGTATTTACAACAGCGATTTTTTTTACTTTATTTCTTATTAGTCTATCAGCACAGACATTCCCTAATACTACAGCCGAATTAGACTCTGTCTACGCTCAGAATATTAAGATGAGCAAGCTGTACGGGATTTATATTCCTAAAGATGTAGACGATGCACATGAGAGATTGAGTCAGATGACACCACCAGATGCAATCGAGAAATTTAAAAATGCTCCAGATGAAATCGAAGTAAGTCGTAAGCTCCATTTAGGCATAGGCAGATGGATGGTCATCAATTGGAACTTTGAAGAAGGCTCACGATTATCTCACTATCTCAAGAAGCAAGGTGTGCTTCATCCGGATGATATGGCGCAGTTCTTATTGAGAACTTATTATAGAAAATTAAACAATCAATCGGATAACTCTCAGAACATTATCGAAGAACTAGCAGTTGAAAGAAAGAAAACTGTGAAGAAGTAGATTTTTTTTATCACCCTTACCATTGATCTAATTATTATACTATGCATTTTTCTTATTGAAATAAGAGATTATGCCTATTGACATTTCATCTAAAAAAGCTCCCTTTTCAGATTTTTTCAATTTCATTGCAAATGATATTCTACATTTGTAGTCTTTTAGAATCGATAAGTACACGAGATACACAAGAAATATAAACTGGATGCCAAAGAAATTACTGATCGTAGAGTCCCCCGCTAAGGCAAAGACTATCAATAAATATTTAGGAGAAGACTTCATAGTAAAGTCAAGTTATGGTCATATCAGAGACCTCGATAAAGGTAATAAGGGCATCGATAAAGAAAATAGATTCCAGCCCAAGTACGTAGTCCAAGATAATAAGGTTAGAGTCGTCAATGAACTCAAGGAGACTCTTAAGAAGTGTAATGAAGTGTGGCTTGCGACGGATGAGGATCGAGAGGGAGAAGCCATTTCTTGGCATTTATGTGAAGTGTTAGGTATAGATCCGAAGGTAACTAAGCGTATAGTCTTCAGAGAGATAACTAAGGATGCCATTCAGAAAGCAGTATTGGCACCGAGATTAGTAGATCAGGATATGGTCGACGCTCAGCAAGCCAGACGTATACTAGATAGGCTTGTAGGATTCGAATTATCAGAAATATTATGGCGTAAGGTCAAAGGTAAATTATCAGCAGGTAGGGTACAGTCAGTTACTGTTAAGCTGATAGTAGATAGAGAAAGACAGATACAGGCCTTCACAGCTTCTGGGTATTATAAAGTGGCGGCACTCTTCCAAGTCAAGAATGATAAAGGTCAGATGGTAGAGCTTAAAGCTGATCACAATAACAGATTAGATACTAAGGAAGAAGCAGAGAAGCTACTCGAAAGTCTTAAAGGATCTGATTATAAAATCAGTGATATAAAGGTTAAGCCAGCTAAGAGAAAGCCAGCGCCTCCATTCACAACATCAACGTTACAACAAGAAGCGAGCAGAAAATTATACTTTTCTGTTAATAGGACGATGAGTGCTGCACAGAAATTGTATGAGCAAGGTCTCATCACATATATGAGAACGGATTCTACGAGACTAAGCCAGACGGCATTAGACAGTATAAGTTCTCAGATTAAGAAAAACTATGGGGATAATTATTCTCAGTTTAGAGCCTTCAAATCTAAAGATGCGAATGCTCAAGAGGCTCACGAAGCTGTAAGGCCTACTAATATAGAAATGGAGAATCCGCCTGTAGATGCGGATCTCCTCAAGCTCTACAGTCTTATCTGGAAAAGAACGATAGCGAGTCAGATGTCTGACGCTCAGCTCGAGAAGACAACAGTTAATATCGTATCTGATAACAGTGTACTATTCCAAGCCCAAGGAGAAGTATTAAAGTTTGATGGTTTCTTGAAGGTTTACATGGAGTCCAAAGATGAAGACGAAGAAGATCAAGAAACTAAAGGTATACTCCCACCATTATCTGAAGGTCAATTATTGGATTTAGATAATGTACAAGCCATAGAGAGGTTTACAAGGGCTCCAGCAAGATATACGGAAGCATCCCTGGTCAAGAAACTTGAAGAATTAGGTATCGGAAGACCATCTACCTATGCACCGACAATAACTAAGATTATGGAGCCGGCAAGAGGTTATGTGACTAAAGAAAGTAGAGAGGGTGTAGAGAGAGCCTACAATGTATTGACACTCAAAAACGATGATATTAATACAGTCTTAGAAACTGAAATTACAGGATCGACAAGTAACAGACTATATGCATCAGATCTGGGTATGTTAGTCGTAGACTTCTTAAGTAAGCACTTTGAGGAAGTAATGAACTACAGTTTTACCGCTGAAGTAGAAAATAAGTTAGATCATATCGCCAATGGAAAGTCTAACTGGCAAGATATGATAGGTGACTTCTATGGACCATTCCACGATATTGTAGAGAAAACAATAGAGACTGCCGAAAGAGCAAAAGGCAGAAGAGACTTAGGTGTAGATCCAGCAAGTGGTCATACCGTTCTTGTACAGATGACAAGATTTGGCCCAGCGGTACAGATAGGTACCGTTGAGGAAGTGGGAGAAGAAGGCAAGCCAAGATTTGCAGGACTTAGAGTAGGCCAGTCCATGGAGACAATTAACTTCGAAGATGCAATGGAACTCTTTAAGTTACCGATGGATCTCGGAGAATATGAAGGAGAAGTTGTCTCAGTCAATACTGGAAGATATGGCCCTTATATAAAATTCCAAGACAAATTTATTTCTCTTCCGAAAGGAGAAGACCCGATGACCTTTCCATTAGATAGAGCAATAGAATTAGTCAAAGAAAGATTAGAAGCTGATAAGCCATTGGGCACATATAAGAATATGGATATTCAGAAAGGTAAAGGCCGATTTGGTCCATACCTTAAGTGGAATGATTTCTTTATAAATATCCCTAAGCGTTATGATTCTGATAACTTGACTCAAGAAGAGATGTTTGAATTAATTGCAGCTAAGGAAGAAAAAGAAGCAAATAGATATATAGAACAATGGCCAGAAGATAAGATTGCATTAGAGAATGGTAGATGGGGCCCTTTCATCAGACATAAAAAGAAATCTTATAAGCTCCCGCGAAAAGCAGATGGAGAACGCTATGATTCTGAAGAAGCTAAAGCAACATTTGACCTGGAGTCTATAAAAAAGATTCTTCTTGAAGAAGGTGCCAAAGGTGTCAAGCTGGCAGCAGACAAAAAGCCTAAAAAAACGAAAGCTAAAGCAAAACCTAAGGCTAAAGCAAAAGCAAAGCCAAAGGCGAAACCAAAGACTAAGCCTAAGTAATAAAAATTAATTAAGTAGCTTCTGATATATGTCAGAAGCTATTTTTTTTGATGTGAGCCCATCTCCTAATTCTGCTCTGATTCTTCTATAGGATTGGTGCATACTCTTCAGTGCATCTGCTTGTATTAATTTATGGAAAGTCTCTTCTAATGCTAATATATTAAAGGCATCCTGCAACAGTTCTGTGACAACTTCATTCTGAGCGATAAGATTTACAAGCGATATATACTTTGTATTGACAAGCTTCTTACCGATGGCAAAGCTGATCTGACTTGTCTTATATACCACAATCTGAGGTACACCATGCAATGCTAATTCTAATGTCGTCGTACCACTTGAAGCCAAAGCAAGATCTATTTCTTTCATGACTTCATATGATGCATCATAACGTATATCTATATGAGGTGCATAATTCTTAATCTGGCTTAGATAGAATTCATTTTCTATATGGCTCAGTCCCGCAATGATAAATGCATATTCAGAATGCTTCAATGCAAATTCCATCATTATAGGAAGATGCTTTTTTATTTCTTGTCTTCTACTGCCGGGAAATAGGCCTATCGTTTTTATATCTTCAGTTGTTACGTTTTGCTTGCCGATTTCTTCTATAAGTGGATGTCCATGATAGATACATGGCGTATCAAGGTTCTTATAGAAATCTCGTTCAAAAGGAAGGATAACAAAAAATTGATCTGCATAATTTCTTAGAATCTTATGACGACCTTCTTTCCATGCCCACAACTGCGGAGATATATAGAATACTGTGTGATATCCTTCCTTCTTACACCACTCACACATACGTAAGTTGAATCCTGGGTAGTCTAAGAAAATGACTACGTCAGGCTCAAAATTTTTAATACTATATTTAGCAAATTTGAAAAGTGCTTTAATAGAAAATATATTAGCGGCCACTTCAAGGAATCCCATGAAGGCAGTTTCCTTTATAGACTTAAGTTGCCCTGAGCTTTGTGCCTCCATTCTTGGTCCTCCCCAAAATCTAAAATTAGCATCATTATCTATTGCCTTAAGTTGAGCCATTAATTGACCACCGTAAAGGTCTCCTGAAGATTCTCCGGCGATAATGTAGTATTTCATTATTGCTGAGTTATATAGATTTGGTTAAGTTCAGATGCATGACAATGTTGTAAGAAGCTTGCAAGTATATTAAGGTTATCTACGTCGTCAGTTAGTAAGACCATGATATTTAATGTCTGACTTAAAGCAGCTCTCTGCCAAAATTAAATAGCCATAAGCCTGCATAAATAAATGTTGCTACGAGGACCCCCTTAAGAGTTTTGTTGTTATACCTGCTATTGAGAAACTGTATTGGAATGATATTACAGCAGATACCCATCAGGGCTAAGGTTCTTTGTCGCTTGCCCATACTTCCTGCAGTGGCGCTATCCATTAGTCCTTTATCCGTTAGAAACTGAAAAATAATTTCTATAAAAAAATAACCAATAACAGGTACTGTAGCACCTATCAGAATGCCCATCAGTATATTGTCGTTTTCTTTTAATAGTCTCATGATGATGTTTTTTTTTTAATCATTATTGTACTATAATTCGAGGTAAGAAAGATTTTTAATATTCTTATAGTCCGTCAGATCATGCTGAGATGGTACAATGGAAATATATCCATTCTTCAAGGCGTCAAGATCAGTATTGTCATCATATTGACCCTTCTCAAAATTTCCATCAAGCCAATAATATACTCCTCCACGAGGATCTGTGCTTTCTTTATAATCTTCGACCCATCGACCTTCTCCTTGTGTGCATATTTTCATCCCTTTGATATCCGATATAGGCAGCTTTGGGATATTTACATTGAGAAGAATACCTTCCTTTTTTTCTTTTAAGAGTCTACTAATTAGAATCTCTCCATAATGCATAGCTGCACTAAAGTCTGCTTCAAAAGAAAAATCTAATAATGAAAATCCAATAGAATTAATACCTTCGATACTCGCTTCCATAGCTGCAGACATGGTGCCACTATACAGTATATTAAGTGCTGCATTACTGCCATGATTGACCCCAGATACACACAAGTCTATTGTCTGATCTTTGAGTAATATATTCTTGGCAAGCTTGACACAATCTACAGGAGTGCCGGAGCAGGCGTAAGATTCTACACCCTCAAATTGTTCTACTTTCTTAAGTCTCAGAGGTGAAGTAATTGTAATCGCATGACCTTGACCAGACTGAGGTTTGTCTGGTGCCACTACAATAGGTGTCCCTATTTTCTTTACGACCTCTACTAAGGCTTTGATCCCTGGAGCAAATATGCCGTCATCATTAGTCACTAAAATTAGTGGTTTGTCCATCTACTATTTTATTGTTAGGTATTACAATTTATTTTCTAAAATCTTGCTATTATATCTATAGGCGATTTGACCATCTGATTAAGTTCTACTTCTATCTTAGCAGACAAGGGCAAGAATACGTCTACACGCGACCCGAACTTTATAAATCCCATCTCCTGTGATTGCTTAACGATATCTTCAGGCTTGAGATAGTTTACTATTCTTCTTGCAAGTGCACCTGCGATCTGCCTTATTAGTATAGGACCATGATCTGTATCATATACTGTTGTGTATCTTTCATTTTCTGTAGATGACTTAGGATGCCAAGCAACTAAATACTTGCCAGGATGATACTTAAGGTAAGCTACTTTTCCACTAATAGGATTTCTGTTTTTATGGACGTTAAGTGGTGACATAAATATCGATACCTGATAGCATTCTCCTTTTATATATTCTGGTTCATATGTTTTTTCTATTACAACGACCTTACCATCTGCTGGAGTATATACAAGATTTTTATTGTCCTCTGATATAACCCTTTTAGGATCTCTAAAAAACTGTAGAACTACGATTAGTATGAATATTCCTAATGCAATAAATACATAGTACAACCATACTGGCGCAAATGATTTGCAAATCAGAATTACTGTTCCAAAAAATACCAGTGTAAGAATAAGAGTAGGGTAACCTTCTTTGTGGAATTTCATATATTTATTTTGTGTAGTTCTATTTATGTTGGTGAAAAAAAATATTAATTATTGTCCGATTAGATTCTCTCAGGTTTTGATATCAATATATTTTATTTATATGATTTATATATAGCAATACGAACGGTATGCAGAAATAAAAACCATCAAATCTGTCTAAAAAACCACCATGGCCTGGAAGTATAGTCCCAGAATCTTTGACTCCGATATATCTTTTCATCTTAGATTCTACTAAGTCTCCGATAGACCCAAATATCCAAACAATGGCAGCCATAATTGCCCATTGTTGTAATGTTAGATGTCCTAAGTACTTATAGAATATATAGGATGAAAGGATGCATATTACACCAGCCCCTAAGAATCCTTCCCAGCTTTTGCCAGGAGATACAGATGGCATGAGTTTGTTTTTGCCTATAGACTTGCCTACAGCATAAGCACCTATGTCACTTACCCATATCAAAAATAATGTACCCAATACTAGTAAGTGAAAAACAGGTGATGCTGATGTAAATATTAGCGCTGATAACGGAATGGTTGTATACAGTATTCCTTTAGACCATGGGATCGATGACAAGAAGTTCTTCTTACCTAAGAATAAGTCTAATATAAGAACGCAATTAAAGGCAACTCCAACGAATAGAAATATTGATGCAAAGTCAAAACGATATAGACTTGCCACTAAAAATACGCCACTCACTAATAGTGAAGGGACAATAAAGACATATTTTTTATCGACAGCTTTATAATGGAGAGACAAGAATTCATAAGCACATAATATCAATATCAAGCTTAAAAAGATTATTCTTGTCAGATCACTAAACAGAACCATGAAAATCATAGGTATGCCTATAATAATTCCAGTGATTACTCTTTGCTTCAATGATTCAGACATTCTTAGATTTTATACTATCCTTTTTGGTTGGTTATGCATGTAAACATACTTATTTTACACCCGATAATAGTAAGATTATGACAAGACTTAGCGTCAATATTAACAAGGTAGCTCTGATTAGAAACTCGAGAGGGGAGGATAAGCCTAATCTTATCCAGTTTGCGATGGATTGCGAATCTTTTGGTGCTCAAGGTATAACTGTACATCCTAGACCAGATGAGCGACATATTAAATTTAGCGACTTATCACCATTAAAGGAAATTGTAAAAACTGAATTTAATGTAGAAGGCTATCCCTCTCAGAAATTTATAAAGCATGTATGTGCTGTAAAGCCTCATCAAGTAACATTGGTACCTGATCCTCCCGGTGTCTTGACTTCAAGTGAGGGATGGGATACTGTTAAGAGTAAGACAATGCTTATAGATGTCATTAATCAATTCCATGCAGATAACATTAGAGTATCATTGTTTTTAGAAGCAGATCCGCAAGCTGTCGCGAATGCTAAGGAGACAGGCACTGACAGGATAGAATTCTACACCGGTGGATATGCTAAGAATTACTATTCAGACAGAGAATCAGCAGTAAAGAATCACGTCATAGCCGCCAAAGAGGCCTCTAATTATGGCCTTGGTATGAATGCGGGGCATGATCTAAATTTGGACAATTTACACTACTATATTAGTCATTTACCCAACCTTTTGGAAGTTTCCATAGGTCATGCATTGATAGGAGATGCATTATATTTTGGTACAAAGAATACTATCAGAATGTATTTGCATCAAATCAATAGGAAAACATAGAAAACGAACTTTGTAACAACATTTATTAGATAATTGGACTTACGAAGCATTAATTTTATCTACATTAGTCTAAAGAAACTATACTTTAACTTTTTATTAATCAACAATAAATACAAATCTTATGAAAAAACTTCTATCACTGCTGGTGTTTATAGTGGTTTTTGTGATCAACTTGTCAGCTCAGAAGACGGTTACAGGAGTTATTAATGATACAGAAGGCATCCCGCTGATCGGGGCTAATGTTATTGTGGAAGGCACAACTATTGGTACAGTTACGGAAATCGATGGAACTTTTAGCCTATCGATCCCTGATGGTTCAGAAAACCTGCTGATTAGTTTTACAGGGTATGATACTCAAGTTGTCGATATTACTAATACTAATACCTTAAATTTAGTACTTCAGGAAGGAGAACTTCTAGACGAGGTTGTAATTGTCGGTTACGGTACAGCTAAGAGATCAGATTTAGTTGAATCAATATCTACTGTCAAAGGAGAAAGAATTCAAAATATCCCAATTGCTAGTATTGATAATCTATTGCAAGGAACTTCTACAGGTGTAGAATCAACAGCTATTAATGGTAAGCCAGGACAAAATGCCTACTTGAGAATTAGAGGTCTTACGTCAATAAATGGAAATAATGATCCTTTATTTATTGTAGATGGCATACCAGTTCCAAGTTCTGTATATAGTGCTATCAATCCTTCTGATATAGAAGAATTTAGTATACTTAAGGATGCTGCAGCAACTTCAATATATGGAGCTAGAGCAAGTGCAGGGGTAGTTATCGTTACTACTAAAAGAGGTAGTTCCAAGAATTCATATGTGGAATATTCTTTTACACAAGGGGTAAATGAGGCTTTAGATGATGGGTTTACACTAATGAATGGACCTCAAAAGTTAGATTATGAATTAGCGTTAGGTGTAAGGGCACCGATGACAGCAGAAGAAAGAGCTGATTTGTTAAGATATGGAACTGATTGGGAAGATGCACTTCTTAGAAAAGCTAATAATCAAACACATAATATAGCTTTCTCAGGTGGTAATGAGGTAGGATCATACTATGTATCGCTATCAAGACTTGACCAAGAGGGGCTTTCTTTGGGTTCTGATTTTGATAGGACATCTATAAAATTTAATGGTGACTTTAAAGCCAATGATTGGATAACTGTGTCAAATAGCTTAAGTATAAGTCGTAGAAATGATACTGAGTTGAGGGATAGAAATAACGTTCAATCACCATTTGTGGGATTGTATTCTTACAATCCTTATGAGACTATATATAATCTGGATGAGAATGGGGAGCCTATCATTAATGAGTTTGGAGAACCAGATTACAACTTTACTCATACTGGATTTAATATTGTAGAGGCCATTCAAAATAATCCTGAAAGTAGACAATGGTCCGATATTTATGGAAACATAAGTATTGCTTTTAAGCCTATTGAAAACTTCACTTTTAGAACTACAGGAGGATATAATTTTAATACTTTCAAGAACCAATATTTTATTAAGCCTAATTCAATACTTGACTTTTATGTTGGGGATACTGATGCTCCAGGAATTAAGACAGATAGTGGTAATGATAGAAATAGATATATATGGAACAACGTAGCTTCATATGATTATCAATTGAACGATGATCATAGTTTCAGTATCTTAGCTGGTACTGAGTTCTTAAAAAATAACTTTGAGTCTTATAGTGTAAGTGGAAAAGGATTTCCCGTAGGCTTATCAGTTCAGTCTGTAGCTGCTGAGATTACGGACGGTAGTACAACAAGATCAGAGTTTGCTTTATACTCTGCTTTTGGATCATTGGGCTACACTTTTGGCGATAATCTAAATTTCAAAACATCAATAAGAAGAGATGGATCATCTAGGTTTGGAAAAGACAATAGATATGGTACTTTTTACTCTTTCGCCGCTGGTTATGATTTTACTAGTTTGTTGAAGAGTGTTTCTGCTATAGATCAACTAAAACTTAGAGCATCTTACGGAACGACAGGTAACGAACCAGTTAACCTTTTTGATGCAATAGGTAGATTGTCGTTCGATAGTTATAATGGTCAGACAGCGTCTTCTCAAGGTAATGTAGCCAACCCTGTTCTACAGTGGGAATCTCAAAAGGCCTATTCTGTTGGATTAGATTTTGGAGCATTTAATAATTTGGTAACTGGAGCTGTAGAGTACTACAACAAGAAATCTACAGATTTATTGTTCCCTAATCAGTTGTCAAGAACTACAGGGTTTGGATCAAGACCTGACAATATTGGTGACTTATCTAATAGAGGAGTAGAAGTAGAATTGCAACTTACACCAGTAAGAACTCCGGATCTATCTGTAAGTTTCGGAATAAGATATTCCTATAATAAGTCAAGAATTGATAGATTAAATACTGATGAAGAAATAGAGCCTTCTAATGCATTTGGCTCAGTGCTTAAAGCTGGAGAAGTGTCATATGTTTGGAAATTGGTAGAATTCAGTCGAGTAGATCCTGCAACAGGTGATTTATTATACATAAATGCTGATGGAGAAGAAACTAATGCTCCAACTGAATCGGATGCAAAAATAATGAGCGGAAAATCTGCAATTCCAACATTTTCAGGTGGTTTTGACTTTTCAATCAGATATAAAGGGCTTTCTCTTAATACTAATTTCTCGTTCAAAGGAGGTAATTACATATATAACCAGAGAAGAAGAAATCTTTTAGGAGGATTAGATGCTGCAAGAGATAATCAAATAGTTGAAGCTTTCGATTATTGGAAAGAACCAGGTGATGTCACTAATCTCCCAAGACCTAATGTAGAAGTAGAAGCTTCTGATTCTGATAGATTTCTTGAGAAAGGAGATTATATTAGGCTCAGAAATGTTCAATTGTCATATGCTATCCCAACTTCAATAACTGATAGGGTAGGCATTAAGCAACTGAGTGTATTTGTTTCAGGCACCAATCTTGCAACATTCACAAATTTCATAGGTGATCCTGAAGTAGGTGTCTTTATTGAAGAAAGTGCAAGTTCTGTAGGTGGACAATTACCAGGAGAATATGCAGGATTTTCTTACCCTAATTTAAAGTCTGTAATGGGAGGTTTTAAAATTAGATTTTAAAAAAAAAAGTAATAATATAAATATGAAAAAATTAATATATATATCGCTCTGCCTTTTTCTTGCAGCTTCATGTAATGATGAGTTGGAAATATTCCCGACTAACGCATTATCAATAGAAACAGGTTTACTTAATCAATCAGATTTTGAAAATGCGGCTAAAGGACTTTATACGGCTTTCAGAGCAAGTGGTTATTATGGTGCAACATCAGCAGCTGCATCGATTTACTTTATTCCTGATGTGATTTCTGATAATGTTATTATTAACGCTGCAGGTAGAAGATCTCGAGAAAGTTTTTATGACTGGAGATATGACGAAGATAATAGTAGCGAGACTTTCTGGCTTGCAGGATACAGGGTTATTCAGAGAGCAAATCTTATATTAGAGAATATCGACGTTTTAGAAGAAAGCGCATTCAAAAATAACATCAGAGGAGAAGCATTAGCAGCAAGAGGTATTGCACATTTTGATTTAGCTAAGTTCTATGCATCTGCACCTTCGCAAGCTGCAGGGACTGCTCAAGGAATTCCTTACGTCTTATCTACAGATTCAGGGCTATTGCCTTCTAAGGATAATCTCGGAGATACTTATGCAAGTATTTTAAAAGATCTTAATGAAGCATTGACTTTCATAAGTGAATCTCCTAGTTTAGGTAGAATTAATAAAAATGTAGTACATGCTCTTTTATCAAGAGTTTATTTATTCACAGGAGATTATAATAACAGTTTAGCTAATGCAAATTCTGTTGTTTCAGAAGAAGTAAGTTCTGTTGATTTTGAAAGCGTTTGGAAAGATGCAACTGAAACTTCAGTCATTTGGAAGCTTCCAGTATTAGAACCGGATAATGTAACTATTGGTGTTGCATGGCTTCAAGAATCTCCAGATGGAATACGTTCAGAATACAATGTAGATTACGAGCTTTTCCAGATGTATGAGGACACTGATATTCGAAAACGCGATTATTTTGAAACTAGTGATTTTTCAGGCATCACTTACAATCACATAATAAAATATCGAGGCAGATTTACTGGTAATGCGAATGAAGTAGATGTTAAGGTAATTAGAAACGCAGAGGTATTATTAAACAAAGCTGAATCTTTATCTGAACTAGGGATGGAGAGCGAGGCACTGTCAACTCTTGATATACTAAGAGCAAATAGATATTCTAATTTCTCAGCTGGAACAGAGACGGGAACAGCACTTAAATCTGCTATTGCAAAAGAAAGAAGATTAGAATTAGCATTCGAAGGTCATAGGTTTTTTGATTTAAAAAGAAAAGGATTGGGCATTCGAAGATCTAATTTTGGTGACAAGGCAGATGGTTCGGGAGAGAAGCCAGAATTTACAACTTTAAATGCTAATGATCATCGATTTAACATGGCTATAGGTACTAATGAGACTGCGGCTAACCCCAACATTGAGCAAGCTCCGGGTTATTAATTAATTATTGAAAAATAAACTTGAAATATGAAAAGTAATATATTATATCTTTTAATCTGTATAATTTCTATATCCTGTAGCGTAGAGACTATTATGGATGATGATGGACTTAGAGTAGATAGACTAACTGATGAGGATACGGGAATTAACACAGTATTACTGAATCCTGATCAGACAGCCTTTAGTTTTCTTAAGACGGCTCCTAATCAGACAAGTAATTTAGCAGTAGAAGTAGCTAAAATTGGAATTCCTTTTACATCCAACATTAATTACATATTGGCTGTTGTAAATGATCAAACTACTGCCATAGAAGGTAAACATTTTTCTTTAAATAGAAATGGTGTTATTGACCCTGGAAAACTAATTAGTAATGCTAATGTTATTGTAGAATTAGATTCTTTGGAGGTGGGAGAAATTTATACCTTAACATTACAGTTAGAATCAGCAGATATAGATTTTAGAGAAGGTCCTGTAACTTATACTTTTGAGCTTATGTGTGAAGGGGATTTATCAACAACTTATACCTTTGTAAATGAGGATACATGGATGGATGGTCCATTTTCAGGTACAGGAGAACTTTCTGGTGGTGATGGAGAATATGAGTTTTCAGATTTTTCTTTTGGTGCTTGGGCTGCCGTGTACATGATTGATCCTCCTTCTGGGAGTCTCAAGTTTGTTGAGAATTGCGGTATCATAGGATACACAGGATTAGATAATTTTAATGGAACGTGGACAGTAGAAGAAGTAATTTCTTCAGGAGGCCCGGAGTTTTCATTTAAATGGTCTAATACTTACGGAGAATTTGGTACAGTGACATTAACTAAAGATGATGGTACAGATTGGCCACTTTTACAGAATTAATGTAGTCGACTTAAGCTAATTATATAAATAGGACCACAAAAATGTGGTCCTATTTTTTTTCATACTTCAAGAAGAGATTAAGTTTAATGATAAATATCTAACTTACTGTAAAGTAGATAAACATGATGAAGTACATAATTATAATTATTATTAACATATTAATCTCACTTGAATTCAACTAACTAATGCAATATTTCGATGATGTCCTAACAAAAGGATTATCCACTCTGCTTTTTGCCATGGCAAAAAGCAGGAATGTTCAGGAGTAAGGACATACTTGATCCATGCTGATAATATTCAGATCTAATTTTAGGGTTTTTTATGCTGCATGAGCTATCGATTTGGTCATCCGTCTTTCGATACTGAGAGCATTGGAAGAGTGGATTCCGATAAATATCCACAATATCTGTCTCTTTGGTTCGAGCTTTTATCTTATTCAGAAGAAAGTAAGATTTGTCTGTTCCGAAGGTTTTCTCCAATCTACTTGCTCTTTCTTTAGTGATTAATTTTGACAACTGTTTTTTATGAGCTTTGTGTTTTCCTGATCTACCTTTTGGTTTGAAGTCAGTTTCTATTTTTCTACTGGTAACATGTCTCCTATTGGCGTTAGTTGCATAGATGGCATCTGCTCCTAATATTTTGACTCGCTTGTTAGTTAACTTCTGTGCTTTCCAGATCGTTTTGCTTAACCGATTGCCTTCGTGAAAAGCATCAAAACTTATGTGTTCTATAAAACTGATTCCATCTATTTGTAGCTTATGGAGTTTAGCTCCAAACTCGACTGACTTGTTTTCTTTTCCTCTTACAATAGGTCTTATGTGTGGCTTATCTATCGATACGATGGCGTGTTTTGGTCGCATACCTTTATAGAACTTGTCACTTTGTTGCTCATATATCTTGCGGATTGTATTTCGACGTTTTAGATATCTGGCTTTCGTAGAGTGATAGCCATATTGCTTCTCCAGCTCCTCTTGTATACCTATTAACTTAGTGAGTAGTCGCAGTAGTCCTCTGGTTAATGATCGGCGTTTGTTCTTTCTTTTCTTTTTCATCTTACTGAAGCTAAAACCTTTTGATATCCATTTTTTGTATTTCGTCCTTGGCATTCTTAGCTTATGTAGCTTGCTTAGTTTTTGTATTGTACCATAGGTCCACATGACAAATCCATAAGCAACTTTATATCTGTAGGATATTTGATACTGCTCTCATAGCATGCGGCATCACAAGTGATGCTTGATAGATTAGACATATATGGCTTCCAGTGATCCATCAGTATCTTTTCTAATTTATCTATTTCTAAGTGTGGCGCAATTTCACAACGAATTTGGCTAACGATCTTAAAATTCTCTATAAGCTGGCCTGGCTCTAACAGAGCATCACAAAAATTCTGGTAATGTATGTTACCATTAAACTGTTCGATTAACTTTTTGTCAGAAGAGCAACAGTAATTTTTCAGGAACATTAAGGCTATCTTTCCCCTTGGAGAGAAAATGCTCTCAGGTCCTTTCTTTTTTTTTGTGTAAACCTAATGCATGGACTAAGTCCATCCAAGGTATAGCTTGATAAATTAAACCAAGTTCTGTGGATCGAAAAGATTGGAGGTGCTTATCGTAGTGATTGTCAAAATTTGGAAAAGATATTCTCGATTGGAAGTCAGAAATTCGTCGTATTTTCATCTTATTGCTTTTTTAGATTACCCCGTTTTTCCGCTACCAACGTAAAAAACGGGGTTTTCTTTTGCATTAAGATAATACTTAATATATTGATTTTAAAGCTTTTGCGCTAGTTATGAACATGCCGAATTGGTGAGTTGCATCCTAAGATAAAAAAAAGACTGTAACAAATAAATGATACAGTCTTTTGCTCAATCAACAAAATTCAAAAATCTATAATTTTATTATTTTCTTGTATTTTATATCTCCATTATGGTATTGGATCATAGCTATATGTAAGCCTTGATTCAGTTCGCTAAGAGACACTTTATTAATGCGATTAGTCTGTCTAAAACGTTTGGCGACTTTACCATCTGATGTCATTACGTCGATAACTTTGACATTATAAAAGTCGGGAATCTCTATTGTAATATCCTCATTGAATGGATTAGGGTATACTGTAATTTCTGATAAAGTGGATTCTTCAGGAACTACAGGCTCTACAAGTTCTACCACCTCTAAGTTTTCTACTGATTCAGTATTCTCATTGCTCTCTCGCTCAGTACTATTTGGATCAAATTCTATAGTGATATCAAAACTACAACACTGAAGCAAACCACATCCATCTTCTATTGTATAACTTACAGTGTATGTACCAGAAAATAAGGCATCTCCTAATCTTGGTCCACCTACTTGCTGCACATAGTCACATGGCATTTCTAATATAAAACATAGTTTTTTATCATCAATATCATTCCACTCACCTGATGACATCATCTCCACATAATCTTGATTATTATTATGATCGTTAGGTTGATTATAAGACCAATTAGTATAAGTTAATGCCTCTCCGCTATCCCAAGTAAATTGTCCTTCATTATCCCTATCTGTAAGGCCGATAAAAACAGAGTGTGACATAAACTTGTCGGAAATAAATTGATTCTCAGCATCACTTCCGATAGATACAATGTGTCCACCTAATCTCTGGGCTGTCGTTCTCGCATCGTCATAGTAGTAGCCTACAGTAGAGATGTAGTAGTTAGATCCCTCCATTGATCCTACAAAATTAAATCCACCCAAGGGTCTTGCTGCAGGACACTCTGTACAAGTGCCAGTATATTCAGGAAAATCCCAGTCTACAACAATAGGGTTAATGTCATCTGTGACAATATTAATGTTAGCAGGACACTGTGGGTGTGTACCGTCATCAAGGACCGCAACATTAAAACTGTAAGAACTCACATTACCGCAATGATCGATGGCATCATAAGTAACAATATTATTACCTACAGAAAATTCTGAAGAGCCAGGTCTGTAGTTAGATGTTACTGTAGTAATCAGACAATTGTCATTAGCGATAGGTTCTTCCCATTGTACAATCTCGCAAGTGGAACTGACTGTAATATTAGTCGGAAGATTGCTTAATATAGGTGCCTCAGTATCTCCGATTGTAATCGTCTGTATGCAGGTTATAGAGCAGCCATCGTAGCCAGTAAAATTAGCATGCCATACTCTATTAATTCTACGGACATCATCACACAGATTACTTTCTATGTCATCACTCCAAAATTCTGTGATAAGGCAATCACTGCTTGATGATGTCGGTGTGCCTAATGAAGCTGAACTTGAATCATCTGAAACATCTATACAAGCACTAGGAGGACAGACAAGCTGACAAGCTGGTAATAGAGATATCTGTTGTCTACATTGACTGATATCAGGATTTCCAGTGAGAGCATTAAAACTACTGGCAGTCCATAACCTTGTTATTTCTGTAAGACATGCTGTTCCACTTACTTTATCATCGTATGATAAACTTGGAGTACCGCAATAGCTGTATGCGACAGATGCAGAAGGCAGTTGATTCTGATTGATGTCTTGTATTCCGCCATTTATTGTTACATCTGGAGGACATACGATAGTTGGACTACAAGCACCACTGCCTGTAAGTGCCATTAATGAATTAACATTGCTAAAGCTGTCGGAAGAATAGGCGTTAGTGGATAATATGCATAGGAATCCTATACAAGCTAAAAGGAATTTGTTCATGATTGACTGTTCAGATTAATGAAATAACACAACGACGTACACATATGGAAATTGGTCGAAGTACTCAGTACAAACTTATCATTTATATAAGTGAAATACTTCCCCCAAAAAGGGGATTTTAGTTAAAGTTGTAACTCTCATTTTTATAAAACCATCTTAAACTCATACGAGAAGAATATTTTCTTGCATGATTTTGTGTGGTTTATATATCTGAAATTCAGTACGTTACGAAAGTTTGTGGAATGCCTATGTATAATGTACAAAAGTGGAAGATTCATAATAATCACTAAATTGAAAAATGTAAATATTTAACACTTTTACGATCTTAACATATGAGTTGTTTTTATTCTCATAATAATTCAGAGGTTTTAACGCGACGACTTATAGTTAAAGTGGCGTATATTATCTCACAAATATTAAAAATATAAGTTTTGCACATTTATGCAAACGGTAAGAATGTATATGGACTTCGATTATTAATCAGGAATCTTAATAAAGTCATCAATGTTATTCTTAATCATGGTATTGAGTTTAGATATTTCTTCGGTCTTGATCAAGTTATAAGCTTTTAATTCAATATCTATTTTTTCTATCATTTCGTCTCGTACTTCATACATTTGGCTTGCTGGTTTTCCATCACCGATCTGAGCAAGTGAGTTTAAGTGAGCCAACTTGTTAGTGAGTCTGATCGGAAAGTTTAGAGGGTCTTGATTGCTCTTGTTCTTTGTTTGGTATAAGGTTTTTTCTATGTGAGATAGTGTAGAATCTATTTCTGATATTTTAAGATTGATAGTGCTGTCCTTATGAGATTTTCTGAAGTCCGCTAATTGCCTCTTTAATCCTCGCATCTCTTTGATGGCCTCGTGTGCTTCCGTGACCTTATCATTGATAGAATTAATGAAGAGATTCTGAGATGCATAGTCTGCCTCTGATATGTCTAGTCGTGGATCACCCATTACTTCGAATGATTGACTCTGCGTGTCTCCATTTACAGAAAGACTGATTGTGTAATCGCCTGGAACTATAGTTGCTCCACTAAGTGAACCCCACCATAATATCATACCATCAAATTTCTCTGCATTACCGTACTTCATATTCCAATGATGTCTGTTAGAGCCTTTCTTTAGTTCATTGAGTTTCGTTTGTTTGTCTTTGGAGTTATTGCTAAAGCTTCTGATGGTATCACCTGTGGCTGTGAGGTAAGTTATGTCAACGGTATCTTGCTTCTCATCATATTCTGGCAGGTAATAGTACGTGCTTATACCTCCTGGGTGATTCATTCCAGCACCTTTAGCTTTTTTGTTTTGTCTACCAGACATTCTATAAGAATCCATAGGAGCATAGAGTATAACTTTGTCTTTATTGTTATCCTTCATAGCTTGTCGTATGAGCTGTAGGTCATCTATGATCCATAGACCTCTTCCTTGAGTAGCCGCAATGAGGTTATCGTCTTTAATAGTCATATCCGTAATAGGAACAATGGGTAGATTGAGTTGTAATGGTTGCCAGATACTACCATCATCACTACTTACATATGCACCTGATTCAGTACCTGCATATAAGACACCATTCTGTAAAGGATCGACTCTTATCACTCTTGTAAAATGTTCTGCTTCTAAACCATTAGTGATCTTAGTCCAAGTTTGTCCATAGTTCTCTGTCTTATATAAGTATGGAGTATAATCACCAGACTTATAAGATGTCGCCGCAATATAGCAACTAGCTGCGTCATGAGGACTTGGTTCTATCGTATTAATCATCGTCCATCCCGGGAGAGATGTAGGTGTGACATTAGACCATGAGTCGCCACCATCCTTTGTCAGGTGTATTAAGCCATCATCAGAACCTACCCAGATAACGCCTTCTTCTATTGGTGATTCGTCAGCAGCGAATAGGGTACAGTAATATTCTACACTTGTGTTGTCTTGGGTGATTGGGCCACCTGAGGATTTGAGTTTTGTCGTATCATTTCTGGTTAGGTCATCACTTATCGTTGTCCAGCTGTTACCCTCGTCTGTAGAGACATGAAGGTGATTAGATCCTGCGTACAGTTTCTTAGGGTTATGCTTAGAGAAGAAGATAGGGAAGTTCCATTGGAATCTATATTTCATAGATTCTGCACCATGTCCCATTGGGTTATCGGGCCAGATATTAATCGCTTTTCTGCTTCCAGTTTTATGATTGATACGAGTGAGGTATCCTCCATAGCTACCACCGTATACAATATCATTATTAAGCGGATCGACCACAATATGAGCGGACTCTCCTCCAGCTGTAGACTCCCAGTGAGAATCATTTATCTCTGAAGATGAAGTTCTGTGCAGAATTCTTATAGTGCTATTATCTTGCTGAGCTGCATAGATGCGGTAAGGAAAGTGATTATCAGTCGTCACTCTATAAAACTGAGCCGTTGGCTGATTGTAGTAAGTACTCCACGTCTCTCCAGAATCGTAGGTCACTTGAGCACCTCCATCGTCTCCGATGATCATCCGATTGGGATTTTCGGGTGCAATCCATAGATCATGATGATCTCCATGTGGAGCTCTCGCTGATGTGAAGGTCTTACCACCATCTTTGGATTTATGATAGGAGACATTCATTACATAGACGACATCTATATCTTGTGGATCTGCATATATTCTCGTATAGTACCAGGCTCGTTGTCTTAGGGATCGACTGTTATTTAGTTGCTTCCATGATTTGCCTCCGTCGTCTGATCTGTAGACACCGCCATCTTTTTCGTTCTCTATGATCGTCCATAGTCTATCAGAGTTGACGGGGGATACAGTAATGCCAGATATGCCCCATATCCCTTTTGGTAATCCTTCGTGTGCTGATATATCTGACCATGTGTCTCCAGAGTCAGTACTCTTCCATAATGCAGAGCCTTCTCCACCGCTTGAGAGACTGTATGGTGTTCTTCTTATTGTCCATGTGGACGCATACATGATTCTTGAGTTGTTAGGATCTATGATGAGATCTACAGCCCCGCTGCTTAGATTTGCATAGAGTACTTTCTTCCATGTATCTCCTCCATCGGTACTTTTATAGACACCTCTCTCAGGAGTATCTTTATATAAGTCACCCATCACGGCGGCGTACAATATGTTATGGTTGTTAGGGTCTATTCTGATACGCGATATATGCCGTGAGGATTTCAGCCCTTTTTGCATCCAAGTCTTACCTCCATTTTCTGTTTTCCATATCCCGTAACCATATGATACATTACCTCTGACAGTCTTCTCTCCACCACCGACGTAGATGACATTATTATCTGATTCTGATACAGCAATAGCACCTACAGATCCACCAAAGTAGCCATCTGATATATTGCCCCATGATCTACCACCGTATGTTGTTTTCCATACACCACCTCCCGTAGCACCAAAGTAATAGATGTTATCCTTTCCGCTCACTCCTGTAACTGCACAAGATCTACCGCCTCTATAAGGGCCGATCTCTCGCCATTCCAATGCTTTGATGTTGTCCAGTGATTCTTGACTATAAAGATCTGAAATACAAAAGATAAGGGTGATGATGCAAAAGGATACTATTCTCATAGGTTGTAGATCAATTTGTTAGCAGATGTTATTATCTACAATATACTAAAGATTATTTCTTGTGAATGTGATTACGAATTTAGAATTAACTCCATCTGAATATTGGCTCTTTTATATGGACTCTCGAATCCTTTGACCTCTGTAAAACCTAATTTTCTATAAAGATTGATCGCTGGATTTAACAATGTATTACTTTCTAAAAATATGCATTTTGCTTTTCGTGTCACAGCTCTTTCAATAATTTTTTCACCCAACAAGATACCAATTCCTTTACCATGATACTTTGGATCAACTGCCATTTTCGCTAATTCAAAATAATACTTTTCATGATCAGATTTTATTAATGCACAGACACCGACTGGGTTCTCATTATAGAGAGCAACTATAATTTCTCCCCCTGGTTGCAGAATATAATCTTCAGGATTGTCCAGTGATTTATAGTCGGCAGCCTCCATAATAAAGTATTTCTCAATCCATTCCCTATTAAGGTTACTAAATGAATCCTTGTACTTTGATTCGTAGTTGACTAATCTAATTGACATTGGATATTTTGGAGGTATTAATCTAAGATATCAATATTGATTTTATTAAGCGCTTTTCTTTTTAATAGGAAGATTGTGTTAACAATGAGATCATAAGAGGGTAGACTGAATAGATTAAGAACATTAATGTAAAAGCTATAATTGAAGGCATAGAGGCGACTATTGAATTCGAAATTAATTCAGGTGTATTAAAAGGCTTGTGGTATCAAGTAATAAGTGCAATTTTTTAATTGATTTCTTAACTCGACTATGAATAAGATAGATAAACACAAAGTTTTGGATAAGCTCTCAATATGCTTTAAATGATCGACTTTATAAATAAGTTTAATTTCATATTGTAAGTTAAATTTATATAGTGATTGACTGCCCATTCTTGATAAAGTGTTTACTGCTTTAGTCTGTCCTTCAATCTTTGAATTAATTCCATTCTCTCGTGAAGAATTGCAAGTACTATCAAAGATTTATCTTCTTGGCGTAAAGCAAAGATATAATGTTTATTACACCGTTTATTGAGTACTTGGTGACCAGAGATGTCCAGTTTTTTATATTGACCGACATGATTGCTTAAGTCGTCAATGCTTTTAGTAGGCTATTAGTATATGTTTGCAGTTAGCTCTCACCAAAATTTTGTAAGGTATATTTAGCGATGTCTATCCAATCTTTTTCAGCTTCTTTACTTAGGATATAAGATGGAGCAACGCTATGATTTGTTATTCCTTACAACTGTATCAGTTATATATTGTATTGATTTATTAGATGGGGTAGTTGTTTGAGAATGCTTAATTCGAGATAACAATAATTCTTCGAGCTCTTCCATTGCATCTTGTTCACCATCCTGAGAAGTATTAAATAATTTCTTTAAGATGTAGTCTTTAATAGATTGTCCTTGCAATGCTGCCAATGCTTTTATCTTTTAATGTTGTTCTGAAATACTTCTATACTTAATCTACTCATAATAATAAATTTACATATTTAGCACATATGTACAAATCTACATTTTGAATTATAAATCTGGAGGTATTTGAAAGGTAGGGTACATATCACAAAAAAAAGACTTCCACATTTCTGCAGAAGCCTTATATAATTTATTTGTAAGTAGAAGATGTAATTACATCATTCCGCCCATACCGCCACCTGGAGGCATCATAGGAGCAGGATTATCTTCTTTCTTATCATTGATCACACATTCTGTCGTCAAGATCATACCAGCGATAGAACCTGCGTTCTCGATAGCAATTCTCGTTACTTTCGTAGGATCGATAACACCAGCTTTCTTAAGATCTTGGAACTTGTCAGTACGAGCATTGTAACCAAAGCTTGCTTTACCATTCATGACCTCCTGAAGGATTACAGAACCATCAACGCCAGCATTCTCAGCGATACCTCTTAGGGGTGCTTCGAGTGATTTTTTGACGATTTTGATTCCCATGTTCTCATCTTCGTTAAGCCCTTCTACTTTGTCTAAGCCTTTGATTGTTCTTACAAGTGCTACACCTCCACCGGTAACGATACCTTCTTCTACTGCTGCTCTCGTAGCATGTAGAGCATCATCTACTCTGTCCTTCTTCTCTTTCATTTCTACCTCAGTCGTAGCACCTACATAAAGTACAGCAACACCACCTGATAATTTAGCTAATCTTTCTTGTAGCTTTTCTCTATCGTAGTCAGAAGTTGTTGTTTCTATTTGCTGCTTGATCTGATTAATTCTGCCGGTAACAGTCTTCTTAGAACCTGCACCATTTACAACAGTAGAGTTATCTTTGTCTACTGTAATCTTATCACAAGATCCCAGCTGAGCTATCTCTACGGCATCCAGCTTATAACCTTTCTCTTCAGATATAACGGTACCACCAGTAAGCACAGCGATATCTTCTAACATCGCTTTTCTTCTATCACCGAATCCTGGAGCTTTTACTGCTACTACCTTAAGGCCACCTCTCAATCTGTTAACTACTAATACACCCAATGCTTGAGAATCTACATCCTCAGCAATAATCATAAGTGGTCTGCCAGCTTGTTGCGCTTTTTCTAATATAGGAATGATATCCTGTACATTAGATATTTTCTTGTCATGTATCAGGATAAGAGGGTTGTCATATTCTGTAACCATGTTTTCGCTATTAGTAACGAAGTATGGAGAAAGATATCCTCTGTCAAACTGCATTCCCATCACTTCTTCTACATATGTCTCAGTTCCTTTTGCTTCTTCTACAGTGATAACACCATCCTTAGATACTCTCTTCATAGCATCAGCGATAAGGGAGCCTATCTCGTTGTCATTGTTAGCGGAGATAGAACCGATCTGCTCTATCTTGCCGAAGTCATTACCTACAACAGTACTGCTTTTCTTAAGTGAAGCGACTACGGCTTCTACACCTCTATCAATACCTCTCTTGAGGTCCATAGGGTTAGCGCCCGCTGCCACATACTTCATACCTGCAGCTACCATTGCCTGAGCAAGGACAGTTGCTGTAGTCGTACCATCACCGGCTGCATCATTGGTTCTAGAAGCGACTTCTTTTACCATCTGAGCTCCCATGTTTTCGATAGGATCTTCTAATTCTATTTCTTTAGCAACAGTCACACCATCCTTAGTGATATTAGGTGCTCCGAAGCTTTTCTGAATGATTACATTTCTACCTTTAGGTCCTAATGTAACTTTTACTGCATTTGCTAATGCATCGATGCCCGATTTTAGTTTAAAACGTGCATCGGAGTCGAACGTTATTTCTTTAGCCATTTTTTAATTAGGTTTAATTTTTTGTAAATGATAATGTTGATAAGATGGACTTATAGGATTACAAGTATGTCATCTTCTCTCATGATAAGGTAATCTTTACCTTCATGATTTAATTCTTGACCAGCGTATTTGCCATACAATACTGTATCACCTTTTTTTACTGTCATTTTGATATCGTCCTTTCCAGGTCCTACGGCGATAATTTTTCCTTTTTGAGGCTTTTCTTTAGCTGTATCAGGGATTATAATTCCACCAGCAGTCTTAGACTCTGCTTTTGCAGGCTTGACAATTACTCTGTCATTAATGGGCTTCATTGATTTAAACTTTTTATTAAGATTAAGAAAATATATGAAACGTCTATAACGCAGATTACTACGATCCCTAATCGGAACTATGATTCTCTACGCTTAGACAGTTAATATCACTATTGATATATAATATTCTGAGCGACATACTGACTATGATCACTTTCTATGCCAATCGTACATATATGCCAAAATAGCATGATAGACCTATCTTACTGTCTAAATGCATGACATGTGTGCATTCTGACGTGTCAGAATGACAAAACAATTAAGTAATAAATGTATGGGAGATTATCCTTGGCTTCCAGTCACTGTACTAGAAACACCTCCAGCTCCTGTGACAATAATAGCTGTTATGATTGCGAGTACAAACATTGTGATGGCAAGACCCCATGTTAATTTCTCAATGAAATCAGAAGATCTAGCTGCTCCAAGCATTTGGTTAGCTCCTGCACCACCAAACGTAGAATCTATTCCACCTCCTTTAGGATTCTGTACAAGAACAACTAAGATAAGTAGTAAGCCGTTAAGAGCGATAAGGATAGTTAATGCTGTGACCATTATTATAATTTGTCTTTAAGTTTCTGAATTTGAACCGCAAAGAAACCACTTTTTTTGGGATTTTTCAAACTCAACACTTTGTAGACTTTGATGGCTTTTTTATAGTGTCCTTCTTTTTCGTAGAGCTTAGCTAAGCTTTTAGAGGCTATTGTGTCATTGACCTTGACACTCGTATCTATTTTTTTCTTAAGTTCTGATTTCTTTTTACTTTTCTTAGAAGTCTTTTTCTTTTCAGATTTTACCTTCTTATTATTAGAACTCTTGTTCACTTCACTTTTATTTAAGCTATTGAGCCAGATGGTATAGTCATCCAGTTTATTGCTTTTTTGTTTCTTATTCGTTTTAGATTTGGGCTTAGACGATATTGTTTTCTTTTTAGAAATAGGAGAGGGTTGAGTCTTCTCTATTTTCTGGATTGATTTCTTTTTAGGTTTTGATTGAGAATCTGATGACTTGGATCCTTTATTTTTTCTGGTTTTAACCTTCTTTTCTACTTTGCCTCTTTTGGCTTTAGAATCTAATTTCTTACTGCTATTATCTGCTTTTTTCTTTTTCTCCTTTTTGTACTTAACGACACCCATTGATCGGATGTCTTCATTATCGGAATCGTCTACTTGATCTTTTATATCAGCAGTCCAATCATAGCGTAGTAGAATATCAGCGGTATCATCTATTGATAGCTCTTTACCTAATTTTTGAATAGGTTGAGAGTAGGGGGCTTTCTTCATAAGAAGCGTAAGAGCTTCCAGATTTTTAGCACCAGTTTTCTTCTTTATTATTTTACCTAATGATTTCATTTGAATGTAAGTTTGTAAAGCTTTGAATAACTACACTAAAGAAAAATTAAGCATACTCTATAGCGCTTAGTTATTCAGGAAATAGTAATTGCTTTATACCAAAATTATAACATTATCGGCATAGATGCGACTACCAATCAGTAAATGCATCATTAAAGACTCTCTCTAGTATATCTTCTACAATGGTCGCAATAAGCTGATCTTCAATATCTTGTAGGTTGCCATTGCTGTCATAATCTTCGAAATCAGTGTAGGTTTTAGACCAATTGTCTTCCTCATTGACGAGGCTTTCAAAGTCAATTTTGAGCACAATTGTCAATCTATTAAGGCTTGCTGTATTATCGACATCAGGTGCAGCATAAGTTATGCCATATCTACTTACTGTTCCAGAAAAGATGATATCAGGATTGTCATTGTTTTCGATGAGTCGACTTTCTTGCCTGATTTTTCTACGGAGCTCTTCAGTAAATACCTGACTAAGATCTATTGGAGCTGTCAAGTCAGCGAGAACAAAATTTTCTACATAGAAGCTCTTAACTCCGGCAGCTACCGTTATATCTTTAAACCCATAACAACTGCTCATCAAGAGTAAGCTGCATATTGTCATCAGTCTAAATAGGGATGTCATATTCCTTTATTTTTCTATAGAGTGTTCTTTCAGAAATACCTAATTCTTCCGCAGCATCTTTTCTTTTACCTCTATGTTTCTTTAATGCCTTAGTGATGAGTTCTTTAGTTTTCTCATCTAAGGAAAGATTCTCTTCTACTTCTTCTGTACGGCTGTAATTCTGATTGTCACTTATTAGAACAGGTTTTTCGGTGTAATCATTGTACGGTGTCTGAGCTGAGAGGTTAGTTTCCTGACCTCTATCGGTCTGATAAGATGGGGCAGGCATAGGATTCTGACTTGTAAGTATAGACCTTGATAAAGATGGCATCTCCAAGTTGTTGCGCTGTACTAACTCGAATACAAGTTGTTTTAAGTCATTAAGATCATTCTTCATCTCAAATAAGAACTTGTATAAGATCTCGCGTTCTTCTAAGTTTTGCTTCTCAGAATACTTAGCGGGTAGATTTCTATTAGCTAACTGCGGAGCTAATTTCAGCAAGTCATCTATATTCACATAATTATCTTCTGAGAGTACCGATAGCTGCTCTACAAGATTACGCAGTTCTCTAATGTTACCTGGCCATCTATAATTATCGATAAGTGATTTAGAAGCCTCATCCATCCTGACTGGTTCTGTCTTATACTTATCAGCAAAATCATAAGCGAACTTCCTGAATAAGATATCGATGTCTTCTCTTCTCTCGTTGAGGGCGGGCATCTTAATAGGGACCGTATTTAATCTATAGTATAAATCTTCTCTGAATTTCCCTGAGCTTACCTTGTCTAATAAGTTAACATTAGTAGCTGCGACGACTCTGACATCTGTCTTAAGTACTTTAGAAGAACCGACTTTTATATATTCTCCACTCTCTAAGATTCTAAGTAAGAATGCTTGCGTATCAAGCGGCATTTCTCCGATCTCATCTAAGAATATTGTGCCATTATTGACAGTCTCGAAGTAGCCTTTACGTTCTGAAGTAGCACCTGTAAAAGCGCCTTTCTCGTGTCCAAATAATTCTGAATTAATCGTGCCTTCTGGAATCGCTCCAGTGTTAATAGCGATAAATTGATTATGCTTTCTTGGGCTGTAATCATGGATAATTTTGGATATAGATTCTTTTCCTACGCCACTTTCTCCTGAGATCAACACAGTAAGATCAGTAGATGCTACACGCAAGGCTGTTGTAATAGCCCGATCAAGTAGCTCTGAGCGACCTACGATTCCATACCTTTGTTTTACAGCTTGAATGTTCATTATTATATCTTACACTAATATGCCTCTTAATGTTCCAGAGGTTACAGATTCTATTTTTACATTGACATAATCTCCTGGATTAGCATTGCCTTTCTTAGGAAAGACGACCATTTTAAACTGGCTATTTCTGCCTTTATGTTCATCTTTAGATTTCTTAGAATCACCTTCTATTAATACCTCAAAGGTCTTACCGATATCCTTCTTATTACTCTCGAATGATATCTGATTCTGTAACCTTATAATCTCAGCTAATCTTCGCTTCTTAACTTCATACGGAACATCATCTTCATACTTTCTTGCTGCCAGTGTACCAGGTCTCTCAGAGTAATAGAACATATATGACATCGTGTACTTGGCATATTCTATCATACTTAATGTATCCTGATGTTCTTCTTCAGTTTCTGAGCAGAACCCTGCTATCATATCAGATGTGATGGCACAATCTGGCACGATTTCGTAGATTCTATCTACTTTATTAATGTACCATTCTCGGTCATAAGTCCTATTCATTAACTTGAGTACTCTGCTGTTACCTGATTGTACAGGGAGATGTACATAGTTGCATATGTTGTGGTGATCTCTGATCGCATACATCACGTCATCATTGATGTCCTTGGGGTGTGATGTAGAGAATCTTACTCTCATCAGCGGATTGACCTTGGCGACCATAACCATTAATTTAGCGAATGAGATATGCTCATCAGTATTAGGGTCTGTCCATTTATAGGAATCTACATTCTGACCGAGTAGCGTCACCTCTTTGTATCCTCTATCACTTAGATCTTGGGCTTCAGCGACAATAGAATAGGCATCTCTACTTCTCTCTCTTCCTCTTGTAAATGGTACGACACAAAACGAACACATATTATCGCAACCTCTCATTATTGAGATATACGCCGTTATACCATTAGTCCCAAGTCTGAGAGGTGATATTTCAGAATAGGTTTCTTCTCGTGATAATAATACGTTGACGCCTTTGTCACCATCTTCAGCTCTCCTTATTAGATTGGGTAAATCTCTGTAAGCATCTGGTCCTAATACGATATCGACTAATTTCTCTTGATCAAGTAATTTGCCTTTAAGTCTCTCTGCCATACATCCTAAGACGCCTATTAGGGTAGCTGGTTTTTCTTTTTTTATTCTGTTAAAATTAGCTAACCTGTTACGGACAGTTTGTTCTGCCTTATCTCTGATAGAGCATGTATTAATTAATATAAGATCTGCTTCTTGCCATTCTCGCGTTGAGCTATAGCCTTCTTCGGCAAGAATGGAAGCGACAATCTCAGAGTCACTAAAGTTCATAGCACATCCATAGCTTTCGATATAGAATTTTCTCTGATCAGGATTGTCTTGATTTTTATCATCAAAAACCTGTCCTTGCAATTTGGGATCAAGCTTCTGAGTTATATTGTCTAATGTCGGATTATCGTTGTACATATCTATATTGGAATAGGGGCAAATTTACAATAAATCATTGGTAGAAGTGACAATCTGGCAGTTCTTAGAGACATTATTCCGAATATAGATCTGATGAGATTTCGGTGTAATTCAGCTTTTATTACTACATAAATGGCGATTTAACGAAAGTTTAAGCCTTAATCGGAATTGTCCTTGTTAACTTATCTAAGGTAATGCCGTCTTTAATTTAAATGAGTTTATCTTTGCAAACCAACAATTTACACATTATGAAATTTTTATCAATATTATTATTCTCTTTAGGAGCATTAAGTATAAATGCTCAGTCGATAGACGAAGAACTCGGTTTTATATATGTGAAAGCGGATTACCTTCTTGAGACAGATCGGTATGAAGACGCTATTAAGGAATTTACTAAAATAATAGCTAAAGATCCTTCATACAAAGATGCACTCTACAAAAGAGGAAAGGCCAAATATGCAATTGCTGCCTTCAAGGGTACGCGGAATGATTTGCTACAATCATTTGAGCTAGTAGGTATTACTCCAGAGGCATTAACATTATTCGGTAATACACTTAAGAACTTAGATCAGCATGATGCTGCAACTATTACCTTAAATACTGCATCTATGATAAATAGTGGAGGTAGTAAGAGTTCTGACGGTCCAAGCAGACAGTCAAAAGATAAAAACTCGGACACTGACTCTGATGAGAAAGGTGAGATAGAAAAGTTAGAGGATAAGCTATCGAGTATATTGGATGATTTGCTACCGGACAGAAAAACTGACGGAGAGGATAAATCTGACGATAGCACTACTACCACAGGAGGTGATGCCAAGAATAGTGATACCGGTAGAGACCCGTCCGATAGCAATACTGATTCAGGTACAACCAAGTCGGAAAAAATAGAGGTTAAGGTAGAAGAAAAAGAAGAAGATAAGCCTGATACGAGTATCAATAAAATCTTTATAGATGAAGATCTGACTATACAGATTAAGAATGGATTAGGCTCTCGAAAAATATTAGATCAGCCCAATATACTTATATTGTCAGACAAGTCAGGAGAAGTAAGTGTGGATGTATGTGTCGACGCTAACGGTAAGGTCACAAGTGCAGAGTATAATAAGAATAGCTCTTCGATATCTACACAGAGTTTAGTATCTCTTGCGGTAAGAAAATCTAAGGAATTCTGGTTCAAAAAATCAGATAGTAAAAAAACTTGCGGAAGTATGGTTTTCATAATTACTGGAGGAGCATAATGGGTATTAATACTTATCAATTATAAAAACTATAAATGAATACAATCTTCAAATCAATAGTAATTAGTTTATTATTATCTATGTATGCTATCTCTGCTCAAGGGCAGTTCGGTATAGGAATGACTATAACTAATGACTTATACAACAGATACGACAATCCTTCTGATAGCATAGCGTCTGGCGGTAACGGTTCTGTTTTGCTTAATTTGGGATTAGGTCCTAAAGTCTGGGTTGGGGGAGAGAAGATGTCATTTTCTGTAGAGACATATGCTAATCTTGGAATTTTTGGTCTATCATTATCTGATTATAAAGGTTTAGGTAATATATCTTTTCCAGTCATCGCTAAGTTTAATTTTGGTGGATTATCAGGTCTTAACAAGGAAGGGAGATTTGGACTGAGTATTGGTGGCGGGATCCAATGGAATAAGACCGAGCTTTATTATCTTTCTAATAGTTTTGAAGATAGAGGCGTCAGTCGAGAGATGTACAGAACGTATGTCATACAAGCGGGTTATGGTTTTGGATTAACGGGATTTGGGGCTCAGGCTTTTGTGAGATATGGATGGAATCCTGACTTTGATGGCGGTAATTCTCTTAATATTGGATTGCAGTTTGATCTCAATTTCATTAAGCTGTCTAAGATAGATGACCCTGCATCACAGCTTTAATATAAATTCTATCTACAATTGATCATTACTAATAATGTATCGACTCGATCTCATAATACATTTGGGATAGATGCTTCTTTTGATACCCTAATCCAAATAGATAGTGATGAGGACTTCTACTATTTAGATCAGTGGAAAGATTCCGAAATCAAAATCTTAGGAGGCGGAAGTAATGTCTTACTCACAGATGATATCCACATACCCGTTTTCAATATCAATAATAAAGGATTCCGTATTCTCAAAGATGCAGAAGGCTATGTCTTAGTCAATATCGCTGCTGGAGAAATATGGCATGATGCTGTACTATGGGCTGTTAATAATGGCTATGGAGGCATCGAAAATCTATCTCTTATACCAGGTAAGTGTGGTGCAGCACCTATACAAAATATAGGCGCTTATGGAGTAGAAATTAAAGATATTCTCCATACAGTCAAAGCTTATGATAGAGAGCAAGGTGTGGTGAAGTTCTTCTATAATCAGGAATGTGCATTCGGTTACAGGAGCAGTAATTTTAAGACGATATGGAAAGGTCAGTATGTTATTACTGATATCATACTTCAGCTTACTAAGCCTAACCATCACATTATAAATACAAGCTATGGCGCCATCAGTGGCGAATTAGAAAAAAGAGGAATCAGTAATCCCAACATTAAAGACATCAGTGATGTCGTCATTAATATCAGAGCATCTAAGTTGCCGAACCCTAAGGTTATAGGCAACGCCGGAAGCTTCTTTAAGAACCCTATCATCGATAAGGAGACATTTGAGAAACTACAAACTGCATATCCCAATATTCCTAATTATCCTGCAGGAGAAGATATTAAGTTAGCCGCTGGTTGGCTTATAGATCAATGTGGATGGAAGGGTAGAGTAGTCGGTAACACAGGCACTTACAAGCATCAAGCTCTCGTCATTGTTAATCACGGAGATGCAAGTGGAACGGAAGTCAAAGCTGTAGCTCAATCCATTCAAAAAGATGTTTTAGAAAAATTTAAAATCAATATCGAACCCGAAGTGAATATCTGGTAGTCTTTAGTATTTTGGCTTAGAAGGGTCTATCTGATCCGCCCATGCAAGTATACCACCTTTGAGATTGTATAGGTTTTCATAACCTCCTTTAGCAGCTTGTAGAGCAAGAATTGCATTGCCACTTCTGGCTCCTGATCTACAGTGGATTATAACTTTTTTGTCAGTAGAGACCTTGTCTACATTCTCCATAAATTGGCCCAAAGGAATCAACTCGGCTTCAAGATTGACAAAATCATATTCGTGTTGTTCTCGTACGTCTATAAGTTGGAAATCTTCTTTGTTATCCATCATAATCTTGAGCTCCTGAACTGTTACTTCTTTCATAATAATATAAGTTGTAGTAGATACAAATGTATATGATTTTCTTATTTATATCTTATTGTTAATAAACAAAATAAATATACATATCTTTATGGCGCATAATGTATGATACAAAATGTGTCATACAAAATATGTCACTGTATTGCAGAGCAAGAGACAGGTCAATTAAGTGATATACTTTGAGGATTACAGATAAGTCTTATTCCATTAAAATTATTAATACCAGATATGCCAATAATTAATCCATTTCCCATAGTGAATTACGTAAGTCCAGAATATTTCTGTGATAGGGTGCAGGAGACTAAGGACATGATGTCTGCTATCAAGAATGGGAGGAGTCTGACTTTATATTCGATAAGAAGGATGGGTAAGACTGGGCTTGTGCATCACATCTTACATAAGTTAAATAAGCAAAAGAATACTCAAGCAATCTACATTGATATCTTTGATACCGTCGATGATACACAACTCGTTAATGCATTGTGTTCTGCAGTGATATTTGCCATAGAGAAGAAGGAAGCTAATGTGCTAAAGACTGTCACTAAGTTCTTTGGTAAGTATAGGCCTAAGTTGAGTTTTGATAGTCTGACGGGAAGCCCTACAATAGAGCTGGATATAGTTACTGACCAGGAAGTAAAAGTAACGCTTGATACGCTGATGAAAATCATAGCTAATCAGAAAGGGAATTTTGTTATTGCCATAGACGAATTTCAGCAGATTAACTATTATTCTAATAGTAGAATCGCCGCGACAATAAGGTCATATATACAGACCATAGATAATCTTAGATTTATTTTTTCTGGAAGCGAGAAAGACCTATTGGTGGACATGTTCTCTTCTCCAAAGCAAGCTTTATTCAGGACGACACAATTATTTCCACTATATAGCATTCCAGAAGAACCTTACAAGGCATATATAGCTTTTCATTTTAAGAAAGGTATGAAGAAGATTAGTCCTGATGTTATAGATGATATAATTGTATGGACAGATAGACATACTTACTACACACAGTATCTCTGCCACCGACTGTATGAGAGAACCGGCAAGCAGGTTACTCAAGCGATATTAGATGACACTAAATATCAGATATTGAAAGAGAATGAGGGTGTATTCATAAATTATAGACGACTTCTGACACATCAGCAATGGCAATTAATCGTTGCGATCGGAAAAGAAAATGGTGTAGATGCACCGACATCAAAAGAGTTCTTACGAAAATATAAATTAGGAGCTCATAGTACAGTCCGTAGATCGTTAAAGTCACTGGAAGAGAAGCAGCTGATATATGCAGATTATCTTTCTGAAGCGGAGAGGCCTACGTACAGAGTATATGATCTATTTCTATCTAAATGGATAAAGACATTGTAAGTTGAATCGATAAATATTTAGATGATTCAGTTAATCATATTATTTAACATTAGAAGTGATATCAAACATAAGTTTCTTATTTTGCCGATCGACTTATAATACATTATTGAAAGCATGATAAAAGCTATAAAAGAAACGAATTTCAAGTTTCCAAATCAGGAAGGGTTCTACAAAGGCAAGGTAAGAGATGTCTATTATGTGGGAGATAAGGTGGCCGTGATTGCAAGTGATAGGATATCGGCATTTGATCATGTGCTACCTAAAGCGATTCCATACAAAGGGCAGATACTAAATGGTATCGCTACTCACTTTCTCAATGCATCAAAAGATATTGTGCCTAACTGGTTAGAGGCAGTTCCTCATCCTAATGTGAGTATCGGTAAGAAAGCGGAACCGATCATGCTGGAAATGGTCGTCCGGGGCTATCTTGCTGGACATGCATGGAGAGAATACAAGTCAGGAAAACGATTAATTTGCGGAGTCGCTATGCCTAACGGTATGAAAGAAGGTGACAGATTTCCTACACCTATAATAACACCTGCAACAAAAGCAGAGGAAGGTCATGACGAAGATATCTCAGCAGAAGAAATACTCAACCAAGGCATCGTATCACAAACAGAATGGGAAGAACTCAGTACCTATGCTATAAGCCTATTTGAATTAGGGACAAGGATGGCTGAGAAGCAAGGTCTTATCTTAGTAGATACAAAATACGAATTCGGAAAGTATAATAATGAGATCATATTGATAGATGAGATACATACGCCTGATAGTTCAAGGTATTATATATTAGAGGATTATCAAAGCCGTCAAGATAGAAATGAAAAGCAAAAGCAGCTCTCAAAAGAATTTGTCAGAGAGTGGTTGATGGATAATGGATTCCAAGGTAAAGAAGGACAGGTAATGCCTGTCATGCCGGAGGAATTTGTCGATACCGTTAGTGATAGATATATCGAGCTATATGAACTCATTACTGGCAAGACCTTTCAGAAAGAAAGTTATGATGATATACAAGCTGATATGAGTGATTCTATAGTAAAGTACCTTTCTTAAGTACGATGAGCGGAAGAAGCTTAATTGAATTACTCATTAGTATTGTGTTTTCTTTATTTTATTACAGGATTTTATATTTATAGTATGCATGACAAGAATGTGCTGGGCACGGAATTACAGATGTGCTGCTCGGATCCATTAACGGGATTCTACAGAAACGGAATATGTGCTACGGGACCCACAGATTATGGTACACATATCGTATGTGCAATGATGACACAGCAATTTCTTGATTTTAGTAAATCAAAGGGAAACGATCTGATTACTCCAAGAGAAGAGTATAGCTTCCCCGGATTGAAGCATGGAGATAGATGGTGTTTATGTATATCCAGATGGGTTGAAGCCTATTCATCGGGGGTAGCGCCGCCTATAGATCTGGAAGCGACTAATGAGAGAGCTTTAGATTATGTGTCTTTGGAGGTGCTAAAGATGTACGATATTGCTTTGCAGAATTAGGGTGGGTATGTTATATATAATTATGATGAAGATTATTTGAAACCGTCTCTGTCATTACCCTGTAGTCTAATACCAATTAAATTCTAAGGTGTCGGATAAGATTATAGAAGAGAATTTGTTAAGATTAAGGCATGAACGAATGATTTCGTGCCAGACGAATCGAGTATGACAATACTCGAAAAAAGTGAACCACGAAAGTGGGTGGGCTGACTCATAGCCATAGCTACCGCCTTTGGCGACACACCTAACGATGAGTATTTTTAACGCAGAGATTGGCTAATTCCATTATAATATAATCGGCAGTATAGGTCTCAAATGGTATAAATCTAAAGATAGATTCTATCAATATCTTTAGCTTCGCTTTTCAATAAGAAAAGAATAAGGCCAAAATTCAAGCGAGCTTGATTTTTGACCTTATTCGTTGAATCAATTGATTCTTAAGTGGAGCTGCAGAGATTCGAACTCTGGTCCAGACAAAGCACTCATAGGCTTTCTACATGCTTAGCTTGTTCTTAGATTTTCGACTTCAGGCAGGTGTACAAGCAACCAACCATCTGCTTATCTTCTTTACTTCGGAAAGTGATCGAAGTCTTCACTTTCCTATTCCGAGTGCCAGCGCTAAGCGTAGCGGTCATTATACTCTACATATAGGTCTATCAGACGTCCTCCTATTAAGAGCAAAAAGCTATGCTAATTCTAAATTAGGCAGCTAATGCGAATCTGTTGTCGCCAATTATTGTTGTGATCACTATTTGAACGAAGTAATTGATCAGTGCTCCGGCATGCTTACAAATCAGTATTCTTTCCTGTCAATACCGTTCAGCCCCATTTTCTGTTAATTATGCAACCATTGTCGCATGGATAGATACTAACGCTCCATGAGACTCTTTCGTTCCTTTATCAGAATTTATTTTTTAATCATCGAGAGGTAAAAACATAATTAATACCAGTTAACACTTATGCCGCCTATATTCTCATACAATTAGTCTATCTCAGTGATAAAGCATACTTGGACTGCCAGCAGGAGGCTCATCATAGATGTGGTAATTCCTACGTACAGATTTGGCAATAAAATTAACTGTAATAGATAAGTGCAAATCCAATCGCAGAAGTACTAAAAGCTATCCAGAAGAATTTACGCTACCTTCTGAGTAATTTTATTTTTGAAATTTAATTTTACTCAGACCATATTACCGCTTTCCCTTCTCTATCCACTCCCTCGCATTAGTAAATGCTTCTATCCATGGGCTTATCTGATCGTTTCTATCATCTGGATAGTGAGCCCAGTTCCATGGGAATATTGACCTTTCTATATGTGGCATAGTCACAAGATGTCTACCATCAGTGCTGACGATCATAGCAGTATTGTAGTCACTGCCATTAGGATTAGACGGGTAGGTACTGTAGCCATATTTTCCTACGATATTGTAATTAGACTCTTCTTCTGGAAGAACGAATTTTCCTTCTCCATGAGATATCCATACACCGAGTGTAGAACCAGCTAATGATGATAGCATCACAGAATTGTTCTCTTCTATAGTAACAGAGGTGAAGGCACTCTCATGCTTGTGAGAATCATTGAAGGTCATCTTAGAGGACTGCTTGTGTTCTGGGTTGATAAGATTTAATTCTACGAACAGCTGGCAGCCATTGCATATGCCTACTGAAAGGACATCGTCTCTCTTGAAGAAATTATCGAGAGCCGCTTTCGCTTTCTCATTGTACTTAAATGCACCTGCCCATCCTTTAGCAGATCCGAGTACATCAGAATTAGAGAAGCCTCCGACCGCTCCTATAAACTGTATGTCTTCTAATGTTTCTCTACCAGATATAAGATCTGTCATATGCACATCTTTAACATCGAACCCTGCTAAGTACATCGCATGTGCCATCTCCCGTTCTGAGTTACTGCCTTTCTCTCTTATGATGGCTGCTTTAGGTTTGTCCTTTTGATCATTATTGGGTTTAAGACCTGAAAATTGCTTGGGGAAGTTATAGCTAAGCGCTTGGCTCTTGTAGTTGTTGTATCTCTCTTGTGCTTTCTGTTTTCCTGACTGATGCTGATCGAGAAGGAATGATGTCTCATACCAAGTGTCTCTATATTCTGCTATATCAAATTTGTATGAGTCGCTACTGTGAGTAACATTCAATGTTCCTGAATTATTGGCGGTTCCTATTTCGATACATTGTATGTCGTGCTGTGAGAATGATTCTATAATCGATGACTCATTTGATTGGAAAATTAATCCTGCATTTTCTGAGAGTAATACTTTTACAATATCATCTGCATTAAGAGCATCTAAGTCGATGTTAGCTCCTAAGTTATTATCAGAGAAGCACATCTCCAACAGGGTAGTAATCAAGCCTCCTGCAGATATATCGTGCCCAGCGTTGATATGTCCTGCTTTGATAAGAGACTGTAAGGTGTCGAAGGTATCTTTTAATTTTTTAGGATCAGTCGCCTTAGGTGCAGATTGTCCTACTTTATTTTTTGTCTGCGCAAAAGATGATCCTCCCAGTTCGTATTCTCCTTGGGATAGGTTGATGTAGTATAACGATCCACCTGATTGCTTGAGAACAGGTTCTACGATATTATTGATATCGGAGCATTGTCCGACGGTAGAGATAACTACTGTCCCTGGCGCAAGTACTTCTTTGTCGCTGTATTTTTGTTTCATAGATAAGGAGTCCTTACCTGTAGGAATATTGATCCCTAATGCAATCGCAAATTCTGAAGTTGCTTCAACTGCTTCATAGAGTCTTGCATTTTCGCCACTGTTCTTTGCCGGCCACATCCAATTTGCAGATAGAGAGACTGATTGTAATCCATCCTTTAGCGGAGCCCATACGAGATTAGTGAGTGATTCTGTGATAGCGCTTCTTGCACCTTCGGCAGCATCTATTAATCCTACGATGGGAGCATGGCCCATTGATGTAGCGATGCCATCTGTGCCTTCATAATCTATAGCCATAACAGCTACGTTATTAAGTGGAAGCTGTAATGGTCCACAGCACTGTTGCTTAGCGACTCGACCACCGACACATCTATCGACTTTGTTAGTCAGCCAGTCCTTGCAGGCTACAGCTTCTATACGGAGGACGTTTTTGACATAATTGTAAAGGTCTGCATTATTGTATTCTACTTTTGTATAACGCTTTGCTAGTGTATTATCTTCTAATATTGTCTTTGGCGAACTACCGAATAGTTCATCCATCTCTACGTCCATAGGAACACTTCCACGCTTCTCAGACTTGAAAGTAAACTTATGATCAGATGTTACACTCCCTACGTTATAGATCGGTGCTCTTTCTCTAGCACAAGCCTTATTAAGACTGTTTATACTTTCTTCGTTAATAATCAATCCCATTCTTTCTTGAGATTCATTACCTATGATTTCTTTGTCTGACAGGGTAGGGTCACCTACTGGGAGAGCATCGATATTTATTTTGCCTCCCGTATCTTCTACAAGTTCTGATAGACAATTTAAATGTCCGCCTGCACCATGATCATGGATTGAGACAACAGGATTCTCATCCATCTCTACTAATCCTCTGATAACATTAGAGACTCTTTTTTGCATTTCAGGGTTTGCCCTTTGGATAGCATTAAGTTCTATGGTAGCGCCGGTATCTCCAGTATCCTTCGATGATACAGCAGCACCTCCCATACCTATACGGTAATTGTCACCACCCATGATGATAACGAGGTCGTCTTTCTGTGGTGTATCTTTTAGTGCCTGTTCTGCTTTCCCATATCCTACACCTCCAGCTTGCATAATGACTTTGTCATAAGCACGATGCGTACCATCCTCACTATGCTCGAATGTCAATACTGATCCACAGATCAATGGCTGACCGAATTTGTTACCAAAATCTGAAGCGCCGTTAGACGCTTTGATCAGTATGTCAAGCGGAGACTGATAGAGCCATGGTCTGGCTTCGAATCCATTCTCCCAAGATCTGTCACTGTTGATACGTGGATAAGCGGTCATATATAATGCAGTTCCGGCAAGGGGTATAGAACCTTTGCCGCCTGCCATTCTATCTCTGATTTCTCCACCCGACCCTGTCGCTGCTCCGCTAAACGGTTCTACAGTCGTTGGGAAGTTATGTGTCTCTGCCTTGAGAGAGATGACAGATTTGAATTCTTTCCTCTTGTAGTAATCTGGCTTATCTAAACTTGCTGGTGCAAACTGTACTGCGTCAGGGCCTTCTACAAAAGCAACGTTATCCTTATATGCGGATACGATCGTATTAGGATGAGCTTTAGAAGTTTCTTTTATAAGCTGGAATAGGGACTGCTCCTTTTCTTTTCCGTCTATTATAAATGTTCCGTTGAATATCTTATGGCGGCAATGTTCACTATTGACTTGCGAGAACCCGAATATCTCTGAGTCTGTCAATTTGCGACCTTTCTTAGTTGCTACAGCTTGTAAGTATTCTATTTCATCATCGCTGAGAGCTAGCCCTTCTTGGATATTATAAGCTGCGATATCATTAATGTGTTGTATTGGCTCTGGTGTTATACTTATATCGAATATCTCTTGGTCAAGCTTACTATAGCTTTCTGATAGCATGGGGTCAAAGTCTTCTCCATGAGTCGAAGTGCTTTTGAACGCTTCGATCCTCTGTACCTTATCTATGCCCATGTTCTGCATGATCTCAACTGCATTAGTGCTCCATGGGGTGATCATAGAAGATCTCGGACCTATAAATGATTCTGTTATTTCTGATTCTTGGAGGAGGGGTTTGTTAGAAAATAACCACTCCAATTTTTCAATATCTGAAGGACTGAGAGTATCAGTTGTGTGAAGAGCAAAAACGGTGTCTTGAGTTGAGCCAAAAAAACGAATCATATGATAAATACTTTAATCTTAAGAATAATCCGATGCCTGAATCGGAGTCCTCTGAAATTTTCATTCTCGCAAATGCGAGAATCTAATAAAAGGAATAAGGACAGTCATTTCCTGTTTTCTTTTATTCTAATTATCGTGCAAATTTTCAACTAATTAAGGGCAAATCCTAAATATGGTGGGATAAAATATGCACAGAGATGTGCAGTGGTGTCTTTGAGTATGTTTCGAGCTTTCGGAGGAGAGTTCTGGAGCCCTTCCTCTCAGGTAATTGGAATTACCCTGCAATAATTGTGTAACTGAATCGAGCAAAGGTCTCCTGACCTCTTGCGGTTTTCTAAGTGTATATCTGCTCGTGATACTGCAAAGATCTTTATATCTCTTGTAGCTTCGGAGGAGAGGTCTGGAGCCCTTCCTCTCAGTTAATTGGAATTACCCTGCAGTAATTGTGTAACTGAATCGAGCAAAGGTCTCCTGACCTCTTGCGGCTATTCGAGCAAATGTCTCCTGAGCTCTTGCGGCTATAAATATTACTGCCTCGACCTCCTAAACTTCTACTCCTAATTCAACCTCTGCAAATTCCTCTAATACTTTAAAGAATTCCAATATCTCTTCTTTAGAATTCTGAGCATTGATAGTCACAAATCGTACAAACTCATCCTCTTGGAAGGAGCCATATCCGACCATCAGTTTGGACTTCTCATAGAGGGCTGTACAAAGTGTCCGAGCTGGAACATCTTTATAGTTAAAACATACAGATATCGAATCATCGAAACTGTATAGTTTATAATCAGGGTTGGACTTTATATAATCTCTTGCACAATCTGCCAGAGCAAATTGGTGGTCAACGATCTTTTCTATACCAGAGGTACCGACACTTTTCCATAATGTCCAGAACTTTAAGGCATCGTTTCTTCTTCCGCATTGTATAGAAGTTTTTCCGGGGTTAAATTCATCTTGATCAGTCTGGTACAAGTAGCTTGCATCATTTGAGAAAGAGTCGTGTAGATGTTTTTCGTTTTTGACAACAATGACAGAGCAAGATAGGGGTGTTCCTATCATCTTATGAGCATTTACACTAAAAGAGTCTACAAGCTCTACACCCTCTATAAGATGTCCATACTCCTTACTCCATAATACAGAGCCGCAGTAAGCACCATCTACGTGTAGCCACATGTTGTGTCTGTCACATATCTCTCGTACTTCTATTATGGGGTCGAATGCACCTAAGACTGTCGTGCCAGCCGTACAGTTAACCATTACAGGGCTGTATCCATTCATTACATCTTCTTCTACTATCTGCGATAGATGTGTTATGCTCATCACACCTTGAGCGTCTGTATCTATGTATCTTACTTGATTTTTTCCTATGCCAGCGAAAGTTGCATTTTTAGCGATACTATAATGTGATTCTTTGGAAGTGTAGACGGTCATTTTTTTGCTGACACCAGCGTAGGGGATAAGCGTATCGTGGGCATCACGGGCCATGAGCAATGCCATGAAATTAGTCATCGACCCACCAGGGGCTATCGTACCGTTAGAGTTTATATTCCAGCCGATCATGTCACATATCTTTCTTATGAGAATTTTCTCGACCCCTATCTGCGGGCCACCTGCCTTGTAAGTATACATGCTATTGTTAAGCATAACGGCTAGCAAATCTCCGAGTACAGCTTTGTCATTTCTACCACCGAATAGTTGGTTGAAAAAACCTTTGGTTGCCGTCCTTGGAGTTTTTAAGACTAAGTCTTTAAGGACTTTCTTTAGTTCTAAATCTGAGATTCCATTTTTATTTAATGCAATATCTGTTGATTCAAAAAGACTCTCAGATGAGATATATTCCGCAACTGGATTAATTTTTTCGTCCCGAAGTAATTCGACTGCGATTTCTTCAAATAATTTAAGCGTGTTCTCCATCATAAATTTCTTTTCTATTCTACTTCTACAGTTAAATTATATTATCGCGTATAGAACGGATACAGTTGGTTTGTAGTACACCTTATACAATACTATGAAACAATCATAATTGTTTAATTGATAGATGCATTTAACGTTCTGGTTTTTTTGACCTGCATTTTGCAAGTTATTTTATTATTTTGTTGATACTTAAGACTGAACAATATTCTTACTTATGAAGTTATATCAGCGAAATATTCAATGCTTCGATGAACAAAAATACTTCTTTATGAGTGCAACAATAAAAACCGGTCTTACAGTTGGAGTCTTATCATCTCTTTTCTTAGGTGTTCTGGCCATATCAGGTAATCATGGTGGTTCTCCCGTCAAATATGTCAAGTATATTATACTCATAATCGGTCTAATTACATTCTATCATAAGCGAATTAAAGATTGGACTTACAAAGAGTTTGTTGCTCAATATATAGGCTCGGCAGCTACAATTTCTTTAATAACAGGACTTGTGATAGCTGTTTTTAATACCAATCTGTATTTTATTAACCCAGAATTTTCAATTCAGAAATATAGTCTTTTGGCAGATTCTATTACTCAGTTGTTTATTATAGATGCGATTATAATTATTGAGACAATAGTATTGGGTATGCTAAGTGGGTTTATAATCTTCCCATATTTTAAAAATAAATTTCTGGTAAAGAAAGACATACACCAACCCTAATTGATTTAGGTTTTTTTAGTCAGACTATGTATTTACAGGTTTGAAGTATATTATGATTTAATATCTCCATACTTCTACTTATCTATATTTCTTACCTTTATAAAATCTTCACTTTCCTCGGCAAAAATATTACCGTAAGTATTATTAGTTCATATCAGTTTTACATTTATACGACTTATGGCATTAATCAGCTTGATTAATGTTAACTTTAAAGTGTCTGTAGAACTATGTTATATTAAAATATCTAAAGTTCTACATTTCGAATAATTTGGAATTTGGTCCATACAAACTTATATGAATGAAAAATCTCCTCTTTGTTGTTGCGGCTGTCTTGTTAGTATTTTCTTTATATAAATTAAGTTTTAAGAATGAGATACCTCACAATCAGAAAGTCCCTGGAGCTTTTAAAGCATTAGAGTTGTGGAACCACGTCAGAGCTTTTCCTAATGAACAGATCCCCGATAGTGCATATACTTTAGGATTTGAAAAGCACCAAAAGCAATTTCTAAATTCTCCATACTATAAAGCCAATGGAATAGAGCCTATGGGACCACTTAATACAACGGGGCGTACGCTCACGGTAGGTATTAGTCCTCAAGCAGAAAGAACCATTTACGCTGGCTCTGCAAGTGGAGGACTGTGGCGAAGTCGTAACTTAGGATTAAGACAATCATGGGAATATGTAGAGACGGGTTTTCCTATTCTTGGAGTAAGTACGATAGAGTTTGCTCCACAGGATAGTATGGTTATGTATATAGGTACAGGAGAGGTATATAATTATTTTGATACAGGTACTGACGGTGCTTATCGTAGTACAAGAGGGTCTTATGGCTTAGGAATTCTAAAATCAATAGATGGAGGACTCACTTGGAGGAAAAGCTTAGATTGGAGTTACAATCAGAAGCATGGTGTGTGGATGATTAAGGTATCGCCCGTTAACCCTGATGTCGTCTATGCAGCTACAACAGAAGGTATCTATAAATCTATAGATGCAGGTGACAATTGGAGTCTGATAAACGATATAATTATGGCGACGGATATAGATATAGATCCAGAAGATGATGACTTTGTTGTAGCGGCTTTTGGAAATTTAGGCACAGATGGACGCGGTATATACTATACAGAAGATGGTGGTAGCTCATGGCAGAAGACAGGAACCCACGATGATTTTCAAGGTAAGATATTATTAACGCGATCTACTGCCACTCCGAATATATTATATGCTTCTATAGGTAATGGATTTACTTCTGAAAACGGAGCAACTCAACTTATGAAGTCCACAGACAACGGCCGTACATTCGATAAGATTAATGATTTCGACTACTCCAGATTCCAGGGTTGGTTTGCTCACGATATTGCAATAGATCCTTTCGACGATGACAATATGATAGCGGTGGGTATACAAGTACATAAAAGTAGAGATGGAGGTCTTAGTTTTGCAACAGATATAAAAGGTGGCGTTACACAAGGTACACCTCCTATTAATGGTCCAGATGGACCTCCAGATTATGTCCATGCGGATAGCCATTTTGTAACATATCACCCGACTATAAAGGACCTAATTATCGTAGCTTGTGATGGCGGTGTATTTCTCTCTTTTGATAATGGAATCAATTATCTATCTGCTAACGGTGGTATGCAGACGACACAATTCTATAATGGATTTAGTGTTTCTGATACGGATGGAGATTTTGCATTGGGAGGACTGCAGGATAACTCTACTGTATTATTTAGAGGAAGTAACAGATGGCAACGTGGTGGCGGAGGTGATGGTAGCTGGACTGCTATTAATCAACAGAATAATAATATCGTCTATGCCTCTGCGCAAAATTTATATATCCTGAGATCACTTAATAATGGGCAGCTTTTCAACAATTATATACAGCCGATTTTTACTCAAGGTGATGATCCATTATTTATAAGTCCATTTGTAGTCTCACCTAATGAGCCGGACGTGATGTATGCTGGTAGTAAATACGTGTATAAAAGTATTAATGGAGGAAACACTTGGTCAGAAATTACAATGGGCCAATTCATTGATGATGGAAATCCAATATTTGCAATGGATGTGCATAGTGAAAACTCAGATATCGTCTATGTTGCCACAGCGCCGCAATCGTCTCCCGCTAATGTACTCTCTACTTTTGATGGAGGAGTAACTTGGACTTCTGGTAACAATGGATTACCTGATAATAGAGTACCTAACGACATAGTAGTTTCTGATGACGATCCGACTGTAGCTTTTGTATGCTTTAGTGGATTCGGAACACTTCACCTTTTTAGAACCAATGATGGTGGTGATAACTGGATTCCATTAGACACCGACCTACCTGATGTTCCGGGTAACGCTATTGCCATAGATGAAGCTGAGGGAATCATATACTTCGGTACTGATATCGCAGTATATTCTGCTAACTATATCGTCGCTGGGGAGTATATAGATGAGCCAGAATGGGAGTTGTATTCTGAAGGTATGCCTATGGCTGCAATTGTATTAGACTTAAAGATTTCTAAATCTGATAGAAAACTCTGGATTGCCACTCATGGCAATGGTGCTTATAGGGGTGACCTGCTCAATGAATCAGTCTCTACATCTGACACGGATATAGGATCATTAATTACGATAAGCCCTAATCCAACTTCCGATCGACTATATTTTAATAACCGCTCAGGTGACATTATTAGTTGGGATATTGTAGATATGAAAGGCCAATTAGTAATAAGTGGAGATGCTTTAGAAATCGATGTGTCATCAATTATTGACGGATCATATGTGTTATCAATCAAAACTGAGAATGGACGCGTAAGTCAACAATTTGTTGTTGCTAAATGATTTTGATGTAAATATCAAAGCAAGAAAGTTAATCCATCATCATCACCATCGCTATATCATGATCGATGTAAGATCTGAGATCGATCCGGATGGCTTCTACAAATATGTCTTGATATTTTTAATGTCTTTATATCTGTCTATCTTTCCATCGTGAATACCATTGACCAAGTCATCTTAAATTTCAACGCATCCTCTGTATGGATACTGAATATTTGTCTGGCTATAATCATGTTTGGTATATCATTAGATCTTAATAAGGCTCTATTTATAGAAGTGATAAAGGCTCCTAAGGCGCTCATTACTGGACTAACAGCACAGTGGGCTGTTCTCCCATTCTTAACTTACATTCTTATAGTAGTTACTAAACCGCAAGCAAGTATTGCCTTAGGGATGATTCTGGTAGCAGCCTGTCCAGGTGGTAATATCTCTAATTTTTTTAGCTCTCTTGCTAAGGCGAATGTGGAATTGTCTATAGTAATGACATGTGTATCAAGTGTTCTTGCTATTATAATAACACCACTTTTATTGACTTTCTATGGTAATCTTTATGGACCGACGAGAGAGATTATGGAAGTTGTCTCATTGGACTGGTGGGAGGTCATGCAGGCTATTTTATTGATAATCGTGATCCCTATTATTGTCGGCCAGATATTCGTTAGGATTTTTCCGAACATAGCTATTCGTATAAAATCATTTTTGCGAGTCGCATCTATGCTTTTATTTGTCTTAATAGTTATTGGTGCATTTGCTGCTAACTATGATTATTTTCTATCCTATATAGCACTGGTATTCTTTGTTGTATTATTACACAATTTTATAGCAATCTTGTCGGGATTAGGCATGGGTAAGATTATGAAATTAAGGCAGTCAGATGTAAAATCAATAAGTATTGAGGTAGGTATACAGAATTCAGGATTAGGGTTATTATTGATTTTTAGTTTTTTTTCGGGATTAGGAGGCATGGCTATTGTTGCTGCTTGGTGGGGGATATGGCATATAGTAACTGGATTTGTTTTATCATTTATATGGAATAAAGTATAGAAAATATGTTGTATCCAATATTGAAAGCATTATGTAGAACTTCTATCCAGTGCTATTTCAGCGATATAGAATTTAATAGAAAGGACAATGTTCCTGAGGGTCAGACGCCTGTTATTTTTGCCGCTAATCATCAGAGTGCCTTCTTAGATGCTATTTTGCTCGCTGTGTTCTCTAAAGAACCCATCTACTTCCTTGCAAGATCTGATGTATTTAAAGGGGCATTAGGGAAGTTTCTCAGAGCTATCAATATGATGCCTATCTATAGGATGCTTGACGGTATCAATAAGCTTTCATTAAATGATGCCATATTTGCCAAATGCTCGGAGTTGCTCAAGGAGAATAAAAGGATTCTCATCTTTCCAGAAGGGAGTCAGAAAGACTTAGCTTACTTACGTCCACTTACAAAAGGTGTCGTCCGTATTGCAATGAATACCCAATTAGAATTAGATAAAGAAATTAAAATTGTACCCTTCGGAATTAATTATTTTAACTCATACCACTCAGGTCATAAGTTGATTCTTAGTTATGGTACTCCTATATCAGTACCACCATTTTTGGATGAGTTTAAGATCCACCAGAATAAAGGATACCGAGCATTAATTAATGTCGTCAGTGAAGGGATAAAGGATCAACTTCTCATCCCAGAAAAAACCGATGACTACCAATCTAAGTTAAAGGTATTCAATAGGAAGAATGAGAACGTGCAATTTGATTCATTAAGAAAGCAGATAGCTGACGGCTCTTTTAAGACGAATACTAAAACTCATAGTTGGGTCAAGCTAATCAAGTATCTTCTTTATATCCCCAATCTTCCAGCTATAGGAATTCTGACTTTTATACTTGGTAAGACATCAAATAAGCACTTCGTAGCTTCTATGAAAGTTGCATTCGGTGCATTAATATTTCCGCTTTGGTTGCTACTGTGCTTTATAGGCGTAATGATATTTTGCGGCATCAAGTGGGCAGTTATTGTATTGTTTGTGCAGTACTTCAGTATGTATCTTGTCCCTAAAGTATCGAGGTATAGTAGAGTGTAGGTGACACAAGTGATATACGAGATTTTAGCTAATTTTTACTATATATATTTGTTATGGTTGATTCATATCCTTTTCAATAAATGTCAAAAAAATTAAAATGATAATTACCAAAAAAGGAAGAGCTAATACTATTTATCTAATACTAATATTGATTGCATCTTTCATATTTGTTGGGTGTTTTTCTCCAAAGGAGTCTACAGGCCTCACAAAATTGAGTCAGAATGAGCTGTTGGACTTATTCCAAAATTTTAATAAGCCAATTATTAAGGAATTGACTGTAAGGAATTTTGATGGCGATTCCATCACGCATGATTCTTTAAAAAAGATATTTATTCGAGATCAGCATGCTTTTGATTACTATAAGAATGCTAAGGGTAAAGTTGTAGAATGTCAAATTCGTAATTACGCTAAGCAAGATGAAGCCTTTTATAGAGAGCTAAGAAGAACAAAGGTGAAACTTACCCAAGTTGAAATCAACGATATTAAAGGACTTGAGACACCAAAACAAAAAAGTGAATACCTTCATAATCTTTGGAGGGAAGATCAGAACTTAAGAAAAGGTCAAGATGCTGAGATAGTAGTTAAATTTGGACATTACTCAAACGAACACAAAGATTATTTGAAAAATTCTATTGAGCAAGATGGAAGAATATTTATTAAACTGAAGACATATTTAAAGATTCACGGATATCCTGAGAAATCAGAATTGTATCATGAACTTGCACTAAATGCATTCCCAATAATAATCGGTCATAATCATAATTACGATGAGCAGTTAGAACTGATTCAATATTTATACAAAAGTTACAGAGAAGGTGCTTGCGAGCTTAGTGAGTTACTCTGGATAATGGGTGAAATGCATGAATCTAAGTATGGGGGTAAAAGATATAAGATGAAAACTAATCACTACACTGAAGTCAATGAATTTATCGAATTAAACGAAGTATTAAATTTAGGTTTTGAATTGAACAGCGATATAAATTAAAAACACAATATCGAATAGAATTTAATAAACACTTACGATCTTATATGTAATAAAAGCATTAAATAAATGCTTTTATCACAATATAAAGTTGTCTTTCTTTATTTGTTTAATTCTGATACAACAGTCTTATATAAGTTGCGTTCTGATCCCAGATTGTACCATCACAATTGTTGTTGCCAGATATACCTCCTAGTGTGCAAATAAGATTACAATCCGCATCAAAAATATCAGCGTAAGTATCTGAGATACAAGTTCCGTATGCAAAGCAGTAGACGTCTTGTCCTCTGAATCTCCATAGCGTAAGATCTGCGGTACCTTCACACGCTTCAGTAATAAAGGTTTGTAGTTCTGCATCAATACATTCTGGAAGATCTGGGTTGTTGTCATCTCCACAACTGACAAAAGTTAATCCACCAATAACGAATAATAGAATTGTCAATAATTTCATAGGTTCTAATTTTAATATAAATATATAGTAATGGGTTAATGTTATATGAGTATTAGAAGTTTATTAACTATAGAAATTAGTTTATTTAAAAATATATTAAGGATTGAATAATTTCTTACCCTGATGTATGATCTGAAGTGATCACCCACTGTCCATTTATGTTCTGCCATATAAGGCTAAAATATCCGGTAGGTTTATCTTCTTTTCTCGTCAGAGTATATTGACCAAGCATATAATAAGAATCATGAGATAAAGGCCTCAGTTCGATAACATCAAAATGTAGCTTACCCATAGTGTCGGTGTCTGGGTAGTTTTTTTTGTAATTATCGAGTGTCGTTTTCCAGCCATAATTAACGCCCCTTGAACCGACAAATGTCATGGCTTCATCATTCCAATATCCTTTCATAAATGCATCGATATTGCCCTTATTCCATGCTTCCTGTTGTGCTAATAGTACTTTTCTAATTGCTATATCGTGTGTCTTAGTATCTATAGATTTCTTAGTAGAACAAGAAATAAGTAGAATTGACATTAGTAATAGTGTATAGAATGGGCTTGATAACTTCATTGTTTATATTTTACTGAATATCGTGATGATAATTAATTGATTGAAAATAAGCATATTATAGTTTATGATTAATTATATGTGATAAAAAATCCTTACATGCGAACTATTTTAAATTTTAAACCGTTTGACAATGGTATATGAAGAAGCAAGGTATCTGCACTTATCCAATCAAATTTCAACAATTATAATTATAATCTACAGCATGATCTCTTTAGATCTGAGGTAATTTGTATGAGTGTGAGAAGCGCCTTCATTCTTTTATATTATTTATAAGTAAAACTTAAATTAAAATATGTCTAGACCTCGTACTAAAAAGTTTGAATACGGAAAGGGAATTTATTACTTCAACATTAGAAAAGGATTCAACAATAATATTACCATAAAAAGATTAGAGAAGAAGGTAGCAATTGATGCATACAAGCATTACCTCAAGACTCAGCCAGAGAATTGTGCTTGGTTAGGTAAGTGGGATGGTAAGAAATTTATAGAATCTGACTACGCAGAAGCTGAAGCAGATGTAGCTGAAAAGTAAAATATTATTTTCAATATAAAAAATACTCTGAAGGAGATTTGGTTTCGATCAAGTCTCCTTTTTTATTGCATTACTCTACAGCTTATTTTTAACTGAGATTGACTTATACTATAAATATATAACCAACATTCTACTATAAAATGTTACTATACGTGAGAAATACGTAGACTATTATTGAGGGAAGTTGGTTATAATGTTGCTACACCACATTATAACTTCTGTCATCGACAGAGTACTTGCCAGAACCAAGACAGTATATCGCTAAGAAGCCGATGAGGTATATTATAGCTGGTTCTTTAGATCCTCCTTCTGCGCTATACATGAACCATGGGTCAGAACCATGGACTACAAATGCTGCGACAAGCATAGTTATGATAAGGGGTAGAGCGGCTAATCTGGTTTTATATCCTATGATGATAAATATACATGCTATAAACTCTGCAAAGACTGCGAGCCCTAAGGATATGTTAGCAGGAAGTCCAAGGAAGCTGAAAAATTGTATCTCCTCTCCAGATAATAATTTCATTAATTTTCCCAGACCATGGCCCATTAGCATGTAGAGACCAAAACCGAGTCTCAGTATTAATGCCGTAAAATCTGGATATTGAATTGTCATGGTTTAGGTGTCGTTACAGGGGGTGTCTAATTAACCGCCACAAACGATGCGTAACTGAGCTATCTGTGTATTCCAGAAATCTCTTTGTTCTTTGTCATCACCTTCGTCACAGAAGTCTGTTATTTCTAATATCGTCTGTAAGGTAATATCGGATTTGTACATCCTGAATTCGAGATATTCTCCCTCTTCGCCTTCTGCAAATCTAAATCTTAATCTTTCTTCCTCGATATCATCTACAAGGGTTGCTTCTTCTTCCGAACCTTCCCACGAGAATACGTACTCGTCTTCTTTGAGGTCAGCACCTTCGCAAAACCAATTCACTAGGCATTCTGGGGCAGTGATAAACTTATATAGTATAGCCGGAGAGGCTTTAAATATAAATTCCATGTCAACTTTCTCTCTACTCATTAAAAAAATATTTATTTGTAAGTATTTGGTTATTAATTTTATAGACCGATAATATACATAATTCTTGCAAAGGAAAAATAATTATCGGTAAAAACTAATCATAGGTGAACAATTTTTGATAGTTTATCATTTAAATGGTTGTAATTGGGCACTTAAAAATCCATTTGCGTTTTATGTTCATTAGTTATACTTTTGAAATCTTAATTAATACCGACACTTTAAACATACCTGAATGAGGCAACTAAAGATTACCAAGTCAATTACTAATCGTGAGAGTCAGTCATTGGAGAAATATTTACAAGAAATTGGAAAAGTTGACCTCTTAACTCCCGAAGAGGAAGTCGATCTGGCCAAAAAGATAAAAGCAGGTAATCAAGAAGCCTTAGAAAAATTAACCAAAGCGAACCTCAGATTCGTTGTATCCGTAGCCAAGCAATATCAAAACCAAGGTCTATCACTCAGTGATTTGATTAACGAAGGTAATTTGGGTCTTATAAAAGCAGCTCAAAGATTTGATGAAACCAGAGGATTCAAATTTATATCTTATGCTGTATGGTGGATTAGACAATCTATCTTACAGGCACTCGCAGAACAATCAAGAATCGTAAGATTACCGCTTAATAAAGTCGGTTCTCTCAATAAAATAAACAGGGCTTTCTCTGAACTTGAACAAGAGTTTGAAAGAGAACCATCTTCTCACGAGTTAGCAGATCTTCTTGAGATTACATCAGATGAAGTAGAGACTACTTTAGGTGTAGCTGCAAGACATGTATCTATGGATGCACCATTTATAGATGGAGAGGATAACTCTCTACTCGATGTATTAGAGAATATCGGTACGCCCGGTACTGACAAGAAGCTTGAATATTCTGAGTCACTAAGAAGAGAGATCGAGAGATCATTGAATACTTTAACAGAAAGACAGTGTGATGTTATCAAGTTATACTTTGGTATAGGTATAGAGCATCCTATGTCATTAGAAGATATCGGTGATAGATTCGGACTTACGAGAGAGAGAGTACGTCAGATTAAAGACAAGGCTATTAATAAGCTAAGATCTGCATCGAGAAGTAAGCTTCTTAAGCATTATTTAGGATAATTATATCCTTAGATAATTTTTAAAAACTTTATAGTATTAGTTCGCTTTGTGTTCGAATGTAGAAAGTGGACGCTCAAATGCATTGTCAAGTGAGATGAATGTCTCTGTACGTTGTATGCCCGGTATTTGTTGGATTTTATCTGAGATAGTATCTCTGAGATGTTTAGTATCCTTACTTATAACTTTGGCGAATATGCTGTACGTGCCTGTTGTATAATGTGCTTCTAATACTTCTGGAATTTTTAATAAATCTTCAGATACATTATCATACATTTTGCTTTTCTCAAGATAGATGCCTAAGAAAGCTGTAATATCATAACCTAACTTAGCATAGTCTACTTTAAGCTCAGTATTAAGTATGACTTTTGCCTCCATAAGCTTCTTGATACGGACGTGTACAGTGCCTCCAGAGATAAATAGCGCCTTACCTATCTCAGCGTAAGTTACCTTACCATCCTTCATGAGTATGGACAGTATTTTTAGGTCTACATCATCTGGTTTGTACACTTTCTTCATAGTGGAAATTCTATTTTATCCAAAACTTTTCAATATTCCAACTGAAAAATAGATAAGTTTATGTTGTATTACGTATATCTTATAAATAAATCATCAATAATTATATGCCATCCAAGCATAATCCTTCCAGTAAGCAGATATTATTACCTGTAGCAATAGCTTTAGCTAGCGCAATAGGTTTGCTTGCTGGATATAAGATGAATTTTATTAATGATAACATCTCCTTAGTACAACTGAATAAAACCACTATGGAGTCTCATCAATCCAGTGATGGTAGAATCGAAGAGATACTCAGATTTATAGAAACTAATTACGTTGATAGCCTCGACGAAAATACGATTGCAGTAGATGCGATTAATCATATTCTCAATCAACTGGATCCGCATTCAAGCTATATCACCCCTGAAGAATATGATGAACATAATGAAAAAATGGAAGGCGTCTACACTGGTGTGGGCATAGAGACTATTAAGTTAAGAGATACATTTTATATTACTCAAGTTAGGGAAGATAGTCCTGCATTTGAGCAAGGCTTACAAGTCGGAGATGCGATCTTAAGTATCAATGAGGATACCATATCAGGTAATAAGACAAGCTTTAGAACTATGAGCAAATTGCTCAAGCAAAAGGGAGCATCTTCTATAGCGATTACATATAAGCCAATAGGAGAACCTAATGAAAAGCATATAAATATTGTACCAGCCAAGATAACGCTACAGTCAGCTGATCTATCTTATATAGTAGCAGATGCCACAGCTTACCTAAAGATATCAAGATTTAATTCTAATACCTATGAGCAATTCATTAAGTCATTAGAGCGGGTCGCGAGCAAGGATAAGGTCATTAATCTCGTTATAGATCTGAGAGATAATCCTGGCGGTTTTCTACCTGAGACAATTAATATACTATCACAATTATTCGCAGATAAAGATAAGCTACTGACTTATACAGAAGGGCTTAATAGAAAGAAGCAAGAATATAGAACTACCGGAAGGCAGTTTTTTAATATTGGAAAAGTTGCCGTTCTCATCAATGAAAATTCTGCATCTGGTAGTGAGATATTAGCTGGTGCAGTGCAAGATTGGGATAGAGGCTTTATAGTGGGGCAATCATCTTTCGGTAAAGGCTTGGTACAAGAGATATTTCCATTAAGTAATGGAGGTGCATTGAGACTGACAGTATCTAAATATTATACACCGTCAGGAAGACTTATCCAAAAGTCTTATCATAGTGAGGAGAATACATTTGAAGCAGATACTTCAGATTATACGACGATGATGCTTAACCGTACTGTCATAGGAGGAGGTGGTGTTACTCCTGATATAAGATTAGAAGATGATTATAATCTCTCTTGTTATACGCTATATGATTACATAGATTACTATATCATAGATGAGATGGTAAGGTCACAATCATATGATGTCGATATAAATACACTTTCTGAGAGTGGATTAGAAAAATTTATCGATAGAGAATTTGTAGAAGATGTGGACAAACTATCTAACAGATGTGATGCTGATACTGACCGCTATATCCAAGCTCGATTAAAGAGGATGCAAGAAGGTATGACTTCTTATCAGCAATTTCTCAATCTTGATGATCCCTACATTATGCAAGCATTAGATCTTATCAGTGATAAGAAGTCCACTTTTGCTTTACTTTCTGAAGAAAATTAATTCCCCTTCATCATCAAAGCCGATCAGCATTGATGATTTTGATTTGTTGTTATTGGTGCTTCCTGGATATAGTATATAATCTACATTATTTATAATCTCGTGACTTATATCGTTGTAAGATATGGGGGATGGGGTATCAGAGATATTAGCGCTTGTGGATATAATGGGGTGATCTAATTCTGATATTATATTACTTAGACTTGGCTCTTTAATTACTCTGATAGCAACTGTTCCTTTATCATCTGATAAGTAGTCGGGTAGGGAGTCATTGGCTTCATAGATGACTGTTACAGGTCTTCTATGATAATGTAAGAGTGTTTCTATTCTTGGGTGTACATCTACGATATATTTTTTGAGTTGCTCTACTGAGTGTACAAGTAAGATTAAGGGTTTATTTTCAGGTCTGTCTTTGATGCGATAGATTTTTCTTACGGCATCACGATCTAAGGCATCACAGCTGAGACCCCATATTGTATCTGTAGGACAGAGAATTACACCACCATTTCTAAGGCACTCTATAGCCTTATGCTCCTCATTTAATATATTATCCATATATAATCAAACCAAAGTGTCTTTCGTTACATTAAGGAATTGTAGATTAACTTGAGGTATAAACGATAATCTGATAACTTTAATTTTATACCTTTAAATTATTGTACAAATCCTCCTAATAATGCAACGATTTATAGCATTTATGGATATTAGTAGCATTATGTGTGTACAAAAAATGTAATTAACCTAAGATAATATGAAAGTTATAAGGCACCTACTCATCTTAATTCTTACTGTTCTGTCCATAAATGTTATGACCGCAGCTCACATTGTAGGTGGTGAGGCTTATTACACTTTCGTAAGATATAATAGTGATACTACTGAGGTGACTTATAGTATCGAGTTTGTAATGTATCGAGACACAGAAAGTATGGGTGCTCAGTTTGATAGTCCTGCAATATTCGGAATATATGAGCAGCAGCCCGATGGCAGCTGGGATTTTATAGATTCTGAAAATCAGGGGAATGGTACTGTAATTCCTGTTGTCGCAGACGATGACCCATGTGTAGATGAACCGGACAATGTTGGTGTAGAGAAAACTAACTATAGATTCGAATATACATTTGATATGATAGATCGCAATTATCTAATTGCCTATCAAAGATGTTGTCGTAATAATACAATCAATAACATAAGAGACCCTGGAGATACAGGTGCTGTTTTTGATATAGAGATATCAGCGGCGGCTCAGAATGCAGGAAATTCGAGTCCACAATTTCAGAAATTTCCACCTATATTTATCTGCCGAGGTCTTGATTTATTATTTGATCATTCTGCTACTGATATCGATCCTGAGGGAGATGTATTGAGGTATACATTCTGTGCTCCATTCGAGTCAGGTGGTACTGTAGATGTTAATACAGGCGGTAACATGGGTTGCTGCGAATGTGTAAGGCCTAATCCTGCTGAGTGTAGACCTGGATATGGTAATGTCGTATTTACGCCTCCATTTACCGCTCAGATGCCTTTAGCTGGTAATCCTGTTGTATCGATAGATCCTCTGACGGGAATAATTACAGGTACACCAGAGACGGTAGGTCAGTTTGTAGTAGGTGTCTGCGTAGAGGAATTCAGAAATGGAATTTTATTAAGTACGATAAGAAGAGATTTCCAATTTAATGTAGTGACGTGTACCCCTACCGTTATCGCAGAATTTGATAACGAGGTTATCGATCCAGTCGGCGGTACGGGCATGGATGATTGTAAAGGATTTGCTATAAACTCTTGTGGAGAAAACACGATTTCTATCATTAATGATAGCCGACAGGAGGACAATATTTTTGCTTATCACTGGACGTTCTTTAATCCTGACGGATCTGTATTAAATGATGTAGAAGGAGGGCCAGAAGTCCGTGATATAGATGTGACATTCCCAGGGATAGGAGAGTACCAAGGTAGGATGATTCTCAATGAAGGTACAGACTGTTCTGATTCTGCTTGTTTTTTTATAAATATCTTTCCCAGCATAGATGCAGATTTTACTTTTGAATATGATACTTGTGTTGCTGGTCCTATAGACTTTACAGATCTTTCCGTGACTGGTGCTGCTGGAGGTATTGTAGACTGGAGTTGGAGTTATCAGAATGTAGAATTTGCTGATGATATGAATCCCAGTTCTATGTTCCCTGATCCAGGCTCATTACCGATAAGATTAGTGGTAGAGGATGATAATGAATGTACGGATTTTGCTATTGTAGATGTAGACTACTTTCCAGCCCCAGACCTCATTTTAGTCGAGCCATCAAATTTTGTAGGATGTACGCCCGCAGAGATATTTTTTAATAATCTTTCGATGCCTATAGATTCTACATATGATATAGAATGGGACTTAGGAGATGGGACTGTAAGTACTGAGATAAGCCCGACTCATATATATGAAGAGCCAGGTAACTATTCAGTTAGCTTAAATATTGTATCGCCTTTAGGTTGCGAGACCACGCGGTCATTTCCTTCATGGATAAGAATATTAGAAGGTCCTACGGCAGATTTTGCATTCTCTCCTGACGAGCCAAATAACTTTAACAGCTTAGTCCAGTTTACGGACTTATCGACATCTGTAGATAGGTGGCAGTGGAATTTTGGTGGGGTAGGGAGTAGTGTTTTGCAAGACCCTAATTTTAATTTTCCAGATACAGGATTATATACCGTTAAGCTTACGGCATTCCATCCTGTAACTAATTGTCCTGATACGATATCTAAGATTATAGATATAAGACCTCTTGTTAGGTTGTTCATGCCTAATGCATTCACACCTAATAATGACGCTACTAATGATACATTCTTAGGTAATGGCTTCTATGATGGGCTATTGGATTACAATATGACAGTGTGGAACAGATGGGGAGAGCTTGTCTATGAGACAACAGACCCGAGGGCAGGCTGGAATGGCCAGAAAGACAATAGTGGAGCTCAATCACCGCAAGGAGTCTATGTGTACAAAGTGTCTTATCTGACTCCACGTGGAGAAAATGAGCGATTAGACGGCCATGTGACTCTATTAAGATAATAAGACTTTTGTTAATATTAATTCATTTTAATTAATAATATACTATCTTTGCAGCCGATTTTGAAGCAATTTAAAGCAATAAGATTATGGAACTTATCAATTACGTACACGAGAAATTAACTAAGAAAAACGATCTACCACCATTCAAACCTGGTGACAATATTGCAGTAAGCTATAAAATCAAGGAGGGAGCTAAGGAAAGAATCCAAACTTTCAAAGGTGACGTCATTCAAATCAGTGGATCTGGTTCTACTAAGACTTTCACCGTACGTAAGATATCTAATGGTATCGGTGTAGAGCGTATATTTCCTATGAATTCTCCCATTTTAGATAGTATTAATATTCTAAAGAGAGGTAAAGTAAGAAGAGCTAAGTTATTCTATCTCAGAGAGCTTGTAGGTAAGAAAGCTAAGATCAAGGAAAGAAAGTACGTCAAAAAGTAATCTCCTTTACATAATAATATCTCTACTCTGACTTATGTCTCCTAACGACATAATATCTGTTTCTGATTTTCAAATTTATTATTTCAGATTAATTGTCAAAATTGATCTAAATTAGAGCTTGACCGTTCTTATTATAAATATATGATGCGAAATCTTAAATACACTTTTCTCTATGTGATACCTATGGTTTCTATTATAGCTATTATGTGTATAGCTAAGCTTTCGTTGATCACTGTTTTAGCTGTTTTTGGAATTATATCAGTTGCCAAGATCCTACTGTCGATTGATGACAACAATCACTCTGCTGAAGTAACAGATGCTTTAGTAAATAAGAAGATTTTTGATAGGTTTTTATACATGAGTACACCGATTGTATATGGTATCGGGATCTATTATTTGTATACAATAGAAACTGTTCTTTTACAGGCTTACGAGCTTGTAGGTTTGTTATCTGTCGCCATAATTTTCTCTGCTAATAGTAATAACAAGTTCTTCTCTCTGAATAATGAGATGTCAATTATATCTATTCTACATGCACTTATATTGGTTGGTATTTACCTTACGTTTGGTGGATATGTATTAGCTGTATTGTGCATGACGGTATTAGTATCAATGATATTATTAGAGACGATTAATCATATAGTAGATTATGGATTGCGCAGATCTTACAATTATGAAAAGTACGATCGTGTGACACTTATGCACTCTTGGAAATATATTAATGAGATAGGACAGATATTGTTATATGAATTGACTATGCATTCAGACCATCATTACACAACAAATATAAAATATCAGATGTTGGATAATCATCAAGAGTCACGACAGCTGCCACTAGAATATCCTGGGAGTATGTTATCCGGTAAGGTGCCTCCAATTTTTGTATAAATTAATGAATCACAGATTATAAATGAAAGCGATATTATATACGAGTATCTTAGTGCTTATATCAGTTCTAATGCCTTCCTGCGAGTCAGATAATTCTCCACCCGTGGCGATAGACAGTATTCTTGGAGAGTGGAAAGTTATAGATGCTTATAGAAATAAAAGGCAGACGAAATTGCTTAATAAAGCTATAGTGAGCATTACTGATTCAACCTTTATGACCGATATTCCTCCTAATAGAGGCGCAGTTAGGTACTCATACAATGGTAACAAAATTATCTTAGATAGCGATGACGACATCATGTATAAAGTCACTGGTCTTAAGAATGATACGATGTCACTTATCACAGAGTTACAAGAATTTGAGTTCAAGTTAATATTAGAGAAACAAGAGTCTGCAGATGAGAATTAGGTATCTCATTATTATTCTATTCAACATTATAGCTTACAGTTCTAATGCTATCAATGTCAGTGTAGCTACGCAGATGTTCCGTAATACTGATCAAGCCTATGTAGAGATATATTCCAGAATCATATCTGAGTCTGTACAATATCAAATTATCGATACGTCGAGCCAGAATTCATCCTCAAGTATAGAGTATACAATATTATTCAAGCAAGGAAGCGCTATCGTTATAGCTGATAAGTATAAGATAGATAGTCCGATATCAATAGAGCCCAAAGATTTTTTTGATCTCAAGCGATACGGCTTAGATGATGGCGAGTATGCTATCGAGTTACAATATGTGGACTTGAATAATATCAGTGATACACTATCATATGCAGAAATTATTACTGTAGAATCTAAGATGGATCAAGTACAAGTCTCTGATGTTCTGTTGATGCCAGAAGTAGATAATAATAATGATAAGTATAGTTTTGAGAAGTCGGGATTCTATTATGAACCTTTATGTTTTGACCTCGTAGGCAAGGAACAGAAGTCGTTGTACATGTATATCGAGCTATATAATTACGAGCGTATATTAACTGATGACTTTTATATAAAATACTATCCGATCGATATAGATAATGTATCTACGCTTGATAATACAGCTTTACCAGTCTATAAGAAATTAAGTCCTGATAAATGTTCAGCAATATTACTGGAGTATGATTGTTCTAATCTGGCATCAGGTAATTACGAGATGTTTATAGAGATCCATCAGAAAGATAAGACCTTGGTTACACAAGTCGTTAAGACATTTTCAGTATTTCACCCATTGGTGGATTATAAAATACTCTACGAGGGAGATAGTTTTTTTGAGACATCATTTGTGCAGTTTTTAGATATAGAAACTTTAGATTATAGTCTCAAAGCCATTTTTCCGCGTATTGGTAATAATATGACAGAAGTACTTAATCAGATCATCTCATCGGAAGATATCAGGTCTAAGCGCTACTATTTATTTAATTATTGGAACAGTTTCTCTAATGACCCTAAGGCTATATACGACAAGTATATGGAAGTAGCTAAAGCTATCGACCTTAGATATGCAAATAATGTAGGTCATGGATTTGAGTCAGATAGAGGATACTACTTTATGAAGTATGGAAGGCCTGATAATATTGTCGCAGTAGAGGATGAGCCCTCTGCACCGCCTTACGAGATATGGATCTACAACTATATGCCAGAGACTCAGGAGACTAATGTCAGATTTCTTTTCTATAATCCATCTCTTGTAGCTAATGATTTTCAATTGCTGCATTCTACTTGTAGGGGAGAGCGGTTTAATCCGAGATGGGAGGTCGATCTTTACATCGATGATAACTTAGGTCAAAACAATAATTATCTCGATGCAAGAACGACTGAGGATAATTTTAATAGAAATGCAAGAAGGTATTTCTCTGATATGTAATGGAGAATTCTCTGTCCATAGCACTGATGCAAAGTGAAATCAAGTGGCATGACCCTGTCACTAATTTCAAAACGACCAAGGTGAGCATAAGTCAATTATCAGAAGTAGATATCGTCGTACTTCCTGAGATGTGGTCTTCGGGATTTACAATGCATGCACATAAGTATCATCAATATACTGAGCAAGCCATAGATCTGATGAGGCAGTGGAGTCTCGATCTTAACGCGTGTGTCATAGGAAGTCTTATTACAAAAGTTAATGATCATTATTATAATCGATTATATGCTATCGACGAAGGAGAGGTCATTGCCACTTATGATAAGAAGCATCTCTTCGGACATTCTGGGGAGGATAGATTTTTTAAGCCCGGTAATAAGAAATCTTTAATAGATTATAAAGGATGGAAAATATGTCTTAATATCTGTTATGATCTACGATTTCCTGTATGGTGTCGTAACATTGAAGATTATGATGTTCTCTTGTTCTGTGCTAACTGGCCAGATAAAAGAATCTCTGCGTGGGATACATTACTAAGAGCTAGAGCGGTGGAAAACCAATGCTACGTAGTGGGGACTAACTGCTACGGAAAAGACGTGTGGGATAACACCTATGCAGGCCACTCAGTGATAGTAGATTATAGTGGAGGAGTTATTGGATCCCTAATAGGTGAGAGTGGTATTGTAAGTGGGATAATAAAGAAAGATGATTTAAATGACTTTCGTCAAAAATTACCATTCCTTAAGGATAGAGATCAATTTATGTTAAAAGACTGAAGTGTAATTCCAATCAGTATGTTTATCTAAAACTCATCTGACGTAATTATTGATAACGATTTCTAAAAACGCTATTTATGATGAGATTTATTTTATTGCTACTACTTCTCATTTTTGGATTAAGTTGCCAGCAGAAAAATGAGACACCATTGTCTTATCATATATCAGACGATTGGTTATTTAAAAAAGTCGAAGACACTCGATGGAATACAGCTAAGGTGCCTGGTAATGTGCACTCTGACTTACTAACACATGAGCTTATAGAGCATCCTTTCCATTCCGATAACGAGCTAAAGTTACAATGGATATCAGAAAGCAATTGGGAATATAAAACTACATTTTCTGCTGGGTCTGAGATTTTAAATAAAGAAAATATAGAGCTTAACTTTGAAGGCTTAGATACCTATGCTTCGGTGTATCTCAATGACAGTCTGATATTAAAAAGCAATAATGCATTCAGAGAATTTAATGTCAATATAAAATCTAAAATTAAAGGTGAAAATACTCTACGGATCGTATTTGATAAAAGCTCTCATTACGAAGAAATAGAAAAGAGACCTTATGTTTGAAAAAGATATCAGGATATTTAAGATATTTAAATGGTAATAAAATTTCTTAAACAAAACCTGATATCATGAAAACATTTAAAGGTAAGAATATTTATGTTGGTTTAGATGTACACAAAGCATCAGTTGAAATGAAAGTATTTTCAGACAACCTATCATTAGGAAATGCG
>Ga0209187_1000143_pt1 | contig 154692 bp, 121 predicted proteins | sample BantaG_FD_187430 | JGI IMG/M metagenome (GOLD analysis project Ga0209187, IMG submission 187430) | Marine algal microbial communities from Bantry Bay, Ireland - BantryBay_4 metaG (SPAdes) (version 2) | ecosystem: Host-associated > Algae > Red algae > Unclassified | place: Bantry Bay, Ireland...
CCCCCCCCGACCTCAGTGGCACGGACGTCCCGTCCGTGGTCCGCCCGCAGGGTGGAAAGTCGCGCAGCGACCCCGCCCGGATCGCGTCCCCGCCGCTTCGGCGGGGACCGATCCGGGCGGGCCAAGCACCGTGAGACTCTCTAAACTGCTCCGTCCCCCAGCCCCCCAACAAAGCAGAAAAAGATGGCCCGCAGCAAAGTCCCTACGCCCAACCTCAACACCCCCGCCGACGAGCTCTCCCACGACGAGCACTTCAAGATCGACAGCAACGGCATGGTCGGCCCCCTGCCCGAGGCCTACCGCGACCACGACGCCATGGACATCGAGAAGGAATCCGAGTTCCTCTCCAAGTCCCACGGCCTCTACCTCGAGTACAACCGCGCCAAAACCGGCCGCGAGAAGGACTGGATGTACATGGTCCGCGTCACCGTCCCCGGCGGCGGCGCCTTCGACGCCCGCCAGTGGAGCATCCTCGACCGCGTCGCCGACCAGTACTGCGGCAACAACCCCTACGGCGGCAACAGTCTTCGTTTGACCACCCGCCAGAACATCCAGTACCACTGGCTCCAGAAGCCCCAGGTCATGTCCCTCGTGCAGGACATCGCCAAAACCGGCTTCTACACGCTGAATGGATGTGGGGACAACGTCCGCAACGTGATGGGTTGCCCCCTGTCCAAGTTCACCACGCTGCAGGGCGCCAGCGCCTTCGACCTCGCCCACCAGTACGGCACCTACTTCCGCCTGCCCGCCGCCCCGCACATCCAGGTCTTCGCCGTCGACCCCGCCGACATCAAAGACCCCGCCGTCCAGTACGACTACGGCAAGCAGCTCTTAAACCGCAAGTTCAAGATCGCCTTCAGCACCGCCCACCGCGACGCCGACACCGGCGCGATCACCTACGACAACTGCACCGAGATCCGCACCAACGAAGTCGGCGTCGCGCCACTGGTCGAAGGCACCGGCAGCGACGCCAAAGTCGTCGCCTACCAGGTCTACGTCGGCGGCGGCCAGGGCGAAAAGAAGGGCAAGCCCACCTTCGCCGCCCACGGCAAGGCCCTGGGCATCTTCACCCCCGACGCCCTCATGCCCGGCCTCAAAGCCATCGTCGACGTCCACAAGCACTGGGGCGACCGCCAGAACCGCGTCTTCGCCCGCATGAAGTACGTCATCTGGAAGCAAGGCATCGACTGGTACCGCGACCAGGTCAAAGACTGTCTTAGGCCCGAGGGCGTCTCCTTCGACATGCCCAACGAAGACCACCACCCCGGCGAGCGTCAGCTCCACACCGGCTGGTCCAAGCAGGAGTCCAACGGCAAGTGGGCCTACGGCGCCTACATCGAGTGCGGCCGCCTCACCGACGGCATCTACATCGACGCCGACAAGCTCGGCGCCGAACGTAAGCCCGCCGGCAAGCACCTCGCCCCCAGCAACAACCCCGACGCCGCCCCCAGCCCCGCCGCCGACGGCAGCCTCGGAGGAGAACAGAGCGGAGGCAGCGACAAGCCCAACCTCCGCCGCATGGTCAAAGAAGCCCTCCGCGACTTCCCCGGCGTCGAAGTCATGGTCACCCCCAACCAAGACCTCCTTTTCACCAACATCGACGAAGCCGCCAAAGAAGACTTCGTCGCCAAGCTCGCCGAACACGGCCACGGCACCCGCCGCGGCAAGCCCTACAGCACGCTCCGCGTGCTCAGCGGCGCCTGCGTCGGCCTGCCCACCTGCCGGCTCAGCTACACCGACAGCGAGCAGTTCGAGCCGAGACTTATGGATCAGCTAGAGGACATGGGATATGGTGACATGGGCGAAAGCATTGGTATCACAGGGTGTGAGCGGCAGTGCTTCCGTCCCGCCACCAAGACGATTGGTTGGATTGGTAGCGGTGGCGACAACTACGCCCTGAAACTGGGGGGTTCCGAAGACGGCAGCACCCAGGGTCACTGGCTGACGGACGGTGAACTCCAATTCCTCGGGAACGTTCACCGCGACAAGGTCGCCGACGTGTGTGCCGTGCTGTTCGACTGGTACAACGGTGGCAAGCAGGCCGACGAAAAAATGGGCCCCTACATCCACCGCCAAGGCTTCGCCGCGGTGCTCAGCACCTTCAAGAACGACGCCCGAACCACGGAGTTGTTGGAGAAGCGCAACCCCGCCACCACCTTCGACCCCTACATTGAAGAAAACCTCGTCCCCGCCGACGCCTGACGCCTTTGGTGGGGCGGGCTTCCAGCCTGCCATCCGGGCGAAGCCCGAACGCTCCCGTAGGTCAGGCATACCTGCCTGACATCCGCCGCAGGCGGAAAGCTGCGGCACCAAACCACCAAGGCAGCCAAGGCAATTTTTGAACACTAATCCATTTTGAATAACCACTAATCCGACGCAAGCGGCCCTCAACGGTCACCGTAGCGCAACCCGCATACAACCCCGGAAGACCCATGGCCAACCTGACCAAAGTCCTCCAAGCCATCCTCAGCGGCCGCAGCGACCAGAACATCCGCTTCAGCGACCTGCGGAAGATCCTTGACACGTTGGGGTTTGCTGAGAGGATCAAAGGCAGTCACCACATCTTCACCCGAGAGAATGTGGACGAGATCATCAACCTACAGCCTCTGGCCTGAGGCAAATCCAAGCCCTACCAAGTTAAGCAGGTCCGCAACCTGATCACCAAATACCAACTGGGCCTCGAAGAGGATTAGAAGCCATGAAATACGAAGTCATCATCTACTGGAGCGAGCCCGACCAGGCCTTCATTGCCGAGGTCCCCGAACTTCCGGGCTGTATGGCCGATGGGCCTACCAAGGCCGATGCCTTGGCTGCGGCAGATAAGGTCGCTCAAGCATGGGTGGAAACCGCTCGCGAACAAGGCAGACCGATTCCAGAACCAAAGTGGCGGCTCAGCTTCGCCTGACGACCTCTGAGGCGCGTGATCCGGCCCCTTGGGCCCACTAGGCTCTTTCCCTATACGCTATACGAGACCAGACCCCAGCGATTCCCCTTCAGATTACCTCTATGAAATCAAGTCAGCAACAATTTGAAGATTTGGCAAATCTGATGGCTAAGCCGGTAACGCAGATATCGCCTGAAGCTACGAAGGAGTCCTCATCCGCGATAATATGCAATTGGCTCAGCAGCAATATCCACAAATTATCGATAGAAGACGCTCGGCGAAAGATCGAAATAAAAAGCTGCCACACTAGAGAATTTTACCGCTTCAACTTTTCAGTAGTGGTCGAAGCACGTAAGGTAAAATGGAATCAAATTTTACCACCTGCTCTTAAGGGTCGGAAAGAAACAGGAGACGGTGCTTGGGATATTGCTCTGCCGTTGCAGAAAAACTTTATCGGCAATAGAACCGAGAAGCGTATTTCGTTAAAACTAGATGTTTTATTTTGCAGGTCAGGATGTACTACATGTAATCAAAGCGGCATGGTAGCGTGCGAAGCGTGCGGAGGCACCTCGGAGATTTCGTGCCCAACTTGTTTAGGGGGGGGTTCTGTAGCGACTGACTCTTCTGTGAGTCAACGACAAGTGAAATGTGGATGCAACGGTGGTCGTAACGACTTTTTTGGAAGTGTTTGCGGGAAATGTAACGGCGCAGGATGGTTTGTAGAAGATCACATAGACTACAAATACTCGCCTTGCCATAATCCAGAGTGCTATAGCGGGCGTATGCGATGTGGTGTTTGCAACCAGGGGCAAGTGCATTGCCGGGAATGCACCGGCCTTGGCGAACTCTTTTACGAACCTACCTACTCTAGGCATTTCCAGATTTTCGACGCTGGTTCGTTCAACGGAAATGCGTCCAAAAATCGCGAAGTAAATACGCTCGCGGTCGAACAAGCCGCTAAATCGCGAAGCTTTTTCATTGAAACAGACTATATTTCAAATGGTGCCGCACCCATTGAATTTGAGAAACTAATAAAAATTAAAAAGTTTCTTAAGTCTAAGGTGAATGGTGGTAATCTCAGTAAACTAAGCAAGCATGAACGGCGAGTCGCTTTGCAAGTCGACCTGCATTCCACTGAAATCGCGGAAATAAAATATGCACTTCAGGGTCAGCTTTTCACTGCGGAAATTGTGGGAGGGACGGAATACCCAATTGCAACGCAAAGTCCGATATCCGAAATGATTCGCTTAAATATAGAAAATATTGAGAAGATGTTGGAGCAAGGGAAACTTATTGAGCCTATCGAGCAATTCATGTCGTGTTCTAAATCAATCGATCAGGTAGGCAAGGAACGAATGCGACTTATCTCGCTTTTGCTTGTTTTGAAAACCAAAGCATCGCAGCGATTGATAGATTCACTTAGCTATGTCGAAGGTAGCTCGCGGCGCGAAATCGGCATGTATATAGCTACGAAGTGCGCAGATCATCCTTGGTCAAAACGGGAGCGTAGCCGGCGGAAGCTATTATTCGCCCTATCATCGATGTTCCCAGTCGCTTTCGCAATTACTGGGATCTCCGTACCCACTAATTCTTTTTCAATCGCTAGTACATTAGTGTTTTCCGCGAGCCTTATCGGGTCCTTAATATTTCTGGTGATGGGGTCAATTTGGGCGGATAAAACTCGTCTCGTAATTTATAGCTTGCTAGTGTCGGTTGTAGTGAATGTATCTACTTTGATTTTTTGTAATTCCCGCATCGATACTGCAATTAGCTCGGCGGTGTTTGTTGCTTGGGGCACCGCGTGTTTTTCTTACGTTGCTTTCGCAATCATGTTCCGAAGTTTTATTGGACAGCCGCCGCAGCCGGAAGGCAAAAATCATACTATCCGAAATCGCTTCCTCAAAGTGCTAACCGGCGAGCCTCAGAAATCAGAGGACCAAGACAATATCAATCAAGTGAGTATAATTCAGCAGCTCTATTCGTATCTCAAATCGGTGAAAAGCAACTTAGGTGTACCATCAAGTATACGTGATGAGCTATAGGGGATCGCAGGGGCAGAGATTTTTCGCAGGGGATCGCAGGGGTCTGGGGGATCGCAGGGGTCGGGGGATCGCAGGGGTCTGTCCCCCGCGAAAAGTGCTTGGTGGGTCCGAGAGGGATCGCAGGGGTCTGTCCCCGTCGAAAAGTGCTTGGTGCGTCCGAGAGGCAGGGTTATGATGGTTCGGAAGGTGTTTGGGTTTTCAGCCCCGCCCGCTGGTTCCGTCCGGTCTCTCCATCCCTGGACCCCGCCCATGCCGCGTCAGAACCGAAGCTCGCAGATCTGCCTCACGGAGTGCCGCTGCTACCACGTCATCGCCCGCTGCACGCGGCAGTTGCACCTGCTGGGCGGTTCCGACGCCGACCGGGCCGAGCGCAAGGGGCTGATACTTCGTCACCTGAAGCGTGTCGCCACGTCGTCGGCGGTCGGCGTGGCCGGCTTCGCGATCATGGACAACCACGTGCACCTGCTGCTGAAGGTGGACACGGAGTCTGCCCGAGGCTGGTCCGAGCGGGAGGTCGCCCGCCGCTGGCTGGGGCTGCACCCGCCGCGGGACGGTTACCGGCGACGGATCGACATCGAGGACGAGCACGTCGACACGCTGCTGACGGATCCCACGCCGGGCCATGTGGACTTGCTGCGTGAGAAGCTGACGTCGATCTCCCAGTTCATGAAAGAGCTGAAGCAAGAGGTCACCCAGGAGATCAACCGGCTTGAGTCGACCGTCGGCTCGCTGTGGGCCGGGCGTTTCAAGTCGAAGCGGGTCATCGACGAGGCTCAGTTGCTCACCACCCTGGCGTATATCGACCTGAACCCGTTTGCGGCGGGGCTCTGCAAGACGCCTGAGGCCGGCGAGCACACCTCGCTGGCCGCACGGCTTCGGGGCGAGACCGATTCGCCCAACGAGGCTCCAGCATCCGCGGCCGTCACCACCGGCCCGCCGCTGCCCGGCGCACCCGCCGAGCAGCCGGGCTGGTGGATGACGGTCGGGGGCGGGCAGCCCGACGCGCCGCGCTCCCGGCGTGCGGTGATGCCCGGCACCACGCTGACGTTTGGTCGGTACCTCCGCTTGCTGGACCGGATCGCCCGCCTGCTGCGCCGGGGAAAGCGGCGGCTTGCCGAAGACGTCGAGCCGATCAGCAATCGTCTGGCGGCCACGCCCGGCGGCGTGGCCAGTACGCTCGCGGCGTGGTTCAAGAACGGCTTGCCGTGGGACCGCCCTCGCGCATTGTCGGCGGCTCCCTCGGTCTGAATCTTTGCCGCAAGTAGCAGGGACGGGCGGATGATCGAACAGGGGGAGGTCTGTCCGTCGTGGGTCCACGGCGGTACAGTAGAATCTTCGGTTCATCAGCTCGGCACCACGGCCACCGCCCCGCCCGCTTGTCCGTTGTCCTCAGACCTGTGCCATGGAAAAAACCGCCCGCATCTACCGACTCGGCGACAAGCAGCAGGCCCGCGACCAGCTCACCCACTGGCGCTCCCGCTCCCCCGCCGAGCGCATTGCCCAGGTCGAACGCCTCCGGAGGCACCAACATGGAAGTCTTCCCCGACTTCGAAGAGTGGCTCGCGTGCTTAAACTCGGCCAACGCTGATTATCTCGTCATCGGCGGCTACGCCGTCGCCCACCACGGCCACCCGCGCTACACCCAAGATCTCGACGTCCTCTTTCGCCTCACCCCCGACAACGTCGATCGCGTGCTTAGAGCGCTCCACGCCTTTGGCTTTGGTTCCCTGGGCCTCACCGCCGACGACCTGCTCAAACCTGGAACGCTGATCCAGCTCGGCAACCCGCCCGCCCAGATCGACTTGCTCAACCGCGTCACCGGCTTGACGTGGGATGAAGCCGCCGCCGACCGTTCGCCCGGCCAATACGGCCGCGTGCCGGTCGACTACCTCGGGCTGAACGCCCTGCTGCAAAACAAGCGTGCCACCGGTCGGGCCAAAGACCTGGGTGACGTGGAAGAGCTGGATGCCGATTGAAACACCTGGGTGCTTCTAAGAAATACATCCGGGCTCGCATAACCCTGCCTCTCGGATCCGCCAAGAATTTTTCGACGGGGACGGACCCCCGCGATCCCAAGAAATTTTCGACGGGGACGGACCCCCGCGATCCCACGGGGACGGACCCCCGCGATCCCTGCGATCCCTTCGACGGGGACGGACCCCTGCGATCCCCTCGGTCACGCGTGAGAGCGTCAACCGGGCACCCCCCCAGCGTCTGGAAGATCCCCTGAGGTCCGGTTCGTGTCCCGGTGCCGTGCGGCCCCGATTTCGCTCTGCCCGATTCCGCCCTTTCACGGCCACGGTTTTCGGGAGTTCAGATGAAGGTTCGGAAGCACCGTGGCGCAAGGGGCCTCAGTTGAACTCGTCGTAGGCGATCTGCTCGTCGGCCACGTTCAGGCCGTGGAGCATGTCTTTGACCGCCTTGATCATCGGCGGCGGTCCGCAGAGGTAGTACTCGACCGCGGTGGGGTCGGGGTGGTTGGCGAGGTGGTGTTCGCGGCAGACGTCGTGGATGAAGCCGGTGGGGCCTTCCCAGTGGTCTTCGGGCTGCGGGTCGCTGAAGGCGAGGTGGAAGCTGAAGTTGGGGTACTTTTCGGCCAGGGCCTCGAAGTAGTCGCGGTAGAACATCTCCTGCTCACTGCGGGCGCCGTACCAGTAGCTGACGGTGCGGCCGGTTTCGAGGGTGTCGAACAGGTGGCTGATCTGGGACCGCAGCGGAGCCATGCCGGCGCCGCCACCGAGATAAACCATCTCGGCGTCGCTGTTTTCTTTGACGCGGAAGTCGCCGAAGGGGCCGTGGGCCTTGACGACATCGCCGGGTTTCAGGTTAAAAACGTAGGCGCTGCCGGCGCCGGCGCTCACGTCCATGCCCTGGGGCGCAGGGGCGAACCGGATGTTGAAGCGCAGCTGATGGTCCAGTTCGGGGTTGGTGGCCAGCGAGTAGTTGCGGCGGGCGGGCGCGGGGTTTCTCGCGTACTGGTTGAACAGGCCCATACCGCGCCAGGCGGCGGCGTAGGGCTCGCCCACGTCGAAACTTTCGAGATTCGGCAGGTCGAAGGCGGGGATTTCGAGCTGCACGTAGTCTCCTGGCACGTAGCGGAGATTGTCGCGGCCGTCCTCTTCCAGGGGTTCCAGCACGAGCTCTTTGATGAAGGTGGCGACGTTCTTGTTGCTGACGACCCGGAAGGAGTAGACGGGCTTTGCGTCGGTGACGCCCTTGCCGCCGGCCTCGCCCGGCTTGAGCTGCAGGCGCTCGTTCTGGACACGAACCTGATAGGTCTTGAGCGCCTGACACACCGGGGCACGCTGGCAGCTGCCGTCGCGCACGTCGAAACGGCCGTTGTGCTTCGGGCATTCGATCTGGTTGCCGCGAACGAAGCCGTCGGCCAGGTGGGTGCTGCCGTGGGTGCAGATGCCGTCGGTCGCAGACAGCTGTCCCTCGGCGGTCTTGTAGACGGCGAACGTGTCGTCGCCGATATCGAATCGAACGACGTCTTCGGGGGTGAGCTCGTCGACGGGGCAGACGTCGACCCAGCCCTCGGCGTCGACCTGTTCCGGCGTGGCGGTGAACTTCTCGTCGTTGATCTGCGTCGGTTCGGGAAGCCGCCGCTTCACGTGGTAGCTGTGATCTTTCACCTGACGCGCGACCGCGGGGACGATCTCCCGGAAGGCCTCGACCGTGCTGGCGTAGGGCCTGGGGTGGTCGTGCTTCACCAGCTCGTGCAGTTCGGGGAGCTTGTGGTACGGCACCAGCGGGAACATGTGGTGTTCCAGGTGATAATTCATATTCCAGTAGAGGAAGCGGAAGACGGGGTTCATGTAGACGGTTCGGCAGTTCAGCCGGTGATCGAGCACGTTTTCGGCCAGGCCCGCGTGCTGGGTCAGGCCGAACAGCGGCATCAGCCAGGCGCCGTAGATGCTGGGCAGGCCGATCAGCAGCAGCGGAAGCAGGCTGCCGGTGAGCACGCTGGTCAGGATGACCGCGGCGTAGATCGCGATCCACGCCCGGGCGGTCCACATCACGGCCGGTCGTGCCTCGTCGGGGACATAGACGGCTTCCTGTTCAGTCAGCCGCCCGGTGAAGGCGTGCAGACAAACCTTTTTAAAGGTGCGTCGCACCGAACCGAGGACGAACACACCCTCGATGATGCCTTTGATGTCCGGGGGGCGCTGGATCGCGATCTCGGGATCCCGACCGATGATGATTGTGTCGCTGTGGTGGCGGGTGTGACTCCAGCGCCAGGGGGTTGGCTCGCGCACCACCATGAACGACGCGATCTGGTACAGCGCGTTGTTCATCCAATCGGTTTTGAATGCGGTCCCGTGGCTCGACTCGTGCCAGCGGCTGTCGCTGCTGGAACCGTACAGCACGCCGTAGCAGATAAACGGGATCACGCACCAGAGGCTGCCGGCGAGGTAGAGCCAGCTGGCCACGCCACCGAAGAAAAACAGCAGGCCAAACCAGATCGCGCAGTCGCGCAGGGCGGGGCCGTCCGAGCGTTCGAGCGCTTTCTTCATCGCGGCCCGGGGGACCGGGGTGGTGTACCAGTCCGCCTCGGCCAGGCCCTGTTCAACGGCTCGCTCGGCGGTCACACCGATGAGGCTGTAGTCGATGTCCTTGCGTTCGTGGGTAATCGTGGCCATTGAATGGATCGCGTGGGGAACGGGGTGGGTCGGTGGTACAGAAAGAGTATAGAGCCGGTTTCTGTAACATCCGTGGGCGGAACAAGCGTTTTTAGCGCTGAATCGACCTTGAGGCGGAAGCGCTGGGGCAAGGCGGTTGGCGCGTGGATCGGGAATGACCCGCTTGAGAAGGGTCTGATCGTCGGCTTTGTGGTCGCCGGCGGGGATCACGCATACCCCCGGGGAGCGCCCCCCACCTCCGCGGATCACCCCCCCTCGCACCGGTCACACGCGGTCGTTTTCCAGGCTTGCCAAGGCCGAGCTTGCCAGCCCCAGGCCCATCTCGTCGTGCAGGTAGCACGCGGTGTCGACTCCCGCGGCGCGGAGATCTTCGACCTCGTCGGGGAACCGGGCCATGGCGACGATGTGGCCGGCGAAGCCGTTCTGCCGGATGAGCCGTGCGATGGTGCAGGACTCGGCTTTCGCCTGCAGGCTGATGAGCACAACGTCGCATTCGGAGGCGGGCTTGAGTCGGGCGTAGAAGTCCGGATCAGTCGCGTCACCGGTGATCACGGTGCGTCCCGCCTGCACCTGCTGCTGGACGACCGCCGGGTCGGCGTCGAGTCCGACGATGTCGTCACCGAAGCGATCGCGCAGGGCGTCGTATGCGGCCGAGCCCACCCGCCCCATGGCGACCACCACCGCCCGCGGTGGGCGGTCCAGGGCGATGTGCTGGTCGTCGGGCAGGCGGGTGGCCGACTCGAACGGCAGCAGGTGGCTGCGCCACCGCGCGAACAGGCGGTGCGCTCGTGCGTTAAACGGCGCGGCGAGCACGAAGCTGAGGCTGACCGAGATCGCCAGGATCACCAGCCACTCGTTGCTGATCCAGCCCTTGGACGCGCCCAACGCCCCGACAATCAGGCCAAACTCGCTGGCGTTGGCCAGCACCAGCGCACTGAGCATCGACGTGCGCGCCCTCAGCCGGAACCGGGTCATCAGCCAGAAGAAGCCGGCGGCCTTCAGCGGCACGAGCAGGACCAGCGCCACCGCGATCGCCAGCTGTTCGACGCCGGGCAGCCCGTGGAGGCCGATCGTCAGAAAGAAGGCGACCAGCAGCAGGTCTTTCAGGCTCAGCAGGCCCTTGGCCAGTTCGCCGGCCTTGGGGTGGGAGCCGATCAGCAGGCCGGCGATCAGCGCTCCGAGGTCGGGCTTCAGCTTGACCAGCGTGAAAAGCTCGGTGAAGCCGTAGACCATGACCAGCCCCGCCAGCAGCAGCAGCTCGCCGTGGCCGACGCGGTCCATCGCGTGCCGCAGCAGCGGCCGGGCCATCGGCAGGGCCAGCAGCCCCAGGGCCCACACCGACGGCATCTTCCCCAGGGAGGCCGTCAGAAAGACGATCGCGAACAGGTCCTGCACGATCAGCACGCCGATTGCTTCGTCGCCGTGCCGACTCTTGATTTCGGCTTTGTCTTCGAGCACCTTGACCGCGAACACCGTGCTCGAAAAGCTCAACGCGAACGCGACCAGCAGCGACGTGGCCCAGGACAGCTCGGCGAACATGCCCAGACCCAGCAGGGACAGCCCGAACACGCCCGCCCCGACGACGAGCGTGGCCGCCGCCATGTGCACCGACGCCACGCCCCAGACCTCGGGCCTGGCCAGGCCGCGCAGGTCGAGCTTCAGCCCGATGCTGAACAGCAGCAGGTAGATCCCCAGGTCGGCGAAGTGGCTGAGGGTGGGAGACGACTCCACGCCCATCGCCGACAGGACGAAGCCGGCGCCCAGGAACCCCACCATCGGCGGCAGTCCGAATTGCTTGACCGCCAGCCCCACCAGAAACGCGATGACCACCCAGATCGGATCCATCAATGACTCCTTGGGCGTGGTCCGCCATGCCGAACGTCTATCGACCACCGGCCGCCGCCGGGGGGCGTCCGCCCCGCCCGGTTATCGGTCACCGCGGCGTGCCGTGGGCACTGGGGACCAGGCCACGCGTTGCCCTGGTGTGGAGGGGCGGCGACTCCGTCGGCACCAGGCGCCACGCCCGGCTGGATGGAGCTGGCGGCCCAGAAGGTCAGGCCGAACTCCCCGCCGCCGGCGAAGGCCATGGCCGCGAAGAAGAACCAGAAGCGGCCCGTCGCGGCGAGCGCCCGCGCCTCGCACCACGCGGCGTCGCCGGCCCCGGGCGTACTCGCTGCGGCGGCTTGGGGTAGGCCGCGCCCGGCGGGGGCGGCCGCCACACCAGCACCGCGGACATCACGGCGGTGGCCCCCGCGGCGTAAGCCGCGAGGCTGGCGAAGGCGGCGGCGTCGTAGCGTAGGAGGTTGAGTGGTCGCACCGCGGGCGAGTGGACGAGCGCGGGGCCGGTCCCCGAGCGTGGGCTGCGGCCGCGGGCGGCCCTTGACACGAAGTGACCTGAATGGTCATATCAGGTCATGTTTGCCCAGGAGCGACAAGACCGGATTGTCCGCGGCCTCGCCCGCCAGCGTCGCTGCTCGGTCGAGACGCTGCAGCGCGAGCTCGGCGTCTCGCGTTCGACGCTGCAGCGTGATCTGCGCGACCTGGAGGAGCGGGGCGAGGTGGTGCGGGTGCACGGCGGGGTGGTGCACCCCCAGTTTGTCGGCGGCGAGAGCACCCTGGGCCGGCGGCGCAGCGAGCACGTCGCGGCCAAGCGGCGGATCGCCGAGGCCGCGGCGGCGCTGGTGCCGGCCAACGCGGCGGTGTTCCTGGACGCCGGATCGACCTGCCTGGAGCTGGCCTTGCACCTGCTGCCGCGTGACGACGTGAAGCTGTTCACCCACAGCGTGCCGCTGCTGCACGCGGCCCTGGAGCGCGGCTCCAACGCGTCGGTCACCGCGCTGGGCGGCGAGCTGCGGGCGGTGAGCGGCGCGCTGGTCGGCGCCCTCGCCGAGCGGTGGCTCGGCGGGCTGCGCTTCGACGTCGCCTTCCTGGGCGGCAGCGGGCTGGACGCCGAACACGGCGTCAGCACGACCGAGATCCATGAGGCCGGCGTGAAGACCGCGTTGCTGTCGCGGACCCGCCGGCCCGTGCTGGTCTGCGACGCCAGCAAGTGTGATACGCCCGCGGCGGTGTCATTCACCGCGTGGGACGCGCTTGACACCTGGGTGGTCGACCGGCGCCCGCCCGGGGGGTTTCGCCGCGTCGGCTGCACCGTGCGCGTCGCGAGGTAAACGAGCCGACTCTGAATCTGCCCGCCACCCGCCACCCGCCACCCGCCAGTCGCCACCCGCCACCCGGTTCCCGACCCCTCAGCGCCGAAACCAATCCATGAAGTCCTACCGCCTTAACCGATTGTTCAACGCCCGCAGCGGCCGCTGCTTCGACGTCGCCGTCGACCACGGCTTTTTCAACGAGGGCTCGTTCCTCAGCGGGATCGAGGACCTGCCCGCCGCCGTGAAGGTGCTGGCCGACGCCGCGCCCGACGCGATTCAGCTGACCGTCGGCCAGGCCCGGCTGCTGCAGGCGATCCCGGGTAAGGACCGGCCGGCCCTGGTCCTGCGGACCGACGTCGCCAACGTCTACGGGCGCAGCCTGCCCGAACACCTCTTCAGCACGCCCATCGAAGACGCCGCGCTGCAGGGCGTGCGGCTTGACGCCGCGTGCATCGTGGTCAACCTGTTCATGATCCCCGACGAGCCGGAGGTCGGCCACGACTGCATCCAGAACATCGTGCGGCTGAAGGCCGAGTGCGAGCAGTACGCCATGCCGTTGATGATCGAGCCGCTGGTGTTCCGGCCCAATGACCAGGCCGGCGGCTACATGGTGGACGGCGACCCGGACAAGATCGTGCCGCTGGTCCGCCAGGCCGTCGAGCTGGGCGCCGACATCATCAAGGCCGACCCCACCGAGCACGCGGGCGACTACCACCGGGTGGTGCAGACCGCCGGCGGCATCCCCGTGCTGGTCCGCGGCGGCGGCCGGGTGGACGACCGCACGCTGCTGGAACGCACGGCGGAGGTCCTCCAACAGGGGGCCCGCGGCATCGTCTACGGCCGCAACGTCATCCAGCACGCCAACCCCCGCGGCATCACGCGTGCACTCATGGCGCTGCTGCACGACAACGCCTCGGTCGACGACGCCGCCCGGCTGATCGGGATTACGAAATGAGCACGGCCCGCACCCCCATCCGCTTCGGTGTCATCGGCGCCGGCCTTATGGGCCGCGAGTTCGCCGCGGCCGCCGCCCGCTGGTGCCAGCTGGACGCGGGCCCGCACCCGCCTGACTTCGAGCCGCGGATCACCGGGGTGTGCGACCTGAACCCCGCCGCCCGCGCGTGGTTCGCCCGCAACTGCCCGCTGACCGTCAACACCGACGACTACACCGCGCTGCTGGACGCCGACGACATCGACGCGGTCTACATCGCCGTCCCCCACGACCTGCACGAGAAGCTGTACCTCGACGCGATCCGCAGCGGCAAGGCCCTGCTGGGCGAGAAGCCCTTCGGCATCGACCGCGCGGCCAACGCCCGCATCACCGCGGCGATCGAGGCGGCGCCCGACACGTTCGTCCGCTGCTCCAGCGAGATCCCGTTCTTCCCCGGCGCTCAACGGATCGTCGAGATGGTCGAGCGCGATGCCTTCGGAACGATTCTGGAAGTCGAGTCTGGCTTCTGGCACGGCAGCGACCTGGACCCCGACAAGCCCATCAACTGGAAGCGGCAGGTCCGCCATTGCGGCGAATACGGCGTGTTGGGCGACCTGGGCCTGCACCCGCTGCACCTGCCGCTGCGCTTCGGATGGAGGCCGCAGAACCTGCGGGCGGTGCTGAGCAAGGTGGTGGAGACGCGGCCGAAGAGCAAGGGCAGTTCTGAGCGCGTGCCCTGCGAAACCTGGGACAACGCGACGATGCTCACGCACGTGAAGCAGGCGGAACAGGACTTCCCCATGACCCTCAGCGTCAAGCGTATCGCCCCCGGCCACCAGAACACCTGGTTTCTCCGTATCGCGGGCACAAAGCAGTCGGCCTTCTTTTCGACCGAGAACCCCAAGGTGCTGCGCACGCTGCCCTACCCCGCCGCCGGCGGGCCGCAGGCCTGGCACGTCGAAGACCTCGCGTTTGCTCCCCGCTACGCGTCGGTCACCGGCGGTATCTTCGAGTTCGGTTTCGCCGACGCCATCCAGCAGATGTGGGCCGCGTTCTGCGACGAGCTGACCCACGGCATAGACGGCATGGGTCAGACCGGCACCACGCCGTTTACCTGCGTGACGCCGGCGGAGGCGCAGCAGCACCACCGGATTCTCGACGCGGCCCAGCGGTCGCACGAGACCGCATCGCTGATCGAGCTGGACGGGTGAGCCGCGACATGTCGCCCCCCCCCGCCGAGATCGTCTGCTGCGGCCACGTCTGCCTGGACGTGATCCCGGCGCTCCGCGTCGGCACGCTGCCCCCGCCCGGCGGCCTTGCCGAGGTTGGCCCCGCGGCGCTCGCCACCGGCGGCAGCGTGAGCAACACTGGACTGGCCCTGCACCGGCTGGGCCTGGGCGTGCGGCTGGTGGGCCGGGTGGGCCGCGACCTGTTCGGCGACGAGGTCCGCCGGCGCTACGCCGCGGCGGGCCCGGGGCTTTCCGACCATCTGCAGACGGTCGACGACCAGCCGACCAGCTATACGGTGGTCATCAGCCCGCCGGGCGGCGACCGGCGCTTCCTGCACTGCCCCGGGGTGAACGCCACGTTTACCGATGTGGACGTGGACGCCTTAGCCCTGCACGGGGCCCGACACCTGCACTTCGGCTACCCGCCGGCGATGCGCGCGGTCTGCGCCGACGATGGCGCTGCCCTCACGCGGCTGCTGCAATGCGCGAGGTCCGCCGGGCTGACGACGTCGCTGGACATGTGCGGCGTCGACCCCGGCGGCTGGGCCGCCGCGGTGGACTGGCCGGCGCTGCTGCGTCGCGCGCTGCCCCACGTCGACGTGTTCATGCCCAGCGCCGACGAGCTGCACGCGATGGCGCCGGGGGTGGCCGCCCCCGAGGTTTTGGGTTGGGGCTGCCGGGCCTTGGTGGTCAAGGACGGCACGCGGGGCCTCACGATCGCGACCGGCGCAACAGCCGAGTCGCTCGGCGCGGGCTGGGGCGGCCGCCGTCTGCGGTCGCCGACCTTTGAGGTCCCGGTGGTGGGCACCACCGGGGCCGGCGACGTCACCATTGCCGGGTTCCTCGCGGGCATGCTGCGGGGGGCTCCGCTCGACCAGGCCGCCGATCTGGCCTGCGCGGCGGGTGCCCACTGCGTGCAGACCGCCGACGCCACCAGCGGGCTCTGCTCGCTCGACCGGCTCCGCGCGTTTCTCAAGACCGACCCACCCCGGAGGCGGGCGTGACCACCCGAACCGAGATCCGACGCCACCAGCTGGCCTTCGCCGCGATGCTCGACGACGCCGGCATCGCACTCTCCGACGCCGAACGGGGCGCGATCGAGATCGCGGATTTCGGGCTCGGAGATTTCGCGCGGCAGGGCCTGGGGTTGGTGGTGTACGCCAACAACGACCGCTACTGCGCGAAGGAGCTGGTGATGCTCCCGCGGCAGACCTGCCCCCAGCACCGCCACCCACCGATCCGCGACGGCGCGGGCGTCGTTGTCGATCCCGGCAAGCGCGAGACCTTCCGCTGCCGCATGGGCGAGGTCTGCCTCTACGTCGATGGACCCGCGGCGCCCCACCCCCGGTGCCCCGCCCCGCCGGGCAGCGCCGACCACTACACCGTCTGGAACGAGGTCGTGCTGGGTCCGGGCGAGCAGTACACGATCGAGCCGGGCGTCTGGCACTGGTTCCAGGCCGGCGACGCGGGCGCGATCGTCAGCGAGTTCAGCACGACCAGCCGCGACGAGGCCGACGAGTTCACCGACCCCGCCATCACCCGGGCGCCCCCGGCTGATGAGAGCGCGTAGAGTTTCGTACTCCGCCCCCGGCCCGTCCCCCCCGATGCCCGACCTCGCCCCCACGTCGCCGCCCTCGCCGCCCGGTCCCCTCGTGCTGACCGAAGCCGACCGCGCCCGTATCCGCGCGGCCGTGCGCGGCGACGTGTCGTTCGACCCGGTCATCCGCGGCATCCACGCCACCGACGCCAGCCACTACCAGGTGACGCCCGCGTGCGTGGTGGTGCCGCTTGACGAAGACGACTGCGTGGCCGCGCTGCGGGTGGCGTCCGAACTCGGGCTGCCCATCACGCCGCGGGGCGCGGCCACGGCGCTGTCGGGCCAGACCTTCGGCCCGGGCATGGTGATCGACGCGTCCCGCCACCTGAACCGCGTGCTGGAGGTCAACGCCGCGGAAGGCTGGGCCCGCGTGCAGCCGGGCGTGGTGCGCGACCACCTGAACGCCGAACTCTCGCCGCTCGGCCTGCAGTTCGCGCCCGACCCCGCCACCAGCAGCCGGGCCACAATCGGCGGCATGGTCGGCAACAACAGCTCGGGCACCCGCTCGATCGTGTACGGCAAAACCATCGACCACGTGTTGGGATGCCGCGTGGCGCTCGCCGACGGCACGGTGCTGAATTGCGGGCCGCTCGATGACGACGCCTGGCAGCAACGCGCCGCAGGAGAGGGACGCGAGGCGAAGCTCTACCGCGGCGTGCGCGACCTGGTGCTCCGCCACCAAGACGCCGTCCGTGATCGCTACCCGAAGGTGATGCGCCGTGTCACGGGCTACAACCTTGACGCATTTGTGGACGGCGCCGGGTACGAGGGCTCGATCGGTCGGTACGACGTCGAGGGTTCCGGCCACCGCCCGTGGGACCTGACCCACCTCATCGTCGGCAGCGAGGGCACGCTGGGCTTCCTGCTTGAAATCACCGTCCGCTTGATCCCGCTGCCCGCGGCCACCGCCCTGTGTGTCGTTCACTTCGACGACGACCTGGACGCGTTGCGGGCCGTGCCGGCGATCCTGGAGCACGGACCCTCGGCCGTCGAGCTGCTGGACCGCGGCATGCTGCGCGAGTCCACGACCAACCCCGCCACCCTCCACCTCGCGGGCTGGGTCGAGGGCGACCCCGCGGCCGTGCTGCTGACCGAGTTCTTCGGCGACACGCCCGCCGAGGCGCTCGCGCGGGCCGAATCCTGCGCGGCGGCGCTCGCCACGGCGGGCTCGGGCTACGCCCACCCCGTCATGGGCGACGCCGCCGCGCAGACCCGCGTGTGGGAGACCCGCAAGCTGGGCCTGGGGCTGATCTCCAACGTGCGCGGTCCGGTCAAGGGCCAGGCCTTTGTGGAAGACGCGTGCGTGCCGGTCGAGCATCTGGCCGGTTACATCGAGGGGCTGCAACGGCACTGCCGTGACCTCGGTCTGGGTTACGCAATGTATGCCCACGCCTCGGTCGGGGTCATCCACTTCCGGCCCGCCGTGGACCTGCATCGCGACGACCACCGCGAAAAAATGCAAGCGATCGCCGACGCCGCCTTCGAACGCGTGGTCGCGTTGGGCGGCGCCTTCGCCGGCGAGCACGGCGACGGCGTGGTGCGCGGGGCCTTCGTGCCGCGTTTCTTCGGCGACGAGATCTACGGCGCCTTCCGCACGCTCAAGGGCTTGTTCGACCCCAAGCACCTGATGAACCCCGGTAAGATCGTCGACGCGCCGTCGATGACCGACGCCGACCTGCTGCGCTACGGCACCGCCTACCGCGTGGCCGACGTGCCCGCGCTCTTCCGCCACGGGCAGCAGGACGGCTTCCGCGGCGCGGTCGAGCAGTGCAACGGCGTGGGGGCGTGCCGCAAGCTCGGCTCGGGCACCATGTGCCCTTCGTACATGGCCACGCGCGACGAGAAGGACACCACCCGCGGGCGGGCCAACGCGCTGCGGCTGGCGATGTCGGGCCAGCTGGGCGACGCCGATGACGTGCCCGACGCCCTCGCGTCCGACGGCGTGCACGACGTGCTGGACCTGTGCCTGTCGTGCAAGGCCTGCAAGAGCGAGTGCCCCAACGCCGTGGACATGGCTCGCCTCAAGGCCGACACGCTGCAGATGCGGCACGATCGCCGCGGCGTGCCGCTGGGGGCGAGGCTGGTCGGCGGCATGCCCGACGCCGCCCGGTGGATGCGCGGCCCGCTGGCCCGGATCGGCCGGGCGCTGGACCGCTTGGGCCCCTACCGCGCCGTGTTCGAGCGGATGACCGGCATCGACCGTCGGCGCCCGCTGCCGGGCTTCGCCACCCGTCACCTGCCCGCGCTGCTGAAGCGCCGCCCGGCCGCGCCAGCTCCAACCCCCGACCCCCGCCCCGCCGTCGTGCTCTTCGACGACACCTACAGCCGCACCATGGAACCCGGCGTCGGTCTGGCCGCGGTCGAACTGCTCGAAGGCTGCGGCTACCGCGTGATCGTCGCCGACGCGGGCTGCTGCCAGCGGCCGCGCCTGTCGCAGGGCCTGGTGCGTGACGCCCGGAAATACGGCGGGAAGACGATGGCGAAGCTCGACGCCTACGCCCGGCAGCACCTGCCGATCCTGTGCCTCGAGCCGTCCTGCGCGTCGGCGCTGGCCGACGACCTGCCCGACCTGATCGAGGACCGCGAAGCGGGCCAACGCGTGGCGGAGCGGGTCCGGATGATCGACGTGTTTCTGGATGAACAGGGCCACCGCCTGACCTGCGACCACCCGCGCGTGCTGCTGCACGGACACTGCCACCAGAAAGCCCTCTTCGGCACCGACGCGATCCGCCGCCTGTTCGACGCGATGCCCGACACCGCGTGCACCGAGGTCGACGCCGGCTGCTGCGGCATGGCCGGGTCGTTCGGGTACACCCACCACGACCTCTCCCAGACCATCGGCGAAGACCGCCTGTTCCCCGCGGTCCGCGCCGCCGACGTGGCGGGCGACACCGTCGTGGCCTGTGGCATCTCGTGCCGGCACCAGCTGCACGACTTCCTGAACGTGAAGGCCCGGCACTGGGTCGAGGTGGTGCGGCCGGCGGACTAGATCCGTCCCCGTTCCGTCGACGGGGGGCCGGGGGTACGGCGTGAGGTCGGCGTGCCGACCTCACGCTCGGGGGCCTTCCGGATCCGGTACGTTCTCCCCTCTGCCGGATTCAGATTCTGACCCATTGGTGGATCTGGCGTTCCCCGATTGAACCGCCTGCCGAAGGAGCTGCCATTGACGCTTGCCTTGCCCCTCATTCTGGCTGCCCCCGTGGGCGCCGCCGCGCTCGCCGCGGTGCTCACGGTGCGTTTCTCACCCTACGAGGCCTTCCGGCTGTCCGGCGAGCCGCAGCGGGTGGGGCTCATCGCTTTTGTCGACGACCCGAAGACCGATGTCTCGGCGACGGTGGCGGCCGCGGGGGCGACGGGTCCGGGTGCCGCGGACCTGGAGCAGGCGGGGATCACGAACCTCAACCTCTTCGTGCGCGAGCTCCACGGCCGCCGTGCCGTGTTCGCGTACTTCGAGACGCCCCGCAAGGGCATCGACGGGCTCGACACCGTGCTGGGGGCGACCAGTCCTGCCGTGCGTGAGCTGGAGCGAGTCTTGTCCCCGCACCCGCGGGCCGAGCCCGGATCCGTGTGGCTGCGCATGGAGTGGATCAATCTGCTCGGCACGACGACCGCCTTTCCCCACGCTAAGCCTGCTGACCCGCCGCACCACCACACGCGGGTGCAGCCGATGGGCATGGTGGCGGGTCTCAAGCCCGAGTGCGAGCCGGTTTACCGCCAGCTGCACCAGAACAACTGGCCGGGCGTGATCGACGCCATGGTGCGGGCCCACCACCGCAACTGGACCACCTTCCTGGTCGAACTCGATGACGGACTTTTCCTTTTTACCTACGCGGAGTACACCGGGACCGACCGCGAAGCCGACGCGGCCAGGGTGGCCGCCGATCCGTCGACGCAACGCTGGTGGAAGCAGACCGAGCCGTGCCTGATCGACCTGCACGGCGAGGGGAACTGGTCGCCCATGGCGCGGCTGGACGGCTGAGAGCGCGTCGGGTCGCCCGGGACGCGTGGCCCCCGGCGCCGACGGAGCCGACGGGCTCGAACGCGTCACGGCACCGCGAAGCTCTGATCCGGGGCACGGGGCACGGGGCACGGGGTCCGGATGCCCGGCAGCCCTCCGCTTCCCACGGGTACCCCTCGCGGCTCGTCCGCCAGTGCACCCAAGCGGCAGGGCCACGGGCGGACCGGCCACCGGTAGACCACGATTCAATCCGCCTGAGAAGCACGCGGGACGCGTACGGAAAACAGTCGGGGATCAGGGCGTGGGGTTTTCGGACCGGGCCACGGCCGCAGCGGATTCCGCAGCGGTCGACGTGGCCGCGTCGACCGCGACCGGCTCGAACGCCGCGCGGGCGTTCCGCACCACGCCGTTGCCGGGCAGGCCGCCGATCACCAGACCGGCAATGCCGGCGACCAGCGCGCCGACGACGCGTGGCCCTCGGCGACCCGCGGGCAGGATTTCGGCGGGCGCTTGCGACGATTCGCCGAAGAACGTGAGCATGGCGATCCGCAGGTAGTAGCCCGCGGAGATCGCCGAATTGATCACCAGCACGACGACCAGCCCGTAGAAGCCGGCGCTGAGCACGCCGCCGATCAGGAAGAACTTGCCCATGAAGCCCGCCAGCGGGGGCATGCCCACCAGGGTCAGCATGCTGACCAGCATCACGCCGCCCAGCACCGGGCTGCGCCACCACAGGCCGGCGAGGTCTTCGTATTCCAGGTCGTCGGCCACGCCGGTGGCCACTTCATGGGCCGGGTCGTCGGGGCTGCGCTGTGCGGCGAGCGCCGCGATCACCGCGAAGGCGCCGATGCTGCCCAGGCCGTAGGCCAGCAGGAAGAACAGCACCGCCGCGGGCCCGCTGCCCATCGCGTGGCCTGGCACGCCCAGCCCCGCCATCAGCCCGAGCATCATGTAGCCCGAGTTGGCCACCGAGCTGTAGGCCATCACACGCTTCAGGTTGGTCTGGATAAACGCGAGCACGTTGCCCACGGTCATGGTCAACACGCCGATCGCGCCCAGCAGATACAGCACCGGCTCGGGCAGGCGGTCCAGCCCCAGCAGGTGCAGGACCAGCATCAGTGCCGCAAACCCCGCGATTTTAGGCACCACCGCCAGAAACGCGGTGACCGGCGTGGCGGCGCCCTGGTACACGTCGGCGGTGTACGCATGCATGGGCACGGCGGCGACCTTGAAGCACAGCCCCAGCACCGCGAGCACCACACCCAGAAGCATCAGCGGCGACGGGTCGCTCAGCCCCGTCTGGGCTGACACGGAAATCGCGTCGCGGATGGGCCCGAACTCGGTGAAGCCTGTGGCGCCGTAGATCAGTGCGAAGCCGTACAGGAACATCGCCGCGGACAGCGCCCCCAGAAAGAAGTATTTCACCGCCGCCTCGTGGGCGACCGTGCGGTCGCGCGTGATCGCAATCATCACGTAGGTGGGCAGGCTGGTCAGTTCCAGGGCGAGGAACAGCCACACCAGGTCGGTGGCGCCCGCGGTCAGCATCACGCCGGTGATGCTCAGCAGAAAGAAGCAGTAGAACTCGCCGCGGATCGAGAGGCTGGGATCAAAGCCCCCCCGTCCGCCCTCGGCCAGCTTCGTCTGCTTCAACGCCTCGGGCACGCCGACGCAGACCAGCAGCAGCACGATGCCCAGGGCCAGGATCATGCACTTCACGTAGCTGACCATGCCGCCCAGACCCAGCGGGTGCGCGTCGTTCACGCCGGTCCACAGGGTCAGCACCCAGGCCAGGGCCATGGCCCCGCCGGCGATCCAGGGGGTGAGGCGGCGCAGCGCCGCTCCAGCACTCAGGCCCGCGGCCAGGCAGGCGGCGGCGCCCAGCAGCATCACCACTTCGGGCCAGATTCCGGCGAGTTTGTCGGCGAACGTCGGCATCAGTGGGCGGCCTGCGCGGGGTGGGAGGAGATTGCATCGGCGGAGGTTGGAGCGGCGGAAACAGCGGGTGCGGAATGAGTCGCCGCGGCAGCCGCGGCGGAATCCGGGAAGGTGTAAAGCGTCACGGGGGTGACCGACCCGGCCGGCGCTGCGTCTTCAATCACCAGGTGCTCCGCCGGCGTGTCGGCCGCCGGCCCGCGGTCGGCGATCACCTGCTTCGCCGCCGCGTGGTGTGCCGCCACCGCCGGCTCGATGGACGACAGCACGAAGCTGGGAAACAGACCCAGCACCACGCACACCAGGCCCAGCGGGGTCAGGGTCAGGATCTCGCGCCAGCTCATACCGTGGATGTGCCGCTTGCTCATGCCGTGCTCGTGCACCACGTGCTCGACGTAGGGCGGCAGCTTCAGCGGGCCGAAGACCATTTTGCCCACGATAAACAGCATGTAGATCGCCGCCAGGATCACGCCCGTGGCGGCCACCACCGCGTAGGGCATGCCCAGCACGCCGTCGGGCGAGTTGGCCGTGCCGAGCATGGTCAGAAACTCGCCCACAAAGCCGTTGAGCCCGGGCAGCCCCACCGCCGCCAGGGCGAACAGCACGAAGAAGAACGACCAGATCGGCAGCTCTTTCGCGAGCCCCGACATCTTGCGCATGTCGCGGGTGTGGAACCGGTCGTAAAGCATGCCCAGGCACAAGAACAGCCCGCCCGACGCCAGCCCGTGGGCCAGCAGATAAAACACGGCTCCGGTGGCGCCCACGTCGCCGTCGTCGAAGGCGAACAGCCCCAGGATGCAGAAGCCCATGTGCGAGACCGACGAGTAGGCGATCAGCTTCTTCGCGTCGGTCTGCACCCAGCAGATCAGCGCGGTCACCACGATGCCCACCACCGCGAACACACCGATATAAGGCGCAAACGCGACGGCCGCCTCCGGGGCCATCGGGATCGCCAGGATCAGCAGGCCGTAGGGACCGAGTTTCAGCACCAGCCCCGCCAGGTCCACGCTGCCCGCGGTGGGCGCCTCGGTGTGGGCCAGCGGCAGCCATGTGTGGAAGGGCCACAGCGGCGTCTTGATCGCGAAGCCGGCCAGGAAGGCCATCAGCAGCCAGCTCTGCTGGGTCAGTGTCATCTGCTGCGCGGTCTCGGTCAGGGCCGCGATGTTCGCCGTCCACTTCCCGTCGGGGGCGACCGTGGTGTGGAACCACATGAGGTAGCCGATGCCCGCCAGCAGGAACACCGAGCCGGTAAAGGCGTAGTAAAAATACACCTTGGCCGCCCGCATGCGGTTCTTGTGCCCGTAGAGGCCGATCAGGAACAGCAGCGGGATCAGGCTGAACTCGAAGCAGGCGTAGAACATCACCACGTCGCGGGCGATGAACGTGCCGATCAGACAGGCTTCGAGGATGTGGATCCAGAAGTGGAAGGTCCGCATCTTCCGGTCGACCTCGATCAGCGAGCCCAGGACGACAATCGGCATCAGGAACGTGGTCAGTGCCACCAGCCAGATGCTGACCCCGTCCACGCCGAACTGGAAGGTCAGCCCGAACTCGGGCATCCACGGCACCTCACCGGTCAGCTGCAGGTCTTCGGGGCGGCTCCAGTCGAAGTGCGTCATGACGAAGAGCGTCATGCCGAACGAGATCGTGCTGGTGATCGCCGAGTAGCCCCACGCCACCCGCCGGCGGTTCAGCGCGGGGATGGGCAGCAGCAGCACCGATGCGAAGAGCACCGGCAGGTAGAGCTGAAGCGAGATGACCCAGTGGTCGAACATGGTGGATGAAAGTGGGAAGTTCGAAGTTCGACGTGCGAAGTTCGGAAGGAAGGGGTCGGGTCAGGTCAGTAGTCAAACGAGAGCGGCTGGTGGTTTCAGACTTCGAACTTCGTACCTCGAACTTCGAACTTTCAAGACGTGGCCATCAGCACCACCACCGCCAGCACGGCCACGCCCAGGACCATGCCCAGGCCGTAGCTCTGGATGCGTCCGTTCTGCGCCGGCCGCACGCCCAGCCCGAGCAGCCGGGGGGCAAAACCCACCACGTCCATCAGGCTGTTGATAATCAGACGGTCCACCGCGTAAAACAGCGAGCCGAGCCGCCGCAGCGGCTCGACGATCGCGGCGGCGTACATCTCGTTGATGCAGTATTCGTGCCGGGCAAAACGGATCAGCGGGTCGAAGCGGGTCGCCGCCGTGTCGGCGATGTCGCGCTTGAGCCAGAACACCACCGCCGCCAGCCCCACGCCCGCCACGGCGAGGAGGGAGCTGAGGATCTGCATGAACACGTGCGCGTCCAGCCCCATAAACGTCGCGTGGTGTTCGGCCGCGTGCGCGTCGCCCGCCTCCGCCCCGTGCGCCGCGTCCACGAACGGCGCCGCCGTGCTGTGCGCGACCGCGTGCTCGATGCCGTGGTTGAAGTGCAGCACCAGCCCCGCCAGCAGCGCGCCGCAGGCCAGGATGACCAGCGGCCCGTTCATAATCCACGGCATCTCGTGCGGCGCGTGTTCGGTGTCATCCCCCGCGTGGTCGGGCGCGCGCCCCGGGGCGGCCGCCGCGTCCGCCTCCACCCCCGTCGCATCCGACACCACGGCCGTCTCCGCGGAACGAGCCAAATGTTCAGACCGCGTGGCCCCCTCATGGGACTCCCCAACCGCGTGAGCGCCCGCGTCGGTGGAATGATGCTCGTCGCCCATCTCGTACCGCTCGTCGCCCATGAACACCGTGAACCACAGCCGGAAGGTGTAGAACGCCGTCAGGAAGGCGGTGACCACCCCCACGAACGTCAACACGAAGAACAGCGCCGACCGGTGCTCCACCGCGTACGCCAGCGCATCGCCCAGGATCAGGTCCTTCGAGAAAAATCCCGCTGTCAGCGGCACGCCCGCCAGGGCGAGGCAGCCGGCGAACATCAGCCAGCAGGTGATGGGCATCTTATGCCGCATGCCGCGGATCTTGCAGATGTCGAGTTGCCCGCACAGGGCGTGCATCACGCTGCCTGCGGTCAGGAACAGCAACGCCTTGAAGAACGCGTGGGTGACCAGGTGGAAGACCGCGCCGTCGGTCGACAGGCAGCCCACGCCCAGAAACATGTAGCCCAGCTGCGACACCGTCGAGTACGCGAACACGCCCTTCAGGTCGTTGCTGGTCAGCGCGATGGTCGCGGCGAACAGGGCCGTGACCGCGCCCACGGTCGCCACGGTCGGCAGGGCGTACGGCGACAGCTCGAACAGCGGCAGGCAGCGGGCGATCAGGTAGACGCCCGCGGTCACCATGGTCGCCGCGTGCACCAGAGCGCTCACCGGCGTGGGGCCCGCCATCGCGTCGGGCAGCCAGACATACAGCGGCAGCTGGGCCGACTTGCCGAAGGCGCCGACCATCAGCAGAAACGGGATCCACAGGTCGGTGGCAGTCACGGCACCGTGACCGTGATGCACCGCCGCGAGCGTTTCGCGGGCCGCGTCCAGCATCGCGCTGATCTCCAGCGTGCCGTAGTGCCGGTAGCACAGGAAGATGCCGAGCAGGAATCCGAAGTCGCCGATCCGGTTGACGATGAAGGCCTTCTTGGCCGCTGCCACCGCGACGGGCTTCTCGTAGTAGTAGCCGATCAAGAGGTACGAGCACAGCCCCACGCCCTCCCAGCCCAGAAACAGCAGCAACAGGTTGTCCGCCATCACCAGCGTGGTCATGGCGAAGATAAACAGCGACACGTACACGAAGAAACGCCAGTAGCCCGGGTCGCCCTTCATGTAGCCCGTTGCGTACACCGCGATCAGCCCGCCGATACCGGTGATGACCAGCAGCATGACAATGGTGAGCGGGTCGACGAACCAGCTGAACCCCGCGTGGAATACGTTCTGTCCCCCACCGAAGGAGATCCAGTCGTAGAACGCGTGTTCCACCACGCCGTCACCCACGCTGCCCCAGAGGGTGATCGTCAGCAGGAAGCTGATTCCGATTGCCCCCGCACACAGCGCGCCGGCGAAGCGGTTCCACTCGTCGCGGAACAGCGAGATCAGGCCGATGACGCCGGCGGCCAGAGCGGGGATCCAGGGGATGAGGGTGGCGGTCATGAGGAGGGTTCGAAGTTCGAAGTGTGAAGTAAGCGGGCTGAAGCTGGAGGTCCGGAGTCAGGGCGAAGTGGCGGGAGGAGTTTTACTTCGCACTTTGGACTTCGAACTTCACACTTTTCATCATCCGTTGAGGGCCGACCACGCCGAGGCGTCCAGCGTGCGGCGGTGGCGGAACAGCAGCACCACCAGCCCCAGGGCCAGCGCGGCCTCGGCCGCGGCGATGGTGAGCACGAAGATCACGAAGGTCTGGCCGGTGACGTTTCCGTGGAAGGCGCTGAAGGCCACCAGCGTCACCACCACGCCCTGAAACATCATCTCGGTGCACAGGAACATCTGAATCATGTTCCGGCGGCTGGTGAACCCCACCAGGCCCAGGACGAACAGCACCGCCCCGGTCAAGAGGTAGTGGCTGAGCATCGGGCTGGAGAGGGCGAGGGTGAGCATCGTGGTGCGTGGTGCGTGGCGATCTTGTTTTTGCTTGAGCGGGCGATTCTTCGGGGGGCAGGTGTCGCATGGCCCACGGCCAGCTCGTGTCACAATTCGTTCCCTGACCGCTGACCCCCTCGGTCAGGACGCATCACGCATCACGGATCACGGGTGCGACCGGCCCGACATCGACCCGCTCGGGGTCCCCATCGGGTTCCAGGTCGTCCACCTGCGTCCTGGCGATCGCCACCGCGCCGATCAGGGCCAGCAGCAGGATGATGCCGGCCAGCTCGATCGCCAGCGGGTGGCTGCGGAACAGGTCCAGCCCCACGTGCTCCACGTTGCGGATGGACATGGTGGCGTTTGAATCTGCCGGATCCACGGGCCTGAACCCCGTCGGGGTGCCGTACTTCAGCTCGTCCACCGTCGCCCGCCCGGTGAAGGTGCTGGCCTGCAGCACCGCGTCGTCGGCCAGCCGGGCGGCCTGATTGGGGGCCATGGGCATGAACGCGACGCTCAGGATCACCGCCAGCAGCAGGAAACCGGCCACAACGGCCCACAGCGGCTCGGCCGCGAACCGGTCGTACGCCTCGGTCAGCGCGCTCTCGTCTTCGGCCTGCGGCGGCGTCGCCAGCATGATCACGAACATGTAGGTGACCAGGATCGCCCCGCCGTAGATGATCACCATGGCCAGGGCCATGAACTCGGCCGCCAGGGTCAGCATCAGCCCCGCCGACGCGATCACCACCATCACGAACCACAGCGCCGCGTAGACCGGTCGCGTGTGGGTGATCACCCGCACCGCCGCGACGATGCCCACCGCGCTGAAGGCGTAGTAGAACGGAAGCTGAGCGCCGTCGAAACCCGTGTCAAACGACATCGGCCCGCCGCCCGACCCCGGCATCGGCCCGCCCTCGACCAGAAACAGCGGCAAAAGCACCAGCCACAGCCCGCCCAGGGCCGCTGCGCCCAGCAAGCCACCGAAGACCCTCAAGTCTCTTCCGGGCTTGGGCATCAGCAGGTACAACGCCGCCGCGCCGCACACCGTGGCCAGGTACAGGACGAGCTGAGGGAGCATGGGCGAGAGTCTAATGGGTTTTGCCCGCGCGGGTGGCCCGAATGAGCGTCGGATCGGGTCACCCACCGGCCCGACCGGTGTCGCGACGGCTTCCGAATCCGTTTCGGCGGGGCCGTTCCTCCAACAGCGTCGTCGGCGGCTTCTTCCTTTTGGTGACCCACGCCGGCGGGCGTCGGCTCCCCATCGAAGTTGAAGCATCCGCAGCGGGTGGAGGTGGGGCCTCGGACGGCATGCCGCGAGCCTTTGGACTTGTTTTGGTGTTGCCGGACAGATGAAGATGAATTTCTGTACGACGCGACGCGTGTTCCACGTCGCGACTCGCCTGCACCAGGACCTAAGACACGGCGCCCGCTCCGCGCGAGCCAGTTGATCGACGGAACGGATGTTCGGGGTTGTTGGACGCCGGCGGCGATTGTCTTTGGCCGAAGAATGCGTCGCCTTGGTCGCCCGGCTTCGCGGAGCGGGCGTCGTGTCTTTGTCGCGCGGGACAGACGCTCGCTCGCACAGGAACGCGCTGCTTCTCGTGAGCAAGCACCCCCATCAACCGCAGGCATCACCGACAAGTCCCAAGCCCCGCCCCACGGCCCGGGGTCAAACCACGGACCAAGCCCCGGCTTGGGTCTTGGGCTCGGCCGGCGCCGCCCGAGACTCGCCCGCCGCGGGCACGGCCACGCCGAGGGCGCCGGGGTCTTGCTCCAGCGGAATGACCCCGTCGAAACTGGGTGTGCCCGCGGCGTGGGTCTCTCAACGAAGAACGGGTCGCCAACCTCGCCCGGCTTCGCGGAGTGGGCGCCGTGTCTTCGTCGCGCGGGACAGACGCTCGCTCGCACAGGAACGCGGTGCTTCTCGCGAGCAAGCACCCGCGACGCCGCCACGCACCCCCGGCAAGTCCAGAGCCCCGCCCCACGGCCCGGGGTCAAACCACGGCCCAAGCCCCGGCTTGGGTCCTGGGCTCGGCCGGCGCCGCCCGAGAATCGCCAGCCGCGGGCACGGCCGCGCCGCGTGCGCCGGGGACTTGCTCCAGTGGAATGACCCCGTCGAAACTAAGGGTGCCCGTGGCGCTGCGTCACCCGCGATCCGCGTCCCCCTACTTCGAACTTCACACTTCACACTTCACACTTCGAACTTCAAACTTCACACTTCCGCCGCCTTCGCCCTGAACCGGTCCACCGTCGCCACGAATGTCGCGTGGCTCCACGTCAGTGGGCTGACCGACAGCGGCTCATTGGTGTGCGGATGCACCTGCTCGGCCAGCACGCCCGAGGGCAGGGCCCGGTCGGCCACCCACTGCAGCCGCGGCACCACCGCCGCCAGCTCGTCGGCGGTCTGCGCACGCTCGATCGCGTAGTCCGCCATCCACAGCGTGCAGATGAACCAGGGATTGCCCGGCACGTTCGCCACGTCGTCGGTCACCTGGTGGTAATAATCGTCCTCGTAGCGCGCCACGCCGCCCACGGACGTCTTGACCGTCAGCCGGGTTTCGACCGCCGCCATCGTCGCCGCCACGCGGGGGTCGTCGGCGGGCAGCATGCCCAGGGCCCACACCGCGAAGATCGACACGTCGATGTTTTCGTCCGCCACGTAGGCCACCTCGGGGGCTGAGGCAGGCCCGGGGGTGGCCCCGGTTCCGTCGCCGTAGCGGTCGCCCGGCCCCGCGTCGCCGTCGGCCCGCGGCGTGCGGCCGGCAAACACCTCGCCCATCAGCCGGGCCCCGCGGTCGCCGTCGGCCGGCTGCAGCCGACGCACGAACCGCCCGAGCCCATCGCTCCAAAAGCGGGTCTCAAAAGCCGCCCGCATGCGGTCCGCCGCCGCTTGGTAGCGGCGGGCCCGCACCGCGTCGCCGAACGCCCGGGCAAACTCCGCCGCCGCATCCAGCCCCGCATACACCGTGGCGACCGTGAATGCGTGCACGCCGTAACGCTCTTCCCACAGGTCGTAGCTGGGCAGCGGCAGGCCCGTGGCCGGGTCGCGGAAGCGCACCATGAAGTCCGCCGCGGGCCGCACCAGGTCGATCCACAGCGGACGGGCAAACTCCACGTCGCCGTGACGCTGGTAGTGCCGCCACGCCGCCCACACCACCAGCGCCGTCTCGTCCTCTTGAATCGGCAGCTGCGGCCGGCCCTGCGCGTCGACCCAGGGGTGCCAGCTGCTCGCAGGCGACCCGTCGGGGTTGTACTTGTGCAGGAACATCCCCCGCTCGTGCAGCGCCTCGGCGCAGAACTGAAAAAAACGCCGCGAGAGCGACGGGAAGCCGGCGATGTCCATCGCGTCGGCCACAAAGGCCCCGTCCCGCGGCCACAGATAGCTGTAGGTATCGCGTGAGAACTGCATGATGTCCGAGTCGTTGGCCGCGATGATCGCCCCGCCGTGGTCGATCTGCGTGCGCACCAGCAGCAGCGAACGGTCGTACAGCCGCCGCACCGACTCGGGCAGCGACGGCGGCTGCTCGGCGACAGTCGCCGAGACCCCCGCCGCGGCCCCCACCCCCGGCGGGGCCTCGTTGCTCCGCAGCCACAGCCGCCAGTACGCATCGGTTCGGTCGATCACCCCCTGGGGGCTTTCGCGGTGCACAAAGCGGTGGATGTCCGCCAGCCCCTCGTAATCAAACGCCGCCGCGATGACCAGGTAGGCCCGGGCCGTGTCCTCGGGCCCGCCCGCCGGCCCCACGGTCACCCGCGTCATGATCGTCGAGTCCACCGCGCCCTGCCCCACCGGATTGCCGCCCAGCTCGCCGTCCTCCGCGTCGCGCCAGGTGCCCTCGGCCCCCCCAAAGCCCGCGTTGCCCGTCGCGAAGCCGTCGTTCTGCTGCTGGTCGTCGCGGTAAAAGCTCGCCATCAGGTAGCGCGACTGCCGGTAGTGGATCACCGAACGCAGCTGCGGGTCGAAGTAGGCCGTGTCGCCCACCTTGTTGCCGTACATCGCGAAGTCCTGGTGGCTGAACACCCGCACCTCGCGCTCCTTGTCCTCGACGAGGTTCCGCACGTCGATCCGCCGCACCAGCACCGCCCGGCGAAAGTCCACGGTGTCGTGGCAGCGCAGCTCCACGCCCAGCCCTGCGTGGGTCATCCGTACGTCCGTCGACTGCGTCGCGTCGCGGTAACGCGGCTCGATCTCCCACCCCTCGTCCGACCAGCACACCCGGTGCCGCCGCCGCTCGGGCCGGGGCCGGGCCCTGGGCTTCTCGACGTACGGATCGGTCCCGGTCCAGTCGGTCCACACCCCGAAGCGGCACGGGCTCGCCACGTGGTTCTCCTGCCCCACGTGAGGGAAATACAGGTCGCGGATGCGGTAGTGGCGGTCGAAGGTCACCAGCAGCTGGCCGTTGCCAACGGGGATATCGCGGGGCATCAGACTTCACCCAGATCGAGGACGCGGGGACCGCAAGGCAGCCGTCCCGCCGAGCGCCGGGCAAGCCCGGAACGAACCGGCGAGTCTACGGGCAACGCGGAGCGGGGTGGACGGCCGCGACAGCCCGCGACGCCGGCCACTCCCCGCCATCCGTTTCGGCGGGGCCGTTCCTCCAGCAGCGTCGGCGGCAGGTTCTTCCTTTTGGTGACCCACGCCGGCGGGCGTTGGCTCCCCATCGACGTTGTAGCATCCGCAGCGGGTGGAGGTGGGGCCTCGGACAGCATGCCGCGAGCCTTTGGACTTGTTTTGGTGTCGCCGGGCAGATGAGCCGCAGGCGACCGGCGACGCGACGCGTGTTCCACGTCGCGACTCGCCTCTACTCGTGGCCAAGACACGGCGCCCACTCCGCGCGAGCCATTTGATCGACGCAACGGATGTTCGGGGTTGCTGGACGCCCGCGGCGATTGCCTTTCAACGAAGAACGCGTCGCCTTGGTCGCCCGGCTTCGCGGAGCGGGCGCCGTGTCTTCGTCGCACGGGACAGACGCTCGCTCGCACAGGAACGCGCTGCGTCTCGTGAGCAAGCACCCCCATCAACTGCAGGCACCCGCGACAAGTCCAAAGCCCCGCCCCACGGCCCGGGGTCAAACCACGGACCGGGGACGTGTCGAAGGAGCCCCGCGGGCCTGCGAGCGGTGGGGACGCCCGCTCGCCGCGTTGGCTCACCTCCCCGCAGCCACGGCTGGGGCTCGATTCGCCGCCTTGCGAGCGAACGCCCCCACGCGCTCTCGGCCGCGCGTGGCACCCCCGACACGTCCCATCCCCGGCTTGGGTCCTGGGCTCGGCCGGCGTCGCCAGAGAATCGCCAGCCGAGGGCACGGCCGCGCCGAGGGCGCCGGGGTCTTGCTCCAGTGGAATGACCCCGTCGAAACTGGGGCGCGCGTGGGGGTCGTCTTTCAACGAAGAACGCGTCGCCCGCGTTCCCCGGTGGCACGGTCGTCCCGTCCGTGGTCGGTCGGCACGACCGAAACGCCCCGGCCACGCCCCAAGCCCCGCGTTCCGCGCTCACCCGGCTGCTAAACTGCCCCCGCGACCCCTCCGCCCTCCGGACTTCGAACTTCGCCCTTCCAACTTCGAACTTCACCATGCCCCAGCTCACCATCGACGGCCAGCCCTGCACTTGGGAAGGCGAGAAGTCCATCCTCCAGGTCGCCCTGGACAACCAGGTGCCCATCCCCCACTACTGCTACCACCCCGGCATGTCGGTGGTCGCGTCGTGCCGCATCTGCCTCGCCGAGGTCGGCGCCCCCAACCCCCGCAGCGAGGGCAAGGTCGAGCTCATCCCCAAGCTCGTGCCCACCTGCCAGACCCCGGCCGCCGACGGCATGGAGGTCCACCTCAGCAACAGCCCCAAGACCGTGCAGAACCAGAAAGCGGTCATGGAGATGCTGCTGATCAACCACCCGCTGGACTGCCCCGTGTGCGACCAGGCCGGCGAGTGCAGTTTGCAGGACTACAGCTACGCCTACGGCCGCAGCCACAGCCGGTTTGAAGAAACCAAGATCAAGCAGCCCAAGAAGGATCTGGGCCCGCACGTGCTGCTCTATTCGGACCGCTGCATCATGTGCAGCCGCTGCGTCCGCTTCACCCGCGAGGTCACCGGCACGAACGAGATCGGCATCTTCGGCCGCGGCAGCGACGAGCAGATCGACGTCTTCCCCGGCAAGCCGCTCGACAACGAGCTCTCTGGCAACGTCATCGACATCTGCCCCGTGGGCGCCTTCCTCGACAAAGACTTTTTGATGAGCATGCGCGTCTGGAACCTCACCAAGACCGCCAGCATCGACGGCATCACCGCCAGCGGCGACAACCTCAGCGTCGAGCACAACGACGGCAAGGTCTACCGCGTCAAGCCCCGCACCAATGCCGACGTCAACCAGTGGTGGACCAGCGACGAGATCCGCTACGGCTGGCACCACGTCCACCACGCCGACCGCCTGCGCTCGCCGCTGCTCAAGGTCCAGGGCGCCCACGAAGAGCGCGACTGGAACCAGGCCTACGACGCCGCCGTCACCGGCATCCGCAACGCCGTCGAGAACAAGCGGTCCAAAGGCCTGCTCGTCATCGTCAGCCCCATGCTCGCCACCGAAGAAGCCTTCCTGCTGGCGAAGCTCGCCCGCGGCCTCGACCCCGACGCCACCCTCGCCGTCGGGCCGGTTCCGTTGATCGGCGAAGACAAGACCTTCCCCGGCGGCTACACCGTCTACGCCGAGAAAGCCCCCAACGCAAGAGGCGTCAAGCACGCGCTCGACCACGTCGGCGGCGACGTCAAGACGTGGAACGAGCTCGAGAACGAGCTCGCCGCCTACGCCGCCGTCCTCGCCACCGGCAACTACCCCAGCGACTGGGCCACGCCGGAACTGATCGACGTGCTCACGCAGCGCGACACCTACGGCCTCGTCATCGACACGCTGCCCGGCAAAGCCACCGAAGCCGCCGACCTCGTACTCCCCGGCGCGACCTGGGTCGAGAAGTCCGGCAGCTTCACCAACGTCAACGGCCGCGCGCAACATTTTGAGCAAGCCATCCCCGTCATCGAAATGGCCAAGCCCGAAGGCCAGATCGCGCTGGACCTCATGGCCGTCGCCGGCCTCGCCGAACGACGCCGCTACGACGCCGCCACCGAGCGTGCCGACCTGGGCGGCACTTACGCCGACAACGTGCACCTGCCCGCCGCGGGTGAGGTGAAGGTGAGTGATGTCGAGTACGTGACGTTGTAGGGTGACGCGGCGGCTCGTCGCCGGACACGCGTTTTGCAGAGCCAAAACGCCCGCCCGCCTCCTCGACCGCCCGGCCCTGCGGGCCGACGGGCTCCGCCCCCTCCCCGTGGGTGTGACCGGTCGCAAACAGCAAATCGGCAAGTGCCAGGCTGCGCGTCACCAGCGGCTTCAGTGGCACGGACGTCCCGTCCGTGGTCGGTCGGCACGAACGAAAGCACCGCCGTCCGCTCGCGCCACCCATCACACCCCCGCACTACCTTCATCCCGTGGGATCGCCGTCTCGGCGGTCATCGGTCCAACGGGCCAACACCGAGCGACTAACGGTGCCGTGGTGGCGGCAGCCTGCTCGAAGATCCCGCGTGCCTGCGACCGGCGCAGGCGGCCGCCCGCTTCGTTGCCCCAACTCCCCGTAGCAATGGCCAAGGCTCATTTCGTCGGCTCGTCGGCGGCCGCCCTCGCTCGCCGTCCGCTTACGTCGGGCCTTTCAGCAGGCTGTGATATCTTTCCACGGCCACGACGGGCAGGTACGAGTCGAAACGGGGTTTGGTGACCGGTCGTCGGCCGAAAGCGGCGACGGCTTGGGAATCGCCGCTGCACCGAAGTAGAAAAGATCCTTAGCCCAGTAGAATCCGGTCTGTGTTTGAGTTAGTGAAGTCAGAGAGGTTGCGTGCGGCAGTACTGAGTCGGGCGAGAGCGGTATCTCTATCGCAGTCCGACAGTCAACTAAGACCCCCATGCCCGCCCCCTACACCCTCCGAATTTTCCTCCCCCACGGCGAACCCGACGGCGTCCGCGTCGTCACTAAAGCGGGCTGGATCGGCACCGCGCTGGTCATCCCCCGCCCCCTGCTTGCCAAAACGAAGAACCGCGAAGAGTTCGCCCGCCCCGGCGTCTACCTACTCACCGGCCCCTCCGAATCCGGCGAACTGCCCCGTGTCTACATCGGTGAAGGATCGCCCGTCCGCCCGCGTCTCGAAAGTCACTTGGTCCAGAAAGACTTCTGGACCCAGTGCATCTTCTTTACGGCCAGCGACGGCAGCCTCAACAAGGCCCACATCCAGCAACTTGAAGCCCGTCTCGTCCAGCTCGCCCAGCGGGCTAAGCGCTGCGACCTCGAGAACGGCAACGTCCCCACCCCGCCGCTCATCAATGAGGCCGAACTCGCCGACAGCGAGAACTTTCTGCGTGAAGCGCTCAGTATTCTGCCGCTGTTGGGCGTCAGCGTGTTCGACGACGCCCCCGCCCCCAGACCACCCACGCCCGAGTCCGCGATCGAAGCGCCCCATCCCTCCGCCCCGGTCGAACTCCACCTCGTAGGGAAGGGCGTCACCGCCACCGGCTACGAGAGCAACGCCGGCTTTGTCGTCCGCGCTGGATCCCAAGCGGTTTGCGATCGCGCCGCCACCGAGACCTGCCCCGACCTCGTCACGAGCCTGCGGGCCGAGCTGCGGAAACTCGGCGTACTTAGACCGGTTGAAGCCGCTGCGCCGGAGGCCAGCCCCCTCGTCTTCACCCAAGACTACGAGTTCAATTCTCCCTCCCTCGCCGCCGCCAACGGCCGCGTCTACTGGAAAGACGCCGAGGGCCACACGCTGAAAGAGCTCCAAGACGCCGCCGCCGATGCCTAACCCCGCCCCGCAGCAACCAGTCACGGACTTTTGGGGTCGTATCCCGGCAGGGCAAACGCATCTAAATGAACCATTTTCGTCGGCCCGTTTCCGCTTCACTCGCTTGCAGAATCGCACAGCCCCCCTATCTGCCAACATCCATGAGACCTTTACACAGATCCCTCAACGGGCGGCTTAGTACCCCTCGTGGACCCTACCCAGACCACGAATAAGACCTCTCATTCCACCGCCCTCCCGGCCCCCGCGGCCGGTGAGCGCAGCGAACCGGCCGCGGGGGCCGGGAGGGCGGGCGACGACTCACACTCCCCCCACGCCAAGCCCAAACGCCGCTTCTTCACCGCCGCCTACAAGCTCTCGATCCTTGAGAAGCTCGACGCCGCCACCGAACGTGGGGCGACCGGCGTAATCCTCCGCCAGGAGGGGCTACGCTCGCTCCACCTCACTGAGTGGCGGCGTTGGCGAGACCGGATCAACCGCGGTGAGTCGGCGGTGAAGAAGAAGCCCGCCGGCGTCGGACGCGCCGAACACGAGAAGCTGATCCGCGAGAACGCCCGGCTTCAGAAGAAGCTCGATCAGGCTCGCATGATGATCGAGCTCCAAAAAAAACTGAGCCTGGCGATGGAAAGTCTCAGCGAAGGGAGCACGCCGTGAAGATCAACCCGGTTTGCGAAAGCAAAAACGTCCGGCGTTAATCCCAAGCCGTACCGTTCGATGACCCGTCGCGCCGTCCTCTCTTCCGGGCAATCCGTCACGCGCCCAGACGTCCGGTTCGCCGAAGCCATGCTTCGAGTTCAGCGGCCTCTGCGTCGCCGTCTTTCCGGGCGGCTATTCGGAGGTCACCCTGAATCAGCCGCAGAGCGTCGGCCAGCGGTTCGTGCGTTCTGCGTGACATCAGGATCAACTTCAGGGCCGACGGATGTTCGACCCACGCGGCGTATTCCTCGTCGGTGAAGCCGAGATACGCCGCAAGCGTCTGGTCATTCGCCGACGCGTGCCAGGCATCAACATGGTCGTCAATCTCTCCAGCAAGGGCGTTTCCGGCCAGACACCGATCTACAAATGTTTCGTGCGGCTTCATGTTTCGATGCTCCTTCCTTTGACGGGTCCCTTGATGTAGCGTCCGGTTACTGCATCCGCTGCGCCCAGATGCCTGCCGCGACCATTAGTAGACCTCGTTTTCGCCGTGCAGGCCGTCCCAGGTGTAATAGCGTTTGCGATCCGCGGACCTCCAGCGTTTTGCTCCGTTGCGTTCACCGGCGGACTCCAGACCATCGAGAAAACACGGAGTCGGACGAGGAACGTAAGCCATCTGTCGATCTAGGCTAGCAGGCAGGAGGGGGTGCCGCTGCGGGTGATCGGCCGCACGATCGGCCTGTCCGAAGTCCGACCCATGCCTCAGCTCCGCACCCTCCGGAATCTCAGGGGTCCGTCCGCCGCGATGCCCTGCTCACCGGGAATCGTAGGGGAATAGCAGCAGTCCGTCCCCGTCAAAAGGGAATCGGCAGCCCACAAACCCTGTTCTCGCAACCATACCGGAGTTGCCCAAATCACTCCCCCGACACCCTGACCGACACCCGGCCCTGCGGAAACGCGACGACCAACGCCTTCATCCACGGGTGGGTCTTGGGGCCCCAGCCGTTCACCAAGACGAACGTCGGAATCGCTGGGGTTGCATCCCGGACAGGGCAAACCGGATTTTGGGGTCGCATCCCGGATTTTGGGGTCGCCGGATTTTGGGGTCGCATCCTGTATACGGTATAAGGCGCGCCTAATCACCGAACCTGCCGGATTTTGGGGTCGCATCCTGTATACGGTATAAGGCGCGCCTAATCACCGAACCTGAGCGCCCGCAACGATCGTCGCCAGGGTTCGCGGAGCGGGCGCCGTGTCTTCGACGTGCGGGACAGACGGCCGCTCGCACAGGAACGCGGGGCTTCTCGCGGGCAAGCATCCGCGGCCGCCCCGGCACCCCCGACAAGTCCAAAGCCCCGCCCCGCGGCCAGGGGTCAAACCGCCAACAAGCCCCGCCTGGGGTCGATCCCGGGGCTCGTGATGAACGGCGATCGCGAACGCGGGCACGGCCGCGACGCGGGCGGCGGGGTCTTGCTGCTGCGGAATGACCGCGACGAAACTGGCCGACGGCGCGGCGCGAGTCGGCGTCGGAAAGGGTTGAGCGGCTGACACGGCGACGACGAACGTGCCGTGTCTGAACTGCTCTGCCGTCTGATCGATGAGATGATCGGGGTCGGGGCGAACGCGGAACGGGTACCGCCGCCCGGGACCAAAGTTCGGCCGGAGAACGATCCATCGCGGGGTGCCATGGGATCACCACTCTCCCTTCATCCCCGCTTCACCCCGCAGAATTAGCATTCCCTCTGATGACCGCATCCCCCGGTCGCGGAACGCACCCTTCATTCCTCCGGAGCCCGCCATGCCCAACCCCGCCCGCCTCGTCCTCGCCGCCGCCCTCACCCTCTCGCTGGGCGTCTTCACCGCTTGCGAAAGCCAGCCCAAACCCGGCGCCGTCCCCGCCACGCTCGACGTCACCGCCTCGCAAGACAGCATCCTCGCCGGCGAAACCGTCACGTTCAACGCCAAGGTCGCCAACACCTACGGCCGCGACGCCGACATCGAATGGACCACCACCGGCGGCGACCTGGACGAGGTCAAGTCCGACCGCGTCGCCCAGGTCACTTTCGACGAAGCCGGCCAGTACAAGGTCTCTGCCGACCTGCTCATCGACGGCAAGCGCGTCGCCACCGACATCGAGCACGTCAGCGTCAAAGCCATCCGCTGACGCGGCCCACCGAATGCCACGGCCTTACCCGACCCCGCCCCGAGGCGGGGTTTTTCGTGCGCGTGCCGCCATGCGGGTGAAGGTGATGCGGATGGCGCGGGCCGACTCGGCGGGGTTGCCGTTGGCGTTGGGGCCCTCGGGGTTGACGTAGATCAGCGACTGGTGCGAGGCACCCAGCGGGTTCTCCAGGTCGTAGTCTTCGGCGTCGGGGGTGCCCCGCCAGCGCTTGTCCCGCGTGACCCTCTCGGTTTCGGGGCCCCAGAAGGTGGCGTCGTCGGCCTGCCACGCGTCACGCCGGCCGCAGTTCTACGATGGACCCGACGCGAAATGAACCCCCGGAGGCCGTCATGCAGAGATCGCAACCCGACCCGCCCGACGCACACGCCGACACGGGTGACCCGCCCGTGTCGGTCCAGGACGTCCGCGCCCAGGCGGGGCCGGCACACCCGGCGGCGGTGCTGCTGGGCCGCTCGATCCTGCGCTTCAGCCGCCTGGCGACGCGGCTGGTACGGACCGGTGAGGAACGTGGAAATCTGAAGGCGGCCGGAGCCGAGTGGTTCGACGTGGCGGCCGACGACGGGGTCAGGCTGTCGGCGTTCGCGCTGTCTCCTTCGTCAGCCCCGACGCGACCCACGGTGGTGGTGGTCCCGGGCTGGCTTGAACGCAAGGAGCAGTACGCCGAGGCCGCGTCACGCCTGACCGGGGCGGGACACCGCGTGGTGGTGATGGACCTGCGGGCCCACGGCGGTTCGGGCGGCGAGGTCTGCACCTTTAGCGCCACCGAGCGGCACGACCTGGAAGCCGTCGCCCGCGGGGCCCGGGCCCGGGGCTTGCTCGAAGGCGACTACCTGACGCTGGGCACCAGCACCGGCGCGGTGACGGCGCTGCGGCACGCGTTCGACCACCCGGAAGTCGCCGGGGTGGCGGCGTTCGGCCCGTTCCTGAACCTGGCCGACGCGGTCCGCTTCTTTCGGGGGCTGACCCCCGGGGCCCCGAAAAGGTGCGAGCCGTGGCTGCTGCGCGGCGTGCGTGAGGCGGCGCTTCGCCGGGACTTCTGCGTCGATGACATCGATTTGGGAGAACGCATGGCGTGCTACGGCAGGCCCGTCCTGTTCGTCGCGTCGTATCCCGATCAGCCGGCCAGCCTGGCGGACCAGGTGCAGGTTTTGTTTGACCGGAAGGCCGACGGCTGGAAGCGCTGGGTGACGCTGGACGACGCGACGCATTTTGACCTGACCGCCAAGGCCTGGCCCGCGGTGGCGGACCACGTGCGGGCGTGGTCCGACGCCGCTGGGGAGGCGTGAAGCCCGGCGGACGGTGCGATGCCGCCACCGCGACGCGTCAGGCCCGGCGTGGATGGGTTCCGCAGCGCATGTCAGCGGTGTGCGGCGGAGGCGCGGTGCGGATGCGTGCCCCCGCTGGTGGGCGGCCCGGCGACGGGGAGTCGCAGCGGCACGCCTTCGACGTCTATCCCGTCGCGCACGCCCCCCGTTTCGACCTGCTCTTCGTACCGCTGGGCCGCGCTGCGCTGACTCGCGACCCGCGCGGCGGACCGGCGGGCCGCTGCGCTGCCGTAGGTCACCAGTCCGGCGGTGGCGGCGGCCACCACCGCCGTGAGCACCGGGTGGTCGCGGACGATCTGGGTCAGCGCGTTGGCCGTCGGCTGGGGGGCGAACCGCCCGCGATCGTCTCGGCTTGGACCGCCCGGGGCGTCCTTCAGAACCGGACGTTCGAGCAGAGCGGTGAGTCCGGCGGTGGCGGCGGCGCTTACGGCAGCGGAAAGCATGGGGTGGCGTTGCAGAAGGTTGGGCACGGGGGGGCTCCTTGACAGGGTTCGCGATAGGGTCAGGACAGAGGGTCAGGACGCAGAGGCTTCGGACCAAAATGAGGACGGGGGCGGGTTCCGGCCCGCTGCCCCGCCGGCCGTCCGACCGGGTCCGCCGGCCTGTCTGAAGGGTCGCAGACGTCGATGAGGCGGCGTTGACGGTCCGATGAGTCCGCTTTCATCGAAGCCGCGTGCCGGGAGAACTCACCGGACGATTCGCCCGCCCGGCCCTGCTCACGCGTGCCCCGCAGGTGTTCCCTCGACGTGGCGCGTGGGGCGGCGGGCGGCGTGAAGGCGCTCAGGCGAGACGGCGATCGACCGCGGCGTCCAGCCCGGCGAGTACCCCGCGGCCTTCCTGGCTGTCGAGCTCTTGCCGCAGCCGTTCGCCGGCCCGCGTCACCTTCGCCCGCTGCCGCCGGTCCATGGGCGGGGCGTGGGTCTCCGCGTCGTCGTCGGCCGCCGACGCGGGGGGCGAGGCCTCCGTGTCGTCGGCGTCGCCGTCTGAATCATCCCGCATCCACCGCATGCCCTGCCGCAGCAGACGCACCAGACCACGTCGCTCGGGCGACGTCATGACCCCACGGACCGCCACGCCCACCCGGGTGGCGTCATGCGTCAACGCGTCGTCTGACTGATCGTCGCGAAACCAGCCGTCGCCGAGAAGCCGATCCAGGGTGCGGCCGATCAGCAGCGCTTCGCCGCAGGTGAGCACCGCCCGCCGGATGGTGAAGACAATCAACACCGTGCGGAAAAGCTTCTTTACCGGCTTGAGCACCAGCCCCTTGAAGAACCCGCCCGCACGACCGAGCAGCGACTTGTTCGGACCGGCGTAGAGCGGTCGCAGCGCAGAGGCGTCGAGTTCCCGCCCGTGTCGGTTCAGCACCTTGTCCACCAGCGCCCGCTGGAACCGCTCGGCGGCGAGGTCGTCGGCGAAGGGCAGCGGAATGAACTCGCACGCGCCGGCAAGGGCCGCGTGGTGCGCCACCAGGTGCATCACACCGTTCGGCGTGGGGTCCGCCACCGGGGAGGACCCGGTCGCGTCTCCCGATTGGGTTTCGATCGCTGGATCCACGCTCATACGCCGCTCTTGCTGCCGATGAGGAACCAGAGGATGGCGCCGATCAGGGGCAGCAACAGGATAATCAGGATCCAGATGAGCTTTTTGGTGGAGTCCATCCCGCTGTTCACCACGCCGAGGATGGCGAGGATGGCGAGCACAAGGACAATCAGACCGCCGATGCCGTAATACATGGGTGTTTCCTTTCGGAGCGGGTGGGGGCTTGCGGGCGTGCAGGGGCGGAGGAGAACCTCTTGACTGGATCACCGACAGGATGACCTTAACGATTGCGCATGACACCGCGATGAAACGCGGATGGGCGGCCCGTCGCGTCTGCAATGCGGGGGGCGGGACCGATGCGGTGCTGCCCCAAGGCGGTCGATCCGCCGGCCTGCCCCGCCCGCGGGCGGGGACTATCATCCCCGCCACGCGCCACGCGCCACGCGCCACGTGCCACGCGCCACGCGCCACGCGCCACGCGCCACGCGCTACGCATCACCCGCCACGCGACCCCGACCCGATCCCCCAGCCCCAGGAGAGCCCCGATGTCCGACGAAACCACCACCTGCCCCTTCGGCATGATGAGCGAATCCGCGCGGCACACCGCCCAGGGCGCGCTGTCCAACGCCAGCTGGTGGCCCAACCAGCTGAACCTCAAGATTCTGCACCAGAACACGCCTGCGACGTCGCCGGTCGGCGAAGATTTCGACTACGCCGCGGCGTTCAAGACGCTGGACCTGGCCGCGGTCAAACAAGACCTGCACGACCTGATGACCGACTCGCAGGAGTGGTGGCCCGCGGACTACGGGCACTACGGGCCGTTCTTCATCCGCATGGCCTGGCACAGCGCGGGCACGTACCGCGTGGCCGACGGGCGGGGAGGGGCCGGCGCCGGCACGCTGCGCTTCGCACCGCTCAACAGCTGGCCCGACAACGGCAACCTGGACAAGGCCCGCCGGCTGCTGTGGCCCGTCAAGCAGAAGTACGGGCAGAAGTTGTCCTGGGCTGACCTGATGATCCTGACCGGCAACGTGGCCCTCGAATCGATGGGCTTCGAGACGTTCGGCTTCGGCGGCGGCCGCGAGGACGTGTGGGAGCCCGAGGGCGACGTGTACTGGGGCCCCGAGACCGAGTGGCTGGGCGACAAGCGTTACACCGGCGACCGCGAGCTGCAGGGCCCGTTGGGCGCGGTGCAGATGGGGCTGATCTACGTGAACCCCGAGGGCCCCAACGGCCACCCCGACCCGGTCGCCGCGGCGCACGACATCCGCGAGACCTTCGGACGCATGGCGATGAATGATGAGGAGACCGTGGCGCTGATCGCCGGCGGGCACACCTTCGGCAAGGGTCACGGCGCGGCCGACCCCGAGCGGTACGTCGGCAAAGAGCCTGAAGGCGCCGCGCTGGAAGAGCAGGGCCTGGGCTGGAAAAGCAGCTTCAACTCGGGCGCCGGCCCCGACACCATCACCAGCGGCCTGGAGGGCGCCTGGACCACCGAGCCCGCGAAGTGGGACAACAACTACTTCGACAACCTGTTCGGCTTCGACTGGGTGCAGAGCAAGAGCCCCGCCGGCGCCACGCAGTGGGTGCCCTCCGACGCGTCGGCCGCCACGCTCGTGCCCGACGCCCACGACCCGGGCAAGCGGCACGCACCGATCATGTTCACCACCGACCTGTCGCTCAAGGAAGACCCGGTCTACGGCCCGATCTCCAGGCGCTTCCACGAGAACCCCGACCAGTTTGCCAAGGCTTTCTCCAAGGCCTGGTACAAGCTGACCCACCGCGACATGGGCCCGCTGGTCCGCTGCCTGGGACCCGAAGTGCCCGCCGAGCCGCAGCTGTGGCAGGACCCGATCCCCGCGGTGGATCACCCGCTGATCGGCGCGGCCGAGACCGCCACGCTCAAAGAAAAACTGCTCGGTTCGGACCTGTCGATCGCGCAGCTGGTGAAGACCGCGTGGGCGTCGGCGTCAACCTTCCGCGGCACCGACATGCGGGGTGGGGCCAACGGCGCCCGCATCCGCCTGGCCCCCCAGAAGGACTGGGCCGTGAACCAGCCGGCCGAGCTGGCGAAGACCCTGGCCGTGTTGGAGAAGGTGCAGGCCGACTTCAACGCCACGCTGACCGGCGGCATGAAGGTGTCGCTGGCCGACGTGATCGTGCTGGGCGGATGCGCCGCGGTCGAGGCCGCGGCGAAGGCCGCGGGCCACGACGTGGCGGTGCCCTTCACCCCCGGCCGCGCCGACGCGTTGGCCCAGCAGACCGACGTGGAGTCGATGGGCTGGCTCGAACCCACCTCCGACGGCTTCCGCAACCACCTGCATGCCGAAGCCGACCGCTCGGCCGAAGAGCTGCTGCTGGACCGCGCGCACCTGCTGACCCTGACCGCGCCCGAGATGACCGTGCTGGTCGGCGGCCTGCGGGTGCTGGGCGCGAACGTGGGCGGCACGAAGCTGGGCGTCTTCACCGAGAAACCCGAGACGCTGAACAACGACTTCTTCGTCAACCTGTTGAACAACGACCTGTCGTGGAAGAAGTCGGAGAAGTGTGAGCACTTCTACGAAGGCACCGACCAGAGCACCGGTGCGGTGCGCTGGATGGGCACCGCGGTGGACCTGGTGTTCGGTTCGAACTCGCAGCTGCGGGCGATCGGCGAGTACTACGCCTGCGACGATGCCGCTGACGCCTTCGTGAAAGACTTCGTCGCCGCGTGGGACAAGGTGATGATGTTGGACCGGTTCGACCTGGCGTGAGGACGCGGAACGTCGCGATGAACTGAACGAAGCGGCACCGCGAGGTGCCGCTTTTTGTTTCATCCGGGACGATCACAACCTTGCGGCGATCGAAATCAGCGTGCGGATTTTGTGAGCGAAATGACTTGAGGTTCTCGGTCAACCCGATCTCAAGGCAGTGGGTTCGCTGCGCTCACGAGTGAGAGAGCCATGCTTTGGACTCGATCGGGGTGCGTTCGCGATCAAGCCGTTCTGCCGCGTGGGGCACCGAGACCGGATGAGGGCACGGAGCAAGACATCGGACGCAGGCGTTCGGGGAGGGTCAATGATCGCGCGCCGTGCAGTGCCTTCCTCTGCGACACCATCCGGTCTTGGTGCAGGGTCCGCCGAAAACCCAAACGGGGCTCTCGCCCCCGTTCTGCTCGGGACGTGGCACCGCTCGGATTAGACTTGGTGTCGCCACCGCCCCTCCGGAAGACCGAATCGATGCTGATTGACGAACTGGCCCGCCGACTGGAAATCCCCCTCGACGGTCCGGCCACCCTCGAACTGACCGGGTGCGCCGCGCTGGCCGACGCCGGCCCGCAGCACGTCAGTTTCCTGGCCAACCCGCGGTACCGCGACGCGCTGGCGACCACCCGGGCGGGGGCGGTGATTTTGGGGCCACGCGACGCGGCGGCGTTGAACGGCTTGACCGGCTTCATCGCGCTGGTGGCCGACGACCCCTACCTGGCGTTTCAGCGGGCCATGGTGGCCCTGGAGGGCGATGGCCCCCTGCCGGCCGTCGGCATCAGCGACCAGGCCTGTATCGACGACACGGCCGAGGTGGGTGACCGGTGCACGGCGCGGCCCTTCGCCTACGTCGGCCCCCGGGCGCGGCTGGGCAAGCGGGTGGTGCTCTACCCCGGGGTGTACGTCGGAAAGGACGCGGTGATCGGCGACGGCTGCGTGCTGCATCCCGGCGTGTGTGTGTACGCGGGCTGCCGGCTGGGCGTGGGGGTGACGGTGCACGCCCACACGTCGATCGGTCAGGACGGCCTGGGCTACGCGACGTCGGGGGGCCGCCACCACAAGATCCCGCAGCGCGGCATCGCGGTGATCGGCGACGGGGTGGAGATCGGGGCGAACTGTTCGATCGATCGGGCGACGCTGGGCGAGACGGTGATCGGCTCGGGCACCAAGATCAGCGACAACGTGGTGATCGGCCACGGCGCGCAGATCGGGGCCCACAACCTGCTGGTTGGTCTGGTGGGGATCGCCGGCAGCACCACGACCGGCGACCACGTGACCCTCGGCGGCCACGCGGGCCTGAGCGGTCACCTGACCATCGGCCGCGGCGTCCGCATCGCCGCCGACGCGAAGGTGATGCACGACATCCCCGATGGCGAAGACTGGGGCGGCACGCCGGCCACGCCGTTTACCGAGACCAAGCGCGTGCTGCTGGCTCAAAAACGCCTGCCGGACCTGCTCGCGCGGATGAAGCGGCTGGAGCGCAGGGTCAAGGAGTTGGAAGGATGAGGACGCGGGCGTCGTCGGTCAGCGGTGGGTCCGCCGAGCCTCGACCCACCCTGCGAAAACCGCCCCGGCCCATCACGCCCTAAGCGCCACGCGGGCATCGCCCGCGGCGGACGAGAAGGCCCCCCCGCGTCTGGCTCTGCAGACGCGGGGGTGGCGCCGAGCCGCCACGCCCCGCTAGCGGGGGACGTTGATGGCGTCGCCGATCTGCATCCGCTTGGGGTCGATGCCCGGGTTGGCGTTCATCAGGTCTTTGGTGCGGCCGATGGTGCCGAAAAGCTTCTGCGAGATGTGACCGAGGGTGTCGCCCTTCTCCACCACGTAGGTCTCCAGGACCTCGACCTCGGCGGGGCCCTCGTCGAGGGGCTGGATGGCGTCGGGACCCTCACCGGCGAGCACTTCCGGGGCGGCGTCGGGGTCGGCCCCCGTGCCGTCGTAGACGCCGCCGGGGTCTCCCGCCGCGTCTTGGTCCTGCGTCGCAATCGGGGTGTAGGCCGGGCCCGGTGCGGCAACCGGCTCCATGCTGCCGGTGTCCTTCTTGTAAAGGCCGTTGAACGCGTTGCACCCGCCGAGGGCGGCGGTCGCGACGAGAGCGGCGGTCAGGCAGACGGTGGGGAGAGGCTTACGCATGCCGCATTTTGTATCCAAAAGCGGGGCCGGCTGCAGGGCGACGGGTTCTGGCGCGGGGCGTGGCGTCCCTTCAGACCAGCCGCTGGCCGGGAAGCAGCGGGGGCACCGGCACGTCGAGGGTCTCGGCCACCGCCCGGAGCAGCTCGAACTCGGAGATGCTGACCCGGCCGTCGGCGGCGACCGCCGCGGCGCAGGCGTGCACCACGGTCCGCGTGTCGGCCGGGACAAGCGTGCCCAGCCGATCGACCGCGTCGGTGAGCCGCGCGTTGCCGGCCTGCCCGTGTCGCGGCGGACGGCCTGCCAGCCCGCCCACCACGGCGGCCCCGGCGCTGAAAGCAGCGTCGGCGTGGTCCGAGCCGTCCACCCTGGCGAGCACCGCCAGCAGCGTGGCCAGGTCGTCGCGGTGGTCGGCCAGCCGGCCGGTGCGGCGGGTGCGGGCCGCTGCGGAACCGATGAGATGCCGCCAGAGCGCCTGCCGCAGGGCCCACTCAAACAGCCCCAGCCGGTCATCGGCGGCGATGAGCGCGTCGACGTGGGCCTCGAAGGCCCGCCGGGCGCGTGGGTGCAGGGCCTTGAGCGCCGGCAGCGTGAGGTCGAGCAGCGGCAGCCGCGACGCGGGGTCGAGCGCCGCCGCGGCGCCCGCCAGCCGCGCGGTCAGGTCGGCGGCGGCGGCCCCGACGTGCTCGCTCAGGTAGCCCCGCTGCGCTGCGGCGACCGCGGGGTCGGCCCGCTCACCCAGCAGCGCGAACACCACGGCCTGCGCGCCGGCGGGCGTGCGGGCCGCCTGGGCGAGCAGCGGGGGCAGGCCGGCGATCAGCTCGCGGGCCCGCGCGAGGTGCTCGGCGGTGGGCTCGCCGATGAAGCCAAACGCCGGGCTCGACCCGGGGGCGTCGGTGGCCGGGGCCGTCGAGGTCGCGGGCGGTTCGCCTGCCAGCCCCGACACCGCGGCGCCGAGCGGGCGGTGCGGCCCGTCGCGCTCGGGCCGGGCGTGGCGGGGGTCGGCGTCGCGCCAGCGGCCGTCCCACGACGGCAGCAGCCGCGCGATGCGGGTGGGCAGCGGCGGGTGCGTGGCCAGGGCCGCGGTCAGCACCCCGCCGCCGGCCGATCCAAAGAACAGGTGCTGAAACTCACTGGCGTGGGCGGTGCCCAGCCGACTGCCGCGGGCGAAGCCGCCGATCTTCCGCAGCGCGTTCCCGATGCCGTCGGGGTTGCGGGTGTACTGCACCGCCGAGGCGTCGGCCAGGAACTCGCGCTGCCGCGACACCGCGGCCTGGATCAGCCGCGCGAAAAACACGCCCAGCGAGCCGACCGCGTAGAGCAGCGCCCCGGCGATGAAGACCGCCACGACGAAGGCGACCGCCCCGCCGCCGTCGCGGCTGTCCCGGCGGTGGTAGCGGCCGCGGGTGGCGCCGTGGGCGATCCCCCGCATGACGACCGCCCCCACCACGCTGAGGGCCAGGATGCCAAACACCAGCCCGGTCAGCCGCAGGTTCAGCCGCATGTCGCCGTGCAGAATGTGGCTGAACTCGTGGGCGACCACGCCCTGAAGCTCGTCGCGGGTCAGCCGGTGCATGGCCCCGTGGGTCACGCCGATCACCGCGTCGTCCAGCGACCAGCCGGCGGCGAAGGCGTTGATCGCGTCTTCGTCTTCCATCAGCACCACCGCCGGCACCGGGCAGCCGCTGGCGATCGCGATCTCTTCGACGACGTTGAGCAGCCGCCGCGCGTGCGGGTCGGTCGTGTCGGGGTCGATCGGTCTGGCCCCCAGCGAGCGGGCGACCGCCGCCCCGCCGCCGGCGAGCTGCGCGGTTTTGTAGAGCGACCCGCAGGCGATGAGTCCCAGCGTGATGGCCGCCGCCAGGCCGATCGTCTCCCACAGCGGCAGGTGGCCAAGGGACTCGGAGGTCAACGCCGACCCGCGCTCCGCCGCCTGCTGCGTGGCGATCAGCAGCACCGCCCCGCCGGCGAGGGCTGCGACCAGCAGGGTGATGGCCGCCACCGCCAGCGCGAACAGCCAGACGAGCCGGCGGGAGCCCTTGCGGGCGGCGTCCTGGTGTTCGAAGAAGTCCATGGTTGGAAGTACGAAGTTCGAAGTTTGAAGTACGAAGTGAAGAGTGGATCCCGGAACTCGCGGGGATGCACCCGATGGCTGGGTATCTGGTGGGGCAGACGTTGCCGCCGGAGCGGACGGGGCATCCCCTGACTCGTCCGCCGCGCCGCTCTGACTTCGAACTTCGCGCTTCGAACTTCGTACTTGGAAATCACTGCCCCGCCGACGCCGCGAAGTCGATCTTCGGCGGGTCTTTCTGGCTGGCTTCTTCCAGCTCGAAATACGCCGCGTCTTCAAAGCCCAAAATGTTGGCCAGGATCACCGGCGGGAAGGCCTCGCGGTAGTTCTTGTAGGTCAGCACGCTGTCGTTGTACGCCTGCCGCGAAAACGCGACCTTGTTCTCGGTGCTGGTCAGCTCTTCGCTCAGCTGCATCATCGTCTCGTTGCTCTTGAGCTCGGGGTAGTCCTCAGCCACGGCCATCAGCCGGCCCAGCGAGGACGTCAGCGCGCCGTCGGCCTTCTGCAGCCGAGCCATGGCCGGCTTGTCGGTCGGGTCGCCCGCGACGTGGATCTGGGCCTGCGTGGCCTGGGCCCGGGCCTGCATGACCGCCTCCAGCGTGCCGCGCTCGTGGCCCAGGAAGGCCTTGGCCGTCTCGACCAGGTTGGGGATCAGGTCGTAGCGTCGCTTCAGCTGCACGTCGATCTGCGCGAAGGCGTTCTTGTAGCGGTTGCGCTTACTCACCAGCTTGTTGAACACGCCGATGCCCCAGAGCAGGGCGACGACGGGCACGACGAGAAGGACGAGGAGGATGACAGGCTGTATCCATCCGATCTGGCCGAGGGCGAGGGTGGGGGGGGGCAGGAAGAGCATGGTTTGATTCCAGGAGGCGGGATGGGGGACCGGCACGCATAGTCCCAGAACGGTGGCGCTGCGTAAAGACGGATCCCGCGACCCTCACGATGGAACCAAGGCAGGAAACGCGAAGCACGCAAAGCACGCGAAGCACGCGAAGCAAGGCAACCGTTGGCACGGATTCGTCAATCGCCGAAGGAACCGACCTCGCGCTCGGGGAGGTGTCGCGGTGCCGCTTGCGTCTTCCTTTGCGAACTTTGCGCCCTTCGCGCTCTTTGCGAACCCTGACTTGGATGGCACGAATCGCCGTTTAACCCGTGACCGCGCCCGGCCTCACCGCAGGATCGCCGCGATCTCGTCGCGCAGCGTCTCGGCCGCGGCCCGCACCGCGTCGATCCAGTCGCCGCCACCCGTCGGCGCATAGATCACCGAGCGGCTGGCGGTGATCAGGGCGCCGGTGCCGTCGGGGTTGAAGCACGCCCGCACGTCGTCGGCCCCGCCGCCCTGGGCGCCGTAGCCGGGGACCAGGAAGATCTGCTTCGGCATCCGCTTCCGCAGCGCGACCGCGTCGGCGGGCTTGGTGGCGCCGACCACGGCGCCCAGCAGCGAGTAGCCGCGCTCGCCGACGCATCGCTCGCCCAGGTCGGCGACCTGATCGGCCACGGCCTCGGCCACGGTGCGGCCGTCGTCCAGTTTCAGGCCCTGCAGCGCGTCGCCGCCGGGGTTGCTGGTGCGGACCAGGGCGAACAGGCCGGCGCCCTCGGCCTCGGCCGCGTCGAAAAAGGGCTCAATGCCGTCGGTGCCCAGGTAGCTGTTGACGGTGAGGAAGTCGCCGCCGCGCCAAGTGTCACCCCCGGTGATGAGGCCCGCGGCGTAGTGGGCGCTGCTGGTGCCGATGTCGCCGCGCTTGGCGTCGGTCACCACGCACAGGCCGTGGTGAATGGCGGCGGCGACGACGCGCTCGTAGGCGGCGTAGCCGGCCGAGCCGTAGCGCTCGAAGCAGGCGATCTGCGGCTTGACCGCGGGCACCACGTCTTTGACCGCGTCCAGCACGCCGTAGCTGAACACCTCGATGGCGTCGACCGGTTGGGCGTACGCTTCGCGGACGGCGGCGGGCAGCTTCTCCAGCACGGGGTCGAGGCCGACGCAGACGGGGGCGCCCTTCGTGTCGCAGGCGGAGAGGAGGCGGTCGGCGGCGTGGTGCATGGGCCACAGCGTAACGCGGGGCCGGTAGCGGGCGGGGTGAGTCGCCTCGGTGCATTGACTTGTGCGACCCACGACCGCACGCGTCCGAGCGGCCTGGGGTGCCACGGCCTTCAGGCCGTGCGGGGCCGCGGCGGGCACGGCCTGAAGGCCGTGGCACCCGGCGGGTCAGCGCGGCGGCGTTTGAAGCAGCGTCGCCGGGTCCGCCCCGCCCGCGGCGTGGGCGTCGTACAGCTCGCGCAGCCGGCGGTGTCGCGTGGCAAACAAGAGCCGCAGCTCACGCCGCACCACGCGGTTGACCAGTCCGGCGAGCGGCCCGCCCGGCGGGCGGTAGCGGATCACGTCGCCCATCGCGGTGCCGCCGTTGACCGGGTCGAAGGTGTGCGTGTGTTCGAAGAACGCGTACGGGCCCCTCGCCTGCACGTCGACGAATGAGCGGGGGTGGTCGAGCGCGGTGATGAGCGTGCGCCAGAACACGGGCACCCCACGCAGCCGCAGGCGGTAGTCGTAGGTTGCACCCGCGGCGACCGGTCGGGCATCGGGCGTGAGCGCGTGAAATCGGACGAATCGGGGAAGGACGTGGTTCATGTGGCGGCAGTCGCCCACGAACCGCCACAGCGTTTCGGGATCGACCGGCAGCCACTGCGCCGCGGTGAGCACGCGGTCGCGGCCGTCGCGGGTGAAGCCGATTCTTCCCCCGGGTGTGGACGCGCCGCCGCCCGCCGTCACGCCGCCGCCCCGCCGCGGTACTTGTCTGAGTCACCGCCTCCGCGGGACTTGTCTGAGTCACCGCCTCCGCGGGACTTGTCTGAGTCACCGCCTCCGCGGTGATGGCGCCACGCCGCCACCAGCATGAGGGTGAACGGCACCCACCAGATCAGGTCGTTGGTGGGGATGGTCACGCCGAACGCGGGGTTGAGGTTCTGCCGGATGAAGGCGCCGTCCACGTAGCCCACGGGCCCGGCGATCTTGCCCAGCAGGCCGACCAAGACGATGGGCCAGTGCACCAGCGGGTTGCGGGCGGCGCAGGCGTAGCCGATGCCGTAGACCCCGACGATCATGCCCACGCACTGCCAGATGCTGGGGTGCACCGGGCGATCCATGCCCACCAGATCAAAAAAGTGGTTCGGGAACAGCACCACCCACGCGCCCCAGACCAGGTTGTACGCCGCGGCGGCAATCAGCACCCACGCCATCCAGCGGGGGAAGGCGGGCGTCGTCGAATTGGTGGAGGGAGTGTGCACGGCCGGAGCGTAGGTCAGGCATACCTGCCTGACACGGGATGTTGTGATCCGAGTCCGGCGCGTCAATCAACCTTCGGCGTGTTCGTGTTTCGCACCCGTGTCAGGCAGGTATGCCTGACCTACGAACCTCAGCCCTTTATGCGGCATACTGGTGGACACCCGCCCCGCCCCGGAGCCCGACATGCGACTGCCCGCTTCGCCCGCCACCGCCCGCGTCCTGGCCCTGCTGTGCGCCGGCCTCGCGATCGCCCCGCCCGCCGCCGCCGGCGACGGCCCGCCCCTGGTCAACGCGGGCCCGCCCGTGGTCCCGGCCGAGGTGGAACGCGGCGGCGTGAGCGTGCGCATCCACCCGAACCAGATCGGCATCGACAGGTCGCGACGCTTCGACGAGCAGGGCCGCACCCAGCAGCTGAACAACCGCATGTCGATGTACTTCCAGGTCGCGATCACGTCCGAGCGGACGGTGCTGGCCTACCGCGACCTGGGGGTGGACCGCCTGCGCGACGGCTGGGACCGCGAGCTGACGCTGCCCGACGAGTCCAACCGGGGGCGCAACGGCTGGACCACGATCCAGCCCAACCGCCACCGCGGGCAGAACGACGCGGCCACCCAGTTTTCTTTCGGTTTCAACACCGAAGCGCCCGGCGCCGACGTGCGCGTGCTGTCGGAGGTCGGCGGGCGGATCGGGCTGCGGGTCGCCGAGGGCGAGCTGCGGGCCATCCGGCTGGCCCCGCTGGGCGACTACCTGGGCAAGCGGCTGCGGGTCCGCGACATGGGCGACGTGCGGCTGATGGTGGGGCGCAACAACGAGCGCGGCGAGGCGGGGGTGCAGCTGTCGCTGCCCGCCGAGCGGATGCCGCAGATCCGCGAGGTGCGCTTCTTTAGCGCCGAAGGGCGCGGGTTGCCCGGCGGCGATTCGTCGTGGCAGCGACGCCAGGGCGGCACCGAAACCCGGGTGTACCGGGCGGCGCCCCCGGACACCGCGACCATGGAGATCCGGGTGTACCCCGGCGTGGAAGAGCTGAATCTGCCGTGGACGGTGCGCGACGTGCCGCTGCCCGCACCCGCCGACGCCGGGCCGGCCGAAGAGCTGGCGCTCGACACCCAGCCGCTGGGCGGCGGGCCGCAGATCCCGGGGCTGGACGTGGAGGTGGAGGAGTGATCGTTGCCGTGTCGTCCTCGGCGGTCGTGGAGGTGCTTGAAAACGTTGCCCGACGTGAACCGCTCCTCTCTCCCGACCGCCTGCGTCCGATGTCTTCCTCAACGCCCTCATCCGGTTCGCGACGCTCGCGAGTTGAGTCGGGGGCGCGATCGATACCGAGAACGGCTCCATCCTCGACCCGAGGCTTCATACCCTGCACCGAGACCGGATGAGTTCGCAGAGGAAGGCAACGCACGGCGCGCGTCGCTCCCAACCGTCTCCGTCCGGTGTCTTCCTTACTTGATCGCTTCCAGCGCCGCCAGCGCCCGCTCGCGGCCCTTCTTGTGCTCGATGATCGGCTCGGGGTACGTCTCGCCCAGCGTCACACCGGCCTTCGTCAGCACCGCGTCGCTCGCTTCCCACGGCTTGTGCAGCAACTTGTCGGGCAGGTCGGCCAGCTCCGGCACCCAGCGGCGGACGTAGCCGCCGTCGGCGTCGAACTTCTCGCCCTGCAGGATCGGGTTGAACACCCGGAAGTAGGGGCTGGCGTCGGCGCCGCAGCCGCCAATCCACTGCCAGCCCAGGGTGTTGCTGGCCAGGTCGGCATCCACGAGCGTGTCTTCGAACCAGGCCGCGCCCTCGGTCCAGCTGATGAGCAGGTGCTTGACCAGCAGGCTGCCGACGATCATGCGCACGCGGTTGTGCATCCAGCCCGTGGCGTAGAGCTGCCGAATGCCGGCGTCGACGATGGGGTAGCCCGTCTGGCCGCGTTGCCAGCGTTTCAGTTGATCCGCGTCATCGCGCCAGGGAAACGCCGCGTACTTGGGTTTCAGCGGCTGCTCGGGCGTGTGCGGGAAGTGGAAGAGCACGTGGTAGGCGAACTCGCGCCAGCCGATCTCGCTGAGGAAGGTCCAGACGTGGTCCTTCTCCGTGCCATTGAGCCTGCGTCGCTTGTCGGCCATGAACTTCAGCGCGGCGTGCCACACTTGGCGCGGCCCGATCTCGCCGTGGTGCAGGTGCGGGCTCAGCCGCGAGGTGCCCTCGATGGCGGGCCGATCGCGGCCGTCGCCGTAGGCCTTCGCGGCGTCGTCGAAGAAGGCGTCCAGCCGTGCGGCGGCCCCGGCCTCGCCGGGGGTCCACACTTCGGCCAGGCCGTCCTTCCAGTCGCGCGTCGGTTCGAGGCCGAGCGTGACAAGCTTCGTTGACGTGGGCCACTTGGGCGGCGCGGCGAGCGTGTCGGGCGCCGGTCGCGCGGCGCTGGGCTCGGGCAGGCTCTTGATGTTCTTCCAGAACGGTGTGAACACCTGGTAGGGCGTGCCTCCCCCGGTCTTGATCTGCCAGGGCTCAAACAACAGGTGGCTGTTGTGGCTCACGGCTTCGACGTCGCACTCGTGACGCAGCCACTGCTTGATCTGCTTGTCGCGTTCGATGACCGCCGGTTCGTAGCGGCGGTTCCAGACGACGGCGCCGGCTTTTGTTTTGGTGACCAGGTCGCCGAGCGCGTCCCGGGTCGGGCCTTCACGCAGAATCAGCCGCGAGCCGAGGCTTTCGAGATCAGACGCCAGGGCTTTGAGTGAATGATGAAGCCACCAGCGCCGCGCGCCGCCGGGCGCGGCGTGGCCCTCTTCATCCGGAGCGTAGATGAAGACCGGGACCACCGCCCCGCCGCGCTCCACCGCGTCGAGCAGCGCGGGGTTGTCGGTCAGGCGCAGGTCCTGGCGGAACCAGACGATGGTGGCGGGTTTCCGCATGGGCGGAGTCTAGGCGTTGAAAACCGTGATTAAGCACAGAGGTTCAGAGAACACAGAGCAGACGCAAGCGGCATCCGCGCCTTTCTGCCTTGCTCTGTGTTCTCTGAAGCTCTGTGTTTCAATTCCCCATTCTGCGAAGACGGACAAGACGCGACTCAAAACTTCCCCAACAACTCGCGCAACGCCGTCTCAAGGTGAGGCTGTTTGAATACGAAGCCGTACTGCTGCAGCACCGACGGCTCGGCGCGTTGGCCCTGAAACAGCAGCTCGTCGACCATCTCCCCGAAGGCCACCCGCATGAGCTTGCGCGGGGCGGGGATCAGTGTGGGGCGACGCAGCACGCGTCCCAGGGTTTTGGTGAACTCGGCGTTGGTCACCGGCTCGGGAGCGGTGAGGTTGACCGGCCCGCGGATCGAATCGTCGAGCATGCAGCGGTACATCGCACGCAGCTGGTCGTCGAGGGTGATCCACGGCAGGTACTGCGTCCCTTTGCCCAGCCGCCCGCCCACGCCGAGTTTGAAAGCCGGCAGCATTTGCTTGAGTGCCCCCGCTCGCGGGCTGAGCACCACGCCGGTGCGCAGCAGCACGGTGCGGATGCCCAGTTCGGCGGCCGGCGCGGCGGCCGCTTCCCACTCGCGGCACACCGTGGCGAGGAAGCCCTCGCCCGGCCCCGACGCCTCGGACAACGGGTCGTCGCCGCCGTCGCCGTAGTAACCCACGGCCGAGCCGGACAGCAGCACCCGCGGCCGCTCGCGGTCCGGCATCCGAGACAGCGCCTCGATCAGCAGCCGCGTGCGGTCGACGCGGCTGCGGCGGATGCGGCTGCGGGTGTCGTCGTCCCAGCGCTGCGCAATCGGCTCGCCGGCCAGGTGCACCAGAACGTCGCACCCGCGCACCGGGTCCAGGTCGAAGGTCAGCCCGTCGCGTCGGGCGACGGGCCGCACCGTGTGGCCGCCGCAGCCGAGGTAGCCCGACAGGGCCGAGCCGATCATGCCGCCGGCCCCGGTGACCGCGACGTTCAGGCGGCGCTGGCCCGCCAGCGTGGCGTGGTCCACCAGGTCGGCGAACAGTGTGGCGTGGCGGTGGTCGAACATTGCGTGGATCTGCCGCTTCATGAACAGCGCGTGGGCGATGACGCCCAGCGGGCCGAATGGCAGGCGGTACTGGATACGGTCGCGCATCAAACACTCGCCGGCGCTGCCCGAGGGCAGCGCGCGGGGGTCGTCGGTGGCCGTCGCGGGGGCGGGCTCAAACCGGTGGGTGTGGACCCACTTGGGGAAGGGCCCGCGGGCCTGGCGGTCCTTGAACTGCACGCCGTCGATAAAGTCTTCGTGGATCGCCACCCACTTGCGGGGCCAGGGCGCGACGACCCGCAGCATGACCTTCTCGCCGTCGCGCACGCCCTCGAAGGCGAGCAGTCTGGTCGGGTCCCAGGGCGGGGTCAGCCGCTCGAAAGCGCCCGGGTGCAGGTGCCAGTCGAAGGCCTTGCGGGCGGGCACCGGCAGGCGGGTGACTTTCTCAAACGTCCGGTTGAACATCGTCGTGTCGTCGGGGGCGGGTGGCGCGAGAAGATTTCGGGTGAGTCAGGCCGATCGCAAGAGTTTACGCGAACCACGGCCCCCACCACCCGGCGCAACGCCTTCTCGCGCCCCCCACCCCGACGACACTTCTCTGTGAGCGCTATGCTTCCTGCGTGCCCGTTGCCGCTCGACAGCTTGTGCCGGAGGTGATGGACGACCCGGGGCTGGCCGCGGACCTGCACGAGCAGGCGCTCGACGGGCTGCGGCGGCTCAACGCGGTGTCGCGCAGCGCGGCGACGGTGTGGCCCATGGTCCGGGACGCGGGGCGGCGGCTGGACCGGCCGGTGCGCGTGCTGGACCTGGCGTGCGGGGGGGGCGACGTGCTGATCGAGCTGCGCCGCCGGGCCCGCGCCGCGGGGATGGAGGTGCGGCTGACCGGCGTGGACGTGAGCCCCGTGGCCCTGGACTACGCGGCCCGCACGGCGGGCTCGGCCGGCACCGGCGGCACGATCCACTGGGTGCGTGGCGACGTGCTGGACCCCGTCGATACGCAGGGCGGGAGTTGCGACTGCTTCGACGTCGTGATGAGCAACCTCTTCCTGCATCACCTGACCGAAGACGAATCGGTCACGGTCCTTGGCGCCATGCGTGACGCCGCCGCGCCCGGCGGCCGGGTGCTGGTGAACGACCTGTGCCGGTCGACGCTCACCCGGGCCCTGGTGGGCCTGGGTTGCCGCGTGCTGTCGCGCAGCCCGGTGGTGCACGTGGACGGGCCGCGGTCGGCCCGCGCCGCCTGGACGGCGGCCGAACTGCGGGGGCTGGCGGAACGCGCGGGCCTGACCCGCGCCGCGGTGAAGCGCCGCCTGCCCTGCCGCATGCTGCTGGACTGGAGGCGTCTGTGAGCCGCGGCGGGTCTGACACCTACGACGCGGTGGTGATCGGCGCGGGGCCCGCGGGCGGCATCGCGGCCCTGGGGCTGGCCCGGGCGGGGCACCACGTGCTGCTGGTCGACAAGCAACGCTTTCCGCGGCCCAAGGTCTGCGGTTGCTGCCTGAACGCCCCGGCGCTGGCCACGCTGCGCGACGCCGGGCTGTCTGAAGCTGTGGCCGCCCTGCGTCCGCGGAGGGTCAACGGGCTGGTGATGCGGGCCGGCGCGCGTGTGGTGCGGCTGCCCCTGCCCGCGGGGGCGGCGCTCAGCCGGCCGGCCCTGGACGGCATGATCGTGGACGCCGCGGCGGTGGCGGGGGCTGTCTTCCGCGACGGCGTGTCGGCACGGGTCGTGCCGGGCGGCGACGCGGAGGCGTGGCGTCGCGTGGTCCTGAACACCGAGACCATCCGCACGCGGTGTGTCGTGGTCGCCGACGGCCTGGCCGGCACCGCCCTGCGCGGCTGGCCCGACTGGGCCTCGGCCGCCCGCCCCGACGCGCGGGTGGGCCTCGGCGTGCACCTGCCGGCGGACCACGTGCTGGCGGAGGTGCTTCGGGACCAGGCGGTCACCATGCTGTGCGGGCGGCGGGGTTATCTCGGCCTGGTCCGTCTGGAGCACGGCGGCATCGACCTCGCGGCGGCGGCCGACCGCGACGCGCTCAAGACCTGCGGCGGCGCGGCGGCGCTGGCCCGCTCAATCGCGGCGGACGTGGGGGTGAGGTTTGACGACGCCCACGCGTGGCCCTGGCGCGTCACGCCGCCGCTGACCCGCACCCGCCGCCGGCTCGCCACGCGCGGGCTTTTCGTGGTCGGGGACGCCGCGGGCTACGTCGAGCCGTTCACCGGCGAGGGCATGGCGTGGGCCCTGGCCGGCGGCGTCGCGGTGGTGCCGCACGCGGCGGCGGCGATCGACGACGCCCGGGCGGCCGATCCCGCCGCCTGGACCACCACCCACCGCCGCGTGGTCGCCCGCCGCCAGCGACGCTGCCGCGCCGTGGCCGCGCTGCTGCGCCGGCCGCGGCTCACCCGCCTGGCCGTCGGTGTGCTTGCGGTCACGCCCGGGCTGGCCGCGCCGCTGGTTCCCCGCGCAGCGCGCCGCCGCGCCGGGGTGGCGGCATGAGTCTGCTGCTCGAAGGGCTGGGCACCGCGTTGCCCGGCGACCCCGTCCCCCAGGCCCGGTTTGCGGAGATCGCCTCGCCGTGCTGCGCCACCACCCCGGCCCAGGCGCGGCTGCTGCCCACGCTCTACCGGCGCACCCGCGTGGCGACGCGTCACTCGGTGTTGAACAACGCCGCGTCGGGCGCTTCCCTGGAGGCGTTCTACGGCCCGCCCCCCGAGCACGACTCGGGCGGGGGCCCGTCGATCACCCGGCGGATGCGGGCCTACGAAACGCTCGCCCCGCCGCTCGCCGCGCGGGCGGCGGCCGCCGCGCTGTCTGACGCGGGCCGCGACCCCGCCGACATCGACCACCTGGTCACCGTCTCCTGCACCGGCTTTGCCGCGCCGGGTACCGGTATCGCGTTGATCGACCTGCTGGGCCTGCCCGCCACCGTCGGTCGCACCGACATCGGTTTCATGGGTTGTCACGGTGCGATGAACGGGCTGCGGGCCGCCCACGGACTGGCCCGCCTCGGCGGCGGCGGCTCGGTGCTGATGGTCTGCGTCGAGCTCTGCTCGCTGCACTTCGCCTACGGCTGGGAGCCGCAGCGCATCGTGGCCAACGCGCTGTTCGGTGACGGCGCCGCGGCGGTCGTTGGCCGCCACGCGTCGGACGCCGACCCCGACGCCCCGCGGGTCGTCGATCACGCGTCGGTGCTGCTGCCCGAGGGCCGCGACGACATGACCTGGTATGTGCGCGACCACGGTTTTGAGATGGCGTTGTCGCCCACCGTGCCCGACACCATCGGCGCACGGCTGCGGCCGTGGCTGGAGCCCTGGCTCGCCCGCCAGGGCCTGGCTCCCGGCGACGTGGGCGGCTGGGCCATCCACCCCGGCGGCCCCCGCGTGATCGACGCCACCGAGCAGGCGATGGGCCTCGGCCCCACCGCCGGCGACCCCGCCCGCGGCGTGCTGGCCGACATCGGCAACGTCTCGTCGGGCACGGTGCTTTTTATCGTCGAGCGGCTGCGCGCCGCCGCCGTGCCGCGACCTTGGGTCACGCTCGCGTTCGGGCCGGGGCTGACGGCCGAGGCCGCGCTGATCCGCTAGCCCATCGGACGGACGTTCGAGCGGAACTGATCCCCCTCACGCCCCCCGCGCCAACAACATGTCAAACACCACGCGCTGCACCCCCGCCGCCAGCTCCTTGCTGTTCAGGTACTGCATCATCTGCTCGCGGTGGGCCTCGCCGCTCGCCATCACCGCGTCGTCCATGGCCCCCGCAAAATCCCCCAGCAGCGCCTGCTCGGGCGCATTGTTCTGGATCTGCTGCATCACCGACGCGTTCTCCCCCACCTTGTCCCGCAGCGTGTACGCGTAGCTGATCAGGTCGCCGTCGGTCAGGTTGTCGGTCACAAACAGCTCGTTCAGCTTCGCGATCAGTTGCGACAGCCAGACCTCCTCCTTGCTCTTCGCCTTGCCCGTGCCCATCGCGTCGCCGGGTTCCAGGCCACCCGCCCCCTCCTTCACCAGCATCAGGTCCTGCTGGCGGATTTTGCTCAGCCGGTAGTGGCTCAGCTCCACGCTGCTCAGGTCGATCGGCTCCTCTTCCGCCGCCTGCTCCCGCAGCATCGGCGCCAGGTGCCGGGCAAACAGGCTCAGCTTCTCCAAGTCCGTGCTGTCATAGTCGACAATCTGCGACATGAAGTCGTAGTACCGCACAAATGACACCAGGTCTGCCTTAAGCACCACCAGCGTGTCCCGGGCCTTCGCCGCGTCCTTCAGATCGTTCTCCGCGTTGGCCAGAAACGTCGCGTCGCCCAAGCTCTTGGCGTGGGCAAACAGCTTCTTCTGCTTCGCCTCCTCGGCCCGGGCCGCGTCATACTGCGCCTTCCACCGCTCGGCCGCCGGCTTCACCACGTTGCCCAGCGCCGCCTGCGACCGGCTCTTGGTGAAGAACACCTCCGCAAACCGCGTCACCTCGTCCCACCGCAGCACGTCGCTCGCCCGCAGCTTCTCAAACAGGTCCCAGATCAGGTTCGGATCCGACACGTCCAGCAGCTGGGCCGTCTGGTAATACTCCTGAAACGCCGCCAGCACCTCGCCCGGCTCGTTGAAGAAGTCCAGCACGTACGTCGCCTCCTTCCCCGGGAAGGTCCGGTTCAGCCGGCTCAGCGTCTGCACACAGTCCACCCCCGCCAGCTTTCTGTCCACGTACATCGCGCACAGCTTGGGCTGGTCAAAACCCGTCTGAAACTTGTTCGCCACGATCATCACGTGGTAGTCCGGCGTGTCGAAGGCCTTCCGCATGTCCCGCCCCTTCAAGCCCGGGTTCATGCCCGCCTCGGTGAACGCCTGCCCCGCCAGGCCTTCGGCGTTCGGGTCGTCCTTGCCAAAGCTCACCTCGCCGCTGAACGCCACCATCGCGTTCAGCTTCGTGTACCCCTGCGCCTTCACGTACGCGTCGAACTGCCGCTTGTACCGCACCGCCTCCTTCCGCGACCCGGTCACCACCATCGCCTTCGCCTGCCCGCCGATCAGGCCCCGCACCACGTCGCGGTAGTGCTCCACGATCACCTTCACCTTCGACGCGATGTTGTAGTCGTGCAGCCGCACCCACCGGTCCAGCCGCACCTTCGCCCGCTTGCCGTCCACCTCCCGGTCGCCCTTCGCCGCCGCCTGGGCCAGCTGCCACGCCACCTTGTACGACGTGTAGTTCTTCAGCACGTCCAGGATGTACCCCTCCTCGATCGCCTGCCGCATGCTGTACACGTCAAACGCTCGCGGCAGGTTGGTCTTGTCCGCCGGCCGCGTGGGGTCGTCGGGCCGGCCAAACAGCTCCAGCGTCTTGGTCTTGGGCGTCGCGGTAAACGCGTAGTAGCTCAGGTTCCCCGTGCGCTTGCGGGCCTCCACCGCCGCCGCCAGCAAGTCCTCCGCCGTGGGCTCGTCCGCATCTTCGTCGCCGTCCCCGTCGTCGCCGCCGCCGTGCTTCGCCAGCACCGCCCGCAGGTCCCCCGCCGTCTTGCCGCTCTGCGACGAGTGCGCCTCGTCCGCAATCACCGCGTACTGCCGGCCCCGCAGGCTCACGTCGTCTGCAATCGCCGCCAGCACGTGCGGAAACGTCTGAATCGTCACGATCACGATCGGCTGGCTGCCGGTCAGCGCCGCCGCCAGCTTTTCGCTCTTGCTGCCGGCGCCCTCCTTGCGGTTGATCTTCCCCACCACGCCTTCTGCGTGCTCAAACTGGTAGATCGTCTCCTGCAGCTGCTCGTCCAGCACCGTCCGGTCGGTCACCACAATCACCGAATCAAACACCTTGCGGTCGTCCCCGTCGTGCAGCTGACTCAGCCGGTGCGCCGTCCACGCGATCGAATTGCTTTTCCCCGACCCCGCCGAGTGCTGCACCAGGTACTTCTGCCCCGGCCCCTCGGCCAGGCTCGCCGCCACCAGCCGGTTCACCAGCCGCCACTGGTGATACCGCGGGAAGATCATCATTTCCTTCCGCGTCTTGCGTCCCTCCCAGTCCTCCTCCTCCTTCACCTCCAGGTGCATGAACCGCCCCAGAATCTGCAGCAGGCTCTCGGGGGCCAGCACCTCCCGCCACAGGTAGCCTGTCGCGTACGCCTGCTCGTCGTCCGGCGTCGGGTTGCCCGCCCCGCCGTCGGGCGTGCCCTTGTTAAACGGCAGAAACCGCGTTTTGCCCCCCGCCAGGCGCGTCGTCATGTACGCCTCGTACTGGCTCACCGCAAAGTGAACCAGCGCACCGCGTTTAAAGGTCAGCAGCGGCTCGGGCTTGTTCGTCGCCGGGTCCTTGGGCAGCCGCGTCGTGCGGTACTGCCGCATGGCATTGCGCACCGCCTGCTTGAACTCGCTCTTCAGCTCCATCGTCGCCACCGGCAGGCCGTTCACAAACAGCACCAGGTCGATCCGCCACGCCTTGGCCTTGGTGCCCGTCGTCGCCAGCTCCTCGGGGGTGGCCCACGGGCTGTACACCACCTCCGGCACCACCCGGCAGATGTTGCCTTCGTAGCGGGCCTTGGTTTCCGGGTTCAGCCCGTGCTCGGGGGCAAACTGGCACAGCGAAAACCGCACCGACCGGTCCTTGATCCCGTGCCGCAGCACGCCGAGGGTGCCGAACGCCCGCAGCGCTTTGTCCGTCGCGTTGGGATCCGCCTTGGCGAGTTGATTGGCCAGCCGGTCGAGGTAAGCGTTCGCGGGGTCGGTGGGATTCAGCCGGGCGAACGCCTCCCACGCGTCGGGCTGGGTTTGCTGCACGTAAGCCAGCGCGTCCTCGGGGTACAGAGCCCGGGCGCGGTCGTACTTGCTCGCCTCGCCCTGCACCCAGCCGCCCGCGGGGCTGCACATGGCGTTGAGGATGTCGGTTTGGAAGGCGGATTCTTTGAAGTCGGCGGTCATAAACGCTCAGTCGGTGTTAGAACGAATGGTCCGGGGACCGTCAGATCGGAAACCACTGGCCGAGCCGGTCTGCCAGACGCAAAAACGCATGGTCTGTGCACCGCTTCAAGCTGATTTTTTCGATTACCTTGCGATAGGTGGCCGCGGACCGAGGTATCCGACAGACTCGCAGCACCGCTTCGATGGCTTCTTTCGGGCGATCGGGTTTGCCGTCCGCGTTGAAACTGAAACCGGCTTCATCGAGCCATTCTCGTATTGTCAGGTTCTGCGACCACCCCAGTTGTGGAACCAACGCGTTGTCTGATCCCCACAACCAGACATCCACCTCGGGATCAATGACGATCGCCTTCGCCCGGCCCTCCCAGGCCGCGGCCAACTGTTCGTCCAGCTGCCGCTCCAGTTCGACGGGCGGCTGCTTTGCACCGGATCCCTCGTAGTCGAAGACGAGCAGGGCGTGTTTGAAACGACGTACCTGCGTGGCCAGCAAGGCCACGCCAGAGGTTCGGGCCCCGCCGTCCTTACCGGGATGGATCGCGGTGTGCACGCTCACAGGTCGGATGTTCAGCGATGCCGGGCGCGACAGACCGGCGGCGAGTACGGCCTCCATACTCTTGTCGGCCGCCAGCACGTAGAGGTCGTTGTTCTCCGGCATCAGCTCAGAATCCCCGCCGCGAACAGCACCCCAAAGTCAGGCTCGCCGGCCCGCCACTCTGCCAGCGCGGGGTGACGGTCGCCGGCGATGATGTCGGTTGCGCCGGTGCCGTCCTTCGCGAAGCAGAGCACGTCGGCCGGATCTAGCATATTAAGCGCTACTGGGCTGTGGGTGGCCAGCAGCACCTGGCCTTCGTAGATGGACGAAAGCGACTCCAGCACCGTCTCGATGGCCCGCGGGTGGATCCCGTTCTCCGGTTCTTCGACCAGGACCACGCCGCCAGGGTCTTCGAGATAGGCCGGGATGGTCAGGGCGAGCAGGCGGAGGGTGCCGTCGGACGCCAGCCACGACGGTACGACGGCACCGCCGCGGTAGTGGATGAAGAGGTAGCGGTGGCGGTCTTCGGGCCGCTCGATGACGGTGATGTCCTCGATGTCCGGCAGCGCGGTCTGGACGTGTTCGATCCAGAGGCGGAAACGGGAATCGTTGGAACTGCGCAGCGAGCCGACCACCCAGGGAAGGTTTGAGCCATCGGGCAGGAAGCTGCGCCCCAGGCCCGGCGGGCTGGGCTGGCGGATCTTCTGGCTGTTGAGGGTTAGCGTCTGGATACCCTTGGCCAGCAGATCACGGAACCACATCGCGGCCACGAAGCTGTCGCGGTCGGCGGGGATGTTGCCCAAGGCTGCGGTTTCGCGGCCGATGCGAAACGACGGGTTGTAGGTCTTCTTTCCGTCGGGCACGTAGTTGGCGTTGCCACCGGGTGTATTGGAAACCAGCATCCGCCGGCCCGCTTTCTTGCGGAGCAGCAGGTTGCTGCGGGCCGGACGAGACCGAGGGAACAGCTCAGCCTGTTCGAGGGCGGGCGCATCGGACGCCTCCATCAACCACAGCGTCTCGCCGTTCAGACCGATCCGGTTAGATTCGGCATCCAGCCCGATTTCGAGGTCGTAGCGGACCAGCGTAAATCGGGAAAACTCGTCGGACATGGCCGTCCGCACCTTGTCGGGCAGCGGGGCTTCTACCGATATTTGAAACGCGTCGCCCTCGCCCATCCAGAGCAGCTTGCGGAAATCACTGCTACGGTTCAGCAGCGTTTCGCCCACTTTACCGCCGCTGCGGACGAGATCGCCGAGCAGGGCGAGAACGTCGAGGAAGGTGGTCTTGCCGCTGGCGTTGGGTCCGACCAGCGTGGCGAAGCGCCCGAGTTGCTGATCGATGTCGTGGAGGCAGCGGAAACGGAGGGCCTGGATACGACTAAACATTTTCCGATGGTCCCAAAGGTTGGCGGTAAGGGCAAGCGGGCGGGGTTCGCGGCGGTGGTCAGACGTGATCTATCTCGATGAGATCGATGAACTCGAAGGCGATGGTGCCGAGCTGGTCGAGGGTGAGTCAGTACCCGCCACTCCGCGGGAACCCCTTACGAAGCCACCCCCGCCGCCGAGCGATCCCACTGGCGGACGTCGATTTTGCCGGTGACGGCGGCGGAGATGAGGGCGGAGCGGCGTTCTTGGAGGAGGTCGATCTGCGTCTGGCAACGATCCTGCAAATCTCCATACTTGAGACGCTCAGCCTCGACGAACTCAACAATACTCTCCTGCTCGTCAACTGGCGGTATCGGTATTGAAAGGTATTTGACCGTCCCACAGTTAAGGTGAGGGTGTAGTGCTCCAGTCTGAATGCTCTTAAGCACGTTCACGCCATAGTCTGAGTTGAGACACCAAGCAAGGTAGGGACCTGTCACGACCTCTTGAATTGTGGCGATCACAATTAACGCGTGGCAGTTCGCGCCAGCCAACCGATCGGGAACACATGCCGATTGCCCTACGTCTCCGGTTTGCACGACTAGTACGTCGCCAGCCCGGAGAATTGACTTCTGCTTAGTTTCACTCCACTCCGCTGTGACGTAGTAGGTTGGCGTAAAACGCACACGATTGTCTTTAATATGGAGGGACTGAATGTACTTGACGCCTTCATCCACAAACAACCCGCGAGTCGGTCCAACATATCCATTCGTAATCTTTGACGAAAACTTGTTGATTCTCGCAACCTCCCAATGCTCCGGCACCTGCCCCAGCCACTCCACGCCGGAATCCCGCAGTTTGACATCCGGATTCAGGCCGCGGGTCACGGCGTGACTGATCACGGCCTGCCGCTTCTCCTTCAGCAACGCGATCAGCTCCTGCTGCCGGGCAATCAACGCATCAATCTTCGCCGTCTCGTGGTCAAGGAAGGCGGCGATTTGGATTGCCTCCCTTTCGCTCGGACATGGAACCGTCAGGTTCTGAATGGAACCCATACTCAGATTGTTCTGCGTGTTGGCATTACTAAACACAAGACACTGAGCCTGCGTTCCACAGGACTGTATTACGTAGTAGATAAATCTTCCATATGAGTCGGAGCGAGGCCGGATCACGGCTAAAGGCGACCACACATTGAACTCAACATCGGTTCGAACGTGCGCAACTTTGCCAACCGACGCCGCCTTACCAAGCAAAACATCCCCCTTCCTGGGGCGACATTTCTTCGCGAATCGCTCATGGTCCTCGACTGAGATAAACCGACAACCCTCAAAAACCAGTTCGTTGTCCTGAATACCATCGACTGAGAAGAATGGAACACCACTCTCAGTGAAGACCGGAGTCTCGTGAGGACCATCTTGAACTCGACCTTCGGTCAAGTGTTTCAGAGAGATTGCCTGCCATCCGACCGGCAGATCAGGAAGCCACGGTTGACCCGTACCGAAAAAATTGGGGTAGGGCTTGTAACGAAAGTCACTCACGCCCGCACCTCCGCCAGCATCCCCATGATCTCCGCACTCAGTTCCTCCAGATCCGCGTCGATCTCCGCCAGGCCGCGTGGGGGCTCGTATTCGTAGAAGTGCCGATTGAACGGGATCTCGTAGCCCACCTGCCCCACCTGCTTGTCGCCGCTGCTCTTGTCGCTGTTCCAGTCGATTTTCCCCTTGTCGATCCACGCGTCGGGCACGTGGGGGGCGACCTCCCTGGCGAAGTAGGCCTCGTTCACCGCGTCCACGTTCACCCCGCGGGCGGTCTCGGCGGTCAGGGGCACGTCTTCGGTGTCGCGTAGCTGGGTGTCGGGGTCAAAGGTCACGGTCTTTCCCCGGTAGGCAAATGTGCCGTACTGCGGGTCGGGGCCTTCGTCCTTGAGCACTTTCTTGATCACCGGCTCGGCGTCGGGGTCGGCCCAGCTTACGGCGGCGATCAGCTGCTTCTTGTCCTTGGCGTCCAGCTTGATCTCCGCGGCCTTCATGGCCTTCTTCAGCTTCGCCGCAAAGGTGTTGAAGTCGCGCGTCTCGCTTGTGCCCAACGCCGCCTGCAGCATGGTCGCGTGCCCCAGCAGGTCGCGCTGCCTGCGCCACGTCGCGGGCTTCAGCAGCTCCTTGATTTGCTTCACTTTCAGGCTCCCGAAGTCGGCCTTGACTAGCGCCCGCACCTCGGTGGCCACGTCGTCCAGATCGCCGTAGGTTGCGTCGGTCCAGCCGGTTCCGTGGGCTTCGTACACCGCCCGCATCGGCGCGTTCAGGGCGCCGGTGGCATAACGCAGCTCGGCCAGCCGCTCGTCGGTCATCGCGGCCGACAGCCGCAGCGGCCGCTCGACGCTGATCCGCCGGTAGCCGAACGCGTGGTAGGCGAAAATCTTGCTGCCGAAGGTCTTCTTCACGGCCTTCTTCTTGCTCGCCGCCGGGCGCCCGCGACCGCCGGCCTTGTGCGGTTCTTCCTCCGCGTCCAGCGCGTACGGCTCGATTGCCTCAAACCCGCCAAACGCCCGGGTGATCAGCGCGATGCCGGCGTCGCCCAGCTGCTGCCGCTTGCTGCCCAGGCTCTTGCGCATCTTCTCGTAAAGGTGTACGCCGTTGATCAGCTGCACCTTGCCTTTGCGCTCCGCCGACTTCTTGTTGCTTAAGACCCACACGTAGGTGGCGATGCCGGTGTTGTAGAACATGTCCGTGGGCAGGGCCACGATGGCTTCCAGCAGGTCGCTCTCCAGCACGTGCCGCCGGATCTCGCTCTCCCCGCTGCCCGCACCGCCGGTGAAAAGCGGCGAGCCGTTGAGGATGATACCGATCCGCCCGCCCGGCTTCTCCTGGTCGCCGGCTCGGTAGTCCCGCATCTTCTGCAGCAGGTGCATGAGAAACAGCAGCGACCCGTCGCTGACCCGCGGCAGGCCGGGGCCGAAGCGCCCGTCAAACCCCTTCACCGCGTGCTCGTCGCGGATCGTGCCCTCCACCTTCTTCCAGTCCACCCCGAACGGCGGATTAGAAAGCATGTAGTCAAACCGCTCGCCGGCCAGCTGGTCCTGGCTCAGCGTGTTGCCCAGCTTGATGCGGTCCACCGCCTGGCCCTTGATGAGCATGTCGCCCTTGCAGATGGCGTAGCTTTCGGGGTTCAGCTCCTGCCCGAAGGCCCGCATGACCGCGTCGGGGTTCAGCTCGTGGACGTACTCCATGCCGCTGGACAGAAACCCGCCCGTGCCCGCCGTGGGGTCGTAGATCGTGCGGATGATGCCGGGATCCCGCAACGCCTCGTCGTCCTCCATGAACACCAGCGCCGTGGTCAGACGCACGATGTCACGCGGGGTGAAGTGTTCTCCCGCGGTGTCGTTCGCGCTCTCGGCAAAGCGCCGGATGAGTTCTTCAAACACCAGCCCCATGTCGTGGTTGCTGATGGCCTCGGGCGACAGGTCGGCCTGCTTCACCCGCTGGACGACCTGGTAGAGCAGGTTCTTCTCGTTCAGGTCGCCCACGTATTCGGGGAACTTGAAGTGCTCGAAGATCTCCCGCGCGTCCGCCGAGAAGGCGTGCACGTACGCCAACAGGTTGTCCGCGATGTCCGCCGACCCCAGCGACCCCAGGTCCAGCGGCGACACGTTGTAGAACGACTGATCCGCCGCCTTCAGCAGAAACTTCTCCCGCGCGTCCTCCTCCAGCCCCCTCATGGCGTCCAGCTTCTTCACCTGCGCCAGCACCGCCGGCTTGGTCGCCTCCAGCACGCACTCCAGCCGCCGCAGAATCGTGAACGGCAGGATGATCCGCCCGTACAACGCCTGCTTGTAGTCCCCCCGCAGCAGGTCCGCCAGAGACCAGATGTAGGACGCCATCGACGCGGGGGTTTCGGCCATAACCGGTTACTGTATCGGCCCCCTTCCCGACGGCACTCCCCGGATCAGCCGCCATGCCCCTCGAATGCGCCGTCTGGCGAATCGACCGGGACCGCGTCTACCGGTTGGACACGTCGTTCAGCTTCCAGTCGTAGTCGATGAACCCCGCGATCGTCTCGGGCTCGACGCCCAGGCGCTCGGCCGCGTACGCCTTCGGGTCGCCGAAGTCGCCGCCGTACCAGTCGAAGAGCGGCGTCACCTTCACCGCCCCGCCGTCGCGGACCGCGTACCGCGGGTGGTCGAAGTTCAGCACGTACGCTTCCTGGCTGGCCAGCTGGGCTTCGAGCCGATCGGGTCGGTAGGCCTCGGCCCGCAGCGGCGGACACGAGTAAGCGGCGCAGACCAGGGCCCAGTGGATCCGCGGTTCGTTGAACACCGGCCGGATCAATTCGTGCTCGATCTGATTCAGCGAGACCGCACGGCCCGCCAGCTTCCACCGCTTCACGTCCCAGGGCTTGCCGCCTTCCAGATCCATGATCGACGCGGGCAGATCTCCGCCCCCCGCCGCGTCGACGATGAGTTTGAGGGTGAACGCGTTGTAGGCGTTGATGAGGTGGGCGAGCCGATGGGCCGCCGGGGCTTCGTCCGCGGGGCCGGTCTCGGCCAGCGACCGCACGTAGGTGTCGAGCGCCGCGGGCTCGGCCGCGAGCGCGGCGTAGTCCACGAACCCCGCGTCGTCCACGTGGTCGTGGAGCAGCTGGTCGTAGCCGCCGAGCGCGTCATCGGTCGCGGGCGCGGCGTGAGAACCGCTGGCGAGCAGCACGGTCAGGATCAGCAGAAGGGTAAAACGCATCACATCGCCTTTCGTAGGGTGGGTCGAGGCTTTGCGGACCCACCGTGGTCCGATGCCGCGGGGCCTTCGGCGTCGCGTTTGGTGGACATCCGCCGCCGCGGTACGGTGGGTCCGCCGAGCCTTGACCCACCCTACGATAGCGCCATGAGCGACGAGCTGACCGTGCAATCCGACCCCCGCAAGTCGCGCCCCTTCGAGGTCGTCAGCGAGTTCACGCCCACCGGCGACCAGCCCGGCGCGATCAAGGCGATGACCGCGCGGCTGCGGTCGGGCGAGAAGTTCAGCACCCTGCTGGGCGCCACGGGCACCGGCAAGACCTTCACGATGGCCCACACCATCGCCGAGATCGGCAAGCCCACGCTGGTACTCAGCCACAACAAGACGCTCGCGGCCCAGCTGTACGAGGAGTTCAAGGAGCTGCTGCCGAACAACGCGGTCAGCTACTTCGTCAGCTACTACGACTACTACCAGCCCGAGGCGTATATTCCCGCCCGGGACATCTACATCGAGAAGGATTCGTCGCGCAACGACGACCTGGACCGGCTGCGCATGGCCGCGTCGACCAACCTGGTCTCACGCCGAGACGTGGTGGTGGTCGCCAGCGTGTCGTGCATCTTCGGCCTGGGCTCGCCCAAGGAGTACAAAGAGTCGGTGGTGCAGGTCTGCGTGGGCGACGTGATCGACCGGCAGGCCCTGCTTAAGAAGTTCGCCGCGTTGCAGTACACGCGCGGCGAATACGACTTGAAGCGTGGCACCTTCCGCGTGCGGGGCGACGTGATCGAGATCATCCCGGCGGCTGAGGAGTACGCCTACCGCATCGAGCTGTTCGGCGACGACGTGGAGAGCCTGGCGCTCATCGACCCCACCAGCGGGGAGCTGCTGGCCGACGTGCCGAGCATCGACATCTACCCCGCGGTGCAGTACGTGCTGCCCGAAGAGCGCAAGCAGACCGCGATCGACGCGATCAAGGCCGAGCTTGACGCACGCGTGACCACGCTGCGCGGCGAGGGCAAGCTGCTCGAAGCCCAGCGGCTGCTGGCCCGCACCAAGTACGACCTGGAGATGCTCGAAGAGGTCGGTTTCTGCAACGGCATCGAGAACTACTCACGCCACTTCGACGGCCGCAACCCCGGCGACCGTCCCAACTGCCTGCTGGACTTCTTCCCCGAAGACGACTGGATGATGCTCATTGATGAGTCGCACGTGACGCTGCCGCAGATCAAGGCGATGTACCACGGCGACCGCCACCGCAAGGAGACGCTGGTGGAGCACGGCTTCCGCCTGCCCAGCGCGATGGACAACCGCCCGCTGAAGTGGGAAGAGGTTGAGACCATGTGGCCGCAGGTGGTCTTCGTCAGCGCGACGCCCGGGCCGTACGAGCTGGAGCAGTGCGAGGGCGAGGTGGTCGAACAGATCATCCGACCCACGGGCCTGATCGACCCGCCCATTGAAGTCCGCCCCGCCAGCGGGCAGGTGCCCGACTTGCTTGCCATGGTCAAGGAGCGTGTGGCGAAGGGTGAACGCACGCTGGTGACGACGCTGACCAAGCGGCTCGCGGAAGACCTCGCCAGCTACCTCGCTGGCCAGGGCATCAACTGCCGCTTCCTGCACAGCGACATCGAGACGCTGGACCGGGTGATCCTGCTGCGCGAGCTGCGCGAGGGCAAGTTCGACTGTTTGGTGGGCGTGAACCTGCTGCGTGAAGGCCTGGACCTGCCCGAGGTCTCGCTGGTGGGCATCATGGACGCGGACAAGACCGGTTTTTTGCGCAGCGGCACCAGCCTGATCCAGCAGATCGGCCGCGCGGCCCGCAACAGCAACGCGTTCGTGGTGATGTACGCCGACCAGGTGAGCCCGGCGATGAAAGAGGCCATCGAGGAGACCGACCGGCGTCGCGCGCTGCAGGTGGCGTACAACAAGGAACACGGCATCACGCCGGTCACGATCAAGAAGGCCATCCGCCGCGGGATCGAGAACGAGCTGCAGGCGCGCAAGACCGCGCAGGCGGCTTTCGATCCGAACGAGAAGGAGTACGACCGCGCCGAGCTGCTGGCCGAACTGGAGAAAGGCATGCTGGACGCGGCCCAGAACCTTGAGTTTGAGAAAGCCGCGTCGCTGCGCGACCAGGTGAAGGAAATCAAGGAGGCGCCGAACCTCGGCAAGGTGCGGCTGAACCCGAAGAAGAGCGCGGCCCGGAAGCCGAAGCCCGGGATGCCGGGCGTGAAGGCCGGGCGTCAGGGCCGGCGCAAGTGAGTCGGATCAGTGCCCGCTCCCCGGGACCACGGCGCGGGGCGACGCGGCGGATGAAGCGCCGGTGAATCTGCGGTGAAACCCGGTGGGTGTCTGGCCGGCGTCTCACGACCGGATAGGATACACCCATGAGTCCGATCTTTTCCCTCGCCTTATTACGTTCTTTCGGCTTGTCACGTCTTTTCGGATTGCGCGTCGCCGCGGTGGGGTGCGCACTGCTGGTGGCGGTGGCCGCCGGGGCCCAGGGCGACGGACCCACGGTCACCGTCGACCCCGCGGCGGTGGAAGGCGTCAGCGTCGACTCCCCCGACGAAGGGGGCGGTGAGATCCCCGAACCGTCGGGCCCGATCGGCAAGGCGATCGAGGGCGTGGTGCCCGAGACCGGCAACGCGGCGATCGACACGGCCACCAATAAGCTGTCGTCCTCGGTCGGCGGGTTGACCGAGGCGTTCATCGCCATGCTGCCGCAGCTGATCATCGGGCTGCTCGTGGTCATTGCGACCTGGCTGCTCGCCAGACTGGCCACCCGGCTCGCGACCCATCTGGGGCAAAAGGCTCACCTGCGGCCGAACCTGATCGACCTCTTTGGCATCTTCGCCCGCATCCTGGTGTGGTTCCTGGGGCTCATGATTGCCGCCAGCATCGTCTTCCCAGGCTTCGGTCCGGGGCAGATCCTGGCCGGGGCGGGGCTGGCGTCCATCGCGATCGGCCTTGCCTTCCAAGACATCTTCGAGAACTTTTTCGCGGGCATTCTGATCCTGCTGAACTTCCCCTTCAAGGCCGGGGACTTCATCGAAGTCGACGGCGTGACGGGCAAGGTCGAGGACATCGCCATCCGCATGACGATGCTCCGTCAGACCGACGGTCAGCTGGTGCTGATCCCGAACAGCACGATCTACAAGCACAAGGTGACGGTGCTGACCAGCAAGAAGTCCCGCCGGCTGCACCTGGCGGTCGGGATCGCGTACGGCGAAGACCTGGCCGGGGGACGCGCGTTGATTCTCGACGCGGTGAAGGGGTGCGACTCTGTGGACGCCTCGGACCAGGACCCCGAGGTGCTCGCGGCGGGTTTCGGCGCCAGCAGCATCGACTTCGACGTGATCTGGTGGACCCGAAGCGCTCCCATCGACGCCCGCCGCAGCACCGATCAGGTCGTCGAGGCGATCAAGAAGGCGCTCGACGACGCCGGGGTCGAGATCCCCTACCCGTACCGCACGCTCACTGTGAGCCCCAACGAGCCGGACATCATTCGGGCGCTCAAGACCGCCGGCCGCGGGGCCGACGACCACGCGGCGGACGACCACGCGGACGACGCGTAGGCCCCGGATCCGCCGCGTCCCGTCCCGTCCCGCCCCGGCCCCCCTCTCACCCGCAACCCGGCTAGGCTTGAAACATGGTTGAACCCACCCCCCCAACCCACGCACCCGAGCAGCCCGAAACGCCGGTCCCGCAGGTCGAAAACGACACGCTTGGCGTCCACGACGAACAGGGTGGCACCCGTGGCGGCGCCCCGATCCCCCTCGCGTTTCTGGCGATGGCGCTGCTTTTCGGCGTCGGCGCTGTCGTGGTGCTCATCGTGCTGTTTGCCGGCGGAGCCGGGTCCTGAGCGGCGGGGCTCGATGCCCCTCTTCCGCGCGCATTCGTACGTACTTTCCCGAAGGTCATGAGCGAAACCTCCGAGATCCAATCCGACCGCGGAGAGTTCGCCGGCCCCGGAGACGACGGCTGCCCGGACCCCTGCACCTACGTGGTTGGCATCGGTGCGTCGGCCGGCGGTCTGGAAGCCCTCGAGGCCTTCTTCAACCACACCCCCGAGGACACGGGCGCGGCCTTTGTGGTCGTGCAGCACCTGTCGCCCGACTTCAAGAGCCACATGGAGTCGCTGCTGGCCCGGCAAACGGGCATGCGGATCCGCCGGGTTGAGAACGGGATGGCGGTCGAGGCCAACACCATCTACCTCATCCCGCCGCGAAAGGTCATGGTCGTCTCGGACATGCGGCTGCTGCTGACCGATGCGGATCCCCAGGAGGTGGTGGCCCACCCGATCGACCACTTCTTCCGCGCGCTGGCGCAGGACCTCAAACGCATGGCGGTCGCGGTCGTGCTCTCGGGCACCGGCAGCGACGGGGCCCGCGGCCTGGTGGAGGTGCGGAAGGCCGGCGGCCTCACCCTGGTGCAGGACCCGGGCACCGCCCGCTTCGACGGCATGCCGCTGAGTGCACTGGGCACCGACCAGGTCGATCTCACGTTGCCGCCCGAGACCATGGGGCAGGCGCTCAGCCGGTACATCGCCGAGGCGCTGAGCCCCTCGGCGCTGGCCGAGCAGGAGCTGCAGGTCGACTACCCCAACCTGTACGACGCCATCTTCGACCTGCTGCAGGCCGAGTACAAGATCAATTTTGCCGACTACAAAGCCGCCACCATCGGCCGCCGTGTGCAGCGCCGGCTGGCGATGCGGCCCGACGAATCGCTCGACACGTACGTCAAGGTGCTGAGCGAAAACCGGGCCGAGCTTGACCTGCTGTACCACGACCTGCTGATCGGCGTGACCCGTTTCTTCCGCGACCCCGAGGCCTACGCCAAGCTCGCGGCGGCCGTGCTGCCCGAACTTTTCAAGCGGGCGCGACGCGGCGAGACGCTGCGCATCTGGGTGCCGGGGTGCGCGACCGGCGAAGAGGCGTACAGCCTGGCCATTCTGCTGACCGAGGGGAGTCAGAAGCTTTCCGAGCCGATCGCCTTCAAGATTTTCGCCACCGACGTTCACCAGACCGCCCTCACGGCCGCGGCCCGGGGCGTGTACCCCGCCGATTCGCTCGAGGGCATGCACCGCGACCGGCGAGAACGCTTTTTCACCGCCGCGGGCGAGGATTTTCGGGTCAAGCGGAGCCTCCGCGAGACGATCGTCTTCGCCCGGCACAACCTGCTGGAACAGCCGCCCTTCACCCAGATGGACATGGTCAGCTGCCGCAACCTGCTGATCTATTTCCAGGCCGAATCGCAGCGGAAGGTGCTGTCGCTTTTCCATTTTGCGCTCAAGACCGACGGGCACCTGCTCCTGGGCCCCAGCGAGACGCTGGGCGGCCTCGAAGACGAGTTCGTGGTGGTGGACAAGCGGTGGCGGGTTTACCGCAAACGCCGCGACGTCCGCCTGCCGCACGCCGCGCGGTTCGGCTCGCGCGGCCCGGTGGGCGGGGGTGGGGGGGGCGGGAACCTGCCGCGCCGTCGGCCGGTCCGCGGGGAGGCCGACCCCATGGCCCCGGTCTACGAGCGGCTGCTCGAAAACCACATGCCCCCCAGCCTGCTGGTGGACGAGAACCTGATGGTGGTCCACCTCTTTGGCGGCGTGGAGAAGCTGCTGGCCCTGCGCACCGGGCGGCTCTCCACGCACGTGCTGGACCTGGTGGACGACGAGCTGCGGTCGGCCCTGTCGGGCGCTCTGCACCACGCGGCCCGCGACGACAAGGCGGTACGCTACTCGGGCCTGCGGCTGCCCTCGGAGGACGGCGAAGTCATCTCGTCGATGGTCATCGAGCCGGTGCACGACCACCGGACCCGCACGACCCACTTCGTGATCCGCTTGGACCCCGACCGCCCCGAGGGGCTGCCCGACCCGAGCGACGACGAGACGAAGCCGGTGGATCTGGACGTGGGCGAGGCGACCCGACAGCGGGTGAACGACCTGGAAACGGAGCTGCAGTACGCCCGCGAAAACCTGCAGGCGACGGTGGAAGAGCTCGAGACCAGCAACGAGGAGCTGCAGGCCAGCAACGAGGAACTGGTCGCCAGCAACGAGGAGCTGCAATCGACCAACGAAGAGTTGCACTCGGTCAACGAAGAGCTCTACACCTTCAACGCCGAGTACCAGCAGACCATCGATGAGGTCCGCCGGGCCAATGACGACATGGACAACCTCATGTCGGCCACGGGGGTCGGGGTCATTTTCCTGGATCAGGACCTGACGATCCGCAAGTTCACGCCGCAGATCGCCCGCACCTTCAACCTTGTGGAGTCGGACACGGGGCGCTCGATCGAGACCTTCGCCCACAACCTGCACCACCCCGCGCTGACCCACGACGTGAGGCGGGTGATTCAGGAACGGCGGCCCTTCGAGACCGAAATCACCGACGCCGAGGGCCGGCCTTACTTCCTGCGGGTGCTGCCCTACGCCGACGACCGCGACCTTGATGAGTCGGGCGCCGTGCTGACGCTGCTGGACCTGGGCTCGCTCCGCGACGCAGAGAACGACGCCGCCCAGTTCAAGTTCATCGCCGACCACGGGCTCGATCGCCAGTGCCTGCTGGACCCCATGGGGCGCTTCGTTTACGTCAACCACGCGATGTGTCGCGGGACCGGTTACGCCGAGTCGGACCTGATCGGCAAGCTCGTGACGCTCGTCGATCCCGACTGGCCCACCGCGCGATACCGGGCGTTTTTCGAGGACGTGCACAAGGACGGACCGCGACGCTTCGAGTCGGTCAACCGGCACCGGGACGGAACCACCCACCCTGTCGAGATTGGCGTCTCTCCGGTTGAGATCGCCGGCCGCCGCCTGCTCTTTGCCAATTCGCGCGACATCACCGAGCGGCAGGCCGCCGCCGAACGGCTGCGGCTGGAGCACGACATCTCGATGCTGGCCGCCGACGACACGGCCGCCGACGGCGGCTACGAGCGGTTCCTGCCGCCGTTTCTGGACGCGCTGGGCGCCGACGTTGCCGAGTTCTGGTCGCTGACCCCCGGTGGCGCCGGCTCCTCCGGTGGGCGGCCGCACCCCGACGACGTGCTCGAACGTGTGCACGTGCGCACCGGGCACGACCTGGACGGCGCCGTGGCGGCCCGGCTGGCCCATCCGGTCGATCCGGTCCGGCCGGGCGTCGGGCGGCTGGGTCGGGCCTGGCAGACCGGCGCGTGCTGCGTGCTGGACCATGCGGCCGAGAACGGGTCGGGACTTGCCGATCGCTACGGCGGCGTGGTCCCGGTCCGGGCCGAGGGGCGGGTCATCGGCATGATCGCGTACTACGGGGCGACGCCGCCGCCCTTCCCCGACACGCTGCGCAGCACCCTGGAAGCGATCGGACGGATCATCAATCAGCTCGTGGCCCGGCGCCACAGCGAGCGCGACCTGATGCTCCGCAACCGCGCGATCGAGTCCACCCGCGACGGGATCGTGATTGCCGATGCGACGCACGAAGACCTGCCGCTGATCTACGTCAATCGCGGCTTCGAGGAAATCACCGGCTACACGGTCGATGAGGTCCGCGGACGGAACTGCCGCTTCCTGCAGGGGACCGACCGCGATCAGATCGGGGTAAGCGAGCTGCGGAAAGCCATCCGCGAGCTCAAGCCCTGCCAGGTCACGCTGCGGAACTACCGCAAAAACGGCGAGCCGTTTTACAACGACCTGCAGGTCTCGCCGGTGGCCGACGAGACGGGGCGCGTGGTCAATTTCGTGGCGGTGCAGCACGACGTGACCGACCGCATCGCCGTCGAGCGTCGCCTTGAAGAAGCCGTTCGCGAGGCCGCCGCCGCCAGCGTGGCCAAGAGCGAGTTCGTCGCCAACATCAGCCACGAGATTCGCACCCCCATGACCGCGATCATGGGATTCGCCGACGCGCTGGGCCGCGAAGTCACCAGCGAGAAGGCCGCCGAGTACGTCGGCACCATCCGTCGCAACGGCGACTACCTGCTCTCGCTGATCAACGACCTGCTGGACCTCTCGAAGATCGAGGCGGGGAAGCTGGACGTCGCCCTCAAGCCCGTCGAGCTCCCGGCGCTGATGGCCGACATCAACTCTTTGATGCAGGTCCGCGCCAGCGAGGCGGATCTGCCGCTGGCTTTCAAGGCCGACGCTCCGGTGCCCGCGATCATCCAGACCGACCGCATCCGCCTGCGGCAGGTGCTGGTCAATCTGATTTCCAACGCGCTGAAGTTCACCCCCGAGGGGCACGTCGAGGTGGTGGTCGAGGCGACCACCGCCCCCACCGGACGCGACGGCGCCGACCGGCCGGTCATCCGCTTTCACGTCACGGACACCGGCATCGGCATCCCGGAGGATCAGCAGAAAAAGATCTTCCGGCCCTTTGCGCAGGTGGACCAGGCCGACGCGATGGTGCGGTTGGACGGGGGGACGGGCCTGGGGTTGTCGATTTCCAAGCGGCTGGTGCAGCGGATGGGTGGCCGGCTGCTGCTGGACAGCGAGCCGGGGCAGGGCAGCACCTTCACGGTCGAGCTGCCCACCGGGCCGCTGGACAACGTGAGCTGGGTCGATCTGGAAAAGTCATCGCTGGCCCGGCCCGCGGACGCCGCCGACGAGGTCGGGGTCTCGCTGGACGGCATGCGGGTGCTGGTGGCCGACGACCGGCGCGACGTGGCCCGGGTCGCCAAGTTCTACCTGGAGGAGTCGGGTGCCCGGGTCGAGACCGTGGCGAACGGCCGCGAGGCCGTCGATGCCGCCTGGACGGCCCGTGAGCGGGACGAGCCCTACGACGTCATCCTGATGGACATGCAGATGCCGGTGATGACCGGCTTCGAAGCCACCGCCGAGCTGCGGAACCGCGGCTATACCGGCGGCATCGTCGCACTGACCGCCGGGGCGATGAGTGAGGAGGCTTCGCGGACTCTGGACGCGGGGTGCGACAAGTTCCTCGCCAAGCCGGTGGAAGAACAGCTGCTGATCCGCACGGTGTCCGGGTACCGTCTATCTGACGGGGCTCCTTTGGCGGCCAACGCTTCTCCGCCTCCCCCCCCCGGTGAATCGCATGACTGATCCGCATTCAAACTCCGCCTCGGCATCCGAGGCACTGGGAGACCGGGTGCGGTGTCGTCTCGACGACATCGTCCGCTTCGCGCGTGTGGTGGCTCACGAGCTGGGTGGCACCATGCTGCCCTCGAAGATGACGGCACCGGATCTGGAGACGCATCCCAAGTGGCGCCGGATGCAGTTCCAGAATCAGACGCTTGTGGATCACCTGCAGGAGACAAAGGCGGGGATCGATCGCTTCCGGGCCGGGGGCGATGACGGCAACCCCCCCACCGGCTTCGATGACTGGGCGGCGGTGCAGCGGCCGCTGCTCTCGGCCGTGCTGCGGGGCGGGGCCCGGCTGGAGCTGGTCTGTGAGAGTGATTCTTCCTCGGGTTGCGACGCCCCCTGGACCCGGGGGGTGACGATGCTGCTGCTGGCCATCGACGAACAGCCCCCGGACGGCGGGGCCTGGGAGAAGGTCACCGTCGCATTCGGGCTCTGCGACGATGGGGGGCGCGATGCGATCCGGATCGAACTGGAGCCGAAGCCCGCCGGCCCGTTGCACCTCCCCGAAGTCTGCCGTGGTGCCTGGGGCAATCGCCGGGTCGCCGCCTGGAACGAAGCCACGTTCACGCTGGTGTTGACCCGCGACGGGGCGTGTTCTGACGACGGGTCGTGCGGGTCACCGGTCAGCGGTCCGGGTCGCGAATGAGCGGCGGTGGGCCCGGAGTGGGGGGGCGGCGGTTCGGTCGACGCCGACAGCGACCGATCACCCGGAGCGCCCGAATTTTTCTTGGAAGAGGTACCCAGCAATAGATAGGGATATCCTCCTATCCCTTTAAATAGCCCGGTCTTAAAGATTTTTCAGACCGATAATGCCGAGGTTTCAAGCGGGCTCTTCATCATTCCATCGTGCGAAACCGGCCCCACGGAAGGAGGCCGGTGTACATCCGCTGTTGGAGCCCCATGATGACCTGCCTGACCTCGCCGAACACGACTTTCTCCTGCCCCACTGAACCGCGTGACTTGAGCCCCGAAATTCACCGCATCCGAGAGCGTTTGCGGGCCGGGGAGTACGACCGCCCCGAGCTTCTTGACCAGCTTGCAGACCGGTTGAGCCGGATGATCGGTGAGTGATCAAACGGCCTCTCTGGACGCTTCAGGACCGTGTGCCGACCGCGTGCTGCGCGCGGCTGGCCGGAGCGGGTGCCGGAGTGAATGGGAGGCCTGCGGCTTTGCGGAGTCGCTTCAGACTCCGGCTGAGCCGGGTGAGCCGGGCCCGTCCGGTGCGCTTCAGGCTTGTTCGTGACGCAGCAGCAGCCGCCCGGGGGGCGAGCGGACGGCGAGATCGCGGTGTTCACCGCGTCGAGGCCCGAGCCATCCCGCCTTACTCGTCTGGCATGCCGAAGCGGTAGCCGGCGCCGATCACGGTGTGAATCAGCGGAAACTTGAACTCGGCGTCGATCTTTTTCCGCAGCGCCGACACGTAGACGTCGATCACGTTGCTGTTCGGCTCGTAGTTCATGTCCCACACCTTTTCAACGATGTGGGTGCGGCTCATCACCTTCTCCGTGTTCTGCATGAAGAAGTACAGCAACCCGAACTCTTTGTTGGAGAGCATGATCTTGACTCCGTCCCGCACGGCTCGGCGTCGATCGACGTCCAGTTCAAGATCGGCGAAGGCGAGGTTGCGCCCCTCTTCGGCGGTGCCACGCCGAGTCAACGCCCGCAGCCGGGCCAGGAGTTCTTCGAACTCGAAAGGCTTGGTGAGATAGTCGTCGGCCCCCGCGTCAAGCCCGCTGACCTTGTCGTCCACCGAAGACAACGACGTCAGCATCAGCACCGGCGTGGAGATCTTTCGTCGCCGCAGGTTGCGGCACACGTCCACTCCGTCGCGGTCGGGCAGCATGAGGTCCAGCACGATGGCGTCAAACGGCTCGGACGCGGCAAGGTCTTCTGCTTCGTAGCCGGTGCCGCACGTGTCGGCAGTCATCCCTTGCTCACGCAGGCCCGACGCAATGGATCCGGCGATTTTGGGGTTGTCCTCAACGATCAACACACGCATGACTTCATCTCTGATTTCAGCTCTGGATTCAGCGAAAAACGTCGTCGCCGCACGAACCAGACTGCCGGGCCGGAGCAGGCCGATTTCACCGCCCGCCCAATGGGTGACATACCCGGAACACGGGCACGGCGATCCGGGGGTGGGAGCCAGGATCTGGGAACCGGATCGTAGCATCCGGGGGGGCGGGCGGGCAGCCAGCGTGCTTTTTAATAAGAATTAATACGCGCTTCGTGGCTCGGTCATTGCCCCCTGCGATGATCCTCCTGACGGGCCAACGTGGCCCCGCTTCCCCCTCACTTTCACCGAAAGGCATTCTCATGCTCGGCTGGTCTATTACTTTTCTCGTCGTCGCCATCCTCGCGGGCGTGCTGGGCTTCTCCGGCATCGCAGGCACCGCTTCATCGATTGCCTGGGTGCTCTTCGGGCTGTTCATCATCCTGTTCGTGGTCAGTTTTATCTTGAACACGGTCCGTGGCAAGGGTTCGGGCGCCGCGATCTGAACGCGGTCCGTTTCCCCCGACCCCTCGGGCCCCCGCGGTTGATAAACGTCATGATGAAGCGCGTCCCCCGTCGGTCATCTTCCGAACCGAAAACCGAGTGCGGTCTGCCGACGTCCCGCGGTCAGGAGATCGTCAACTGCCTGCGTCTGAACGGCTTGAGCGTGGAGATCACCCCGCGGGGGCCGGACGAGGCTTCTTTGCGGGTGACCCCGCCGGGGGAGGCCACTTCTCCCGCCGTGACGTTTGACCGCCGCAGCGAGCGAGCGGTCTTGACCGAACTGGCCCGCCAGCACTGCTCTGCGGGGCAGTGGATCCGGATGTCGTATTACGACGGGTTCCCACCCAGTGGCGGCGATGCCTGACGATGCCTGATCGCGTCGCGGCTTCCCTGACCCCCCGCCGGCACTCCCGCCGGCACTCCCGCCGGCGATCAGACCGCGGTCTGGTCATCCTTCCCAAGCAACCCTATCTCCGATTGGAAAACCATCCCCATGCCCATCCGCACCACCCTCGATCTCGAAGACCAGACCCTGTCTGCCCTGCACGACCTGGGCCAGATCAACCGCGACAGCGTTGCGGGATTCAACGAGGCGGCCGACACCGTCGAAAGCGTTGAACTCGCGTCGCTCTTCCGCGACATCGCGAAGCGCCGAGAGGCCAACGCCGCTGCACTGGGCCGCTATCTGACCCTGAACGACGAGGAGCCGGGTGACGGGACCAGCCTGGCCAGCAAGCTGCACCGCGGCTGGATCGATGTCAAAGGCGCGGTCGTGGGGAAAGACCAGCACAGCATCCTCGCAGAGTGCGAGCGTGGGGAAGACGCCATCAAGCAGAAATACGAGGAACTGCTTCCCCAGATTGCCGGCTCGCCGGTGACGTCGTTGCTCAACGAGCAGTACGCGCAGGTGAAAGCCGCGCACGACCGAATTCGCGACCTCCGTGATGCGTGGGCCGGAGACTGAACAGGCAAGAGCGTGCTCGTTTACGCCCGGCGGCGGACCGTTCGCGGGACGCCGGTGGCGCTGACAGCACCGAGCATCCGACGGTCGGGAGCACCACACGGACCGCGCGGCCGGCCGGCTGCGAACGGCACCGAGATGGCACCGAGATGGCGCCCAGACGGCACCCAGACCGCCCCCTCGCCCTCCTCTGGCGGTCGGGGGGGCTTTCTTAAGCCTGTCTTGAGCCCGGCTTGAGTCCGCCGCTGCACGACACCACCCGCTGCCGGGGGGCCGGGCGGATACGATCCCCCCGCCCGTGGGGTACAACCTTTTCTGTGATCCACACACCATGCTGATTCTGACCGTAGCCCGAACCCAGCAGGTGTTCGAGCGACTCCACGCCGCCCTGCGGCCGCGGGGCCACGCGTTTCTTTTCTGCTCGGGCGAAGACGATGCCGGGGATGTGGCGACCGATCGCAGCCAGCACCTGACGGTCATCCACGACGAGGCCCCTTTCCACGCCGCGACCTTCGTCCGCGCCCTGCGCGAGAGCGGTTTTATTCAGCCAATCCTGATCGTCACCCACGGCCGCGACCCAACCGCCCGGATCGAGGCCTTCGCCGCGGGCGCGGATCAGGTGTGTCCCGCCGATGTGGCCGCCGAGGAGTTCGTCGCGCGGGCCAACGCGATGCTTCGCCAGTGCGATCCGACCCCCGCCGACGAGCTGAGCTACCGCGATTTGAAAATGGACCTGGGCCGGCTGCGGGTCACCCGTGGTGACGACGTGCTGCCGCTCAGCGGCAAGGCGTTGTCGCTGCTGGAGTACCTGCTGCGTCACCCCGAGGAACTCGTCGACCGGGCGACGCTGGGCTCGGCGGTGTGGGGACCGGACTTCGACGAGGCGTCGAACAGCTTCGAAGTCACGCTCTCGAAACTGCGATCGCGCGTCGACCGGGGCTACGGGTCGCGTTACATCCACACCGTCAGCGGCCGCGGCTACCTGCTGACCGACTCCCTGCCGTCGCCCTGAATGGATGGCGGCGGGCCGCCCGCCTTTCCCGCCGGATTGCTGAAGCCTATGCCCCCTGCCATCGCCCCCGTGCATCAGAAGGTCTGCGGCGAAGCCGCCGAACATGCGGTCCGGCACGCCGGGCCGGACGCCGCGTGGTGTTTCGCCGCGGCGGGCGTTGTCGCCCTCGTCGCCCCCGGGGGCGTCCCGGCGGTGTGGCGCGGCCGCCGGCGCAGTGGGCGGTCGGGGTGAGCGACCCGGCCCCGCCGAAGTTTGCGGACTGCGGTACCCTGATCGCGGCCGTCACGCGCGCCAACGGCGTGCCGTTTACCCGGGGCAACACGGTCGAGCCGCTCCGTAACGGCGACGCGATCTTCCCGGCGCTGCTTGACGCCATCGACGCGGCCCAACGGGAAATCGCCTTTCTCACCTTCGTTTACTGGCAGGGGCCCATCGCCCGACGCATTGCCGCGGCGTTGACCCGTGCGGCACGACGCGGGGTCACGGTGCGGGTGCTGCTGGACGCTTTCGGCAGCCGGCCGATGCGGCCCCGGCTCACGCGGACCATGGAACGGGCCGGCGCCACCGTCCGCCAGTTCCGCCCGCTGGTGCGGATCAAGGTGTGGCAGGACAACAACCGCACCCACCGCAAAATCCTGGTCTGCGACCGGGCCGTCGGTTTTACCGGTGGGGTCGGGATTGCCCAGGAGTGGTGCGGCGACGCCCGCAACGCAGACGAATGGCGTGACACGCACTTCCGTCTCCGCGGCCCGGTGGTCACCACGCTGCACGCGGCCTTCGCCGCCAACTGGATCGAATCGCTGCCCACATGCGACGCGGGCCGGGACGTGCCCGCGGCGGTCGACCGCCTCGTGGCCATCGGCGCCGACCCGCCGGACGGCGACGCCGACGGCTCCGGGGCGGTCGCGGTGCAGACCGTGGCCAGCACCTCGGGCGTCCACTGGAGCGAAGCCTTCATGGTGATGGCTTCGGCGGTACGCCTGGCCCGACGCTCACTGAATATCACCACCGCGTACTTCGTGCCCGGCCCGGCTCTGACCGCCTTGCTGGCCGCCGCAGTGACCCGCGGGGTGCGGGTGCGGGTGCTGGTTCCGGGCCCTCATATGGACAAGCGGATCGCCCGCTACGCGAGCCATGACGCGTTCGGTCCGCTGCTGAGGGCGGGCGTCGAAGTTCACTGCTTCTCGCCGTCGATGCTGCACGCGAAAATACTGGTGGTCGACGGGCGGATGACGGTCTTCGGATCGGCCAACTGCAACCAGCGGTCGCTGCAGAAAGACGACGAGGTGAGCCTGGTGGCAGTGGACGACGCCCTGGCCAGCGCGCTGAACCGCGACTTTGAGCACGACCTGAGCCGGTCGGTCCGCATCGACCCGGACCGCTGGCGCCGGCGGCCCCGGATCCAGCGGGCGTTCGAAACGCTCACCCGGCTGGTGCGTCCGGAGATCTGAATGCCGGCGGCGGCGGCGATGAACGTATTTTCACAGCGACCCCGGAGGGTCTGGTGCCGGTGGGGTTTAGGCTGAGCACATGACGATGCTTGATGCCACCCCCGCCGACGCGGCCCACGCCACCGACCTGGCGGAGGTTGTCGACGAGATCGAGGACCTGGCCGACGATCACGATGACCTGGTGGTACAGGACGTGCTTGAACACTACGACGGGCGCGCGTACGGGCTGTGGATCTTGCTGCCGGGGCTGGTGGCCCTGTCACCGGCGGGGGCCCTGCCCCTGGTGCCGTCGCTGTGCGCGGTGGTGCTGATCCTGATCACCGTGCAGGCCATGCTCGGCCGGGAAAAACCCTGGCTGCCGATGTTCATCCGCCGGCGACACCTCAGTGACCGGATGGTGAGCCGGCTGACCCGTTTCGCGCGTCCGCTGGCCCGGGGCGTCGACTGGGTGCTGCGGCCGCGGCTGACTGCGCTGGTTTCGGGCCGGGCGCAGTACCTCATCGCGGTTGCCGTCCTGGTGCTGGCACTCCTGATGATCCCGCTGGAACTGGTGCCCATGGCCGTGTTCCTGCCCGCCGGCGCCATCACCCTGTTGGCGCTGGGCCTGACCGCCAAAGACGGTCTGCTGGTGCTGGCCGCCGCGGTGGTCGGGGTGATGGCGGTTTCGGGTGCGGTCGTGCTGGCGTGCGGCTGGATGGTGTGAGGGAGCGGCCCGGTCGGGGTGGCAGGGGTGGGGGCGCATCGGGGGGGGCATTGGGAGCGCGCGGGGGCCGCGTGGGGGCCACATGGGGGCCGCGGTATAGTCTCTCCGAAAAGGACACAGACTCCGTGCGGGCCTGCGGGGCGGTGCCCATCACCGCGTGCGTGGTCCGCCCACCTCGTTGCACCTGCGGCGGGGGCTCACTTCACCGCCACGGCCGCCTCGATGCACGCTCACCCCCCGGCGTCTGCGAGTTTCCTGACCGGTACCCGCGCGTGGCCTGACCGCCCGACGCCCCCGATATTTTCATCACCGCCCCGGGAACGCGACTTTGGCCCTTCTTCTGGATCAGCTGCGCAGCCTTCGCAGCACCTACTGGTTCGTCCCCTCGATCATGGCGGTGGCGGCGATCCTGCTGTCCATTCTCACCCTCGCGATTGACGTGTGGCTGGGCAGCGTGTGGGTCACCGACTCGGCCTGGGCTTACACCAACAAGCCCGAGGGCGCGCGGGCGGTGTTGTCGACCGTGGCGGGGTCGATGATCACCGTCGCGGGGGTCACCTTCTCCATGACCATCGCCGCGGTGTCTTATGCCGCGGCCTCGATCGGACCGCGGCTGATGAGCAACTTCATGCGGGATCGAGGCAACCAGATCACCCTGGGCGTGTTTATCAGCACGTTTCTGTACTGCCTGCTGATCCTCCGCACGGTACGCAGCGGCGACGTGGAGACGACCGAGGCCTCGATCGACGCGTTCGTGCCGCAGATCTCGCTGATGGTGACGCTTCTGCTCACCCTCGCCAGTGTGGGGGTGCTCATTTACTTCATTCACCACGTGCCCGAGAGCATCAACGTCAGCCACATCACCGCCCGGGTTGGCCGGGAGTTCGTGTCGATGGCCGACCACCTGTTCCCGAATCACTTTGGCGCCCCGGGAGCCCTTCCCCCCGAGGTTCCGGATGAGCTGCCGACGGCGTTCAATCGCGAGGCGGCTTCGGTCTACGCAAACCGCAGCGGATACCTGCGGGAGATCGACCAGACCAACATGCTGCGTCTGGCCGCCGGGGAGGACCTGATTATCCGGATCGACCGTCGCCCGGGCGAGTTCATCTCGGCCGGGCAGGTGCTGGCCCGCGTCTGGCCGCCCCACCGACTCGACGAGAGCGACGGGTCGCCACCGCACGCCGACCCTAATTCAGACGCTTGCGACGCTGACGCGGCGGCAGAAGAGGCATCGGACCGCGACGCGAGCGAGGTCTCACTGATCACCGACTTGGTGGAGGGCCTCTCCGGGAGGGTCGGCGGCGGGGGCAGCATCGCGTCGCGCTGCCGCTCGTTTTTCGCCACGGGCAACGAACGCAGCCACCACCAGAATCTGCTGTTTCTGGTCGACGAGCTGGTAGAGATCGCGGCCCGCGCGGTGTCGCCCGGAATCAACGACCCTTTCACCGCCATGACGGCCATTGATTGGTTGCAGACCGGGCTTCTGACCCTCGGACGCCGGGCCGACCTGTCGCCGTACCGCTACGACCAGCCCGACGGTGACGGTCACCCCGGCCCCGCGTCCCGCCTGCGGATCATCGCCCGGCCCGTGTCGTTCGGGTCGGCCCTTGCGTCGTGCTTTGATCAGCTGACGCCTTACGCCGCGGCGGACCGCAACGCGGCCCTGCGGTTGATGGGCATGGCCGAGGAGCTTGCCGGCAGCGTGGAGGATCCCGAGCGGCGGGCCTCGGTGCTGCACCACGCGAAAAATCTGCACGTGGCGACTGGAGAGCTGCTGAGCCTCGCCGCAGACCGCCGCGCGATGGAAGTCGCCTACCGCGATGTGGTCGCGGCCGCCGAAGGACGCGGGGCCTGAAAGGGGATTCATGATCCTCTTAACTCGGACACGCCGCCATGCCCTAAGGTGGCTGCATGATCGAATCCAACCCCTCCAGCGTTTCGGATACGGGCGAGCACGACGCGTCCGAGTCTTCATCCGTGGTCGACGTCGTGCGTGACCGAGCGTCCGATGCGGTCGAGCAGGTCAAGTCGCAGGTGAAATCGGTGGCAAAGCATCGGGCCGAGACCGTGCGGCAGAAGGCCGGACGCCTGGCCGAGCAGAAGCGGCTGCGGATGGCCGGCGGTGTGTCCGAAGTGGCGTCGGCGGCCCATCAGCTGGCCGACGGGCTTCGCCAGCAGCAGCAGCCGGGTGTGGCCGAGGTGGTCGAGCAGGCGGCCGACTGGGTGGACACCTCCGCCGACTACCTGCAATCCAACGATCTGGTGACGCTCGGACGGCAGGCCGCCGGCATCGCCCGCAGGCACCCGCTGCTGGTGACCCTCGGCGGGCTTGCGGCCGGAGTGGCGGCGGCCCAGATCGCGGCGAGCTGGCAGCAGGCCCAGGCCGATGCCGCCGCGGCCTCCGACACACCGGACGGCGATGGGGACCGGGGTTCGGCCTCCGGGTTGACCCGCGAGCCGCTCGCCGCGGGACGGAGCCCCGAGCACCACGCGCCCGATCAGCGGCATGAGAGCGAGGCGATTCCCCATGAGACGGTCTGAACCCGCCCCCCGCCCCGCCGTCTCGACGGGCGGCGTCGAGGCCGAGCCCGATTCGCGGATCTCGCAGCTGCTCGGTGACCTGAAAGAGGACGCGGCCCGTCTCGCACGGCAGGAGGCCGAGCTCGCGCGTCGGGAGCTGACCGCGGCGGCCGGTACCGTGGCGCGGGACTCCGGGGCCATCGCATCGGGCGTGCTGTTGGGGCTGGCCGCTGCCGTCTGCCTGATCGTGGCCGGCGGCGTGGTTCTGGCGTGGGCCTGGTCGTCCCTGGGCGTGGGTCCGTACGCGGCGACGCTGCTTGGACTCCTGACCGCCGCGGTGCTCTATCTGGTGGCCGGCGGCTTGCTGGCCTTGTGGGGATGGCGGCACCTGAAGCAGGCCGACCTGACCCCGCACCACACGCTGGCCAGTCTTGGCGAACTGGTCGGTTTCCGACCCTCACCCACCCGGGGAGGCCCCTCATGACCCCGCCCCGACCCCCCGAGCATCCGCCCGCCGCCGCCCCGCTGCCCCGCACTCCCTCTCCTCCCGGTCCGATCGGGAATCCCGGGGACGCGGCGTCGCTGCAAGCCCTGCGTGCGCAGACCGACTTCACCCGACGCCGGCTGGAACGCAACGCCGCCGAGCTGCTTCACGAACTCAAACCCACCAGCATGATTCGCACGCAGCTGGGCGGCCACAGCCGTGCCGGCGCACCTGAAATAGGAGCCCATATGTTCAGCAAACTTAAAAAACACCCCGTCATGGTTTCGGGGCTCGTGACAGCGGCGACGTCGCTTCTGCTCGCCGGCGACGAGGTCCGTCCTGGACGGAGTCTGCGTCAACGCCTGGCGGGCCTGCTGGGTGGCGACGACCCGCAGCCGTCGCATGATCCCGGACCGGTGTCCACGCACGGGCCGGAAGCCGGACGGGCCCGCCCGCCGGCCATCGGCCCGGCCGAAACGGGTCCGCAGTCCGGCCGGTCCGCGGTGGCATCGGCCAGCGGGTTTGTGCGTGACAACCCGCTGTTGATCGGCGGGGGCGCCGTGGTGGTGGGCCTTCTGATCGGCGCCCTGATCCCTTCCACCCGGCGGGAGCTTGTCCGGTTGGGCTCGGCCGCTGCGGACGGCGCGGCGGAGCGTGGCCGGGCCGCGGTCGACACGCTGCAAGACCATCTCGACACGCACGGCGACGGAGGCCCCTTGACCGACCGGGCGGTGACCGTGGGCCGGGCGGCCCTGGCGGGGGCCAAGGACGCGGTCGCCGGTGCGGCGGTGGCTGCCGTGGCCGGTCAGCTGCACAAGGCCGGCGGCGGTTCGGCACCGCCGGTGGCCGAGACCGTGCGTCACGCCGCGGCTGAAGTCGGCGAGGCCGCGCGGGCCGCCGGAGTCGAGGCGAGCACCGAGGCCGGGCTCCACCCCGATCAGCTGAAGAGAACGGCCCGGGCGGCGGAGGACGCGGCGATCCGCGGCTGATGGCGCTGCCTAGGATCGGGCCATGCCCGAGTTGCCCTGGATCGACGCGACCTATTCCATTCACGCGGGCATGCCCGTCTGGCCCGGCCAGCCGGAGGTGCAGGTGGGTGCGCTTTCGGTGATTGAATCTCCGGGAGAGGCGGCGGTGTCGAGCCTGCGGATGAGTGCCCACACCGGCACCCACCTGGATGCGCCGAGCCATTTTATCGCCGGAGACGACGACATCACCGCGTTCCCGTTGTCGCTGGCCCGGGGCCATGTGCGCGTGGTCGAGGTGCCGGGGCCGGGGCATCTCGGGGTCGCGGATCTCGTCGCTTACGAGGGCCGTACCGGGCCGGTGGTGCGGGACGACCGGGTGTTTTTTCGCACCCGGAACTCCGATTGCGACTGGAGCCGCCGGTCGTTCAGCGAGGGGTATGCGGCGGTGAACCCCGATCTGGCGCGCGGCCTGGTCGATCGCGGGGTGGCTCTGGTCGGCGTGGATTACCTCTCTGTGGCCCCCTTCGAAGACGCGGCGACCACGCACCGGCTGCTGCTGCAGGCCCGCGTGTGGATTGCGGAGGGGCTGAATCTTCGCGACGTGACCGAGGGGATTTACAACTACGTGGCGCTTCCGCTGAAGATCATCGGGAGCGACGCCTCGCCGCTGCGGGTCCTCGTGCAGCCCCGCACCCCGCTGAACCCGGCTGAACCCGCACCCCGGCCCGCGTGATGGCTGACTTTGACACCCTCATCATCGGTTCGGGCGCCGGCGGAGCCACGCTCGCCCGCACGCTGGCTCCGCGAGGCGCTTCGATCCTGCTTTTGGAACGCGGGGAGCGGCTGCCGCAGGAAGACGACAACTGGGATGCGGACGCGGTGGTCACCGGACAGAAATACCAGACCCCGGAGCGTTGGGAAGACGCCGTGACCGGCGACGCGTTCTCGCCGCAGGCCTACTACCGCGTGGGCGGCAACACCAAGGTGTTCGGGGCGCTGCTGCAGCGGATGCGCGAACGCGATTTCGGTGACCTGCCCCACGCCGAGGGGACGAGCCCGGGCTGGCCGCTGGGCTACGACGCCTTCGAACCTTTCTACTGCGAGGCCGAGCGGCAGTACGCCATCCACGGCGACGACACGAACGACCCGACCGCCCCGCCGCGGAGCGCTCCCCTTCCATTTGGCCCGTTCGCCCACGAGCCGCGCATCCAGGACGTGGCCGACCGGCTGGAATGCCAGGGGCTGCGGCCGTTTTACTCCAGCCTGTGCCTGGACCGCGGGATCGAAAACGGCCGGGGTTCGGCGGACGCGACCGGCCCGTGCATCCGCTGCGGCACCTGCGACCCGTTCCCGTGCCGGATCCACGCCAAGCGTGACGCCGAGACCGCGGGCGTGAACCCGGCGCTGGAGCACGCCAACGTGAGCCTCTGGACGGGGGCGTACGTCACCCGGCTGCTGCCGTCCGCGGACGGGACGCGGGTGGCCGGCGTCGAGGTCGAGCGTCACGGCGTGCAGACGGTGATCACCGCAGATCGGGTGGTGGTGTCCTGCGGGGCGATCAACTCCGCGGCGCTGCTGCTCCGCTCGGCCTGCCCGGCCTGGCCCGACGGGGCGGCGAACACCTCGTCCGGGCTGGTCGGACGGGGCCTTATGGAGCACAACCACTCGGCCTTGATTGCCGTAAGCGACGAACCCAACCCCACGGTGTTTCAGAAGACCCTCTGCTTCCACGACTATTACTTCGGGAGCGTCCGCCACGGCATCGATCACCCGCTGGGCAGCGTGCAGCTGACCGGCAAGGCCCCGTGGCAGCGGCTGCGGGCGTTCAGCGACCGCGACATGCCGCGGGCGGTGCTGGAAGATCTGGCCGCCCACTGCGTGAACTTCTGGATTACCGGCGAGGACCTGCCCGACGACGACAACCGCGTGACCCTCGGGCGCGGGGGGCGGCCGCGGCTGCGCTACCGCGCGACCAACCGGGGCCCGCACCGCCGGCTGCTGCAGATCTGGCAGGATCACCTGCGCGACGCGGGCTTTCACATGTTCTGGATCAAGACCATGGGCCGCGAGGTGGTGTGGCACCAGGCCGGCACGTGCCGCTTCGGCGAGGACCCGGCACGCAGCGTGCTGAACCCCGGCTGCCGGGCTCACGACCTGGACAATCTTTACGTGGTCGACGCGTCGTTCATGCCGTCGATGGGTGCCACCAACCCCACACTGACAATCATCGCCAACGCGTTGCGGGTGGGCGAGTCGATGAGCCGCGGGGGCTGATGCCGCCCCGCCGCGCAGCAAAAAGCGACGCCGCATGGCGTCGCTTCAGGAGGTCGGAGCGGCTCGCACGCCCGTTCAGTTGGTGGCGTCTTTGAGGGCGTCGCCCGCGTCATCGGCGGTGTCCTTCATGGCGTCGCCGGCGTCGTCCAGGGCGTCCTGGGTGCCGTCGGCCGCGTCATCCACGGCGTCCCGCGTGTTTTCCACGGCGTTCTCGGCGGGCGTGTCGCTGTCACAACCGACGAAGGCGGTCGTGGCCAGGGCGAGGCCGGCGGTGAGCATGAGGCGGGTCAGAAAAGCATTCATCATCAATCCTTAAGAAAAAGAAGTCGGTTCGCCCTCTCCATCCGATGCGGAAAAGGCTCTCCCACTATAGGTACCCCGGCGCCGCCCGACGGCAAGCCAAAATGACGACCTGAATCGCGGTTCTCACGCTCACCCGTCGTCGCCCGCGTCGTCATCCGGGGACTTCAGACCCCCGGGGCGGCGGCCGGGGCCGGCCTCGGACCACCGCAGCAGCGGGCGGGCCGTGATTCCGTGGCCGACGATCGAGAGCAGGATTACGAAGCTGGCCACCGCCCAGGCGCCCGAAAGGTCGCCGAAGTCGGCTTTGTTCTGGGCGTACGCCAGGTAGTACACGGTACCCACCCCGCGGATGCCCAGCAGCCCGACCCCGGCGGCCACCCTCGGCGGCAGACCGGCCCCGATGAAACCGCTGAAGACCGCAGCGGGGCGGATGACCAGAGTCAGCAGCAGCCCCGCGGCAACGCCCGGCCAGGTGAGTCCCTCGAGCACGCCGCCGGCGAGCAGCAGCCCGAATCCCAGCAGCATGAAGGCCAGCAGCACGCTCTCGAGCTGCACCGCAAACCGGTGGGTGCGCAGGTGGTATCGGTGTTCGCGGTCGATCTCGCGGCACGCCACCGCGGCGACGAACACCGCGATAAACCCGTAGCCGTGCATCAGCTCGGCCAGGCCGTATGCGGCGAGCACGCCCGACACCAGCAGGACCCCCTCGTGCGTGTGCTGCCGCTCCAGCTCGGGGCCGGTGTGCATCACAAGTTTGGCCAGGCCCGCCCCGACGGCGACCCCCACCAGCGTCCCCGCCGACACCCGCCACAGCACGTCGACCAGCAGCCAGTGGCCGGCCTCGGCGAGGGTGAGCCCGCCCAGCGCCGCGATGGCCAGGTAGATGAACGGAAAGGCCAAGCCGTCGTTCAGCCCCGCCTCGGCGGTCAGGGAAAAACGCACCGGCGGTTCGTCGCCGTCGGAGTCGGTGTGGGGCGGCTCGACCTGAACGCTGCGGGCGAGCACCGGGTCGGTGGGTGCCAGCGCCGCGGCGAGCAGCAGCGCGGCGGGAACGGTCCACCCCGGGATCAGGCCCAGCACGGCGGCCAGCAGCCCGACGCTGACGGGCATCACCCACAAAAGCAGCCGGCCGGTGGGGTGCCACCGCCGCCAGCCCGGCGGGGTGTCGATGGCCAGCCCGGCGCCCGCCAGGGAGACGATCACCATGACCTGCGTGGCGACCTCGACCAGATAACGCTGGTCGGGGTCGTCCTGCGGGCGCAGCGTCGGAAACGCCGGCAACAGCCACGCGGCCAGCACGCCCAGCGCCACGTAGAGCCCCGGCGAGCCGAGCCAGCGCCAGCGCGGGAGCGTGGGCAGGAAGGATGCGCCCGCCACCGTGGCCGCCAACGCGAGGTAGATCCAGGGAAGTGTCAAGAGAGTTTCCGGGGGTGCGGGGCGGAGCGACGCGGCAAGAGCCTAGCCGCCGTCCCGCCCGACCTCCCGCCCGAGCGTTGGGGCGAACTCGGCACGCGGTCGCCGTCGTCTCGCTCGATCAGGCAGGCCGGCTCGGCCCCTGCGGGGGTCCCCGGCGTGAAATAAGACGTGGACAGCCGAGCTTGGACCAACGGCGTGAGCCGGTCAGAACCAGGAGCTGAAAGCTTACTTAGATCACGGAGGCGCCCTCATCCGGGCGGCGGGCTTCGGCGGCCTGCCGCTGCAGATCGCCCACCTCGGTGCCCAGGCCGTCCTCGCCGCGGGCCGCGGAGGCCACCTCGCAGGCGTCGTCTTCGGCGCAGGCCGGGCGGGCCGTCTCGGTCGGGGGCGTGTGCTCGGGTTGCATCTGCACCGGCACGCCCTGCGGGAACACCACCTCGCGGGCGTCGTCGGGCATGCTGATGCCCGCCCCGGTCAGGGCGTGGACGGTCTGTCGCAGCACGGCCGACTTGACCTTGACGCCGCTGTAGGCGCCGCCGTCGATCCAGAAGTACGCCTTGAGGTTGACCGTTGATGAGCCCAGGCCGTCCACCAGCACCTGGGGGGCGGGGTCGCTCAGGACCGCGTCGTGCGCCTCCAGAACGCCCATGACCACCGACTGGCTGCGGGTAATCGGGGCGTCGTAGCCCACGCCGACCGAGCACGTCAGCCGCACCTTGGGGTTGGCCGTGAAGTTCTTGAGCGTGTTTTTGTAGACCGTGCTGTTGGCGATCTGGATGTGGTTGCCGTCGAAGTCCACCAGCAGCGTGCCGCGGGTGGTCACCGCCTGAACGAGCCCGGTGTGGCCGTCGACCGAGATCACGTCGCCGAGACGAAACGGCTTCTGGATGCTGATGAGCAGGCTGGCGAGGAAGTTTTCGGCAATGTCACGGAACGCGAAGCCCAGCACCAGCCCCACCAGGCCGGTGCCGCTGATCAGCGTGAGCGCGATCCTGGTCAGCCCCGACACCCGCAGGAAAAGGTACAGCCCCACGACCAGCAGCAACACGTAAATAAGTTTGCGCAGCACGTTCTGCACCAGCACGCTGTCGGTCAGCCCCCCGAGAGGCCGCGCCAAGAGCCGCGAGAGCGGCCGGGCCACCCCCAGCGTGAAGCCGCCCAGCAGCAGGGCCAGCAGCAGCAGCGGCACCGCCTGCACCGCGTCGCGGGCGAGGTTGCGGGCCTCGTCCCACGCCGGGCTGAGGTCCCACCACGGGCCGTGATCCACCTCGATCTGATTCACCACCGCCGCCACGTCCGACACCTTCCGGGCCAGGGAGCCGGCGAGTTCGCGGTGCGATTCGCGGCCCGTGGTGCCGGTGATAAACACCACACCGTCGTTGACCCGCACGGCGAGGTCGGTGTAGCGCCCCGTGGCGTCGAGGATCCCGGTGATCCGCGCGTCGATGTCGCGGTCGTCCGCGGTCGGCTCGACCTCCACCGTGTCGCCTCGGGCTTCGACCACCCCCGCCGCGTGGTGGGTGCCGACGTCCGGCTCCGACGGTATCGGCTCGGCGGGCAGGGGCGCGGTTGCGGCCAGCAGCGCGGAGAGCCAGACCACCAGAAGCGGTTGAGGTGCGGGGCGATGGGCAGCAGGCATGAAGTTGTTCGAGGGCGGGAGCGGGCGCACGGGCCGCGGCACAGTACCCGACGCCGTGCGGTCGGCGGGCATCGGTTTCGCACAGGTCGATCAGGTGAAGACGGTCCCGCATCCACCGCGGGATTCAAAAGAGGTGGACGCCCGCGTCGTCGGCGGCTCTCGCGGGGTGCTGGCAGCCGGGTAACCCCCGCGAGAGAGCGACCTTTCACGCTCTCGCGGCGACTACCGGCCTGCATCGGCCGGGGTGGATGGGGTCGACGGGTGGTAGTGGAGCGTCCGCACCTGTTTCTCTCGCGTCTGCATCTCACGCAATCCGCGAAGGAACCGGGCGTGATGGGCGGTGTCGTCGTGCGCCGCGATCGCCGGGGCGTCTTCCCACGCCTCCACGGTGGTGAACCGTGTGGGGTCGTCGGCGTCATTGAGGGCAATAAACAGCAGGTTGCCGGTATCGCCGCGGCCGTCCGCGACGTGCCGGGCAAACAGCCTGCGGGCGTCGTCCACGCGGTCGGGCTTCACGAAGAAGTCCACCACGAGCCAGACCCCGGAGCGGGCATGGGCGGGTACGGTCATCAGCGGATCGGTCATGGGGTCCTGGGGGCTGGAGAGATCAGACGGCACATCGGCGCCGACTTCAAACCGGCGATTTGCCGCCGGTGGCTCCGTACACCTCACCGGTCACGTAGCTGGCCTCTGGCGAGGCGAGCCACACGTAGAGCGGCGCGAGTTCGATGGGCTGGGCCGGCCGCTCAAAGAGGGTGGACGAGCCGAACTGCCTGACCTGCTCCAGCGGCATCGAGCCGGGGATAAAGGGGGTCCACACCGGACCGGGCGCGACCGCATTCACCCTCACCCCGGACTTGATCGCCAGTTTGGCCAGGGCTTTGGTCATGCCGTTCATGGCCGCCTTCGTCGTGGCATAAGGCAGCAGCGCGGCCGACGGGTCGTACCCTTGGATCGATGTGGTGGTGATGATGCTCGCCCCGGGTTTCAGATGCGGCAGGGCCGCTTTGCTGAGGTAAAAGGGCCCGTAGACGTTGGTTTTCATGATGCGGTCAAAAAGCTCGTCTTCCATCTCGTCCAGGGTTTCGCGGGTTTCCTGGTAGGCGGCGTTGTTGACCAGCACGTCGAGGCCGCCGAGCGATCCGATGACCCGGTCGATCAGGTCCCGGCAGGCCGCGGGGTCTTGCACGTCGGCCTGCTCGTAGCTGGCTTTGACGCCGGCGGACTCGCACAGCGCCCGGGTCTTTTCGCCGTCCTCCGGGTTGCTGAAACCCGCGACCACGACGTTTGCCCCCTCCTTCGCGTAGGCGATGCAGACCGCGCGGCCGATGCCGCTGTCGCCGCCGGTGACCAGGGCAACCCTGCCCTTGAGCTTGCCGCTGCCCACGTAGCCGCGCTCGCCGTGGTCGGGGGCGGGGTTCATTTTCTCGGCCGCGCCGGGCATGCCAATGGCTTTCTGGTCGTCGAACGGCGGGGTGGCGTAGAGGGTGCGGGGGTCGGCGAGGTCGGGCATGGCGGGATCTCCGGGCAGCGGGTGCAGGTGGACGAAAGGTTCAACGGTCCACGCTATCCCGTCGCCGCTGGACGGACGCCCAAAACCGGGTGAAGGGGTTTCCATGCCCGCCGTCCCGGCACGCTCGCGCAGGCGGGCGATGTGCGGCGCGGCGTTGGACGGCGACGCCGGCGCGGTGCCGGCAAACGTTAGACTTCTCCCGGCCGCCGCCCCGGAACCGATCCGGATCTGACCCGTGCTGGACCGGACCCCACCCGGACTGCCCGAGCCGGGTAAAGGCCCGCCGTGCGGCCCCACAGGGAGTTGCATGACGGCCCGCCGCGACCCGAAACCGAACCCGCACCACGGCCCGGGACCGCGTCGCGCCTGGTCGCTCGCGACCGTCAGCCTGCTGTGCCTGCTGCCCCTGGCCGCCGCGAACCTGGGCGTTGGCGTGAAGCGGGCGTTTCTCAGCACGCCGGTGGACCTGTCCAGCCGCTGGCAGGAGGTGCAGTACGTCCTGCGCGGCGTGGATCCGAATCAGCTGCATTTCGATATCGACGGGCAGCACGACCGGTGGACCTCCGGGGGGCTGGGTCCCGACGCGCCGCCCTACCACGCGGACCTGGACCGCCCGGGCCGCCCGGTGCCGATCGGGATCTACCCGCCCTGGACCTACACGCTGGCTATCCCGCTGCACGGACCGCCGACCCTGGCGGCCGCCGTGGTCTGGTTTGCGTTCGTCAACACCGCGTGCGCAGGCCTGCTGCTCGTTCTGATCTACCGGGAGACCCGCCGCCGTCACGGCGTGCCCGCCGCGCGGCTCGCGACGGCGGGGGTCGGCCTTATCAGCGCCGTCTGCCTGACTTTCAGTGTCGGCAATTACGGCCTGGTCGAGCTGACCCTGCTGATGCTGACGCTGGTGGCCCTGCGCACACGCCGGGTCTCCGCCGCGGGGCTGCTGCTGGGCTTCGCCGCGATCAAGCCCACCTTCGCGGTGCCCTTCGGCCTGCTGGTGCTAAACCGCCGCGACAAACGGGCGGCGGCGATCTCCTTCGGTGTGGTCGGCGTCGCGGTGCTGGCCTTCGTCGGGCTGACCCGCCGCAACCCGCTGGACACCTGGCTGGCCGCCCAGCGGCACCTGAACCAGTACACCGGAACCGGCGGGGGCCTGCCGCAGCTCATCGGCTGGCTGGGCGTGCCCGAGCCCGCCGGCAGCGCGGGCCTGGCGGCGGGGGTGCTGGCGGCGGCGGCGGCCGTGCTCTACCGCTTCCGCCGCACCGACCTGCTGGTCCGCGCCGCGATCGTCGGGGTCGCTGCCCGCCTCTGGTGCTACCACCGCCACTACGACGACCTGCTGCTCGCGTTTCTGCTGGCCGGCCTGCTTGCGCGGGCGGTCTCGTCGACCGCGCAGACCCGGCCGAGCCGGTTGGCCGCCCTCGCCGCCGCGGGCGTGGGTCTCACGCTCTGGGTGCCCGAGTCGGTCTGGGGTCGCTCGGTCACCTGGCAGGTGCTGCAGCACGCCGCGTGGCTGGCGGGGCTCGCCGTGCTGCTGCGTCAGGCCGCGCGGGAGACGCCCGCCGATTCGGCCCGGTCTTCCGAACGCTGCGCCGCCGCGTCGTCGTCCGCGTCACCCCCGGTCTGACGCCGGCCCGCAGCGGACGCATCCGAGCACGCCTGCGTTTGGCGTCGGGGTGCCGCAGGGCTCGCGTGGCCACGCGGGTGCCTGGCGAACCCGCACCGCGTCCGTTCCGAACCCGGGGCGTCTCAGCCGCCCCACCACCGGTCGAGCTGACGCAGCGGCGTGCTCAGCACCTCACGCGGGCCGTACCACCGGTCGCCGTCGAAGTCGTCCTGCACGTAGGCCACGATCAGCGAGGCGTTGAGGCCCGCGGCGGCCGCCACGACCAGACCGCAGACCGCGCCCCCGACCCGGGGCATCCGGCGGCATGCCGCGTGCGCAGCGAAGGACAGGCCGAACACAAACGCCGCCGTGCAGCCGCAGGCCATCCTCAGGCCGACCGTGGCCCCCTGGTAGCCGGCGAACCAGGCGCCGATCGCAGACATCTGCACGAGAAAACCGATCCCCAGCGCCGCGGCGAGCCGCCCGCGTGGCCCGCCACGCACCGCCGCGACGCCCAACCCCATCACCGCGACCGCCGTAAGCGGGTGCCAGACGAAGAGCGGTCGCACGCCCCAGAACAACACCCGGCCCAGGTAGGGGTGCAGCGGCTGCAGCCCCCCCTCGGGTGTTTGCGAGAGCGCCTCGGCCAGGTAGGTCCCGCCGATGGCCGTCGGGGGGCGGGCCTCCTCGCCGGCCCCCCAGGCCACCAGGGTGGTGGCCACCCCGACCCCGGCTAGCGTCAGGAAGCCCAGCCCGCCGGTGAGGGCGGGCCGCGGCCGCAGCCTCACGCCGTCCGGCGTCGGCAGCACCCACCGCGCGGCGGGGATCAGCAGCCCCCAGGCCAGGTTCTGCGGCCGCACGAGCGTGGCCAGCCCCAGCAGGCCCCCGACCAGCGCCGCCTGCCCCGCCCGGCTCCGCCAGCGGCCCCGGCACGTGTGGTACACAAACCCCGCCACCGTGCCGGCCGAGACCGCGTGGCTCATGCTGTTTTCGAAGGCCAGGTAGTACCACAGCGGGCTGGCCAGCCAGACCCCGACCAGCGCGATGCGGCAGGCCGCGCGGTCGAAAAACCTGCGGGCCAGGCGGTAGCTCCACCCCAGCCCCAAAAGCCCCCAGCCCACCGACGCCGCGCAGAACCCGACCTCGTAGGGCAGGCTCAGCCCGTTGGCGGGAACCGACCGCCAGACCCCCGCACGGTGGCCCATCCGCAGGATGCCGTCGGCCAGGACGAACCCCGGGGCGCACGCCAGGGCCATGCCCGGCGGGTACTTGCTGTACGCCAGCGCGGGGCCGATGAAGCGCGGGCGACCGCTGTGCCGCGACGTCAATCCGCGGTAGTGCTCCGACTCGTCGTCGATCCGCAGGTCGCCGTCGAACAGGACCGACCGCAGCGGCGCAAAATAGCCCAGCCCGTCGCCGTGCACGGCCGACCCGATCAGGGCGATATGCAGCGCCGCGAAAACAAGCGTCGCCGCCAGGCACACCACCGGCACCGCGCCGCACAGGCGACGGCCGTGTTTCTTGTCGGCGGGCCCGGGGGTCATCGCCCTCCCGGCCGGGCTTCCGCCGCCAGGGTCGCGGCGATCCGCTCCGCCGCGGCCCCGTCGCCGTAGGGGTTCTGCGCCTCGCTCATGCCCGCGTGTGCCGCGGGGTCGTCCAGCAGCCGGGCGGCTTCGCGCACAATCAACGCCTCGTCGGTGCCCACCAGCCGCACCGTGCCGCCGTCGACGCCCTCAGGGCGCTCGGTGGTCTCACGCATCACCAGCACCGGCACCCCCAGCGACGGCGCCTCTTCCTGCACGCCGCCCGAGTCGGTCAGGATCAGCGTCGCGTGCCGCATGAGCGCCACGAACGGCCGGTAGGACTGCGGCGCGATCAGGTCGATGTTGTCCACGCCGCCCAGCAGCTCGGTCACCGGCCCCTTCACCTTCGGGTTCAGGTGCACGGGGTAGACAAAGCGGTGGTCGGGGTGCGTGTCGGCCAGCCGACGCAGGGCGCGGCAGATCGCCTCGAACCCGCCGCCGATGTTCTCGCGGCGGTGACCGGTCACCAGCACCAGCCGCCGGTCCCGCCAGCCCTCGCCCAGTTCGGGGGCCAGCGCCGCGTGGGCCTCCTCCATCGCCGGGTCCGCGTCGTCGGCCTGACGGGCGGCCTCGATCAGGAGCGCGTCGATCACCGTATTGCCCGTGACGTGGACCGCCGCAGGGTCCACGCCTTCGCCGCGCAGGTTCTGCGCCGATTGCTCGGTGGGCGCGAAGTGCCACCGCGCGAGGCGCGACAGCAGCACGCGGTTGGCCTCTTCGGGGAACGGCGCGTCCATCCGCCCGGTCCGCAGGCCGGCCTCGACGTGGGCGATCGGCGTCCGGCGGTAGAAGGCCGCCAGACCGGCCGTAAAGGCCGTGGTCGTGTCGCCCTGCACGATCACCGCGTCGGTCCGGTGAGCGGCGAGTTCCGCATCGACCGCCTCCACGACCCGCGCGGTGAGCCCGGCCAGCGTCTGGCCGTCACGCATGACCGACAGCTCGGCGTCGATCCGCAGGCCGAAGATGCGTACGACCTGGTCAAGCATCTCGCGGTGCTGGCCGGTGCTGACCACCCGCAGGGTCACCCCGTCGGTGGCGTCCAGCGCACGGATCACCGGGGCGAGTTTGATGGCTTCGGGTCGCGTGCCCATGAAGAGGGTGATGTGGCTCATGCGGGTGGGGGTGGTTTGGGTTGCTGGTGATCGGGAGCCGAAAAGAGGGTGGGCGTGCGCTGCGCGAGGTGTTGGGTATTGGGTGTGGGGGGTCAGCAAGAACGCAAGCGGGGACGGAGTACTTCGGGAGGTTCGCCCTCCCGTGGATCGTCGCGCCATCGCGGCAGCGCTCCTGCGAACGCTTACCCTTCCAGCACCCCGCACACGTCCACCACGACCTTCGCCGCCAACGTCGAGGGCTTGAGCGTCAGAAACTCCCGGTGCCCGACCAGGAACACCACCACGTCAGCCGCTTCCACCGCGTCAGCGGTTGACGCGAGCTCGAAATCGTCGTGCGACGCCAGGTTCGGCTCCACCACCCGCAGCCCGCCCCCGAGCCGCTCTTTCAGAGCCCGCACGATGTCCAACGCCGGCGACTCGCGCAGGTCGTCGATATCGGGTTTGTAGGCCAGCCCCATACACGCCACCACCGGCCGCTTGAACCGCTCGGCGGCGGCCAGCACGCGCCCGATGACCGCGCCGGGCTTGGCGCGGTTCACCGCCCGCGCGGTGGCGATGAGTGTCGTGTCGTCGGGTGCGGCGTCGACCAGGAAGTAGGGGTCGACCGCGATGCAGTGCCCCCCCACCCCGGGCCCGGGCCGCAGGATGTTCACCCGAGGGTGACGGTTGGCCAGGCGGATCAGCTCCCACACGTCCAGGCCCAGCGTCTCGCTCATCTGAGACAACTCGTTGGCGAAGGCGATGTTCACGTCGCGAAAGGCGTTTTCGGTCAGCTTCGCGGCCTCGGCGGTGCTCGCGGTGGTCTGCAGAATCGCCCCGCGGACAAAACGCTCGTAAAAGGCCACCCCCGCGGCGGTGCTCGCCGCGTCCACCCCGCCCACAATGCGGTCGTTCTCGACGACCTCGCGCAGGATGTGCCCGGGCAGCACCCGCTCGGGCGCGTGGACCACGTGCAGCGCGGCGCCCAGCCCGCTCTGCTCGCGCAGCCGCTCGGCCAGCCGTTCGGTGGTCCCCGGCGGGCTGGTGCTTTCGAGAACCACGAGGCTGCCCGCTGCGACGTGGGGGGCGATGACGTCGCCGGCCTTCTCCACGTACGACAGGTCGGGCCGGGGGCGGTCGCTGCGCCCGCCGGTCAGCGGGGTGGGTACGCAGAGCACAAACACGTCGGCTGGCGCAGCGTCCACGTGGGCCCGCAGGCGTCCGGTGGCCACGCCCGCCTGCACCAGCATGTCCAGGTCGGGCTCGACGATGTGGGCCCGCCCGCCGTTGATGATCTTCACCGCTTCGGGGTTCACTTCCACCCCGTGCACCGCGAAGCCACGCGAGGCGAGCACCGCGGCGGTGGGCAGGCCGATGTAGCCCAGCCCGACCACACAGACCTGCGTGGGCGGCTGGGTCGGGGGCGTCGATTCGGTCAGCGTCTCGTTCATCACCTGTTTCTCTCGTGGGGTGGGTTCACCGGCCGGCCGCGCATTGCCCGGGCGTACACCCCGGCGTACCGTTGCAGCAAGGCGTCGCCCGCCAGCGTGTCCCGGGCGTACGCCCGGGCGGCTGCCCCCAGCCGGCCACGCCGGTCGGGATCGGCGGCAAGCGTCTGGACCGCGTGGACCAGCGGCGCGACGTTGCCCGGTGGCACCAGCACCCCGCGGCCGCCCGCCAGCAGCGACACCGTCTCGCCCACCGCGCTGCCCACCACGCAGCGGCCCGCGGCCATCGCCTCCACGACTTTGATCGGCCCGGCGAACCGGGTGATGGTCTCGTTCTCCCGCGGCACCAGGAACAGATCCATCGCCGCCAGCCGGTCGGGGATCTTCTCGGCCGGCACCCGCCCGGTGAAGGTGACCCGCCCCGGGGCGAACGCCTGCGCCAGGGCTTTGAGCCGCGAAGACTCCGGCCCGTCACCCACAAATGTCGCGTCGGTCTCGGGCACCGCCCGCAGCACGGCGAAGAACGCGTCGAGATGTTCGTAACGCAGCATCTTGCTGGTCGTGCCCAGCATGACCCGCCCGCCCGGCGCCGCGGTGCGGCGGGCCGCGGCGGCGTCACAGGCCGACAGAAAGTCCGCGTCCACCCCGTTGGGGACCGCGGTCACCCGCAACCCCTGCCTCCGCAGCAATCCCGCCAGCACCTCGCTGGCCGCGGTGACGGCGTCGGCCCGCTTCAGGTGCCGCTCGAACCAGCGCCGCAGGCCCGCTTCGGCCGGGGCCATCCGGCCGCGGAACAGCTGGGCGTTCATGGCTCCGGCCAGGTCGAACCGCACCTCCGCCACCAGCGCGATGCCGAGCTCCTGCGCCGCGTCGGCCGCCGCACAGCCAATCGCGCTGGACCAGTGCACGTGGATCAGCCGGGCGTCCGCCACCCGCGCCGTCCGCACGATCGCCTCCCTCAGGTGCACGCGGTCGACGAAGAAGGGCCGGTTGGGCCGCCGCCGCCGCTCGGTGGCCGACGGGGCCAGGGCCGTGAGCACGATGCCCGCCGCCGGCGCGGGCGGCGCATCGCCGTAGGTGGACTGGCGGCTGGTCACCAGCACCGACGGCCGGCTGATGCCCAGCCGCCGCTGACCGGTCACGATCCACCAGCTGCGTGACGCGTAGCCCGAGGGCAGCGGCCGCCAGCTCTCCACCACGTGCAGCACCCGGGGGGCTGGCGTGTGGTCGGACTCGGGGGCGCGTCGGGTCACGCGTCACCCCCCGCCGCGACGCCGCGCCACCGCTTGGCCACCGCGGTGGTGGTGGTCAGCACCCACCCCCGCCGCGTCGCTTCGCCCAGCATCCGGTCAAAGGCCGTGCGCGTCTCGTCGTCACGCATCACGTCCAGGGGGTCGAAATAAGTCGACGCAAACTTTCGCGGCTGCGCCCGGTCGAGCATCACGCCCCAGCGCCGCTCAAACTCGGCCACGTTCAGCAGGCCGGCGCCCTGGGCCGGGTTCGCGGGGCGGCGGATCGCGCTGTAGGAGCAGAACGGCGACCAGCGAAGCCCCGGGCACGGGGTGAGCGGCACCATGATCGGCGGCCGCGGCGTCGTTTCGTCCGCCCTCCGCACGAAGTGCAGGCTCTCCCGCCCCGCCGGTTCGCGGGACGTCGGGAAATAGGGCGTCGGCACGGGGCACTTGCTGGCGAGCGTGGTGCTGATGCAGTCCAGTTCGGGGAACCGGGCGACGGCGTCGAGCATGCGCGGGGCGTCCTTGAAGTGCGGCGTGCGAAAGCTCGTCGGCCGCCGGCCGGTGTGCCGCTCAAGCGCGTCCTGGCAGCGCCCGATTTCGTCGGCCATGTCGTCAACGCCCAGGTCCCAGAACTCGCGGTCGGGGTTCAGCACCGGGTTGTTGGGGTGCGACCAGGTGTGGTTTGCCAGCTCGTGTCCGGCCTCGGCCGCCGCGCGGTACGGCCCGGGATCGTTCTCGACAAGCCGGCCGATCGCGTAGACGGTCATCGCCGCGCCGTGCTTCTCGACCAGCGTCTGCAGCGCGGGCAAGGCGTCGGTGTCCGCCTGGTAGTCCAGGTCGAAGGTCAGTGCCAGCATCGGCGGGCCCGCGGGCACCGCCGGGGTGCGCTGCGGCAGGTAACCCCACAGGCTGCGGCGGGTCAGCACGTGCCGCACACGGTCAGGAAGAAGCCCGGTCACGGCTGCGGCTCCCGGGTTCGGATCACCGAATCGAAGACTTCGAACGGAAGCTCGCCGCCCATGTGTCGGCGCAGGCCCGGGTCCCTGACGACGTGTTCGAGAAACGCCCACGCCACCGCCGGCGCGGTCAGCGGGCAGTCGCTGCCGAACACGATCTGCCTGGGGACCCGCTCGATCGCGTAGCGCCAGAAGTCTTCGATCCAGATGCCGCTGGGGTCCAGCACCACCCTCGGCTCGCGTTCGGCCAGGGCGACCGCCGCCTTCAGGTCGGCCTCGCGGTCCGGGAACGCCCCAAGGTGGGCCAGCACCAGCCGGCCGCGGACCCTGGGCAGCACCGTCTTGGCGATCCAGTCGGGCGTGACGTAGCGTCCGGCGTGCGTGAGCACCGGCCGGCCCAGCTGGTTGACCGCGTCGAACACGTCGTCGCCCGGCAGCCCGTCGAGGTGCGGCAGCAGCTTGATGCCGGCGTAGCGGTCGAGCTGGTCCGTCGCCACGTCCGCTGCACGCCGGCGCCCAATCGTCGCGAGCACCCGGGCCCGTGCCGCCTTCCGAACCAGCCAGAGCTGCGGCTCGGTCACCGGGATGCGGTCACCACCCACCCGAGCCAGCGGCCGCACCGTGGGCCCGCCCGGCGGCAGCGCGTCGCACCACTCCAGCAGCGTGCGGTTGGCCGAGGCGTACCCCCCGTGCCGCAGCGGCGGGAACGCGATCGCGTGCGTGAGCCCGGCGGGGGGCATCAGCTCCAGATACTCCGGCCCCTCCAGCCGGCCGTAGTACACCTCGCCCGAATCGCTCGGGCCCAGGTGCACGTGGCAGTCCATGCGTGGTTCACTCAAGACGCGCCGCCTTCCGCCGAGAGGCCGAACAGCCGGGCCGCGTTGCCGATCGCCACCTTGCGCAGCGTCACGTCGCGGTCGATGGCCCCCGCCACGTGCTTCCACTGCACGGCCGGCGTGCACATGGGCGTGTTGGTGCCAAACAGCACCTTGTCCGGCACCGCCTCCACCGCGAAGCGTACGAAGTTGCCGATGCTCGCCCCGCTGGTTTCCAGGTGCACCCGCGGGTCGTCGGCCGCCAGCTGAACCGCATCGTCGAGGGTGTCGGCCGCGCACGGCCAGCTGCCCAGGTGCGCAAGGATGACCGGCGAGCCGACGTGCGGAAGCAGCTGGCGTTTGACGAACTGCGGCGTGCACCGTGCCCCCGCGTGAACCAGCAAGGGGAGCCCCGCGTCGGACACCGCCCGCAGCACGTCCGGCTCGGGCAGCCCGGTTTGCTGGGGCATGAGCTTCACCGCCGCGAAGCGATTGAGAAGTGTCGGGTCTCTGCGGATCGCCGCCGCCACCCGCCCGCCGGATCCCCAGGCCGACCGCCGCCTGGCGAAGAAACCGCGCACCGGGTCGGCACGCGGAAACGCCCCGCGGCCGCCGTCGAAACGCAGCGCCGCACGCCACCCCCCGCGGGGGTCCGGCAGCTGCTCGGCCAGCGCGAGGCTCGCCGAAAGCAGGTCGGTTCCGGCCGGCGCCGCCACCAGCCCGCCGGCGTGGGTGATGCCCGCGTCGGCGTCGGCTCGGCGCGACGCGAGCAGCTCGTTCAGGCTTACCGACGCGTAGAAGCTGTCGGGCGGGGCGATCCCCTCGGGCACCGCGTTCACGTGGGCGTCGAAAAGACAGACCGCGGGCACCGGAGCGGATCGGAACACGCGGGCGGGGGCGGGGGTCGTCACGCGTCACCCCCCGCCGGCGCAGAGAAGGCGGCCGTCCACGCGTCGTCGGTTTCGTATCCCAGGTCGACGCAGGCCTCGGCCAGCTCGGGCATCGACCCCAGCAGCTCCGTGATCCGCGACGCGTGGACTGGCTTCTGCCAGCGCGCCACCCCGGCGGTCTCAACAGGCCGCAGCCCGCCGAGCGCCCCCTCGGTCATCGAGTCCTGCTCCCGGGTCTGTGCCCGAGCGTGGAACTGTGAGAACGGGGCGTCCGTCGACCAGCCGATCAGGCCGTCCAGCCGCCGCTGGGCCGCGTCGGGGTCGTTCACGAAGTCTTCGTACCGAAGCACCAGAGCATCGCCGCGTTCCCGCGCCGCCCGGAAGGCCCGCCACGTCGCGTGGAAACGTTCGGGCGTGACGTAGTACCCGCGGTCGGCGGTGTACGCCCGGTGCACGCTGGTCAGCACGTCGCGTGGGTCGCGGACCGTGAGCACCAGCCGCACGTCGCCGGGCCGCTTCGCGTACCACGCATCGATGGCGTCGAGGTCCAGCACATCGTCGGGCCGCTTGGTGAAGAGCACCGGCCGGGTACGCGGCTCAAACCGCGCCGCGTGCAGCGCCGCCACCTCCCCGGGGTACGTGTCTACCCCGCTCACGCAGGCCTCCACCATCACCTGCAGCAGCGTGGACCCGGTCCGCGGGAAGCCGCACACCACCGCGTGGGTCTTCAGCGGAGCGACGCCGGCGGCCCGCAGCAGCCCGCGGTCGCCCAGCCCCCGCACGGCCACCCGCTTCGCGGCGTGCAGCCCGCGCTTCGCCGACCGGGCGACGCCCAGCCCCGCGCCCACCGCGGCCCGCCGCCCCCGGCCGTCTGGCGGGCCGTGCTTCAGCGCCGCCTCGTACACGGCCTCGTACCGCAGCACCTCCGTGCTCCACGCCCGCGCGTCGATACCGCCGCCGCCGCCCCAGGGCGCGTCGGCAAAGCGGCGCAGCCCCGCCTCGATCGACGCCGCGTCGGGCTCGGTGAAGCGCACATCGGCGCGCTCCTTCAGCAGCTCGTGCAGCGCCGGAAGGTTCGAGCACAAAAGCGGCAACCCGCAGGCGAGCGCTTCCAGCGGCTTAAGCGGGGTGGTGTCCATCGCCACCGCCGCCCGCCCGCGCGGCACCAGGAACAGGTCGAGCGACCGGTAGAAGTCCGGCATCTCGCCGTAGGGAATCAGCCCCGGCAGCTCGACCACGTCGGCCAGTCCGCGGGACCGCACGATTCCCGCGATGCGGTCCCAGTCGCGGCCGGTGCCCGCGAGCACCAGCCGGAAATCGATGCCTTGTCCCGCAAAGTCCGCGGCCACTGCCCCCGCCGCGGTCACCGCCGCCTCCAGGTTCTCCATCACCTCGAACGTGGTGGCGTAGCCCACCCTCAGCCGGCGCCCCAGGCTTTTTTCCGAATCCGACGATGCGCCCGCCGGCGTGAACCGCACCGTGTCCACGCTGTTACGCACCACAAACAGGCGGGCCGGATCCACGCCCCCGCGCCTCATCCGCTCGGCCAGGCCGTCGGCGATCGTCACCGCCACGCTCGCCTCGCGGGCCAGCTCCAGCTCCAGCCGGTTCTGCCAGCGGCCGCGGGCCGTGGCGTAGCCGCCGCCCGCGTCCAGGTCGTAGTCGCCGTTGAAGCAGCGCAGCTCGTAGATCCCCGGCAGCCCGATCTTCTGCGCCACGCGCAGCGCGGGCCCCGCGTTGTAGTGCGGGTGGTGGGCGTGGATCAGGTCGGCCCCGGTCCGCCGGACCATGCTCTCCAGTTCGGCCTCGAACTCGGCGGTCGTCGCCGGGGCCAGCCCCATCGCCGGCCGTTCCCAGCCGCGGGCGCCGACGGGCTTACCGCCGACGAAGCGCGCCGCCTTGATCTGCAGATCCGCGTTCCAGTCGCTGGTCTCGAACGCCTCGTCGGTGCCGTGGGCCAGCGGCGGGAAGGGCGACACCGCCACGGCCACCTCCACCGGTGCGCCGCCCACCTTCAGGTAGCGCCGCTGCGCGGTGATGAGTCCGATCGACCGCGCGGTGTACCCGTCCAGGTACGGCCAGGCATAATTGAAGACGTGCAGCACCTTCACCAGCGCACCCGCTCTTCCGCCGCGTCCAGCCAGGGGCACCCGCGGTGTGAGATCACCAGGCACACCCGCCCGCGGCACCAGTCGGTCAGCGCCCCCTGCACCACGCGTTCGGTCTCCATGTCCAGTGAACTCGTCGCCTCGTCGAACACCACCACCGCGGGGTCGCGGGCCACCGCGCGGGCCAGCTGCACGAGCTGGCCCTGGCCCGAACTCAGGCCGCCGCCGCCGGCGTCCACCAGCGGGGCGTCCCAGTCCAGCGGCTCGCCTTTGCGACGCAGTGCGTGCTTGATCACGTCCAGCTCGTCCGCGTCGCCCCGCCCGCCGGCGGCGGCATCCAGCAGCAGGTTGTCCCGGATCGATCCCGTCACCAGGATCGGTTTGGGGCCCAGATACAACACGTCGCCCGGCGCCAACGCCGCAACTTCAGACGCGTCTCCGCCGTCGAGCTGCGCCCGCACCGCCCCGGTCTGCGGCGACAGCAGCCCCGTGAACACCTGGGCGAACGTGCTTTTTCCCGCGCCGGTCTCCGCGGTCAACGCCGCGATGCGCCCCCGCTCCACCCGCAGCGACACGTCGGCGAACACCGGTTCGTCGGGCAGATAACCGAACGACACGCCCGCCGCATCGACCGCACCCACCCGCGCGTCGGCCGCGGTCACCGGCCGCGCCGCGGCCGGTTCGGCGTCCCAGTACGCCCCCATCCGCCGCCCGGCCGTCGCCGCCTCGGCCGCGCGCCCCGCCAGGTCGCCCATCTGCACCAGGGCCACCAGCACCTGGCCGACCACAAACAGCGCAGCCAGCAGCACGCCGGCCTCCAGGGACCCGCGGGCGATGAGCACGCCGCCCACGAGCACCAGCCCCAGGAAGGCGAAGGCGTTGAGCACCCCCAGCATCGCCCGCACCGCCGCGGTCAGCCGGCCCTGCTTCAGGGCGATCGCGCGGAAGGCGTCGTGGGCCGCGTTGAAATGGTCCAGAAACCGCGGCCCCAGCCCGAACTGGCGGGTCAGCATCACGCGGTCGACCTCCACCAGGTTGCGGGCCGACTGGCTCAGCTCCGCCAGCGCCGCGAAGCGTCTGCCCGTCAGCCCCAGATGGGCCCGCGATCCCCACAGCATCGCCCCGCCGCAGATTGCCAGCAGCGCCACCAGCACAATCAGCAGCGGCGACGCGTAGAGCGCGAGAAAGCCCGCCGCGGCCAGCACCCACAGGCCCAGCACGCAGCTCTGGGTCAGCGTCTCGATCCCGAACCGCGTGAGGTACGGCGCATCGGTCATCAGGATCTCGCGCAGCGCCGCCATCGGCACCGCCGACAGGTCCTCCAGCCGCGCCGCGGTGATGTGGGTGCCCAGGCGGTCGACGCAGCGCTCGCGCCAACGCAGCGATGCCCGCTCCTGCCACACCTGCCGGCTCCACGACGCCACCAGCACGAGGCCGATCAGCCCGAACGCGCCTGCGCCGAGCCCCCATGAGAGCCCGCGGTCCCGCAGCACGCCGTCCAGCAGGGTCTTGCCGCTGACGGCCAGGGCCAGCTGAAGCCCCACCTCGACCACCGTCAGCCCGACCAGCACCCCCGCGGTATACCCGGCGGCGGGCATCTCGCCCCGCATCTTTCGCAGCGTGGCGGCCAGATCGCCAAGCCGGGTGGGGCCGCGCAGCACGTCCTCAATGGTGATGGCCCGGCGGCCGCGCAACGCACCTGCCCCACCGGAGACCGGTGCCGTGCTGGTCTCAACGCTGGAGGCTGACAATCCGGACCATCCCAACGAGTCGTGTAAGCGTGACGCGGGCCGCTCGGGGCGGTCCTTAGTACGGGGAAGGTACCGACCGTCGACACCCCGATACCCCGGAGTTGACGTTAATAATTTTTAAGCGGTCTGCCGCCCGAAACTCATGCGTACGCCGGGCCGGGGGGGCACGGTGTCGAGGAAGGCGTCGGGGGCCGCGCAGGGCCTCGCGGGTGCATGGCGGCGGTTCAGCGCGCGGCCGGTGCCGAAACCGCAAGCCGGCGTCGTTCGGCCGCGTACCCCGCGGCGGTGGCCAGCTGAGCCAGCGCAATCAGCAGCGAACGCCGCAGACGGGCGCCGCGTTCGACCGCACGCCAGGGCTCGCCGAGCATGCCCCGGTAGAACCCGGGCCCCTCGGGCTTGAGACCCGCGCGGCCGAATCTGGTCCGCGCATTCTGGAAGTGCAGCGCCCCGCGGCCGTAGTTGTGGTGCTGCCGCCAGTAATCCTTCACGTTCATGGCGTGGAAGTGGCGGACCCGTGCCCGCGACACCAAGGTGAGGGCGTGCCCCGCGTGGTGCCAGCGGTCGCCGAGTTCCCGGTCCTCGCCGGCCGCCAGCGGGAAGCTGGTGTCGAACGCGCCCACGGCGGCAAACCGATGGGCGGAACAGGCGAGGTTGTTGCTCGCAAAGAACGGGGCGTCGTACACCCGGTTCTGCATATCGCGGTACAGAAAGGCCAGCAGGTCCTGACTGGCCTGCGCCGGGACGCTGTTCCGGGCCGCGTTGACGGTCACGCCGCCCAGCAACGCGTCGGGGTCGTCGGCGTGGGCCCGGGCCATGGCCGCGAGCCAGCCGGGTTCGGGGGCGCAGTCGTCGTCGGTGAACGCCAGGAGAGCGCCCCGCGACTCGGCCGCGCCGCGGTTGCGGGCGCAGGCCGGTCCGGAGTTGGGCTGCCGGACCACCCGCACCGGCGGTCCGGTGTCCGCCGGTGACACCCTGACCGGCTCCGGCGAGCCGTCGTCGACCACCACGATCTCGAACCCCCCGTCCACGGGTTGCTGGGCCCGCAGGGCCGCCACGCACCGGCCGATCGCATCGGCGCGACCGAAGGTGGGCACGATGACCGAAATGGCCGGGTTCTTGCCGGCCCGCTCCCCGGCCGGTTCCCGAGTCGTCGTCAGAGAATCGCGGAGGGGTGAACGCAAGGGAGGGTGACGGGGTTGAACAAATGGGGGCAGACCGCCACGGCGCGGGACGAACTTTACCGCGGCCGGCGGGTCCGGTCCCGGGCGAAGGCGACAATAGTTGCGGAACGCTTCCCACACCGAAACGTTCGACGCGGCCGAGAGGGGGTCTGACGCCGCCCGGCCACGTGTTGGCCCCTTGCGGTGACGGGGGTCAACGCCCCATTTCGGGCCCTCATCGTCGACGCAGCAGAGAGAGCCCCGCAAGCACCCGTCCCCGCGGTCCGGGCAGGCTCAGGGTCAGCCCCGCGTACAGCCCGCCAAACACGGCCGCCAGCGGGACCACGGCGAAGGTTGACCCCATCAAGCGGGTCGCGGCGGGAGTCAGTGCCCACGCCGCTCCCCCCGCGACCCCCGAGAGCATCAGCGGGGTGCACAGCGGGGCGACCAGATCGGCGACCGTTACCGCCGACCCGCGTCGGCCCCACGGCAGGGTCACCGCGGCGGCCGCGTAGCGGGAGAGGCTGACGCCCCAGGCGATCCCCGGCACCCCCCACGCGGCGCCGCCGGCCACCCCCGCCACCGACCACGCGGCCGACATCAGGTTGACCTGCACCACCGGGCGCATCCGCCCCTCGGCGTACATCACCGGCTTGAGCAGCATGGTGGGAATCACAGCCAGCAGGCCGACGCTGAGGATGCGGAGCAGCGGCTCGGCTTCGGCCCAATCGGGGCCCAGCACCAGCGCGACCACCGGCCCGGCGGCCACCATCATGAACACGACCGCCGGCACCGTCACCGTGGCGGCCGCCTCTGCGGCGCGACGCATGTAGCGGCGGTAGGCCACGGCATCGCCGGCGGCGTGGCGCCGGCAGGCACCCGCCGTCGCCACGGTGGTCAGCGGGCTGAGCCCCTGCTGCAGGGGCAGCCAGGCCCACTGATGCGCGTTGCGGTAGGCGCCCAGCGACGCTGCGCCCGCCAGGCGGCCGATCACCAGCTGGTCCAGCCGGCCGCTCAGTTCTTTGACGACGCGGGCCAGGGTGTGGCCGCCGCCGTAGGCGAGCAGTGCGCGGTAGGCCGGGTCGTCGGCCGCGGCAACCCCCGCGCCACGCCCGGGCCATGGGCCGGCCGCCCGCACCAGGCCGACGCTGCGGGCGGTCAGCACCACCCCCTGCTGAGCGGCCAGCGCCCACACCCCCGCGCCCGCCGCGGCCGCGGAGAGCCCCGCCCCGCAGCCCAGCACGACCGACCCCACCTCGATCCGCGCCAGCGCCGCGAAGCGCATCCGCCGCTGCGTCAGCCCGGCGTGCAGCGTGGCGGCGTTGTCGATCAGAACCCCCAGCCCCAGGGTGGCCACCAGCGGCACCAGCACCGGCCGGCCGAAGAACAGCGCGAGCGCGGCGCCGCCGAGCGTCACCCCCCCCCAGAGCGCCACGCTCAGCAGCAGGTTGATCCTGAAAAGCCGGTTCAGCGCGGCGCCGTCAAGCGTCGGCCGCTGCACCACCGCCACGCCAAAGCCGAACCCGCCCACGGCCAGCACCACGGAGGTCACCAGCTCGGCCATGGCCAGCAGGCCGAAGGGCTCTTTGCCCAGCCACCGGGCCAGCAGCATGAAAGTGATCGCCGACACCACAAACCGCGCCGCCTGGCCCGCGAGCATGGCCGCACCCCCGCGGGCGGATTCGGAGGGGCGGGGTGCGGCATCACTCACCCCGGCGTCTCCGCCCCGACGCGTTGCAGAAACGCGCGCAGACGCTCCGCCCGTGCCGGCCACGCGTACCCGGCGGCCCACCCCAAACCCGCCGACCGGCTGGCGGGGTCGTCGGTGCGCAACGCAGCCGCCATGGCCGCCGCCCACGCCGCCCCGTCGCGCGCGTGGGCCGGCGGCACGGTCTGCCGCAGCGGCGATTCCGGCAGGCTCGCGAGCAGGTCGCGGACCGGACGTGCGCCGGTGGCCACCAGCCCCGCGCCCGCGGCGAGGGTTTCGATCACTTTCATCGGGCTGCTGAACGCGGCGCTGACCACGCTGGCCCCGGGGTCCAGCGGGCACAAGGCGACCTTCGTGCGGTGCAGCGCGGCGCGGACCTCCGCGGGGGTGGTCCGTCCGTGAAACACGACCCGATCGGCGAGTCCCGCGTCGCCCGCGCGGCGTTGCAGCCCGCTCAGGCGATCGCCCCCGCCGAAGACGTCGAGCGTGCGGCCCGGCAGCCGCGCGACGGCGTCGAGGGCGGTGCCGACGCCCTTTTTCGGATCCAGCTTGCCGGCGAAAAGAAAGTCACGCGGCCGGTCGGCGAACCCCGCCGACGCGGCGGACTCCTCAACCGGGTCGCAGCCGCTGGGCAGCACCGCCACCGGCACCCCGGAGGGGACGCTCGGCCCCAGATCCTCCCGCACCGCCGGTGACACGCAGAGCAGGCCTGCGGCTCGCGACACGGCGAGGCCCTCCTGTTGTTGCAGCGACCGCTCGCCGGTGGTGTAGACCGTGCAGGCGGTCACCGCCGCACCCGTGCGTCGCTCGCAGGCCTCGTGCCAGGTGCGCCGGTGGACCTCCAGCACCGGCCGGGCGGACGAGCGCTGCCACGCGGCGTGGTCTCGCACCAGCGACGCCACGCCGGTTTCGCCGCGGAGGATCACCACCCCGTGCTGCTTGCGGATCCAGGCCCGCAGGCGGCCGCGGCGGAGCGGCCACCACGCCGGACGCCTGACGCGCGCGTGCGGCACCGCCGCGTCGGCGGGGTCGGGGGCGGCGTGGCCCGCCTGCGACCGACCCGTGATCACCGCGACGTCGTCACCGCCGCAGCGCAGCGCCGCGGCCGTCCGGAAAATCTGGATCCAGGCCGCGTAGGGCGCCGGGTACGGCACCGGATATAGAAAGCGAACCCGCATGGTCGGCATCCTAAGAGTTTGCGCCCGCGAGGCGAGGCCGCGTGGGTCGGGGCTTCCGGGCGTCGCGGTCAACCCGCCACGGTGGATGCGGGCCGGTCGGTCAGGGGACCGGCACCGCCGCGCCGGGCCCGGGGTGCCGCGCACGCCGAGCCCGCCGCGTCCGGCGCCCGCATCGGATTAACGCCCGCGTGAAAAATCGCTCACCCCTCGATCTCCGCTTCGGGGTCGGGCGGGCAGAACGTACGCTCTGCTGCTTCCTGCCCGCCCCCGCCTGGAGATTTATGCCCGGTCCCCCCCCCCCTGCCGCCACCCTGAAGGTCGGCCTCATCGGCTGCGGCCGAATCGCCCGCCTGTTCCACCTGCCGGTGCTGAGCGCCGCCCGCGGGGCGCGTCTGGTGGCCGTGGCCGAGATGGACCCCGAGGCCCGCGCCGCGGCGGCCCGGGCGGCGCGGGGCGCGCGGGTCTGGGCTTCGGACCGCGAGCTGTTAAACGACGCCGAAGTGGACGCGGTGGTGATCGCCACGCCGCCCATCACCCACGCGGACATCGCCACCCGGGCGTTCGAATCCGGCCGGCACGTCTACGTGGAGAAGCCCTCGGCGGTAACCGCCGCCGCGGCCCACGCCCTGGCCGACCTGGCCGAACGCGGCGGCGACACGAACGGACCCCGCACCGCCCGTTGCGGGCTCAACTTCCGCCACCACCCCGCGGTCGCGGACGCCCGCCGACGCCTGGCGGAAGGCGGCCTGGGCCGGGTGCAGGCCGTCCGCTCGGTCTTCACCGCGGCCGCCCGCTCGCTGCCGGGGTGGAAGCAGCAGACCGCCACCGGCGGTGGCGTGCTGCTGGACCTGGGCGTGCACCACCTGGATCTGGTCACGCACCTGCTGGCGTTGCCGATCGACGCGGTCGCCTGCACCGTCGAGGACCGCGACGCGGGCCAGGAAGTCACCGCCACCCTGTGCGCCCGGCTCTGCCCGCGGGCCGACGCGGCGGACGACGCCGACGGCGGCGGCCCGCCCCGCCCCCCGGGTGTGGTGTTCAGCGGCACCTACGCCGCGATGACCGGCCGCGGCGAAAACCGCCTCGAGATCTACGGCGAGCGCGGGAACCTGGTGATTGACACGCACGACGCGGCGCCGCGGGCCCCCGTGACGTCGCCGGGCCGCTTCGCGCGGCTGGCCGAGGCCTGGCGTGCCGCCCGACCGGGCACGCTGATCGCCTCGCCGTGGGGCGAGCCATCGTTTGCCCGATCTCTGCAGGCCTTCATCGACGCGGCCAACGGAGGCAGCGATCCCCACGGCGCCGACCTGCGGGCCGCCGCCCACGCTGTCGACGCCGTGGCCGCGGCCCGCGATGCCGCGGCGTCGGGGCGCTGGCACCGCGTGCGGCCCCTGGGCGACGCGTCCAGCGGTTCGGCGGCGCTGCGGCTGCCCGACGTCGAAGCGCCGCCGCCCGCAGTTCAGCATTCCGACGTGCTGCGGTGAGCCCACCGCCCGCCCCCGTGGCCCCGCACCCCGCGGCGCCTCCCCGCCAGGGTGCCCGCCCATGACCCCGCTCCGCGTGCTGATGCTCAACGACTACGGCAGCCCCGACGGCGGCGCCGAGCGCCAGATGCTGCGCCTGCGCGACCGCTTCCGGGCGGCGGGGCACGACGTGCGTCTGCTCGCCAGCGACGCCCCGCTGCCGGGGGTGGCCGCCGACCGCCAGAGCCCCTCGCGGGCCGACCACGCGTGCCGCGGACGCAACGACCGCCTGCAGGTGCTCACTTCTCTGCACAACGCGTCGGCCGTCCGGACGCTGAGGTCGGCGCTCGCCACGTTCCGACCCGACGTGGTGCACGTGCGAATGTTCCTGTGGCAGCTGTCTCCCGCGGTGCTGCCGCTGCTGCGGTCGGTGCCCACCCTGTACCACGCCGCCCAGTACAAGTCGGTGTGTCCCACAGGCCAGAAGCGGCTGCCCGACGGGCGGGCCTGCACGGTGCCGGCGGGTCGCGTGTGCCGGAGCGCGGGGTGCGTCAGCACGCTGAGCTTCCTGCCGGCCATGGCCCAGCTCCGCGCGTTTCGACGCGGACGCGACGCCCTGGACCGGGTGGTGGTGCTCAGCCGGGCCATGGAGGGGGTGTTGCGGAGCGGCGGTTTCACCGGACCGGTCGACGTGGTGCACAACGGCGTGCCCGAGCGTCTGCCCCGCCCGCCCCTGGTCGGCCCGCCCACCGCGGCCTTTGCCGGCAGGCTGGTCCCGGAAAAAGGCGTGGACCTGCTGCTGAGGGCGTTCGCCGATGCCCGCGGTCGCGTGCCCGACGCCCGGCTGTGCGTGGTGGGCGACGGCCCGCAGCGGGCGTCGCTGCGGCGTCTGGCCGCCGAGCTCGGCGTGGCCGACGCCGTGACGTTCTGCGGGCACCTGCCGCGGGGTGAAATGGAGACCAGGCTGGACGCCGCCTGGGTGCAGGCCACGCCTTCGCAGTGGGAAGAACCATTCGGCAATGTGTCGCTCGAGGCGATGATGCGCGGCACCGCCGTGGTCGCCGGCCGCATCGGCGGCCAGGCCGAGATCGTGGCCGACGGGCAGACGGGGTACCTCGTGCCGCCGGCCGACCGGGGGGCGTGGGCCCGGCAGCTGACCCGGATTTTAAGCGACCCGGACCACGCCGAAGCACTGGGGGCCGCGGCCCGGGCCCGCGCCCTGGGCGTTTTCTCCGAGACGGCGGTCGGCGAACGACTGCTCGGCATATACCGCGAGCTGGCCGCCCCGCGTGTGCCGGCCCTCGCCCCCGAACCCGCCCTGGCCCCCCACTCCTGACGCTGAGCCCATGAACGCCCCCCGTGCCTCCGAAACGTCGCCCCCCGCGTCCCCCCCCGTGGCCACCGCCCCGCCCGAACTCTCGGTGGTGGTGGTCTGCGAGCGCGGTCTCACGGGCATGGCGGCAACCCTCGCCGCCCTGACCGCCCAGACCGCCGCCGATCGGATCGAGCTGATCGCCGTCGGCCCCGACGACGCCCGCATGGACCCCGGCGCCCTGCCGCCGAACCACCAGCGACTGGGTGCCCTGCGGCTGCTGAGGCTGCCCGCGGTCACCCACGTCGATCACGATCTGGCCCCGGGAGTCCACGCCGCCACGGCCCCGGTGGTGGCGTTGATCGAAGACCACGCCTTCCCCGAGCCGGCGTGGGCCGAGCGCACGCTTGCCGCCTGGCACGCGGTGGGGCCGGGCGTGGCGGCCATCGGCTTTGGCGTGACCAACGCCAACCCGCGGTCCGGATTCAGCTGGGCCAACATGCTGCTGGCCTACGGCCGGTGGATGCCGGCCGACCAGGGTGCCGCGGGGGCAGAGGCACCGGACACCGACACCGGCCTCCCCCAGGCCGCCTCCGGCCCCACCCCCGTTGGGTGGGTCGCCGCCCACAACGTGTCGCTGCGGCGGGCGGCCCTGGATCCGCTGCTGCCCCGCCTGGGCGAGCTGACCGGACGCGAGGGCTTGTTCCTGCGTGAGCTGCGCGGCGGCGGCCACGCCTTCGCCCACGCGGTGGATGCCCGGATCGCGCACGTCAACCCGTCGACCCCCTGGGCGACGGCGAAGCTGCGGACCGATGCCGGCCGCCTGTATGGCGCGCGACGCGCTGACGAAGGGGGCTGGGGCTTCGGCCGCCGACTGGCCTACGTGCTGCTGAGCCCGGCCATTGCGCCGCTGCGGTTCGTCCGTGAGCGGGCCACCCACTTCGGCGGCGGCCAGAGGGCGGCCCTGACCCCCCGGGTGTATCCCGCCCTGTACGCCGCCCTGCAGTGCGACGCCCTCGGACAGGCCCTGGGCTACGCCCTGGGGGCGGGCGGGGCCCCGGGACGTCTGGCCACGTTCGAAATGGACCGGGCCCGGCACGTCGACGCCGCGGACCGACGGGCGTGTTTCGGGCCGCAGACCTGAAACAGGTAGGTGTGGAGCCTGGCCGCGCGTGGGCGCGGCGTAAGCCGGGCCACCCGGGTGCAAGCCGGGGAAGGCCCCGTCACCGCTCAGGAAAAGGTGGAGAACCGCCTCCGGATTTCACCCCGTTTTCAGAGTGGTCCTTTAGTTTACAACACGGGTGGTCCCGATCCGATCGGGAGCCCGCAACGGGTTTCCCGTGGCGGGCTTGCCTCCCGCCCCGCCCCCGCCCCGCCCCCGACCCCGTTCCCCGACGGGAACCGACGGCAGCCCAATCCTTACTGATCGAGCCCTGGATTATGATTTCTCGCATGGCCGGAACCGCCTTGGAAAAACGCTCGGAGTCCGGGCCCCAGGTGTCGCCACACGCTCCAGATTCCTCTGCCCCCCGATCCGCGCCCGACGCCAGCCACGTGCCGGTGCTGGTGGTCGGTGGCGGGCCCGCCGGTCTGACCGCGGCCTACACCCTTCTCAAGGGCGACCGCTCGACCGCTCCCCTGGTGCTGGAGGCCTCGGACCAGGTCGGTGGCATCTCCCGCACGGCCGAATACAAGGGTTACCGCTTCGACATCGGCGGCCACCGCTTTTTCACCAAGGTGAAAGAGGTCGAGGCGCTGTGGGACGAGGTGATCGAGGACCAGTTCATCGACGTGCCGCGGCAGAGCCGTATTTTTTACCGCGGCAAGTACTACGATTACCCGCTGAGCCCGATGAACGCGTTGCGGAACCTGGGGCCCTACGAGACCGTCCGCATCATGCTCTCGCTGGCCAAGTGGAAGCTGCGTCCCAGCAAAGACGAAGACAACTTCGAGCAGTGGGTCTGCAACCGCTTCGGCGGCCGGCTGTACTGGCACTTCTTCCGCACCTACACCGAGAAGGTCTGGGGCATTCCCTGCACCGAGATCCGCAGCGACTGGGCCGCCCAGCGCATCAAGGACCTCTCGCTGACCAAAGCCATCACCGACGCGGTGACCGGCGGCAGCAAGACCACCAGCCTGATCAAGACCTTCAAGTACCCGCGCAAGGGACCGGGCCAGATGTGGGAGATGTTCCGGGCCCGTATCGAAGACCGCGGCGGGTTGGTCCGCTTGAACACCCGCGTCGAGGGCTTCGCCCGCGAGGGCACGCGGATCACCGCCGCCACGCTGCGGACGCGGCACCCCGACGGCTCCTCCACCACCGAAACCGTGAAGGCCGACCACTACATCAACAGCATGCCGATCACCACGCTGGTGCGGTCGATCACGCCGCCTCCGCCGCCCGAGGTGCTGGAGGCCGCGGGCAACCTGCGTTACCGCGACTTCCTGATTGTCACGCTGATCCTCGACCACGCCGACCCGTTCCCCGACAACTGGATCTACATCCACAGCCCCGACGTCCAGGTCGGACGCATCCAGAACTTCCGCAGCTGGTCCCAGGACATGGTGCCCAACGCGAAGCACGCCAGCATCGGCATGGAGTACTTCTGCCACAAGGGCGACGGTCTGTGGACCGCGAAGGACCACGAGCTGATCGAGCTGGCCACCCGCGAACTGAACGACCTGGGCCTCGCCCCGCCGTCGAGCGTGGTCGACGGCACCGTCATCCGCCAGCCCATGGCTTACCCGGTATACGACGCGGACTACAAGGAAAACCTGGCCGTGGTGCGCTCGTGGATCGAGGGCCTGGACAACCTGCAGACGGTGGGCCGCAACGGCATGCACCGCTACAACAACCAGGACCACAGCATGCTGGCCGCGCTGCTGGCCGCCCGCAACGTGTTGGGAGAGGACCACAACATCTGGGACGTCAACGTGGAGCGCAGCTACCACGAGGACATGGTGGTGGACGAGAAGCATCCGGCCGGTGACCGGGCGAAAGCCCCCGCGGCCGCCACCGAGGGAGCGGGCTGAGCTGACGCCGTTGCGTTCCTACGGGCGGGCGGCCGACGCGCGGGGCGGTGGCGGGGCCGGTGGCGCGGCGGTTGCTGCGCGGGCGGTGCACCGCGGCCGGCGCGCGGCGATCGGGCCGGCCTTGCTGCTGGCTGGGCTGCTGGCCGGGCTGCTGGCGTGGGTGTACGGACCGGCGTTTGGGCGGTTTTACTACTACGACGACGCGGTGATGCTGCTGGACGCGCAGCGCGTGCTGGACGGCGAAGCCCGACTGGGTTCGGGCGGCGGCTTCGGCCGCTTCCGCCCGTTGCGTGAGCTGTTCTTTGCGGCCGGGACCGCGGCGTGGGGGGCCGATCGCCCCGCCTTCTTCCGCGTGCCGGTGTTCGTGCTGCACCTCGCAAACGCGGTGCTGCTGGTCACGCTGATCGAGCGGGTGCTGGCGGGCGGGGCCGCCGGTCCCACACGCGGACCGAGCCCCCCGGCAACGCCGGCGGCCGACGCGGCGCGTTCCCACCGGCGGGCGGTGGCGGTGGGCGCCGGGGCGGTGTTCCTGCTGCACGCCTCGGGTTCCGAAGCGGTGACGTACCTGTCGGCGGTCGGCGTGGTGTGCTCTACCACCGGCTTTCTGCTGCTCACCCACGCGGCGTTGCCGTGGACGTGGGGCAAGCCGCGCGGGTCGGCGGTTCGCCTGGTCGCGGCCACCGCGGGGGCCGTGCTGCTGCTGGGTTCGGGACGCTACGGGCTGGCGCTGCTGCCCGGCGGGCTGCTGCTTGCCACAGCCCGCGGCCCGGTCTCCCGCAGCAGGCTGACCGTTCTGGCGGCGGCCGCGGCGGGGCTGGCCACCGCGATGGTGCTGCTGCCACGCACGCTGCCCGCGGGCGCCGCGGCGACCGCCGGCGTGGCGGACGCGGGCCTGTGGGCCCGGCAGACCCTGGATCTGCTCTCGCGTCAGGTGGTGCCGGCCCGGCTGATCGACGAACGCTGGGGCGGGCCGGTGGTGGCGGTGGCGGCGGCCGGGCTCGCGGCGGTCGCGGTGCGGCTCCGCGGGGCCTTCGACCGCCGGGCGGCGGCGCTGGCCGGCGTCTGGGTCGCCGCCACGCTGCTCTACGGGGTGAACGGCCTGGTGCTGGGGGGGCGGTTCAGCTACCCGGCAAGCGGATTTGCCGCGGCCAGCCTGCTGCTGCTGCTGTCGTGGCGGGTGCCCGCCAACGGGGTATGGGCAGGGGCGGTGCTGCTGACCGCCGCCCACGCGGTGTGCGCCGAGCGGCGTCTGGACGGCGTGGCGCAACGCAGCGCGGCGCTGTCCGCGTTCGACCGGGCCCTGGACGCCGATGTCGGGCGTGGCTCGCCGGTCCGCGTCGACGGTCACGACCCCGAGCACGCCGGGGCGTGGGCCCGGCTGCGTGGGCATCCCCTGCGGCCACCGGGGCCCGGTCCGGGCCGCACCTTCCGCTTTAATCGGGGAGCATGGCATTATGAAGAGCTCCGTTAGGGCCCCGGCCCGCCACGCCGTGGCCGTTTTTCTGGTGCTGATCGCCGCGGCCTGGGTCGGGGCGATCCTCCTTTACATGGGCCACCCCCCGTGGCGCAGCCCGCTGATTGCGGAAGGGGGCTGGACCGAACGCATGACGGCGGCCACGCTGGTCGTGGCGGTGAGCCTGGCGGTGGTCCGCCTGACCCGCTGCCCCCGCGGCACGCGGTCCGCGCTGGGGATCCTGGCCGCGGTGGCCGCGGTGTTTCTGCTCGACGAGGTCAGCTTCGGACTCCCCTGGCTGGGCCGCGAGCACGTGCTGATAGGGGGCGAGCCCATTGACGGCCTGCACGACGTGCTGAACTTCCTGGGGTCGCGCTGGTACCAGAAGCTGCTGGGGCTGCTGGCGGCGGGCCTGGTGCTGCGGGCCGTGCTGGCGGTGCCGGCAGTGGCCCGTCGCCGCTGGCCCCGCCGCCTGCTCGCCGCCCTTCGACGCCCGGCCCACCTCCGCTTCGCGGTGCCCGTGGCGGGGCTGGCGGTGCTGACCCTGACCATCGACGCCTTCGATGAGCAGCTGGCCCAGCGGACGCTCTTTGGGGTGCCGCAGGTGCTGCAGCTGGTCGAGGAGGCCAGCGAAGCGGCCGTGGCGTGCCTCCTGCTGGTGTGGATCGCGACCACGCCGCCGGGCCGCCGGGCGGGCGACGCGGCGGAAACGGGGGCGCGCCGCGTCCCCGACGCCGCGTCGCCCACGCGTCGCCGCGTGGCGGTCGTGGTGCCGGCCCACAACGCCGCCGACACGCTCGACCGCTGCCTGCGGGCGCTGGTGGCGGCCGTGCCCCCGCCCGCGCAGATCGTGGTGGCCGACGACGCCTCGGCGCCGCCGGTGGATCCGGCACAGATCGCCGCGCTCTGCGGCCCGGTGCCGTGGCGGGTGGTCCGCACCGGGGACGCGGCGTGGGGGCCGGCCCGGGCCCGCAACGCCGCGGCCGCGGCCGCGGACCCGTCGGCGGACACCCTCGCGTTTGTGGACGCCGATGTGCTGGTGCGACCCGACACACTGAAAAAGCTGACCCGCGTGCTGCGCGGCGGCGTGGCCGCGGCGTTCGGCAGCTACGACGACGACCCCGAGGCCCCGGCCGTGGCCTCCCTGTACGCGAACCTGCGCCACCACCAGACCCATCAGGACGGGGACGGCCCGGCCGAAACATTCTGGTCGGGCTGCGGGGTGATCGACCGGGCGGCCTTCGACGCGGCGGGCGGGTTTGCGGCGGCGTATGGCCGGCCGAGCATCGAGGACATCGAGCTGGGCGGCCGGCTGCGCTCGGCCGGTCAGGGCATCGCGCTGGTCGCCGACGCCCAGTGCCGACACCTCAAGGCCTGGACGCTGCGATCGCTGTGGCGCACCGACGTGTACCAGCGGGCCCTCCCCTGGGCCCGGCTGCTGACCCGCCCCGGCGCGGCTCGGCCCCTGAACGCGCGGCCGGGGGAGCACGTCGCCGCCCTGGGGGCCGGGGTCGCGGCGCTCGGCGGTGGCCTGGCGGGGGTGGCGGCCGCCGCCGGCAGCGGGCGTGGGGCCGCCCTGGGCGTGGCCGCGGCGATGGCGGGTCTGGCGGCGGTGGCGGCGCTTAATCGGCGGCTGCTGGGCAAGCTTCGGCAACGCGGCGGTCTGACGGCTGCGGCGGGCGGGCTGGGGCTGCACACGCTGTACTACCTTTATTCGGGCGCCGCGCTGGTCGGCACCGGGGTGGCGCGGCGCTGGGGCTTTCTGCACGACGGCGACCCCTCGAACCGGCCGGGCGTGGCGGCCCGCCTGCTGACCACCGCGGGGGTGTTAACGCTCGCGTCGAGCGCCGTGGCCTGCGCGGTCCTATGGGGTTTTCAACCGGACACGCTGACCGCCCGCCTCGCGTCGGCGGGCGCCGACCCCGGTTCCAGCCGGTACGACGCGGCGGCGGTCGCGGGGGTGCAGACCCGCGCCGCATGCGCGGCGGCGGGGTACGCGCTGGCCGCCCTGGGGCTGGCCGCCGCTGGCGCCACGCCCCTGCACGCGGCGGGGGTCCGGCTGCGCCGCCGGGTGCACCGGCTGGTGCGGGCCACGCCGCGCGGGCACGGTCTGGCACTGGCGGTGGCCACCCTGGGATTCGCGCTGCATTCGGGGGTTTACCTCGGCCAGCCGTTGCGGACCGACGAGGGCGTCAGCCTCGCCGAGTACGCGGCCTTCAACCCGCTGCAGCCGCTCACCCAGTACCACAGCACCAACAACCACGTGCTGCATTCGGTGATGTTGCAGGCCTCGGTCGCGGTGCTGGGCCCCCACCCCGCGGCAGCCCGGCTGCCGGCGTGGCTGCTGGCGGTGGCCGGCGTGCCGCTGCTCTATGCCGCGGGGCGATCGCTCCCACCGTGCCGGGCGGGCGGCCGCCGCGGCGTGGCGCGGGTGGCGCTGTGCGCCGCCCTGCTGTACGCCGCCCTGCCCCACGGCCTGGACCTGGCGACCAACGCCCGCGGCTACCCGCTGATCAACGCCGCGTTGCTGGCCTTGCTGATGGTGCTGCCCGACGTGGGGCGGGGCCGCCGCGGCGCGGGGGTGCTCGCCGCGTTATTGGGCGCGGTGGGGGCCTGGGCGGTGCCGGTCATGGCTTACCCCTTCGCGGGCATCGTGGTGGCGGTGGCGCTGTGGCCTGGGCGGCGGCGGTCCGCAGCGGTGCACTCCGCCGCGGCCCTGGGGGTGTTGACGACGCTGGGGGTCGCCCTGCTGTACGGCCCCGCGATCGTGGCCACCCCCCCCGGGGGCCTGGGCATCACCCACACGGTCGAAGTGGTGCGCGAAGAGGGCCGCGGGGCGCTGGGCGGCGTGTGGACGCACAACCTGGAGGTCGCCGCGAAGCAGTGGGGTCGGTCCGCGTGGCCACTGCTGGTGGGGGTCGCGGGGGCGGGCGGCGTGCTGCTGCTCCGCAACCCGCGGACGCGGCGGCTGGTGATCGCCGCGGCGCTCGGCCCCGCCGCCGTGGCCGTGGCCACCGGCGGCGCGCCGCTTCCGTGGTGGTCGATGAGCTTCGCATACCCGGTGGTGCTGCTGGGCGCAGCGGTAGCGCTGGGCCGCGGCGCCGCGGGGCGGCGGGGACGTCGAGCGGGCGCGCCTCCGGCAGTCCTGGCGGGACTGGCCGTGGGGCTGGGAGCGGCCGCGGCCGCCCTCGTGGGCTACCCCGCACCGGGCCCCGGCTACGTCGGGTTCCCCCCGGCGCCCGCGGTCGCCGGGGCGCTCCGCGCTCTCGACGCCCACGGCTCTGCGTCCGGCCCGCTCACCGTGGTGGCCCACCCGGTTGTGCGTGGTGCGCTTCTGGGGCATCTTGCCGCCCACCCGCTGCAGTATCGCGTGGTCGCCTCGTTCCGCGACGTGGACCCGGCCGCGCGGGGACGGGTCGTCCGTGTGCTGAGCGCCGACGAGGTGCTCGAATCGCCGCCGCCATCGCCCGACGAGCAGGTGATCGCCGTGGGCGGTTCGCAGATGCGGGTCGGCCCCGAACGGTGAACCCACCGGCCGGGGGGCGTCCGCGTCGTCCGCGGCCGCTTCCCCGCCGCCCCCCGTCGGATTCCCGTCTAGTCTGTCGGCCTCCCGCCCCGCCCGTTCCCGCCATGAACCACGCCGCACGACGCCGACGCCTGGCCGCCGAAACCGCCCCGCTCGCGGCCCGCATCCGCGAGATTCAGCACGAGCTGTCCGAGTTTCTCGACGAGCGCCAGCAACTCGAACCGGTGACCAGCAAGGGCGGGGCCGATTCGGTTTTCATCGCAAGGTCGCTGAGCCGCCAGGTGGTGCGTGCCGTCGTCCGCGTGGTCAACCCTCACCGCGCCGTCGCCCCTCCCCCGGGCGACCAGCCGTGGCGGGTGCCGCTGCCCGGCCCGGCGCGGATCGATGCGGAGTGGGACGCCTACCAGCGCCTGTCCGGCGACGGGCTCTCCCCCGCCCCGCTCTGGAGAACCCACGACGCGTCGGCCTGCCGCCACGTCTCGGGGGTCCGGGTTTCGCGCCGGCTGGTCCGCCGCCGCGCACAGGTCTGGCGCTACCTCGACGAGACCCTGGCCCTCGCCGCAGCCGCCCACCGGCGTGGCGTGACGCATCAGGACCTGAACCTGGGCAACATCATCGACAGCCGGGTCGGCCCCGGGCTGTTCGCGCCCGCGCGGCCGGGCGGAGCTTTGCATCTGATTGACTTCGAATACGGCCCGGCGTCGGGGCAGTCGATCGCGGCGCGGCGGCAGCTCGATGTGCTCACCCTGCTGGATGAGTTTGCCCGGCCCCGGCGCGGGGGGCGACGCCTGGCCCGCGACCCCGAACGCTTCACCCGCGCGGTCTGCCGCGAGGTCGGCAGCGGGGTCCGCGAAGCCGCCTCGGGGCTGCAGATCGGGCACCTGCGGCATCTGCGGCGGTGCCGCCCGCTGCGCGAGGCCGCCGAGCGCGTGTTTCCGCATCTCGGTGCCGACTGATGCCGCCCGGGTTGATCACGCCCCGGCCCCCGGCCGGGCCAACCCGTGGGACGGCACGGCCATCTATCATGATCCGATGACCATCCCCCCTCCGACATGGGGCGCCGCGGCGCTCGTCCTGCTGCTGACCGCGGCCCCCGCCGCCGCCGAACGCGCCGAGGGCACGGTGCAGCCCAGCAAAGAGGTGGTGCTCAATGCGCCGGTTGCCGCCGTGCTGGGCACCATCAACGTCCGCGAGGGCGACCGGGTGGAGGCCGACGAGCCCCTGGCGATGATGGACGACGGCCTGCAGCGGGTCGCCGTACGCTCGGCCCAGCTGGAGGCCGAGAGCGATACCGCCATCGCGAACGCGAAGCTGGTGCTCGAAGACGCGCAGATTCAGCTGGACCGTATCCGCGAGTCCGAAACCAAGGGGGCGGCCAGCGAGTGGGAGGTGCGCCGGGCCGCCCTGCAGGTCGAGGTCGAGACCGCGAAGCTGAAGCAGGCCAACGAGCAGCAGGTGCTGGCCAGGGTCAACCTGGAGCTCGAACGCGAGCGGCTGAAGCGCTACGGGGTGCTCGCCCCGTTCGCGGGCCGGGTGCTGCGGGTCGAGGCCGAGGCCGGCGCGTCGCTCACCCAGCAGGACCCGATCCTTTCGCTGGTGGCACTCGACCCGCTCGAAGCCGAGTTCCACCTGCCCGCATCGACCTACGGCGTGCTCCGAACCGGCGAGCAGTACGGCCTGAGCCTGGCCAACGGCGAAGGGCCGCCGATCGCGGCTCGTCTGATCAACATCGACCCGGTCATCGACCCGGCCAGCCAGACCTTCCGCGTGGTCTTCGAGATCGACAACACCGACGAGTCGATGCCCGCGGGCTTCCCCGTGTTCCTGACCCTGCCCGACCTGCCGTCCGACGGCGTCTGAGGCCCACCTCCACATGCCACGAACCCCCCCCCACTGCTGCTCGGTGGCCCTGTCGCGTCCCACCCCGCCGCGTCGCCACCGGACCCCGTGCCGAGTTCTCTCTGGCCGCATCCCGGTCGCGACGCTCTCCGCCACGGCCCTGCTCGCTGGCGCGGTCCCCGCCGCGGTCGCCGAGATCGCTCCGGCCCCGGTCGGCGCCGACGGCCAGCGCCTGATCAAGCGCGTCGACGCGGCGTCAGGCGGCGATACCGCCGCGTTTGACGAAGGTTTTTTCGGTCCGCGACGCGGGCTGTGGGAGTGGACGCTGTCGGGGGCCGGAGAGAGCGACACGGGGTTTGACAGCAGCGGAGCCAACGTCAGCCTCGATGCCAACCACTACCTCCGTCGCTTCTGGTCGGTCGGGGCCCGGCAGACGCTCGGAGTGGTCGAGAACGCCGGAGATTCATCGTGGAACGCGGCGACTTCGCTGTTCAGCCAATACCACTTCGGCCGCGGACAGCTGCGGCCCTTCATCGGGGCCGAGGCCGGCTACCTGTTTGGCGACGGTGTGACCGAGACCTTCTTCGGCGGTCCCGAGGCCGGCGCGCGGTTCTATTTCCGCGACCACACCTTCTTCGAGGGACGCGTGAGCTACGGCTTCCTGCTGGACAGCGACGACGGCGCGGCGACCCGGTTCGACGACGGCCGCCTCGTGTACACCTTCGGCGTGGGCTTCAGCTTCTGAGTTGGCGGAGGGACCCGCCGGGGTGCGTCGCGGCGAATCTTCAGGGTTGGGAACGCGTGGGGATCGACGCGGGTCGGGGTACGAACGGCGTCTTTGTCAGCCTTTTTCAGCGGCGTTCTTCAGCCCGCTTACTCAAGACTCCACGGCGCCCTCCACGCGGCGCAGACCCCACACCGCCCACCCGCCGGCTCCCACGCTGACCGCCACCTCGACCCCGCGGTCCAGCAGCGCCGCGGCGGCGGCCAGGGACGCTTCGACGGGCGCCAGTGCGGCGGCCAGCCCCGCGACCACCCACTCGCTGAGCCCCAGGCCGTTGGGCGTCAGCCCGGTCAGCTTGACCAGCGTCGATCCGCTGGCCACCAGCGTGGCCTGCCCCACGGTCAGCGGCTGCCCCACCGCCGCGAAGGCCAGCGCGGTGCGCCCGGTGGCGGCCGCCAGGTCCAGCGCCCGTAGTGGCACCCACACCCACGCCCGCCCGCCCACCCCCGGCAAGCGCTGGCCCGCGGCGCCGGCCGTCAGGGTGAGCACCGCCAGGCCCAGGGCCGAGCCCGCCCACGCCCATCGCGGCGCGGCGTGCAGGGTGGCGACCAGCAGAGGCCCCGCCGCGGCCACGGCCAGGGTGGCGGCGGTCAGCCCCAGGGTGAGCAGCAGCACGTAGCCCGAATCGCGGAGGCGCAGCCCGTGGCACCGCTTCAGAAAGGCGGCCCGGCCGACCAGCCCCGCCCGCACCGCCGGCAGGTAATTCAGCAGCTGGCTCGCGGCGATAAGGCGCAGCATGCGGCCGGCGGGCACGGGGGGCCGCGGCCCGAAGCACGCGGTCAGGCTGCCCGCCAGCCAGGCCGTCGCCAGCAGGTTCAGCCCCACCAGGGCCCCGATGGCCGCGGGGCGGGCGGCGCCGCCTTCGGCCACCCGGTCGGTCACGGCCCCGACGTCGACGCCGCGGATGGCGAAAACCACCGCCGCGCCCAGCAGCCCGGCCGCCCACGCCAGGCCCAGCGGCCGGGGCCAGCCGCCGCGCCGGGCCGCGGCGGCGTTTTCGGGTTCGGGCGGGGGCGGTACCGGCACGCGGGCACGATAACGGGCCCGCGGGCGTACGCTCGCCACGCCCGGCCCGGGGTGCCCATTAGAATGAGGGGCCCCTCGCGGGGGCCGTGCATCGCACGCCCCGACTCCCGCGTCAACCGAGCGAAAGGCCACCCATGCAGGAACCCGCGGCAACCCCCACCGCTCACCCGTCCACCGCCCGCACCGAACGCCTGCCCGAACCCAGCGGGGGAGGCTTGGGAGGCTACCTCGGCACCCCCCGCGGTCAGATTGTGCTCGCCGTGGTGTTCTGGGTCATCGCCGGCGCCACCGCGGCCGCCGCCCTGCTGCTCCTGCGACAGGCCGACTTCGCCACCCCGACCCGCCGGATCATTGCGCACTACGCCGCCTTCGGCGTGTCGACCCTCTTCATCCTGCTCAGCATCGTGATGCTGCTGGTCGGCGCGGTCCGCTGGGCCATCCTGGGGCCGCACGCCCCCGCCGGCGAGCACCTGGGCACCGCCGAACTCCGGCGCGATCTCGCGCTCATCAGCGACCGGCTGCTGCTCAGCGAGACCGCCAAGAAGGTCGCGTTCCGCCGCGAAGACGTGTCGCTTCTGCACCGCACCATCCGCCAGGACATCGCCGAGCACGACTTCAACGCCGCCATGGTGCTGGTCGAAGCCCTCGGTTCGTTCTACGGGCAGCTTCCCGAGGCCGAGGCCTTCCGCGAAGAGATCCGCAAGATGCGGGCCGCCGACCAGGAGGCACAGGTCGAGGCGGGCGTGCTCGAGATGGACCGGATCCTGGCCCGTCACGACTTCACCGGCGCCCGCCGCGAGGCCGACCGCCTCACCCGGCTTTATCCCGACGCCCAGGGAGCCGACGGCCTGCATGAATGGGTCGACCGGGCCAAGGCGCAATACAAGCTGGACCTGGAGGCCGACTTCATCGAAGCCAAGGACCGCGGCGAGATCGACAAGGCCCTGGACCTGATGACGCGCCTGGACAAGATGCTGACCCCCGCCGAGGCCGAGCCCTTCCGCGAGGCCGCGCGCGAAGTCTTCGCCAAGAAACGCGACAACCTGGGCCTGCAGTTCAAGCTCGCCGTGCACGACAAGGAGTGGAACACCGCCGTCGAGGTCGGCGAAGAGATCATGGGCAAGTTCCCCAACAGCCGCATGGCCGACGAGGTGCGCGAGCTGATCGGCGTGCTGCGCGGCAACGCCGCGGGCGGGAACGCGGCGGCGCCGACCCCGCAGACGCCCGCGGGCGATGCGCCGGCCGCCCCCTCCCCCCCGCCCGCCCAGGGCTGAGCGGGCGTGAGCGCTGCGCCCCCCACCACCTCCGAGACCTGGTCGATCCGCGGTAGCGACGGCCAGCCGATTTTGGGTATCACCGACACGCCCGCGGGGCACCCCGCCCGAGACGTCGTGCTGGTACACGGCTTCAAGGGCTACTGCGACTACGGCCTGTTCCCGGTGCTGGCGCGGAGCCTGGTTGCGGCGGGGCTGACCTGCCACCGCTTCAACTTCAGCCACAGCGGCATGACCCGCCAGACCGAAACGTTCGCGCGGCCCGAGCTCTTCGAACGCGACACCTGGGGACGCCAGCAGCACGATCTGGGCGCGGTGCTGGACCGCGTCCAAGCGGGCGAACGCCCGACGGTGCTCTTCGGCCACAGCCGCGGAGGGCTTACCTCTTTGGTGGGTGCCGCCCGGCACGCCGACCGGCTCGCCGGTGTGGTGAGTGCTGCCGCGCCGGCCGACGCCTGCACCCTGGACGACACCTCCCGCCGGCTCCTGAAGACGCACGGCCGCCTATCGTCGCCGTCGGGTCGCACCGGCCAGGAGTTGTTCGTCGGCCGGGCCTGGCTCGACGAGATCGAGGCCGACCCCGCCGCCAGCGACCCGGTCGCCGCGCTGGCCCGCGTGCCCGACCGGCTGCCCGTGCTCCTCCTGCACGGCGACGCCGACACCACCGTCGACGTCGAAGCGCTGGGTCGTCTGCACGCCGCCCGGCCGGCGGCCGACGCGGCCGTGCTCGCCGGCGCCAACCACGTCTTCAACGTCGTCAACCCGCACCCGGCGGACGCACCGCTCGACCCGGTGGCCGAAGACTTCATCAAACGGGTGGTGTGGTTTGCGCTGAACGCTGCGAGGTGATCGACGACGCCGTGGTGAGCGTGGACACCGGCAGCTTGAAAGCAGCAGGCATACTCCGCAAGCTGTCTGCCCGCCACCCACGCGACGGGGCCGCCTCACCCGCCGCCTCACCCGCCGCCGCACCCCCGGCGACGCGGTGTCAACGCAGCCGACGCGGCCGTCGGGTGGGGTGAGTCCGCGACCCTCGCGCGGAGGCCCCCCGGCCGCCGGATGCACCCCAGGTCGATCACCGTCCGGTCGGGCAGCGCGGCGTCGATGTTCAGGTGGTTCTCGTCGATGAACGTGATCGTGAGGCACAGCAGCCCGGTGTGGGCCGCGAAGTCCAGGTCGCCCGGCCCCGGGCCCGCGTAGGCCGCGTGGTGGTGGCGCTGCGCGTGGAAGTGGTAGTGCGCCAGCCCGCGCCGATAGAGCGCGGCCAGCAGGTCCGGCGGCGTGGCGTAGGCGTGGTCGCCCGTGCGGCGGGCGCTCGCGTAGGCCTCCGCGCGCCAGACGCCGCCGCGTTCTGCCGCCCGCAGCAGCCCGCCGCCGTGCTCGCCGTGCGGGTCGGCGTGGTCGGCGTCGGCCTGCGTGAAAAGCGCCCCGACCACGCCGGGCGTGGCCAGCGTGTCCAGCGTCGCGTGCAGCGCGAACGCATCCGCCGGCGAGAGCCGGTCGGGGATAAAGCCCGGCGAGGGTTCGGCCGTGGCGTCGATCCGCCGCGGCACGTGGGTCGACCCGGCCAGCCGGGATGACAGATCTGACACCGGCCGACCGCCGGTGGTCCCCGCCGCCGTCACCAGCGGCAGGTGCCGCAGGGCCAGGCCCGCCGGCCGCGCCGATGGCGGCGGTGGCGGGGCGTTCCGCCAGGCCGCCAGTCCGCGTACCTGCTCGCCGTTGACCGGCCACCGCTCCAGCACCGGCGTCCACCGGGCCAGCGCCCCCGCCGCTGCACTGGCGGGCGGATCGGCTTGCGCGGCCGCCGCCCAGCCGGCGACGTCGAACACGCGTTCCGGCACCCTCAGAAGCGTCCACGCCGCCGCGGCGTTCGCGTCCGAGGGATCGCGCTGCAGCACCTCCCGCAGCGCGTCGTCCTCGGTCCGCCCGGTCAGGCGCACCACCGCGGCCGCCTCGGGGCGTCGGGCCGGACCCGACGCCGCCCCGGGATCAATCCCGAACGCCGCGTCCCCCATCGGACGCGCCCAGCGCCGCACCAGCGGGCCGACCATCGACGCCACACCGTCGTGGGCGGCCCGCTGCGCCACCGCGGCCACCACGGCGGGGTCACCCACCCCCGTCAGCCTGCGCCCGGCCGACCGCCAAAGGGTCTGCGGCGCGCGGTCGGCCAACGCGTCCAGGACAGCGATCCGCAGCGCCCGGGGCTCGCGGTCCGACCAGAGGATCCGCCCCACGGCCAGCGCCCCTCCGGGCCGGCCCGGGTCGGCACGCCAGAGGTGCACGGCCTGCAGCCGCCGCGCCAGACCGTTCTCCCGGTCGGCCAGCCCTGCTGTCGGGGCCTCTCTCGAAGCTGAACAGCCGGGCCCCACGCCGACCCCGACGAGACCCGCGGCCCCCCAGGCCGCCGCCCACCGCCATCGGGACCGCCCGCGGGCGCGTCGACGCCCCCGCGTCACGGCGCGCACAGCCTGGACCGCCGCTCGCCACAGCCATTCCACGCCCGGCTCATCATCTGGCTCGCCGGCCCCGACGACTCGGGCAGCCAGGTTTTTCCCTCGGGGGTGGAGTAGAGCTGCTCGGCCTCGCTCAGCAGGGCCTCTTGGTCCGCCGTGACCGGGTCGCCGGTCTGGAGTTTCATGTAGACCTCCCGAGCCCCGGGGCTGTAGCGCATGAGGTAGCCCAGCTTGGCGTCGACCGCCCGGAGCCCCTCGGCGGTCATCCCCGGCTCGACGCCCACGCAGTCGTTGCACGAGATCACCACGGCCTTCACGGCCGAGCCGAACCTCCCCTCGGGGTAGGTGAAATCGCCGCCGCCCAGGTCGGCCGGTCCGTAAAGGTTGGCCGGTCCGGCGACCAGCTTCCGGGTATTCAAATCGTAGAAGTACTGCTGGCCGCTGGCCGCGCCTTCCCGGCGGTCTCCACTCCCCCCGCAACGAAGGAGGACCAGGGCCAGCACCAGCACCACGACCACGCTCGCGCCGAGCGTGATCTTGGCGCTGTGGTCCTCCCACAGGCGGGACAGGTTCAGGTCTTCGAGCACGTGACGGAGGTCGCGCAAATCCATGATGAGGTCAGCTCGTGGTGGTCAGTCGGGTTCATTCGGGGTCACGGTGGGCAGGGTCGTCAGCGCAGCTGCATGCGGTAGCTCAGCCGCGCCTGCCCCAAGTCGTTCAGCCACGTGCGCACCCGCTCGGGTGACAGGTCGGCCGGCCACGCGGCGGTGTCGGCCCGGCGTACGCCCAGCAGACCCCACAGGCCGCCGTCGCGCCGCACGCGGGTCACGTGGGGCGTGACCCCGGCACCGACGTTCGCCAGCTCGGCCGCCTTGTCGATCGCGTGCGCCAGGTAGCCCACCTGGTCGATCAGCCCCGACGCCTCGGCCTCGGGGGCGGTGAAGACCGCTCCGGTCGCCAAGGCCTCGACATCGGTGCGCGACAGATCGGTGCGCCCCTCATCGACGACCTCGACGAAGCGCTCCCAGGCGCTGTTGGTCAGCCGCTTAAGCACCGCCCGGCTCTCGCGCCCCGCCTGGGTCAGGCTGCCGTCGTCGCCCCGCCAGTTCTCAAACAGGTTGTTGGCCACATCCTTGTCCGGCGACCCGTCGGCCACCACCGTGTTGACCTCCACGCCGCCGCGGCGGGCCAGCGTCTCGAGCGCCGGCACCTGGGCGATCACCCCGATGCTGCCGGTGATGCCCGTGCGCTCGCACACAATATGGTCGCTCGACGCCGCGACGTAGTAGCCCCCGCTGGCCGCCACCGAGCCGAAGCTGGCCACCACCGGCACGCCGGGGTGCCGCAGCTGGAAGCGCCGCACCGCGTCCCACATGCGGTCAGACGCGCCCACCCCGCCGCCGCCCGAGTCCACCCGCAGCACCACCGCGCGTGGGGGGCTGTCGGCCAGCCGCGCCAGCGTGCCCACGAAGTAGTCGGCCATCGCGTCGTCGATGCCGCCCCGCACCGGCACCACCACGATGCGTGCCCCCCGCTCGCCCGACTGCAGCACCTCCTCGCTGGCGCCCGCCGCCAGGCCGCCCAGCGACGCGCCGGCCAGCGCCAGGTTCAGCAGCAGCGAGCACCCCAGGAGCAGGGCCAGCAGCAGGGCCGCGACCAGCCACCCGCCGCCCCGCCGCACGGGGGCCGGCGCGGTGAAGGCCGCGGGGGTCAGTCCGGGCGGGGGAAGCGGCGGGCGGGCATCGGTCATCGGGCGCGGGTCCAGCGGCGGCGGGCCGGGCGGGGCCGCGGTCGGTGGGGGGGTGTCCGGGGTGTCGGGGCGGTCGGGATCGGGCATCGCAGACGCACCAGATTACGCCGTCCCGCCGCCCCCTGTCGGGAGTCCTGGTTCGTCGCGTCCGGGGTGTCGCGTTCTCCGGCGGGCGCCCCCGCCGGTCTATCATCGCCTCCGATGCGTCATCACCTCCACATCGACCCCTTCAGCGGGGTCGCCGGCGACATGTTTCTGGGGGCTCTGACCGACTTGGGCGTCGACCCCGACGAGATCCAGGCCGCCCTGGCGCCCCTCGATCTGAGACCCGCGTACCGCATCCGGACCCGGCGGGTCCAACGCCACGGCATCGGCGCCGTCGACCTGCGGGTGGAGCTTGAGGACGGCCACACGAACCCGGGTGCCCCCACGCACACCCACGACCACGGCGGCTCGGTCCCCACGCCCACCCACCCCCACGGCCACGCCCACCCCCACGTCGGCTACGCCGCCATCATCGGCATGATCGACCGTCTCGAACTGCCCCCCCGGGCCCGCGACCGGGCCCGTCGCGTCGTCACCCTGCTGGGCGAGGCCGAGGCCCGCGTGCACCAGAAGCCGCTCGAACAGGTCCACTTCCACGAGGTCGGCGCCGTCGACTCCATCGTCGACCTGCTGGGCACCGTCATCGCGCTCGAACAGCTCGGCATCGACACCCTCAGCTGCGGCCCCCTGCCGATGGGGCGCGGATTCGTACGCTGCGCCCACGGCCTCATGCCCCTGCCCGCGCCCGCCACCGCCTGTCTGCTTGAGGGCCTGCCCACGATCGGCGTCGACCGCACCGGCGAGCTGGTCACCCCCACCGGTGCCGCGCTCGTCGCGGGCCTGTGCGAGCGCTTCGGCCCGCCCCCCGCCATGACCCTGACCGGCGTGGGTTACGGCGCCGGCGACCGCGAAGACCCCGACGTGCCCAACCTGCTGCGCCTCTTGCGCGGCACGCGCGGCGGCGAAACCCGTGACGCCGGACCGCCGCCCCCGCCGGCACCCGCGACCGACGTCGCCCCGGCCCCGGCCCCGGCGCCGTGACGCACGCGGCCCTCATCGTCACCGCGCTGCTGCTCTTTCTGTTCGACGACCTGATCGGGTCGGCCGACGGCTTCTCCCGGGTTGGCGACCTCAGCCGGCCCGCCCTTGCGGCACTCGTTCTGGGCCCCAAGCTCGTCGTCGCGGCGTGGGTGCTGGGGCGCGGCCGCGTGGCCGCCATCCGCCTGGGTGGCCCGCGCACCGACCGCGCCCTGCGCTGGTTCAACCGCAGCGCGGTCATGCTGCCGCTCGCCGCTGCCGCCCTGTTCGCCGCCGACCTGGCACTGGGCCTGCTCCCCCGCGTCCGCGACCTCGTGGGCAACCCCGTGCTGCTCGACGAACTGATTGTCTGGGCCCCCACCCTGCTCCTGCTGCTCGTGGGCCACGCCGCCCGCTATCCGGTCGAGCGCCGCCTGCGCGAGTCCGAGTTGATCCGCCGCGCCGACCGCGGCCTGCCGATCCACCCCGTGCCCGGCCCCGCCGCCTGGGTCGCCGCCCGCGCCCGGCAAGACCTGGGCCTGCTGCTGCTGCCGCTCATCCTCCTGATGGGCTGGGGCGAGGCCGTCGTGCAGCTGACCGACGCCGGCACGTTCGGTTCCGATTGGGGCCCCACCCTGGGGCTGTGCCTCGGCCCGGCCGGAGCGCTCGGGGTGCTCGTCGTCGCCCCGCTCGTGCTCCGCCACGCGCTCGACACCGTGCCGCTGCCGCCGGGCCTCCTGCGCGACCAGCTGCTCGCGCAGTGCGCCGACCACGGCGTCCGCGTGCGCGAGCTGCTGCTGTGGCGCACCCACGGCACCACGCTCAACGCCGCCGTCACCGGCCTGATCCCCCGGGTTCGCTACATCCTGCTCACCGACGCCCTGGTCGAAGAGCTGCCTCCACCCCACCTGCACGCCGTCATGGAGCACGAGCTCAACCACGTGCGGCACCGCCACCTGCCCACCCTGCTGCTCGTCGCCGCCGCCCTGCTCGTCGCGGTGGCCGCCGGGGGCGAGGCCGCCGCGCAGACCGCGGCCCCGCTGCTGCCCGGCGGCCGCAGCGTCTGGCTCGACGGCGCCCTCGCCGCGCTGGGCCTGGGCCTCTGGGCCGCCGCCTTCGGCTGGGCCTCGCGCCGCATCGAACGCCAGGCCGACACGCCACGGGCCGCCCCCCACGGCTTCGACCCCCACCGCGGCTCCGGGCCCCACGTCGAAGAACCCGTCGACGACGACGCGATCGCGGCGGCGCTCGACCCGGCCCCCGACGCCACGCGCATCTTCACCGCCGGCCACGTCTACCCCATGCTCGCCGCGCTGGGTCAGGTCGCCGCCCGCGCCCACCTCGACCCCGCACGCTTCAGCTGGCGTCACGGCTCCATCGCGTGGCGCCAGGCCTACCTGCGCAACCTCATTGGCACGCCCGTCGCCAACGCCCCCATCCACCGCGTCGTCCGGCGGATGCGGTTGGCCGCGGTGCTGCTGCTGGCGGGCGCCGTGGCGGCGCTTTGGTGGATGGAGGTGTGACGACCACCGCCCGCGATTCGCCAAGGCAGGGCGCGCAAAGGACGCGAAGAGCGCAAAGGCCGCGAAGCAAGACGAGGCAAAGCAAAGCAGGCCTTTTTTTCTGAAAGAAAATGAGGTTCTTCTGCGATTTGAGTGGGTCGATTGCGGTGTTCACTTGGTCTGCCGTCACGACTCGGGATCCGGGTTTCCTCTCGGCGGGCGGCGCTCAACGGCGTCTGAGACAGGGTTCGCAACGGCCACAGAGATCGCAGAGAGCGCGACGAAACGGTATCCGGCATCGAGCCCCGAGGTTTCTCCTCTGTGAACTCTGCGTCCTCCGCGAAACCTGTCTTGGCCACTGCGGCCTCGTCGAGGCGCAAACGGATTTACAGAGATAAGCCACTAAGTTCACGGAAGAACCTCAAATGATTCGCACCGTCCTCAAGCCAACCTGCCATTCAACGCCCGAGTACCCCGCCGCCGTTTTCCTTCGCGTGCTTCGCGCTCTTTGCGCACTTCGCGATACCTGCCTTGAACCCCACCCGAGATTTGTCCCCAAAACGCGCCCCGTCTTAAACTCCCCCCCATGACCTCCTCCCCCCTTTCCTTCACCAAGATGCACGGTCTGGGCAACGACTACGTCTACGTCGACGGCTTCGCCCACGACGTACCCGACCCCGCCACCCTCGCCGTCAAGATCGCCGACCGCCACTTCGGCGTCGGCGGCGACGGGCTGATCCTCGCGTTGCCTCCCGAGCCCGGCGTCGACGCCCACGCCCGCATGCGCATGTTTAATGCCGACGGCAGCGAGAGCGAGATGTGCGGCAACGGCATCCGCTGCGTCTGCAAGCTCGTGCACGACCACCGGCTCGGCGACACGCCCACCGCACGCCCCATGCTCATCCAGACCGGCCACGGCGTGCTCAGCCTCGACTACACCCTCGACGACACCGGCCGGGTCGACCAGGTCACCGTCGACATGGGCGAGCCCGTGCTCGATCTGCCGAAGATCCCCGTCGACGCCAGCCGGCTCGACACCGACGCCGAGCACCTCCACTTTGTCAGCATGGGCAACCCCCACGCCGTCGCCTTCGTGACCGACGACCGGGACCTCGCCCGCCCCGGCCGCGGCGCCGAGCTCGAACGCCACCCCGCCTTCCCCAACCGCATCAACGTCCACTTTGTCCGCGTCCGCAGCCGCACCGAGGTCGAGGTCTACCACTGGGAACGCGGCAGCGGCGCCACCCTCGCCTGCGGCACCGGCGCCTGCGCCGTCGCCGTCGCCGGCGTGCGGGCCGGCGTCACCGACCGCGCGATCACCGCCCACCTGCCCGGCGGCCCCCTTCGGCTCGACTGGCGGGAAGACGGCCCCCACGCCCACCACGTCTTCATGACCGGCCCCGCCGCCGAGGTCTTCCGCGGCACGTGGCCTTAGTCCGCCCGGGGCGCCGCCCTCGACCGCCCAAAGCGGCGGACAAGGGCGCCTTCTCGGCGGGTGGGGGCTCTGCCCCCACACCCCGCGAACGCGTCGCGCCAGCCAGATGGATGCCACTGGTCTTCAGACCAGTGCGCGTGATTCCCAACCGCCTGCCCCCACCCCCACGGACCGTGCCGACCGCGCCGCCGCGCGGCGCCGGCACCCGAACCCAGCGGCTCGCCCCACCCGCCAGTGTGGTTAAACTGAACCCATGTTCGGAATCCCGTTCGCCCCCCGACCGCTCCCCGTCCTCGCCGCAGCCCTGCTGCTCGCCGGCCTCGCCGGCGGTTCGACCGGCTGTTCCACCGCCCCGCGCGGCGTGCTCGTGTCGGTCCGAGACAAGACCACGCAGGCCCCCGTGCCGTCACCGGTCATCACCATCGCGCCGGTGGCAAACCTGCTCACCGACGGCAGCCCCGAGAGCACGCTTCAGGGCAACGACCTGGGCGTCGCCCGCTTCGAGCTCATCGCCCGCGGCGCCAAATACTTCGTCATCGTCGACGCCCCCGGCTACGACCTGCAGACCGTCGAGCTGCCCTCCCTAGGCCCGTTCTTCCCCAGCGGCGAGTGGCTCGACACCGAAAGCGGCCGCGTCCACGCCCTCAACGCCGACCAGCGCGTGCAGGTGATGGTGTCGGTCGAACCCGACTGAGCCCCGGCAGCCCCTCTCGCGACGCCGCCCCCCGGCGCGAAAAGTGGCACGGACGACCTGTCCGTGGTCCGCCCCACGGGCCGTAACCAAGCGACCGACCCTCCGCGAGGCCTGGACCCGGGTCTGCCCGTCAAGATCGGCTCGAACGACACCGCAGGAATGCACATTCGACGTAGGCTGGCCGGCAACGGTTGCTACGCCTCCGCCAAACCCGAACAGAGGAAAGCAGTGTCGAGGTCACCAGGTGTTCTCGTTTGGGCTCCCACTCCCGACGACGCCCGCTTTGTGACGATCGTCCCCACCGGTTGGAAGCCGCCGATGACGGGCGAGAAGTTCCGGGCGCTCCACATCGCTTTTCTCAAATCGCTCATCGCCGATCCCGAAGTGGGCGAACTTGAGTGGGTACGCGAATGCTGTTCCACGGCCGCTCCGGGGCACTACCTGGGCCCGCAGCCGGCCGAGCCCTGTTTTGTTGAGGCGTTGTTTTGCCACAACTACGCGGACATGGAAAGCCTGCGAAGCTGGCTGGCCGAGGCCGACGATTTGATTGCCCGGAACCCGTCTCTCGGCGCGACGCTCGCAACCGCGGAGCAGCGCGATCTTCTCGCCGACCGCAATAGTATGGTTCAGTGGTTTGAAATCCTTGTGGCCTGAGAACTCCCCAGAGAGATCCCATGGGTTTGTCCCCAGCGGCTCCCGCGATCTCTTCGCCGCAGGTCAGAGACACCTGCCTGACGCGATTCAACCCGCGGTACAATAGGGCTGTGACCCGCTCATCTTTCACCACACCTACCGGGCCCGTGGGGGCAACCGCCGAGGCGTCGGCCCGGCGGCTGCTCAAAACCGCGCCAACGGGCTCCCGGGTCATCCTTTTCGGATCGCACGCCCGCGGAGACCACGATTCGCAGAGCGATCTGGATTTCCTGGTGGTTGAGCCCGACGTGACGAATGCCCACCGCGAGATGGCTCGTCTGCGGTGCGTGCTTTCCGATTGCCCCCTCCCCGTAGACGTTCTGGTGATGAGTGACGCCGCTTTCTCCCGGCAAGCCGAACGCCCAAGTTCGGTGGCGGCGCAGGCACGCCGTGAGGGCAGGGTGTACCGTTGAGCGATACGGAGATCGCAGGGGTCTGTCCCGAATGCCATTGCGCTAAGCTACAACTGCCGGATTTTTGGGGTCCGGATTTTTGGGGTCGCATCCCGGATTTTTGGGGTCGCATCCCGGATTTTTGGGGTCGCATCCTGTATGCGGTATAAGGCGCGCCCAATCACCGAGCCTGATTGCCCGCAACGATCGACGCCCGGCTTCGCGGAGCGGAGCCGGAAAAGGTGTCGAGCCGGAAAAGGTGTCAGGAACCAAATCGCGGGCCACGGCGCGGCATCGCGCGGTCGTTGCAGCATTCTCGCCACCCCCAGAGTCACTGAGCCCCCGACCGCCCGCGACGTCCGACGCCCGGGTTCGCGGAGCGGGCGCCGTGTCCTCGTCGCGAGGGAAGGGGACGGGAAGGGGACGGGGCCAGACTTTGCGACGCCAGACCTTGCAACGCCCTTGCAACGCCATCACACGACTCACCCAAGAAGCCATCACGGCGCGCCAGGCCGCCGACCGAGCCCGTCTGAACGCCGGAATCGGCTCCCAACGCCAATATCGGGCCCTTCTGGTCGACCGCTTCACCCAACCGTGTGTCTGACCGGCCCCCGCCCAAGCCGCGGCACGGCCGTCTCGACTAACCTGAAGGTTGACAAACGATCCATCCGATGGCACCTTTGTCAACCGCCCCCACCATGACCACCGCCCAGATCATCGCCGCCCGCCTCAAGCTCGCCCGCTCCGCGGCGGAGCTGTCCCTGCGCGACCTCGCGGCCCGCGTGGGCCTCAGCGCCAACGCGATCAGCAAGTTCGAGACCGGTCAGACCACTCCCTCCAGCGAGCGTCTCATCGCCCTCGCCGGCGCTCTTGAACGCCCGCTGGACTTCTTCGTCCGCCCCTTCGGCCCCGAGGTCCGCAGCATCAGCTTCCGCAAGAAAAGCAAGCTCGGCAAACGACAGGAAACCGCTTTGCGGGCCAATGTGAAAGACCACGTCGAGCGTTACCTCGAACTCGAAGCTCACCTTGAAGCCCACATCACTTTCGCTCCGCCCAAGCACCCGGTTTCCGACGATCCCGCCCACGCCGAGGCCCTGGCCCGCTCCCTGCGGAAGACTTGGAAACTCGGTAACGGCCCGCTATCCAACGTTGTCGAGATGCTCGAAGAACACGGCGTCCGCGTCATCGACCTCGATGCCCCCGACTCGTTCGACGGCTGCTGCGGCTGGGTCGGCAACGTCCCCTTCATCGTCCTCGCTAAATGGCTCGACGCCGACCTCCCCCGCAAACGCTTCACCGCCCTGCACGAACTGGGCCATCTCGTACTCACCCTCCCCGACGACCTCGAGCCCAGGCTCGAAGAAAACCTCTGCCACCGTTTCGCCAACGCCCTACTCCTCCCGGCCGAGGGCGTCCGCAACGCCTTTGGCCCCCGCCGCTCGCGGGTCTCGCTTGAAGAACTCACCCTTATCAAGAGCGAATACGGCATCTCCCTGAGCGCCACCCTCCGCCGCCTGCTCGACCTGGCAGTCATCACCCCCAGGCACCACAAAGGCTGGATGATGACCGGCAGCAAACACGGCTGGCGCAAGCCCGGCGGCGAGCCCGGCAGCTTCATCGGCGCCGAACGCGCCTACCGCTTTGACCAGCTGCTCGCCCGCGCCGTCGCCGACGAACGTATTTCCCTCTCCCGGGCCGCCGCCCTTACCGGCCGCAGCATCGCCTCACTTCGCCCCCACCTGCTGGGGTCGTGAAGCGGTGCCCAAACCCGACCTGATCATCCACGACGCCAATGTGCTGATCGCACTCATCCAGGCCGGCGTTCTGGATCGCTGTCTCCGCGACATGGCGCGCCCCGCTGTCACCACCGGGAGTTTTGGGGTCGTATCCGGGAGTTTTGGGGTCGTATCCCGGGAGTTTTGGGGTCGTATCCTGTATACGGTATAAGGCCCGGGAGTTTTGGGGTCGTATCCCGGGAGTTTTGGGGTCGTATCCTGTATACGGTATAAGGCCTGCCGAGTCACCGAACATGAGCGCCCCCAACGTCCAACGCCCGGGTTCGCGGAGCGGGCGCCGTGTCTTCGATGCGTGTGACAGTCTGTCGCTCGCACAGGAACGCGCCGCGTCTCGTCGGCAAGCACCCGCGTCCCGCCCACGCACCACGGCCAAGTCCAAAGCCCCGCCCCATGGCCCGAGGTCAAACCGCCACCAAGCCCCGCCTTGGGTCGATCGCAGGGCGCGCGATACCCGATGATCCGCGGCCGCGTGCGGGGCGACGCCGCGGGCGGCGGGGTCTTGCTGCTGCGGAATGACCCCGCCGAAACTGGGGGTACACGGGGGCGTTGCGGTGTCGGGGGGGGCGTGACGAGGGGAGGCCGGTTGGGTTGAGCCGGTTTCGGCTCTTGTTCAGCTCCGGGCGTTGAAGGCGACGCGTTCTTCGTTGAAAGACGGCCGCCGCGGTCGTCCGACAACCCCGGACATCCGTTCCGCCGATCAACTGGACCTCGCGGAGCGGGCACCGTGTCATAGACCCGATCGCCGGCGAGCCGCCCCGTGGAACACGCGTCGTGTCACCGGTCGCTCGCGGCTCGAAGGCCCGGCATTCGACCGCGTAGGCATTCGACACCGACGTGTTGATGGCGCGGTGAATCGACCAGACGACGTAGCCCGCTCCGCAGAACAGCACGACGGCGATCACGATGATGAGGCGGCGGAGTTTCGTGCGAGCGTCTCAAGCCGCGCGAGCGTGAGAGGACCGGGTTCGGGCGACGGACGACGCGCGGGCGGGTTTGAAACCCGCCTCTACGCAAGCCCAAGGGTGTGACGAGAACCCTCCCGGGAGTTTTGGGGTCGTATCCTGTATACGGTATAAGGCCCGGGAGTTTTGGGGTCGTATCCCGGGAGTTTTGGGGTCGTATCCTGTATACGGTATAAGGCCTGCCGAGTCACCGAACATGAGCGCCCCCAACGTCCAACGCCCGGGTTCGCGGAGCGGGCGCCGTGTCTTCGATGCGTGTGACAGTCTGTCGCTCGCACAGGAACGCGCCGCGTCTCGTCGGCAAGCACCCGCGTCCCGCCCACGCACCACGGCCAAGTCCAAAGCCCCGCCCCATGGCCCGAGGTCAAACCGCCACCAAGCCCCGCCTTGGGTCGATCGCAGGGCGCGCGATACCCGATGATCCGCGGCCGCGTGCGGGGCGACGCCGCGGGCGGCGGGGTCTTGCTGCTGCGGAATGACCCCGCCGAAACTGGGGGTACACGGGGGCGTTGCGGTGTCGGGGGGGGCGTGACGAGGGGAGGCCGGTTGGGTTGAGCCGGTTTCGGCTCTTGTTCAGCTCCGGGCGTTGAAGGCGACGCGTTCTTCGTTGAAAGACGGCCGCCGCGGTCGTCCGACAACCCCGGACATCCGTTCCGCCGATCAACTGGACCTCGCGGAGCGGGCACCGTGTCATAGACCCGATCGCCGGCGAGCCGCCCCGTGGAACACGCGTCGTGTCACCGGTCGCTCGCGGCTCGAAGGCCCGGCATTCGACCGCGTAGGCATTCGACACCGACGTGTTGATGGCGCGGTGAATCGACCAGACGACGTAGCCCGCTCCGCAGAACAGCACGACGGCGATCACGATGATGAGGCGGCGGAGTTTCGTGCGAGCGTCTCAAGCCGCGCGAGCGTGAGAGGACCGGGTTCGGGCGACGGACGACGCGCGGGCGGGTTTGAAACCCGCCTCTACGCAAGCCCAAGGGTGTGACGAGAACCCTCCCGGGGTGTGGGGGCGGAGCCCCCGCCGCATGTGAGATGGCCCCGCGGGCGAGGCCCCGTGTGACGCGGCGCAGCCGCGACGCGGGGCCTCGCCCGCGGGGCAAGCCTCACATGCCCAGCAGCCGCTCGACGAAGTTGATGTCGACCTCGCTCTTCCTGAAGTTGCCGTTCTTCAGCAGGCGGATGTGCAGCGGAATCGTGGTCTTGGTCGGGGCGATGTGAAACTCTTTGAGCGCCGCCGCCAGCGTGTTCATCGCGCTGTCGCGGTCTTTGCGGTGCACAATCAGCTTGCCGATCATCGAGTCGTAGTTGGGCGGGATGCGGTAGCCCGAGTGGGCATGGGTGTCCAGCCGCACCCCGAAGCCGCCGGCGGGGTAAAACTCTTTGATGACGCCGGCCGAGGGGGCGAAGTTGTGTTCCGGGTCCTCGGCGTTGATGCGGACTTCAATCGCGTGACCGTTGACCTGGATGTCTTTCTGCTTGAAGGGGAGCGGCTCGCCGGCGGAGACCTGGATGCCGGTCTTGACGATGTCCACGCCGGTGATCATCTCGGTGACAGGGTGCTCGACCTGCACCCGGGTGTTCACCTCCATCAGGTAAAACTTCTTCTTGCTGTCCATCAGGAACTCGACCGTGCCGGCGCCGTGGTACTTGGCGGCCCGGGCCAGCCGGGCCGCGCTCTCGCACAGGGCCTTGGCCTCGCCGCGGGTGATGACGGGGCAGGGCGCCTCTTCGATGAGCTTCTGCTTACGCCGCTGCATGGTGCAGTCGCGCTCCCAAAGGTGGCACACGGTGCCCTGGGTGTCGCCGATGATCTGCACCTCGACGTGCCGGGCGTTTTCGATGAACTTTTCGAGGTACACGGTGCCGTTGCCGAAGGCGGCTTCGGCCTCCTGCTTCGCGGCCTTCATGCCGCTGCGCAGCGAGCCGTCGTTGTGGGCCACCCGCATGCCGCGGCCACCGCCGCCGGCGCTGGCCTTGACCATCACGGGGTAGCCGATCTCGCGGGCGATCTTGACCGCTTCGGTCTCGTCGCTGACCTCGCCCTTGCTGCCGGGGCTGGTGGGCACCTTGCTGCGGATGGCCAGCTGCTTGCAGGCGACCTTGTCGCCGAGGGTCTGCATCGCTTCGACACTGGGCCCGATGAACTCGATGTTGCAGCTGCGGCAGACCTCGGCGAAGTGGGCGTTCTCGGCCAGGAAGCCGTAGCCGGGGTGGATCGCGTCGGCGTCGGCGACCTCGGCCGCGGCGATGAGTCGCGGGATGTTGAGGTAGCTGTCCGCCGGCGGGGCCTTGCCGATGCAGATCGCCCGGTCGGCGATCTTCACGTGCTTGCTGTCGCGGTCGGCCTCGGAATACACCGCGACCGCTTCGACGCCCAGCTCGTGGGCGGCGCGGATGATGCGGACGGCGATCTCGCCGCGGTTGGCAATCAGGATGCGTGAGAACATGTCGTTGGGGGCTCGGGCTTGGAAGGCGTTGGCTCGGTCGCAGAGGACGCTGAGTAGGTGTTAGGTGTTAAGTCCTAGGTGTTAGCCGACAATGGCGGATGTCTTTCGGGGCGTCCACCGTGAAGAAGAGGCGACGCGAAAGGTGCGGGGTCCACAGAAACCGGCGCCGGCGGGCACCTAACACCTAGGACCTAACACCTAACACCTCGCCGGGAGCGCTCTCGCAGGTCGCCCGCGCCGCGGCGCCGCACGAACTAGGGCTTGACCTTGAACAGCGGCTGGCCGAACTCGACGGCGTCGCCGCTGCTCACCAGCACCTCGGTCACGGTGCCGCTGATCTCGGCCTTGATCTCGTTGAAGACCTTCATGGCCTCCACGATGCAGACCACGGTGTCGGGCGACACCCGGTCGCCCACCTTGACGAAGGCCTCGGCGTCGGGGCTGCTGGCGGTGTAGAAGCTGCCGACCATGGGGCTGTCGATGGTGGGCAGGCCGTCGTCGGCGCCGCCGGCGCTGCCGCCGTCGTCGCCGGCCGGGCCCGCGGCCGGGGCGGGAGCCGCCGGGGCCAGCCCCGGTGCGGGAGCGGCGTAGGACACGGTGGGCGCCCCGACTCCGCCACGCTTCAGCTTCACCTTCTCGCCTTCGCCCTCGAGGTCGATCTCGGTCAAATCGTTGTCTACCATCATCTTGATCAGCTGACGGATCGTTTTCAGGTCGTTCATGATTGCGTCTCGCAGGCCACCGTTTTCCGGATGTCCGGTCGGTCTCGTGTCCGGCTCCGGTGCGTCTCGGGGATGACGCCGTTCGGGGCGTGATCCCCGAGACGCACCGGAGAATAAGGGTCATATGGTCGTCGATTCTAAAGACTTGGGCAAATCTGTCAGCACGCGGTGGCCACGACCGGTAATCAGCACGTCGTCTTCGATCCGCACGCCCCCCACGCCGGGCAGGTAGACCCCCGGCTCGACGGTCACCACGTGCCCGGGTTCCAGTTCTGCGTGTTCGTCGGCCAGGTGGCTCAACCGGGGGGCCTCGTGGATGTCCAGCCCGATGCCGTGGCCCAGGCCGTGGCCGAACTGGTCGCCGTATCCCGCGTCAACGATCACCTGACGCGCCGCCGCGTCGACCTCACGCAGCCGGGTTCCCGGCCGGCATGCGGCGATGCCGGCCAGCTGAGCCTCCAGCACCACGCGGTAGACCTCCTTCATCTTTTTGGACGGCCCGTTACCCATAAAGATCACCCGCGTCATGTCCGAGCAGTAGCCGCCGTACTTCGCGCCCCAGTCGATGAGCACCAGCCCGTTCTTCTTCAGCTTCGTCCGCCCCGGAATGGCGTGCGGCAACGCCGCATTGGCGTCGGCGGCCACGATGGACGGGAAGCTCACGCCGTCGGCCCCCAGGCAGCGCATGCGGTACTCCAGAAACGCGGCCACCTCGGCCTCGGTCTGGCCGGGCTGGATGAAGTCGCACAGCTCGCGGAAGGCCGCCTGCTGAATCTTCCCCGCCCGGGCGATGAGCTTCACCTCGTGGGCGTCCTTGATCGCCCGCTGTGTGATCAGGCCGTCGTCCCACGCCGCCACGCCGCGGGCGCCCAGGCCCTTCTTGATCGCCTCAAACCGCGCGACCGTGAGGCTGCCCTTCTGCACCGCCAACCGGGTGAGCTTCAGCCGGTCGCGAAGGCTCTTCAGCTCGTCGACCAGGCCGCGCTTGCGCATGACCGCAGCCACCTGCGGGGCTTCGCGGGCGATCTGTGCTTCGAAGCGGGCATCGCTCAGCACGTAGAGCTTCGTGCCGCGGGCGGGCACCAGCGTCCACGAGTCGTCGCCGACAAAGCCCGTGAGGTAGCGGGTGTCGACCGGGTTGATGACCAGCACCGCGTCGTGGCCGGCATCGCGGACACGCTTTCGCAGTAGTTTCAGTCGGCTCGTGAGTGTGGCGGGTGTTTTGGTTTTGGGCATGTCGGGAGGGGCGTCAGGCGTCAGGTCGCAGGCGTTAGCAGGAGCACCGACGCGATGGGTTCAGGACTGTGGGAGGGCGAGCCATCGGGCCGGAGGCCCGACGACGACTGGCTGAAGAGCCTTACGACGGACTCGACCCGAGGCTCGGCAGAAGTCTCGCCCTCGCCGAACCTGCCGACGGTCTCGCGCCCGTGCCACCGCGCTCAGTACACGTCCTTTGGATCGAACGCCTTCTCCTCCACCGTGGCGAGCTCGTCTGTGCCCTGGATCCGTCGGTAGAAGCACGACCGGTAGCCCACGTGGCAGCACGGGCCGTTGCTCTTGACTTTCAGAATCACCACGTCCTGATCGCAGTCGGTCCGGGCTTCCAACACCTCCTGGGTGTGGCCCGAGCTTTCGCCCTTGACCCAGAACTTCTTCCGCGAGCGCGAGTAGAAGGTCGCCAGCTTCGTCTCCAGGGTCTGCCCGAGCGCCTCGGCGTTCATCCAGCCCATCATCAGGATCTCGCCGCTGGCGTGGTCCTGCACGATCGCGGGCACCAGCCCCGCGTCGTCAAACTTGATCATGAGGTCAGTGCCGGTTTCGCGTGCGGGATCGGACATGGGCGGGGGCTCGGGGGCGTTGCGGGGCTGGGGGACTTCCGGGGTGACCGGGTATTCTGCCAGATTGGCGCGGGCCCGCCCAAAAGTGAAGAATGGAATGTGAAAAGTGAAAATCCTGAGTCGGATCTCGTCGTACACCGCGTCGTGCGTTCGCCGTTGAAGCCCGCCGCCCTCATCGGCCCCGTCAGCGGAACTCTGATTTTCACTTTTCACTTTACGCTTTTCACTTCGCGGCGGCTCCCGCCGCTGGCCCCGGATCCCCATCGCATCTATAGTCCACTCCCCACTTCCGATCCTTACGAAAGCCCGCCGCATGTCCGACGCCGACGCCGATTCCGCCCCCCCGAAGATCATCATCGACGACGACTGGAAGGCCCAGGCCCAGGCCGAGAAGGAGAAGCTGGCTCAGAAGGCCAGCGACCCCGCCGGCGACCCGGGCGACCCGGGCGACCCGGGCGCCGCCGCGGCGGCCGGTGGCCCGGGCAAGATACCCCCCCCCACCTTTGAGGTGCTGCTGAGCAGCTTCGTCACCCAGGCGCTCTTCGCCCTGGGCGCGATTCCCGATCCGCAGACCGGTCAGCCGATGCTGAGCCTGGAACTGGCCAAGCACCAGATCGACATGCTCGGCGTGCTCGAAGAAAAAACAAAAAACAACCTGACCGACGACGAGTCCAAGCTGCTGGCCGGCGCGTTGTACGAGCTCCGCGACCGCTACGTGCAGGTCGCCAACGCCAGCCGCAGCGGCTGATTGTGGCGCAGGCTTTCAGCCCGTCATGAACGCCCAGCGAACCGAGCCCCGAACTTCAGGCAGACCCTCCCCGTGACCACCGCCACCGCCAACGCCAGCGCCCCCGTCCGTCTAAAGACGCTGATCGACGACAACCACTTTTTGCTCCGGCGGCTGCACTCGCTGTCGGGCATCGTGCCGGTGGGGCTTTTTGTCATCGCCCACCTGTTCACCAACGCCCAGATGATCTGGGGCCAGAGCTCCGAGACCGGCGAAGGCGTGTTCCAGCACGAGGTCAACTTCATCCACAGCCTGCCGGCGCTGTTCATCATCGAGTGGAGCCTGTGGGTCGCGATCGGTTTCCACGCGGTGCTGGGCCTCTGGTACACCTTCACCGGCAAGGGCAATGTGAAGCGTTACAGCTACGCTGACAACGTGCGCTACATGCTGCAGCGGGTCACCGGCATCATCGCGCTGGTGTTCATCTTCTTCCACGTCGCCACGCTGCGTTGGCGTTGGGACATCTTCGGCTGGTTCACCCCGTTCTACGGCGAGGGCTACCAGGCCGGTCGGATGGTGTCCGACAGCCTGCCCGACGCGCTGCACAACACGCCGATGAGTCTGCCGCTGACCGCCTACGCCCTGCAGATCAGCTGGCTGGTGGTGGTGTTTTATGTGGTGGGCGTGCTGGCGGCCGTGTACCACTGGAGCAACGGCCTCTGGACCGCGGCAATCACCTGGGGCCTGACCGTGACCACCGCGTCGATGCGGCGGTGGGGCTACGTCTGCGCCGGGCTCTTTGTCGCGCTGACCGTGTTCTCCGGGGCCGCGATCGTCGGCGCCCTGAAGTTCGACCTGGGCCGAGACATGACCCCCGAGCAGATGCGGGTGTTCGAGATGATTGTCCCCGACAGCCGCATCCCGCTGGACGTGACAAACCGGTGAATCCACTTCAGATTTTTTGATTTCAGATTTCAGATTTGGGAACCGCCCCTCTGAAATCTGCAATCTTAAATCTGAAATAGTCGCCCCCGAAACCTAGAGTTCCCCAAGCAGATCCGAAGCCCCCCTAGGCCCCGCCCCATGGAAAGCTCCCACCCCAGAGTCATCGTCGTCGGCGGCGGCCTCGCCGGCCTCGCCGCCTGCGTCCGCATCGCCGAAGCCGGCACCCCGGTCGACCTGTTCAGCATGGTGCCGGTCAAGCGCTCGCACAGCGTCTGCGCCCAGGGCGGCATCAACGCCTGCAACGACGTGGCCCGCCAGCAGGGCTACAGCGAGTGGCAGCACATGGACGAGACGCTGATCGGCGGGGACTTTCTGAACCACCAGCCGCCGGTCTACGAGATGGCGCACTTCGCGCCGCGCATTATCAACCTGCTCGACCGCATGGGCGTGCCCTTCAACCGCACCAGCGAGGGCATGCGCGACCTGCGGCTCTTCGGCGGCAGCCTGTTCAAGCGCACCCACTTCGCGGGCGCCAGCACCGGCCAGCAGCTGCTTTACGCCCTGGACGAGCAGACCCGCCGCTACGAGACCGAGGGCAGGGTCAACAAGCACGAGTTCTGGGAGTTCCTCTGGCCGGTCACCGACGAAGACGGCCACTGCAAGGGCATCATCGCGCAGGACATGCGGTCGATGGAAATGAAGGCCTTCCGCGCCGACGCGGTGGTCATGGCCAGCGGCGGCAACGGGCTGATCTACGGCAAGTCCACCATGAGCGTCATCTGCAACGGCGCGGCGGCGGCCCGCTGCTACCAGGCCGGAGCCGACCTGGGCAACCCCGAGATGATCCAGGTGCACCCCACCGCGATCCCCGGCGAGGACAAGTGCCGGCTCATGTCCGAGTCGGCCCGCGGCGAGGGCGGGCGCGTGTGGGTACCCCGCACCAAGAACGACGACCGCCACCCGCTGGACATCCCCGAAGACGAGCGCAATTACTTTCTCGAAGAGAAGTACCCCGGCTACGGCAACCTGGTGCCGCGCGACATCGCGACGCGTGAGATCTTCTGGGTCTGCCAGGAGGGCTACGGCGTGGGCGGCGAGAACCAGGTCTATCTGGACATCACCCACCTGCCGCAGGCGACCAAAAACAAGCTGGCCTCTATCCTGGAGATCTACGAGAAGTTCACCGGCGACGACCCGCGCGAGGTGCCCATGAAGATCTTCCCCGCGGTGCACTACACCATGGGCGGGCTCTACACCACCTACGCCGGCTACGACCCCGAGACGGACACCCACACCCCGGCGGGCAGCCCGAAACGCAAGCCCGACGAGGGCATGGCCTTCGGCGACCCGCAGAACATGATGACCAACGTGCCGGGGCTGTACGCGTTTGGGGAAGCGAACTACGCCTACCACGGCGCCACCCGGTTGGGCGCCAATGCACTCTTGTCGTGCATCTTCGACGGCCTGTTCAACGGCCTGAGCGTGGCGAACTACGCCAAAGAACCGAAGGGCACCCCCGCCGCCGAGCTGCCCCAATCGCTCTATGACACGTTCCTGAAACAAGAGCAGGACAAGCTGGACCGCATCACCGCCAGCACCGGCACCCACGACCCCTACTCGATCCACCGCGAGCTGGGCGTCGAGATGACCGCCGCCGCGACCGTGGTCAAAGAAGAAGCACGCATGCTGCAGGCCCGCGAAAAACTCGCCGAGTTGCGCGAGCGCTACACCGACCTGAAGATCAGCGACACCGGCCACTACACCAACCAGAACGTCAGCTTCGCCCGCGCGCTGGGCGACATGCTCGTCTACGCCGACGCGCTTTTGGAAGCCAGCATCGCCCGCAAAGAGTCGCGCGGCAGCCACTACCGCAGCGACTACCCCGAGCGCATGGACGAAGAGTTCCACAACACCAGCCGCGTGGCGTTCAACGCCGACTCGGGCCGGCCCGACATCACCTGGGAACCCATCCCCAGCCCGCTGGTCCCCCTGCGGGCACGCACCTATGGCAAGACCGATGCGGATAAGGAAGAGGCCAAGGAACCCGCGATGGCCGACGCCGGCGTGAGCAAAGACGGCTACAGCCAGCAGCCCGACCCGCGCGAGGCGATGCCGGAAGACGTGACCAAGTACTCCGGGCCGGACGGTGGGAACCCGGAGGCGAAGGACTGACCGTCGTCGACGGGCACTCCGTCAGAAATTACGAAGTGCACGAAGAACACGAAGGCACGAAGAACAACCAATGAGCCGCCTGGGCCCTCGGACCGATCCAACCTGAGAAGGACCGCCCCCCTCCAGAAAGCACCACCCAGACAAAAGGCCCTCTTCATCGTGCCTTCGTGTTCTTCGTGCCCTTCGTGTAAAGCGAAGCGCTGCCTTGAAGACACCCCCCTGAAAACTCAGCCCCCACCCCACCATGATCGCCCCCCACACCCCCGAACGCACCTTCAAAGTCCGCGTCCAACGCCAGGACGCCGAATCGCAGCCTGCCTACTGGCAGGAGTTCGAAGTCCCGGTGAAGCCGGCGCAGAACATCATCAGCGTGCTGCAGTACATCGCCGCGCACCCTGTGACGACCTCCGGCGAGCACGTCGAGCCGGTGGTGTGGGACTCGGGCTGCCTCGAAGAGGTCTGCGGCGCCTGCACCATGGTCATCGACGGCCAGGTGCGGCAGAGCTGCAGCTGCCTGGCCAACGAGCAGCTCGACAAGACCGGCAAGGACCACATCGAGCTCACGCCGATGTCCAAGTTCCCTGTGGTCCGCGACCTGTTCGTCGACCGCCAGCGGATGTTCGACAATCTCAAGAAGGTCAAGGGCTGGGTGCCGATCGACGGCACGCACGACCTGGGGCCCGGACCCCGCGAAACGCCCGAAGAACAGGAAGAGCGCTACGCCTACTCCCGCTGCATGACGTGCGGCTGCTGCCTGGAGGCGTGCCCGCAGTTCACCAAAGACAACGCGTTCATCGGGGCCCAGGCGATCGCCCAGGCGCTGTACTTCAACCAGCACGAGACGGGTAAGAAGCTCAAGGGCGAGCGGCTGGACGCGCTGGCCGGACCCGGCGGGGTGAGCGACTGCGGCAACGCGCAGAACTGCGTGAAGGTGTGTCCGAAAGAGATCCCGCTGACCCAGGCGATCGCCAAGGTCGGGCGGCAGCTGACGATCCACACGGTGAAGTCCTTCTTCTCCTCCAAGTGACGTTGCGTCCGGGGCGCCCCGCTCGCATCCCAAAGCGAATGCAAGCGGACCTTCCGGCCGCGGTGGGGGCTCCGCCCCCACGCCCCGGGAGGGCTGGGTTTTTCGTCGGAGTGTGCTTTGGGTGGGTGGCGCGTCACCACGCGCCGCCCTGCGGGCGGCGTCCGAACGCCGAGAGGTGTTCGGGTGCCGCGGCCTTCAGGCCGTGCGACTCCGAGTGCAGAACACGGCCTGAAGGCCGTGGCACCCACCGCGGGCGCGGATTCAAGGTCACTGTCCGCTGCCGGGATGGTCTATCGGCGTCGACGCGCCGAGGGGTACTCGACCCGCGGCTGCAGGCGGCCGTCCGGGTCGTACTTCCACGTGAGGTGGACCGGCGGGCTCAGGCCTTCGGCCACGAGCGTCGGGGGCAGCGGGGCGTCGTCGGGTGTTGCCTCCCGGCGGGACGTGCGGCGCTTCGATCGGGGAGCGGGGGTTTCCTGCGTCACGAATGGCTGAGGATCGCCCGCGTCGTCGATGTAGCCGTACCACTTGTCGTCGGAGGCGGCCAGGGTCTGCTTGCCGGCGTCGCTCACGTACTCCAGCTCGAAGTCCTGGTCCGTCATGCGGGTCTTCAGCTCGTCCAGGGTTGCGGGCCACGCGCCGTTGTTCTGCGTGGCCAGCATCCCGGCGCCGAGAAACTGCACCCGGTTGACGGCCTCGCTGAAGTTGTCGGGCCTGGCGTCGTCCAGAAACGCGAGCCAGCGTCTGGCGAACGGCGCGGTGTCGAGGGTGCCGAAGGCGCTGCGGAAGGCGACGGTGTGGTCGCGGCCGCTGCTCAACTCGACGAGGTAGCGGTCGAAAGCTCCGGTGTAACGCCCGCCGTCGCCGTGCGCGAGGAAGTGCACGATGAGCCACGACTGGGCGTACTGCAGGCCGCCGCGCAGGCTGCGGAACTGCCGGCGGTACGAGGCGTAGACCAGGTCCATGTGCGCGCCGTATTCGACCGCTTCGGCCTTGGACAGGTTGGTGTGGATGACGTAGGAGCGGCTGGTGAAGCGTTCCAGGTCGCGGAGGCCGTCGGCGGCGGCACCGGAGGCCGTCGACAGCACCGCGAGCACCACGGCGGCGAGCCACGGTCCGGCGTCGCGTCGGCGCGGACCGGCCGCGGACCGAGCGTGTCGGTTGGGAGCGCTGGCCTGGCGAGGGGCGGAATCGATCATGCCCGTCATCGTATCGCCCGCGCGGTCCGGCCTCGGCGACCGCGGCGGGGGACGCGCCGGAGACTCCCCTCGCCGCCGCGTCAAGGCCGTTTTGACGCGATTTCTTGTGGCACAAGGCGGCCGGTCGGCCGATACTGCTCCTGTATCGCCCGCGTTCTCCCCCGGTCACCCCGGAAAGAGGTCACGCCCATGCCCACGCCCCTGCGTCTCGAATGGCTCCGCCCCCTGGTCCGCTACGTCGACGACGAGCGGGCTGTGATCGACACCCACTTCGCCGCCCGGCCCCCGGTCGCCGAAGCGCCCCACGAGGCGGCCCCGGAGCGCTACGCGCTTGACGTCGAGGTCACCCTCGACGGCGCCGACGGCTTCCACGATGAGGGCCAGGCCCGGTTGACCATCGAAGACCACCGCGGCCACCTGCGATTCGAGATCGTGCACCCCGACCGCTGGTACCCCGCGGGCATGGGGCCTCAGCCGCTCTACCGGCTGGGCCTGACCGTCGGCGACGACCGCCGCGGCTTCGACCACCTGGAAACCGACTTCGGCCTGACCTCGGTCCGCCGCGACCACGCCCTGGGCCCGGACCTGCCGCCGTGCCTGCTGGTCAACGGCCGCATCTGGTCGGTGCAGAGCGTGCTGCCGCTGGACGCCGCCCACGCCGCGGCGTTGCTGCCGGCCCACGGCGAGTCGGTGCTCTTTATCCGCGACCACTACGGCGACGAGAACCTCTACGCCGCCGCCGACCGCGCGGGCATCCTGATCGTGCAGTCGATCCCGCTGGAACCCGACGCGAAGCTGCGGCCCGCGGTTGCCGACGCGGTGGACCGGCTCAGCGGGCACCCGAGTCTGGCAGGTTGGTACGTCGGCCACCTGGGCGAGGCCGTCGACGACGTGACCGCCGCGCTGAAGCGGTGCGACCCCGTGCATCCGGTGTTCAAGACCTTCCCGAACGACGACGCGGCGTAGCCGCGGGCGCGGCGACGTCGGCGGAAAGCGTCCGCGTCCCCCGGGGTCGGACGGCGGACCGTCCGACCCCGGGGGATGCGGGTGCTCACAGCACGAGCGACGGCCGCGACGGTCTCGCCACAGGATTCAGCCCGTCCTCCATAGATCCCGATCGCGTTCGATCGGTCTGACGCTCACGATCGATGCGTCATAGAAGCGTAGCAGGCACGCTCCGCGTGCCGTCCGCCTCGGGTTGCAGCGTCGAACATCGCCGCCGTGTTCGAGGAGCTTGATGCGTGACCGTCCCCGAGGTTCAAGATCACGGTCAACCCCAGTCAAAACCGGTGGCGCTCGTGCTGTGACCCGGTGGTTATCGGGGCCGGGCGGGCCGCCGCCCGGCCCCGATAACCACCCGGTTTCCGCCGACGTCACCCCCGGTCGCGGGCGATGGCGTCGATCAGTTCTTTGAACTCCGCCCGGTACGCCTTGTCGATCTTCGGGCTGAAGCTCTTGTCCAGCCCCAGCGTCTGCACGAGGTCGGCCACGTCGGCCCAGTCCCGGGCGCGGTGCGCGAACCGGGTGCCCGTGGACATCTTCATGTTGATCAGGTCGGCCAGTGTCACCACCCGGATGCCCTCGATCTCGCTGTAGCGCGAGGGGTACCAGGGCAGCTTGTCGTCGGGGGCTAGTGGTCCCCGCCCAACAGTCTATGACTTATTGAGGCTGGCCCGAGCCCGCTTCACCTTCTCAAGAATGTCCTTGGCCGAGGCCGTCCATACGAACGGTTTTGGGTCGTCGTTGTAGGCGTTGAT